>Ga0209487_1000132_pt1 | contig 68457 bp, 71 predicted proteins | sample Poulit2012_FD_187524 | JGI IMG/M metagenome (GOLD analysis project Ga0209487, IMG submission 187524) | Agricultural soil microbial communities from Georgia to study Nitrogen management - Poultry litter 2012 (SPAdes) (version 2) | ecosystem: Environmental > Terrestrial > Soil > Agricultural land...
TGGGCTCTACGGTAGTATCTTTAGGCGGCAAAGGTGTTTGGGAAACGTTTTGTTCAATGCCCATTTTCTCCATTTCTTCTTTGTAGCGCTCCATGATTTCCATATTGTGAGCTTCACGCTCAAGCTCTTGTTTGAGTTGCGAAACCGTAGCCTTGGCGCGACCAGTCCAGTAGCCCACGGTGCGTACCATTTTAGGTAACCTTTCTGGGCCAAATACCACTAGGGCCACTACAAAAATCACCGCGAGCTCAGCAAAGCCGATATCAAACATGGCTTATGCCTTGTCCTCTTCAGCTTGCTTTTCCGCGGTTTTTTGAGCTGTGCCTGCATTGAGTTGAGGGGTGTCTTCTGCCTCGCCTTCACGCATGGCTTCGCGAAAGTCTTTTACGGCACCGCCGAGGTCTTTGCCTGTGCTGCGCAGTTTTTTTGTGCCGAAGATGGCGACCACAATGATTAAAATAATAAGCAGTTGCCAAATACTGATTCCTGCTAACATGAGCTGCTCCTAATTAAGGGTTGCGTGAGGCTTTTTCTTCTAAGCCGGATAAACCAAATCGACGTTCTAGCTCAGCAAGCACTTGCTGAGCATTGCCACCAAGGTGGGTGAGCATGACTAAACTATGGAACCATAGATCTGCGGTTTCATACACCACATCCTCTAGCTGTTGGCTAATTTCAGCATCCTTCGCCGCCAGTATGGTTTCTGTTGCTTCTTCGCCTACCTTTTCTAGGATTTTGTTTAATCCTTTGGCATATAGGCTGCTAACGTAGGATTCGCCTGCATCAGCCTGTTGGCGCTTGATGAGCACCTGTTGCAGTTCTTCGAGTACCTTGCTCATGTTGGCTCCTTAAATTGCGTATAGTGTAGCAGTTTTTGCTAGTAGCGAAGAATTAAAGCGAGCGCCAAAACAATATCGCTGCAGCAGCGCTAGCAATAACATTCGCTGGGCTCTGCCATTGCGTAATCGCTGTGAAGAACAGCCCCAAGGCCCCAAAACCCAAGAGCAGCTTGCGCCTTTGTTGTTGCTGCATTAGCTGTAGGCGTTGTTCAAACTGCTGTTGTTGATAGGGTTGCTGTTGCAGTGTTTCTAAGGCTTCGCGTAGTTTGTCGGGCATTTCGGGTAGTTGTGCAAGCCACTCTGGTGCGCGTTGCTGTAGTTTTTTTAAGGTGGCCGCGGGGCCGAAAATCTCGAGCATGCGCTGCTCCAAGAGAGGGCGACCAATGCTCCAAATATCAAGCTTGGGGTAAATGCTGCGGCCTAAGCCTTCGATGTGCACTAACGTCTTAAGCAGCAGAATATATTGCAGGGGTGCCTCGATATGGAAGCGCCGCGCGGTATCAAAAATCTGCAGCACAAGAGGGGCGAACTCAAGCTCATCCAAGGGTTGCGAGAGCATGGGTTGAATCATGCGTCGAATGGCGCGCTCAAACTTTACCGCATCAATGGGCGCTGTGCTCCAACCTGCACGAATGACTGTATTGGTGAGCTCTTCAAAATCTTCACGCATCACAGCGAGAACGAGCTTGCCCAAGAGCATTAAGTCTGCTTGGCTCAAGCGACCCGCAATAGCACAATCAATAGCCATATATTGTGGCGCTGCAGCACTTTCAGGGTTTACGAAAATATTGCCTGGGTGCATATCAGCATGAAATAAATTGTGCGTAAAAACCTGCTTGAAAAAGATTTGTACGCCGCGTTCGGCGAGGGTTTTTGGGTCAATGCCAGCTGCTTTAATAGCCTCAATGTCGTTGACGGGAATACCGTTAATGCGGTCGATAATCAGCAAGCGCTCAGTGCTGAATTCATGGTGAACCTTGGGAATATAGAGCAAGGGGCTGAATAAGAAATGGCGGCGCATTTGTTCGCTGTTGTCGGCTTCTTGGAGGAAATCGAGCTCGCCTTCAATAATATCTTGGTAGTCTGCCACGGCTTTTGAAGGCCGAAAATAGCGTGCATCCTGCCACAAACGTTCCAGCCAACGGGCGCCTGTGGCCATTAAGGCCAAATCTCTCTTCACAATAGGGGCAAGGCCAGGGCGACGAATCTTGGCCACCACTTGGGTGCCATCATTAAGCTCGCCACTGTGCACTTGGGCAATGGAGGCGCTGGCAAGGGGAGTGGCGTCAAAGCGTTTAAATACCATGCCAATGGGTTGGCCAAGTTCGCGTTCAATGCGCGCCATGGCCTCCTCGCTAGAAAAGGGTGCCACTTGGTCCTGCAACAAAGCGAGGGCTTGGGTCCATTCTTCGGGGAGCATATCGCGACGCGTGGCTAGCAGCTGACCGAATTTTATAAAGATTGGGCCAAGGGCTGTAAGGGCGAGACGTAAGCGTTCGCCTTCGTTAAGGCCCTTGGGCCCGAACCAAGAAGACGGGATGCACCATTGGAGGATAACCAGTGGGGTGCGTGCTGTGTGTTTGGGCAGTGCTGAAAGTAGGCGAAAATAGCAGACAATATGGAGCACATAGAGAGCACGGAAAAGAGGAAACTTCATGGTGTGTCTTGCTCCTGTAGCTGGGCGATGCGTGAAGCTAAACGCTCGGTGGCCATTTCGAGTTCTTCCACATCACAGGCGAAACCTTTGAGTGCGCGTTTTGATGGCAAAAGTTCGCTTTCGTGGCGCAAATAATCACTACCTTGGTGTAGCAAGCGTTCGCCCGCATCGCGTAGCCAGCTGAAGAGTTGCTTGCCCGTGTGATGCACTTGCTGGGCTATTTCATTGCCAAGTAATGGGGCTAACAGGCCACCCCAATCTAGGTCGAGCTGCTTGGCAATAGTGCTAATGTCTTGAAGTAGGGTTTGGTCGCCACGAATACGCAGAGGTCCACCAATGAGCTGTTCTGCTCTCTGCCAGCCCAGAAGCTGGGCAGCTATATCCACCGGAGAGCCGCTTACAGTTACATCGGCGGTGGCCTCGCTACTGTGGTAAAGTTCGACGCCGTCTTCCACAATCAGCACGAACAAGGCTCGCGCTGGGAAGCTAAGTTCAAATTGCAACAATCGGCCACTGTATTGCGCTAGTTGGTGTTGAGTGGCAGCGTCGTGGCGCAATGCTGTATTGATGGCGCGCTCTAAAGCCGCCAGTAGGCTCGCTTCAATAATATTTGGGGTCATAATTTAAACCCTCTATGCAGTGCTACTATGCCGCCTGTCATGTTGTAATACTCACTGCGACCAAAACCAGCTTCCGTCATCATGTTTTTTAGGGTGTCTTGGTCGGGGTGCATGCGAATAGATTCTGCTAAATACTGATAGCTTTCTGCATCACCCGCCACAGCGCGGCCAAGGCGTGGGAGCACAGAAAACGAATAAATATCATACAGCTTGGCCAGTGGGCGGTGCACAGGTTTAGAAAACTCTAAAATTAATAGGCGCCCCCCGGGCTTGAGCACGCGCAGCATGGATTTAAGCGCTGCCATTTGGTCGGTGACATTACGTAATCCAAAAGCAATGGTAATGCAATCAAAGGTGTTGTCGGCAAAGGGCAGATGCTCGGCGTTTACTTGCACCACTTCGGTATTATGGGCGCAGCCGGCATCCACTAAACGGTCACGACCCACCGCCAGCATGGCTTCATTAATATCGGCAAGCACCACTTTGCCGTTATCGCCCACCTGGCGCGAAAACTTAATGGCCAAATCCCCTGTACCCCCAGCCAGGTCAAGCACGTGTTGGCCGGGCCTTACGCCTGCAAGTTCGATAGTTAAGCGTTTCCATACACGATGGATGCCCATGGACATTAAATCGTTCATAAGGTCATATTTGGGGGCCACTGAGCGGAATACGCCGGCCACATGCTGCGACTTTTCCTCTACAGGCACTTCTTGGTAACCAAAGTGCGTGGTGCGTTTATCTGTCATGGTGTGACTCCATCAAATGGGTTTGGATGAGCATTAAAAACACGCTCACTGATTTGGCTTTCAACATAAGTTAATTGTTTGATTAGGGGGGTAACACTAGCTAGCCCCCCGAGGGCTATAAAGCCTTCGTCGAGAAAGTCATACAAGTGATTAAGTTTAGCGGCGTAGGCCGGGCGGCGCATTATCTTAAAGCTGCCTATGAGCAGCCGTCGCCTCACATAGCGGTCGATAAGTGTGGCTGCTTCTTCGATAAGAGTGAGCTGCTGCTGGCGTTGCTCTGGAGTGCTGTGCTGGCGATAAGCGTTGGTGTAGGTATCAGCCGTTACAGCATGCCCTTGTAGCGCCTGAGCAAGGGCTTCGTCGAGCTGCTGTGTGAGCACAGCGGCTTCTAGAGTGACGGCTGCCGCGTGCATTACCGCCTGTGGTAATAGCGCCATGGCTTTGTTGGTGGCGCGCTGAATATCATTTGCCACAGGGGTTAAGTTGGCACCACCATAGACTTGGTAAAATAAAAATTCAGCGGCGTGCTGTGCAGCAGTTTGCTGTAGAAGGCTATGGTGGCTCATAAATAGGCGCTCAATTTGCCATTGCTGTAGCGCACGTAGCGTTTCGCGAAAGTCTGCGTTGGCTTGGTGTTGCTGCAATGAGAAATAGTTGTTGAGCGCTTGGTGGAGTCGTTCGCCGTTATTCATAGCCATAAGCATAGTGTAAAAGAGGCTTGATGATAGCAGAAGGGATTAGCGCTGGTAATAAAAGGAGGGGGAAAAGCAAAAAATGTTGTTTTGCATCAAAGGCCCGAAGGCCCTTGATGCACATGTGCTTATAAAATATAGCGACTAAGGTCTTCGTTTTCAGCCAAATGACCTAGGTGCCTATCCACAGCCTCCGCATCAATGACCAGAGGCTTATCGTGATATTGAGTGGCGAGGTTGTCCGCATCAAAGCTGATTTCTTCAGTGAGCTTTTCCATCACTGTGTGCAAGCGGCGCGCACCGATGTTTTCTGTGGTTTCGTTCACTTGCCAAGCGACTTCTGCTAAACGGCGAATACACTCTTTGGTGAATTCCACTTGCAACCCCTCGGTGGCCAGTAGTGCCGTGTATTGCTCGATTAGAGAGGCATTGGGCTCGGTGAGAATGCGCTCGAAATCGTCAGCAGATAACGCTTGCAGCTCAACGCGAATGGGGAGGCGACCTTGCAATTCAGGGATTAAATCTGATGGTTTGCTGAGGTGGAAAGCACCGGAAGCAATAAACAAAATATGGTCGGTTTTCACCATGCCATATTTAGTGTTCACCGTGCTGCCTTCAATGAGCGGAAGTAGGTCGCGCTGTACACCTTCGCGACTTACATCAGCGCCACTGGTTTGGCCACTGCGAGCGATTTTATCGATTTCATCTAAAAAGACGATGCCCTTGTTTTCCACCAATTCTACGGCTTGGGCTTTCAGGTCATCTTCGTTAACTAGGCGTGCGGCTTCTTCATCGCGCACTAGCTTTAAAGCATCTTTCACTTTGAGTTTCTGTTTGTGTGTTTTTTTGCCCCCCATGCGGGAAAACATGCTTTGTAATTGGCTGGTCATTTCTTCCATGCCTGGAGGCGCCATTATTTCCACACTGGGAGAAACCTGCTGCACATCAATCTCAATGTCCTTGTCATCGAGCTCGCCCTCGCGCAACTTTTTGCGGAAGATTTGGCGTGTGGTGCTGTTGGTGTCGTTTTCAGTATCTCGTGCAGGGGGAAGTAGGGCATCAAGGATGCGCTCTTCAGCAGCGTCCTCAGCTAGATGTCGCTGTTTTTCCATGGCCTGCTCGCGCAGCAGTTTAATGGCGGTTTCCATGAGGTCACGAATAATGGATTCCACATCGCGGCCCACATAGCCTACTTCGGTGAATTTGGTGGCCTCAATTTTGATAAAAGGCGCGTTAGCAAGACGGGCCAAACGGCGCGCGATCTCGGTTTTACCCACACCTGTGGGACCTATCATTAAAATGTTTTTTGGCGATACTTCTGCGCGCAGCTCATCACTGAGTTGCATGCGGCGCCAACGATTGCGTAACGCTAAGGCCACGGCACGTTTGGCGCTATCTTGGCCGATGATATGGCGATTAAGTTCGCTGACAATTTCACGGGGTGTAAGAACAGACATAGTGGTTACCAAGATAATTCTTCGAAAGAGTGGTGATGGTTAGTGTAAACACAAATATCAGCAGCAATGGTTAAGCTTTTTGCCACAATGTCTTTGGCACTAAGCTCTGTGTTTTCTAACAGGGCAGTGGCGGCAGATTGAGCAAAAGGTCCGCCAGAACCAATAGCAATTAAGTTGTTCTCAGGCTCTATTACATCACCATTACCTGTGATTATGAGCGAATGGCTTTTGTCCGCCACAGCAAGCAATGCTTCAAGCCGACGTAGCGCTCTATCGGTACGCCAGTCTTTGGCTAGCTCCACCGCAGAGCGTACCAAGTTGCCCTGATGTTTTTCGAGTTGCGCTTCAAAGCGCTCAAAGAGAGTGAAGGCATCCGCTGTGCCGCCAGCGAAACCAGCGATGACTTGCTCCTTGTAAAGACGGCGAACTTTACGTGCATTGCCTTTCATTACTGTGTTGCCAAGGCTCACTTGGCCGTCTCCGCCGATAACGACGCTGCTGCCGCGGCGCACGGAGACAATAGTGGTGCCACGATACTGTTCCACGAGCGTTTCCTTAATGTTGTGAGTGTAGCCACATGAGTTGGGGGTGTTACCCTTAGAGTTCAAGGGTAACAGAAGAAAAATTCATAGACTGTAAGCGCTTGCTGCTTATTTGCGTACGCGAATAGCGAGGGTGTCGATACCTGCTTGAGCGAGCTTTTCTTTTGCTTGGTGCATGTTGTCCATATTGTTATATGGCCCAACCATGACCCTGTGGGTGGTGGAACCAGAGTCCAATTCCACGGGCTGAATGCGTGCATTAAAACCTTGCAAACCAAGCTCAGCGCGACGACGTTCGGCATCTGAGTTGCGGCTAAAGCTGCCCGCTTGAAGCAAATATTCACCTGCCTGTGCTTCGGGTTTCTTGGTGGATGTATTGGTGTCAGGTTGCTTTTGCACGGGCTTAGCATTTTCTATTTTGGACGGCTTGGGTGGCGTCACAGATTGGCTTTGTCGAGTGGATGCTGGCATTTCTTCCGTGGGTACCACGACTTCCATATCGGGCAGCACCGCATAGAAATCAAAGTAGGGGCTTTGGCCTTCTTGTGGTTGCTCTTGTTTTGTTTTGGCCACATCTGGGGTGGCCACAGGGGCTTCCGATTGCTTAATTGCAAGAAAAACTAAGCAAGTTCCCACAACACCCACCACAGTGCCGAGTATAAATGAAGGCCACTTGAGAGTGTTTTGCTGGGGTCGCTTCGGTGCTTTAGGGGAGGCGCCGCGTTTAGGAGCTGTATTACGTGCCATGTTACATCCGTTCTAATGTGTTGATTCCTAATAAACCAAGCCCTTGTTTAAGGGTGTTGGCGGTAAGGGCTGCTAATTGCAAACGGCTTGTTTTTAAAGCCTCATCGTCGAGCTTTAAAATAGGGCAATGCTCATAGAAGCTTGAGAAAAGGCCCGCCAATTCATAGAGATATAAGCACAATAAATTGGGCAGTCCTTTTTCAGCCACCTGCTCTAGGGTCTCTTGGAAGGTAACTAGGTGCTGGGCAAGTTGCATTTCCTGTTCCGTGTTGAGCAGAAAATCGCCAGAAATTTGGCTTGGCTCAATAGCAGCGCGACGAAAAATGCTTGCCACGCGTGTGTAAGCATAAAGCAAATAAGGGGCTGTGTTGCCATCAAAACTAAGCATTTGATCAAAGTTAAAAATGTAATCACTGGTGCGGTTTTTGCTGAGGTCGGCATACTTAACTGCGCTAATACCCACGGTGCGAGCAATGAGTGCAAGCTCGTCCTCACCAAGTTCGGTATTTTTCTCAGTGACTAGGGCTAAAGCCCGTTGCTCAGCTTCGTTGAGCAGGTCAATTAGTTTAACAGTGCCGCCTGAACGAGTTTTGAAAGGGCGACCATCTTTGCCGTTCATGGTGCCAAAGCCCATGTGCGCCAGCTCGGTATCTGCCTCCACAAAGCCAGCTTTGCGCGCCACAGTAAACACCTGTTGAAAGTGTAAACCTTGGCGCTGGTCCACAAAGTACAGCATGCGGTGAGCTTTGAGAGTTTGCTGACGATAACGCATGGCGGCCAAATCGCTCGTGGCGTACAGGTAGCCACCGTCCGCTTTTTGCACAATAACGGGTAAAGGCGAACCGTCTTTGTTTGCAAACCCGTCAAGGAACACGCATTTGGCGCCATCGCTTTCAGTGATTAAGTTTTGTTGCTCGAGCGCCTCTACTATGGCTGCAAGCTCATCGTTGTAGGCGCTTTCACCGCGTACGTCATCTGGGGTTAGACTCACATTTAAGCGCTCATAGATATCAAAGCAATGCTGTAAAGACACTTGGTTAAATTGTTCCCACAGGGCGAGGCATTGCTCGTCACCAGATTGTAAAGCCACAACTAAATTACGAGAACGTTTCGCAAAGGCTGCATCTTCATCGAAACGCTGTTTTGCTTGGCGATAAAACTCTTCTAAATCAGATAGCTGTTCACTAACGCTGGTGCCTTTAGGTTGGCTTTCTAGAAAAGCGAGCAGCATCCCAAACTGTGTACCCCAGTCGCCCACATGGTTTTGGCGAATCACCTTGTGGCCTAAAAACTCTAAGGTGCGAGCCACTGCATCGCCAATAATAGTGGAGCGAAGGTGGCCCACATGCATTTCTTTAGCAAGGTTGGGCGAAGAATAATCCACCACTACAGTTTGTGCTTGTGCGGGCGCGCTAATGCCAAGATTCGGATTGTCGCGCATGGCTTCTAGCGCTTGAGTTAGCACATCGTCGCTCTGGAAGAAGTTAATAAATCCAGGTCCGGCGATTTCAACCTTGGCCACTTGTTGGCTTGCAGGCAAAGCGGCAACGATTTTTTCGGCTAAGGCACGTGGAGGCATACCAGCAGGCTTAGCCAGCATAAGCGCAATGTTGGTGGCGAAGTCACCATGGCTGGCATCGCGCGTGCGCTCTAGCTTGACGGGTGGCTGAGGGGATGCGGGTAGCGCACCTTCTTGGCGTAATTGGTGTAAAGCGTGTTGGATTAGTTCAATGAAGTGGTTGTTCATGTTGCTCGCGAGGCTGAAGTGAGTAAGGTTTAGGGACGTGCATTATAGAGCAAACCCACGGGTTTTGTGGAGCTTTCTGTATTTAGGTTAGATCCACTGGATCAATATCAAGATGCCAGCGGGTACGTTTGGTGAGAGGGTGTTGGCTGAGCGTCTGGATAAGCTGAGGAATGTAATGATGCAGAGTACGGCGCTCCGGGGCTAGCAAAAGTAGCTGCGCGCGGTAACGGCCTTGCCTGCGCTCCATGGGAGCAGGGGCTGGCCCAAGCACCATCACCTCTTGTTGCGCCCAAAGAGGCGAGGCTGCAGCTTCAAGTAATTGTTGGGCGTCTGAGGGCTGAATGGATTCAGCTCGAAACAGAGCAAGATGTCCAAAAGGAGGAAAGCCCGCCATCTCGCGTTCTTTCATAAGTTCAGCAGCAAAACGGTGGTAGTCCCCTTGGCATAATAGGCGCAACAAAGGGTTGTCGGGTTGTCGGGTTTGCACCAGTAGCCTGCCAGATGTGTTTTCGCGCCCTGTGCGGCCCGCTACTTGCAAGATAAGCTGAGCTGCTTGCTCGGGGCCACGAAAATCTGCGCTCATAAAGCCGGCATCTGCTTCAAGCATCACAGCTAAATCAAGATGATTAAAGTGGTGTCCTTTGGCCAACATCTGAGTGCCCACTAACACACAGGGTTCGCCTTGGTGCACGCTTGCTAGTTGCTTGGCAAGGCTGCCCTTGCGACGCGTGGTATCTCTGTCGATACGAATTAATGGGTATTGGGGAAACTGTGCAGCTAGCAATTCTTCCAGTTTTTCAGTGCCAGCTCCCCTGTCTAGTAAGTGATGGGAGCCGCAGTTGGGGCAGCGCTGAGGGATAGGGCGCTGCGTATCGCAGTGGTGACAGCGTAATTGTTGGGCCACTCGATGCCAGGTCATATGGGCGTCGCAATGAGGACATTCAGATTGCCAACCGCAATCACCGCACAGCAACAAAGGCGCATAACCGCGGCGGTTAATAAACACTAAGGCTTGGCGGCCTTGCTGTAGTGTGCGGTGAATGGCACTTAAGCTGTGTTCACTGAGTGGGGTGAGCGGTGTGAGGTTGCTGCAATCTTCAATGTGAATACTAGGTGCCTGAGCTCTTCCCGTGCGCTGGCGCAGTTGCAAGTGGGTAAAACGCCCTTGTTGTGCATTATAAAGATGTTCCAAGGTGGGGGTGGCGGTGCCTAACACCACCGGGATGTTTAAAATTTGGGCACGCCATATGGCCAAGTCCCTAGCAGAATAGCGAAATCCATCCTGTTGCTTAAAGGAGTTGTCATGGGCCTCATCCACCACGATTAGCCCTAAATTCTGCATTGGTGTAAAAATGGCTGAACGCGTGCCAATAATAATGGCGGCTTGCCCCTCAGCTGCCATTTGCCATGAATGCAGACGCTCTTTATCGGTAAGACCCGAATGCAGTACGTGGATGGGGACACTGAAGCGCTGTTTAAAGCGCTGAATGGTTTGTGGCGTTAAACCAATTTCTGGCACTAGCACCAATACTTGCTGTTTAGCCATTAGGCGCTCGGCAATGGTTTGTAGATATACCTCTGTTTTTCCGCTGCCGGTGATGCCATCGAGCAAAAAAGGGGTAAAGCTTGTTGTATTGTTGATGGCAGTAATGGCAACGTTTTGTTCTTGGTTGGCAACCAAGGGCGCCTCGCTCAAAGGCGATTGTTGTTGCCATGAAGAAACACTAGGCGCCTGTTCCACCAGTTCGGCCCATCCTTTTTTGGCTAAGGCATTTAACGCTTGAGTGCGAATGTCGAAGCTGGTAAGTGCCGGGCGGCTTAGGCCATTGGGGTGTTGCTGTAGGCAAAGCAGGGCTTCTTTCTGGCGTGGCGCACGGGTGAGGTTGTCTGCTTGTGCATGCGTGCCTTTAGCTGTGATGCGCCAAATTAGTTCACCTTGAATGGTAGCGGTTTCGCCTTTGCGCAAGCTAGCGGGCAAAGCAGTGGCAATCACTTCGCCAATAGGGTGGTGATAATAAGCGGCTGCTTTGCGGCAAAGCTCTAATAAATCCTTGGATAGGATAGGGGCGTTATCCAGGCTTCTGGTGATGGGTTTGAGCGTGTGCTCTGCGACTTGCGCTTCGCCAAACTCCCACACCACACCGATAAGTTTGCGGCGGCCAAATGTTATCTCGCAGCGGCCACCGATGGGCGGTAATTCTCCTTTTTTAGGCAGGTAGTCAAATAGCTGACGTAAAGGGAGCGGTACTGCAACTTTTAAAACCTGCACCATGACGTATCCTTTGAATGAATAGTGCTTGCTTAAAAATACTAAACTGATATTATTCGCGTTCCCGTTTTGCCCGGTTATGCCATAGGTATGGTGCCCGACTGTGCTCTAGCTCCGCTGCTAGTCAGTTGGTTGGTTCGGGTTAGCGATGCCGTAAGGAGCGAGCCATGAAAGCAGAAATTCATCCAGAATACCAGAAAGTAACCATTACCTGCAGCTGCGGTAATGTCATGAAGTCCGCATCCACACGTTGCGAAGACTTCCTTGTTGATGTTTGCTCTAAGTGTCACCCGTTTTATACAGGTACACAGAAAGTAGCCGATTCTGGCGGTCAGATCGACAAGTTTAAACAACGTTTTGGTGTAATTAGTTCCCGCAAAAAGGGCTGATTTTCGCCGATGTGTTGTCACGCGAAAAGCACCCTGGCGGGTGCTTTTTGTGTTTTAGTAGCATAGAAATTCTTTTTGGCGCTAAGCTTATCTGTTTCGCGCTAGTGGCAATTAAGCCAAAAAATTCCTAGAACCTAATGAGCCATTTGGTGGCTCGTAGTAATGATTAACGATTCCAGTGGAGTGCGTCATGTCCGAAGATTTCAAACAGGCGGCTCTCGACTATCATGCTCACCCGCGCCCAGGGAAGATCAGTGTCGAGATAACTAAGGCCACCGAAACCGGTGCCGATTTAACCTTAGCTTATAGCCCGGGTGTGGCGGAGCCTGTGCGTGAAATCGCTCGCGAACCAGAACTGGCCTACCGCTATACCTCTAAGGGCAACCTCGTTGCTGTGATTAGTGATGGCACTTCTATTCTTGGCTTGGGTGATTTAGGCGCTCTTGCTTCTAAACCTGTAATGGAAGGTAAGGGCGTTTTATTTAAGCGCTTTGCAGGAATTGATGTTTTCGATATCGAAGTGGAGTCTGAGGATTCACAAGCATTTATTGATACGGTAACCCGTATTCATAAAACCTTTGGCGGTATTAACCTTGAAGATATTAAAGCGCCAGAGTGCTTTGAGATTGAGCGCATTCTCAAAGAGCAATGCGATATTCCCGTGTTTCATGACGACCAACACGGTACAGCTATCGTAGCTTGTGCAGGCCTGCTTAACGCATTGAAGCTTGGCGATAAGAAAATCGAAGACATTAAAGTTGTTTGTCTTGGGGCTGGTGCTGCTGGCGTGGCCACCACAAAACTAATGATTGAGATGGGCGTGAACAAGCAAAACATTTATATGCTGGACCGCCGCGGTGTGATTCATAGCCGTCGTGATGACCTAAATCAATACAAAGCGGCCTTTGCTGTGGATACGGATAAGCGCACTCTTGAGGACGCTATGGAAGGGGCGGATGTGTTTATTGGCGTGTCAGGTCCCGATATGTTGACGCCTGAGATGGTGGCAAGCATGGCGCCTAATCCGATTATTTTTGCGTTGGCTAACCCAGATCCTGAGATTCGACCTGAGCTAGCACACACGGTGCGTGATGATTTGGTGATGGCCACGGGTCGTTCAGATTATCCCAACCAAGTGAATAACGTTCTGTGCTTTCCCTTCATTTTCCGCGGCGCCTTGGATGTTCGTGCATCTGCAATTAATGAAGAGATGAAAATTGCAGCGGTGCACGCTATTGCAGAAATCGCGCGTCAGGAAGTGCCAGCCATTGTTTCTCAGGCCTATGAGGGCGAAAACTTAGAGTTTGGTCCTAATTACATTATCCCTAAGCCGAATGATCCGCGCCTACTCGGTGCTGTGTCTTCTGCGGTGGCTAAGGCAGCCATTGATACGGGTGTGGCAAGAAAGGGATATCCTGCTCATTATCCGTTAAATACCTTAGATGATATCTTTCCTGGCGAAGCGCGTTTGAAAAGATCGTAGTACGAAGGAAGATCAAAAAACCCAAAAAGTAAATATGCTTTTTGGGTTTTTTTGTGCGTATAAGTCTGGCTTAGAACAAATCTTCTAAGGATTGTTGTTCTTCACTGGAATAGGGGTCGCGGTATTCTTCGTCTTCAAGCTCAGGCACGCGTTCGCTTGGAAAGTGCTCGTAAACGCTGCCAGAACTTCCCGCTCTAGCCCTTAGGCCTGTTTTAGGGTTAATGCGTACAGTGCTAATACCTGACGGGCGTGGCAGTGTGGTTTCTGGAACATCTGCAAGCGCCTTGCCCATAAAGTGAATCCAGGCGGGCAGAGCAACACGGCCGCCATATTCGCCAAAACCTAGGCTAGTGGGGGTATCAAAGCCCACCCAAACGGCTGCCGATAAGGCTGGGGCATAGCCCACAAACCAAGCATCGACGTGTTTGTTGGTGGAGCCTGTTTTGCCTGCAATGTCATTGCGCTCTAGGCTTAATGCGCTGCGACCTGTGCCGCGAGTGATCACATCTTTTAGCATGGAATCCATTAACCAAGCGTTGCGCTCATCGATGCTGCGACGCACAGTTTGCACCGTTGGTAGGAGGTCGGCATCTTCTAGGTCGTTAAGTACGTTCTCAGCGAGCAAGTTGCCATAGGCGTCTTGCTCTTTTTCAGCGCAATCCGTCTCGTCGTCGCAAAAAACAAGAAGGGGTTTTTGCCACAAAACCTTACCGCTATTATCGTGAATGGTGTTGATAAAATTCGGTGGGATGTAAAAGCCACCATTCGCGAACACACTGTATGCGGCTGCCATTTCTAAGGGGGTCACCGAGCCACTGCCAAGCGCTAATGCTAATTCACGGGGAAAGCGTTCAATGCGAAAACCGAATGCAGCTAAATCCTGAAGAGTGTTGTCGATACCACTTTGCAGCAGGAGACGAATGGAAACTAGGTTGAGAGAGCGGTAAAGCGCTTCGCGCACCCGTGTGGGTCCATAAAACTGCTTGGAATCACCTGTGGGACGCCAAGCGAGGTCGGAGCCTTCTTCTTGGAACACCAGAGGCGCGTCATTAATGATGGTGCCAGGGGTGGCGCCATGCTTCATGGCACTGCTGTAGATGAAGGGCTTAAAGGCGGAGCCGGGCTGCCGCTCCGCTTGTAAAGCGCGGTTATATTTTGAATGGGAAAAACTATAGCCCCCCTGTAGCGCTTTAATACTGCCGGTTTTAGGCTCCACTGCCACCACAGCGCTTTGGGCTTGGGGTATTTGTGCTAGACGCCATTGGGTGCTTTTTTCTTCAGTAAAAATAGGGCGAACATACACTAGATCGCCCACCGAAATAATATCCTTGGCGGTGGTGGGGGCAGCTCCTAAGGAATTTAGGCCCTTGTATGGCCGTGCCCAACGTAAGTGTTCCCAGTGCAGCTTGGAGCGAGTGCCGTTGCGAAAGACCACCTCGGCTTGGCGTTCGGCGACTTGAGTGACCACCACGGGTTCAAGGTTGGCAACTGTGGTGAGCTTTTTTAACGCCTGTTGCCATTGCTTACGCGCTTGTTGGGCTTGGTCAGACGAGGATGTTGCAAGCTCCTCCTCTGCAGCTGCCTCGAGGCGCTGTTGGCGAGGGGGCAGTGCACCAGGGTCGGGTAGCTGGCTAATATCGTATTGCGTAATTGCGCCGCGCCAGCCGTGGCGTTCGTCGTAATCATGTAATTGCAGGCGCAGACTTTCCATGGCTGCTTTTTGGGCTTTGCTATCGAGGGAGGTGTAGACGTGCAAGCCGAGAGTGTAAGCGTCTTCGCCGAACTGATTTATCGCAAATTGACGAGCCATTTCAGCCACATATTCACCGCCGTTAAGCACTTGGCTTAATTGGTGTTTGGCTGTGTCCTCTTCTTCCACGGCGGCAGCTAGTTGCTCGTTAGAGATATAGCCTAGATGAGCCATGCGACCAAGGATCCAGTTGCGTCGTTGGGTGGCGCGCTCAGGGTTGCTAATTGGATTGTAAGCGGAAGGGGCTTTCGGAAGGCCAGCCAGCATAGCTGCTTCTGGCAGAGTCAGTTCGCTTAATTCTTTGCCATAGTAAACTTGGGCCGCAGCGGCAATACCGTAAGCTCTGTGCCCTAGATAAATTTTGTTCACATAGAGAGTAAGGATTTCTTCTTTGGTCAGCAGGCTTTCAATCTGCATGGCCAAGATGATTTCATTGAATTTGCGCAAGAAAGTCTGGTCGCGACTCAGGAAAAAATTACGCGCCACTTGCATGGTGATAGTAGAACCACCTGAACGAATTTGGCGATAGCGGAGCAGTTCCACCATGGCACGAGCCAAGCTTTTGAACTCCACGCCGCCGTGCTCAAAAAAGCCGTCGTCTTCGGCAGAAAGCAGGGCTTGTATATAAGTGGGTGGAATCTCTTCAAAATCCACAGGAATTCGGCGCTGTTCACCGAACTCGCCAATGAGCAAGCCGTCTTCGCTGTAAATGCGCAAGGGGGTCTGTAAACTAACCGATTTTAACTCGGTGGCAACAGGTAAACTTGGTCCCAAATATAAGTAACTTGCAGATAGGGTCATGACTAAAAAAGCAGAACCTAAGAGGGTTAAAAAAAGTGGTATCTGGAACCAATGTTTTTTTTGCAACATAATTCTCAAACTAAAGTGTTAAGTAAAAAAGAAGACCTCCTAGGGGCTTCTCTTGTGAAGTGCGTCATTATACGCAGTATTGCTTGTTGTGCTCCAATAAGCGTTCTGTTATTACTGACCGCTAAAGTAATTCAGCATGAGTAGAGTGTAACCTGTTATGCTCTTTATAAGAACTTAACGATCGTTAATTTTATGGGGCGAAACAAGTGCTGCCATTCTTAAGAAAAAAAGGCCAACGGATGCTGGGTATAGATATCAGTACCACAGCAGTAAAGTTGCTAGAACTTTCAAAAACTGGGGATAAATATCGGGTTAATACCTATGGGGTAGAGCCACTTCCGCCTAATGCGGTGGTCGATAATGTTATCACTGATGTAGAAGCTATTGGGGATGCATTGGGCCGTTTAGTGGCACGTGTAAAGCCTAATATAAAAACAGGTGCTGTAGCGGTGACGGGGGCTGAGGCCATCACCAAAGTTATCGAAATGGATGCAGACCTCACTGAGGACCAGATGGAAGATCAACTCGAACTAGAAGCGGGTCAGCATATTACTTACCCCATCGATGAAGTTCGGATGGATTTTTGTGTGCTAGGTCCCGTGGAAGGAAATCCAAGCCGCGTGCAACTCTTGTTAGTGGCAAGCCGAACAGAGAACGTGCAACTACGCGTGGATTGCTTGGAAGTAGCAGGACTGAAAGCAGCAGCGGTGGATGTGGAAGCCTATGCTATCGAGCGCTCCTTTAAGTTGATTGAGTCTCAGATTCCAAATGTGCATGAACACGACGTGGTGGCGTTGTTTGACTTTGGTTCTTCCCTCGCCACTTTGCATGTAATTCATGAGGGACGAGTGATCTATAGTCGTGACTCGAATTTTGGTGGCAAGCAGCTCACCGAAGAAATTCAGCGTCGTTATGGTATTTCTCAGCAAGAGGCTGGGATGGCAAAGAAAACTGGAGAATTGCCCGACGACTATGAGAGTGAGGTGTTAGGCCCATTTAAGGATGCTGTATTACAGCAAATTAGCCGCTCCTTGCAGTTCTTTTACAGCTCCTCTCAGTTTAATGAAGTTGGCCATATAGTATTAGCAGGGGGAACGTCTTCCATTAGCGGTCTGCCAGAGTTGGTGGAAGAGCACATGGGGATTAGTACAAGCTTAGCGAACCCTTTCCTAGATATGACGCTCGCTAACAAAGTTAGTGCTGCTAGCATCGCTAATGATGCACCAGCGCTAATGGTAGCTTGCGGGTTGGCGCTAAGGAGTTTCGACGAATGAGTACAATAACGCGAATTAACTTGTTGCCATGGCGTGAAGAACGCCGTGCTAAACGCCAACAAGAGTTTTATATGCTGCTGTTTGCCGCCTTGTTGTTAGGTGGTTTAGTGTGGTGGTTATGGCAAGGAATGGTGCAATCAAGCATTGATAATCAAAATGCGCGCAATAACACAATTCAGACTTCTATTTCAGGCCTTGATAAAAAGATAGCCGAAATTAAAGATATTGAGGAGCGCCGTAATGAGCTCGTTGAGCGCATGAAGGTTATCCAAGACTTGCAAGGCAATCGCCCTTCTGTGGTGTATGTGTTTGATGAGTTGGTGCGTATTTTGCCCAAAGGGGTTTATTTCACAGATGTGAAGCGCTCTGGCGAAACTTTCACCATCGAAGGGGTGGCAGAGACTAATAACTATATTTCAGCCTTAATGAGAAATATGACCTCTTCTGCCTGGTTCGGGCGGCCAACACTTTCAAGAGTATCCACCCTTGCAGATGGTCGGCGTGCTTTTGTGCTGTCGGTTAAGCAAGAGTCTCCCGGAACTGAGGAGGACGAAGAGTGAAGCTTTCAGAGTTAAAAGATATTGATGTCCAAGAAATGATGGAGAAGCTGCAAGGCTTGGACATGGAGAACGTTGGCTCCTGGCCAACTTTTGCCAAGGTACTAGCAGCAATTGTGGTGTTTGTTGTGGCTGTAGGCGCTAGTTACTTTTTAAGCATTACTGAGCTTAACGATCAGCTAGAACAAGCAAAAAACAAAGAAGTCACATTAATGCAGGAGCTTGAGCGCAAAGCGTTTAGAGCCTACCACTTGGAAGACTATCGCAAGCAGCTTGAAGATATGGAAGAAACGTTTGGCTCTTTGCTACAGCAGTTACCCCAAGAAACGGAAGTGCCTGGGCTCTTAGAGGATATTTCCCATACCGGTATTGGTAGTGGGTTGGAGTTCGATAAAATTGAACTCGATAAAGAGATCGAGAAAGAGTTTTATGCTGAACTGCCGATTAAAATGAGCATTAGAGGCGAGTACCACGGTATGGGTTCTTTTGTTAGTGGTGTTGCAGCTCTACCAAGAATTGTGACGCTGCATGATTTTCACATCAAGCCTATGTCAAATAAAGGCGATAGTGATGCAGATATGTTGCAAATGGATGTAACAGCAAAAACCTATCGTTACTCTGCGCGTAGCGCTAGTAGTTCGAGCCAGCGACGCTAGGGGGTGGGGCAATGAGAAAGAAATTGCGAGCAATGTTTTTTGTGGGTGTAGCTGCAACAATGACTGCTTGTGGTGGCGGCGATGATAGAGATCTAAACCAAGCCATCCAGGAAATAATTAGCAAGCCACGGGGTGCAATTAAGGCGCCACCTGAGTTTAAGTCTATTGCTACTTATAAATATGACGCTCACCATCTTCGTGCGCCCTTTTCTAAGCCGGTGGATGAGCGAGCGAAACAAGCCTCCAATGTAAAAAGCGTAGAACCTGATTTAGATCGCGCGAAGGAGTACTTGGAGAGCTTTAGCTTGAGTAGCTTGCGCATGAAGGGAACTATTAATGGTGCTGATAAGCAGCTAGAAGCCTTGATACAAGATACTGACGGCGAGCTCAGCCGAGTGCGTGTTGGTTCCTACATCGGACGTAACTTCGGGCGCGTAATAGGTATCGAGGAAGCGCGCATTGAAATAATTGAAATAGTGCCTGATGGCCAAGATAACTGGGTAGAACGCCCAACTTCACTTTTACTGACAGAATAAGTTGCTGGGGATAGCCGTGATGAATAATAAGCGTGCAAATAACGTAACTCGCCAATGGCTTGCAGGGTTTTTATTAGGGCTAATTAGCCTTGGTGTAAGCTCTATGGCTACGGCGACATCATTAACCAATGTGGAATACAGCGCCCTTAAAGGGAGCCAAGTAGAGGTGCGGCTGCAGTTTGATGGCAGCGTGCCAAATATGGATAGCTATAGCATTGAACAGCCCGCGCGCATTGCGTTAGATTTGCTTGATACCAGTAGCAACCTTAAGCAGCGCAATCACAGAATTGATTCCGATCCAGTACGCAGTCTAACTGTAGTAGAAGCTAAAGATCGCACCCGAGTTATCGTAAATTTATCTAGCCTTACAGGTTACGATACGCAAGTAGACGGTAACACTTTGGTGTTGAAAATCGGCGGCAAAGATGATTCGCCAGCGGTGTTTGAGGTGGCAGAAGAAGAGGCTGCTTCGGCACAATCGGGTGATGTGAGGAATATCGATTTTCGCCGCGGCTCAGATGGCGAAGGGCGCGTTATCGTAAACTTAGCTAAAACTAGCACTCCTGTGGATGTTCGCGAAGAACGAGGCCGCTTGGTGGTGAAGTTCTTAGGTGCAACCACGCCTAGACAATTGCGAAAGCGTTTGGATGTGACGGATTTCGGCACACCTGTTAATCACGTAGAAACACGCCAAGAAGATGGTTCCACAGTAATGACCATTGAAGCCGCAGGTGAATGGGAATACTTGGCTTATCAGGCAGATACTGCCTTTAGCATCGATGTTAAGCCACTTAAAGCAGATGCCAAGGATAGCCGCAAGGATAAGTTTGAATACACGGGCGATAAGCTGTCTTTAAACTTCCAGAACATTGAAATGCGCTCAGTACTACAGCTGATTGCTGATTTCACCGGTCTCAACCTTGTGGCTTCTGATACGGTGAGCGGTAGCATTACTTTGCGTTTGCAGAATGTGCCTTGGGACCAAGCGTTGGATCTTATTCTAAAAACCAAAGGCTTAGACAAGCGCCAAGTGGGCAACGTTCTTTTGGTGGCACCCGCTGCCGAAATTTCTGCCAGAGAAAAGCAAGAGCTAGAAAGTCAGCAACAGCTGGAATCCTTAGCGCCATTACGCACCGAGTATATCCGTATTAACTACGCAGTAGCTCGTGACATGGAGGCATTGATTAAAGCAGAATCCTCCACCTTGCTTTCTAGCCGCGGTTCTGTGGCAGTGGATGAGAGAACTAACACGCTTATTGTGAATGATGTGGCGCAAAAAGTGGAAGAAATCCGTGAGGTGCTTGCCCACTTGGATGTGGCTGTACAGCAGGTATTGATTGAAGCGCGCGTTGTTATTGCAACCTCTGACTTAACCGATGAGCTAGGTATTCGTTGGGGCGGCAGCCGCACGCATACAGCCGGTGGTAACACTGTGACCATGAGCGGTGGTTTAGGAAACAATATGGTGGTGGACTTTGGGCAGGAAAACAGTAATGCCTCTAACTTCACCCTTGGGTTTGTTAATAAGCGCGGTAATATTTTAGACCTTGAAATCTTTGCATTGGCCTCTGAAGGCTATGGCGAAGTGGTTGCCACGCCTAAAGTGCTAACCGCCGACCAACAGTCTGCTGAAATTGCATCGGGTAAAGAAATCCCTTACCAATCTTCTTCGGGTAATGCTGGTACCAACACAGAATTTAAAGAAGCTGAGTTGTTGCTGCGAGTAACGCCACGTATTACTCCAGAAGGCCGCATTAACATGGAATTAGAAATCACGAATGACTCTGTTGGCGAAATATTTGGCGGCGTGCCGAGTATTGATACCAACCGTGTTCAAACAACAGTGCTTGTTGATGATGGCGAAACAGTAGTGTTAGGTGGTATCTTCCAACAAACTCGTAACGAGGGAACATACAAAACCCCTTTCTTTGGTGATTTGCCATGGGTAGGTCGCTTGTTCCGTCGTGATTTCAGCAATAGCACCAAAGCAGAGTTGTTGGTATTTATCACACCCCGCTTGGTGGCAGAGAATTTTGTGAGCAGGTAAGTGATTGCCATACCTCAAGTAACAACCTCGATTTATCTCATTGGGCCCATGGGTGCTGGCAAAAGCACCCTGGGCCGTCATCTTTCACAAGTGCTAGATATTCCTTTCTACGATTCTGATAAAGTCATCGTAGAGCGCACAGGTGCTGATATTCCTTGGATCTTTGATATGGAGGGCGAAGAGGGATTTCGGCGTCGTGAAGAAGAAGTGATTGATGAGTTAACACAGAAACATACTATTATTTTAGCCACAGGCGGCGGCGCCATTACTCGCGCTGTTAATCGTGAGCGGCTGTCTCAACGAGGGCGAGTGTTTTATTTGTGGACACCAGTGCATGTGCAGCTAGCGCGTACACGCCACGATAAGAATAGGCCTTTGTTGCAAACTGAAAATCCTGAGCTGGTGCTAGAGAAACTCATGCAAGAGCGCCACCCGCTGTATGAGAGCACTGCACACCACACTATATCCACAGCAGCTGGAAATCTTAATCAAGTGACCGAAAAGCTTTTAGCTTGTCTTAAGGATGGGTCCTCATCATAATTTAGCCTCTAGAAAACGGCGAATTAAAAATTGGAGAGCATGAATGCGTACTTTGCAGGTGGAGTTGGGGCAGAGAAGCTACCCTATTTACATTGGTGAAAGCCTGCTTGGTGAAGGACTCATTCGCCGGCACATCAAAGGCAAACAAGCGCTAGTGGTATCCAATCAGGTAATTGCGGATCACTACCTTCCACAGGTACTGGAAGAACTAGAAGGGCTTGAATGTCATACCCTGATTTTGCCAGATGGTGAGCAATACAAAACCCTTGATACGTTAAATACTATTTTCTCCGCGCTGTTAGAACACGGACACAACCGCAGTACCACCTTAGTGGCCTTAGGTGGCGGCGTGGTGGGGGATATGGTGGGTTTTGCTGCAGCTTGCTACCAGCGAGGGGTTGACTTTATACAAGTGCCTACTACGTTACTGGCCCAAGTGGATTCTTCTGTGGGAGGTAAAACTGCAGTTAATCATTCTTTGGGCAAGAATATGATTGGGGCTTTTTATCAACCCAATGCCGTTATTATTGATACCCAAGTGCTTACCACTTTGCCCCAGCGCGAATTAAGTGCAGGTTTGGCGGAAGTTATTAAGTATGGTTTGATCCGAGACCAAGAATTTTACCAATGGTTAGAGCAAAATATTGCATTATTGATGCAGCGTGATGCTCAGGCATTGATTCATGCCATAGAGCAAAGTTGCATCAATAAAGCGCAAGTGGTGGCAGAGGACGAAACCGAGCAAGGCAATCGTGCGCTATTAAACTTAGGCCACACCTTTGGCCATGCCATTGAAACAGCAACGAATTACAGTTTGTGGCTTCATGGCGAAGCGGTGGGTGCAGGCATGATGATGGCGGCAGAATTCTCGGCTGCCCTGGGTTGGCTCGACAAGGGGCAGTTGCCAGCACTGGCTGCTCTTCTCGAAGCAGCGGGTTTGCCTTTAACACCACCGGCTGAAATTAGTGCTGAGGACTTTGTGACTTTAATGTCGAGAGATAAAAAGGTACTCACAGGTCAAATTCGTTTAGTACTGCTAAAAGCCATTGGCGAGGCGGTGGTTACAGAGAATTTCTCCAACGAGGCTTTAATGGCTTATTTAAATAGCATTTGCGAGGCATGATGTTTTACGCAGGGGCAGAAAGACATTACGTAGTAGAAGCAATCCTCGACTCCACAACTCGCGGTGGCACAGTGATTATTACGGCGCCCGAGGGAGGTGGGGTAAGCACTGTATTAGGTTACGCTGCCATGCGTTTAGTGGACTACGCCACTGTTGTGCGCATTGATGCTGAGCAAGTGCACAGCAAAAATGAGCTAATGAGCTCCTTGCTTTCTTATTTCGATGTACCAAAAGATGATTTTTTGAGTGCACTTAACCATGCCTTAGCCCAAGGTCCACTTGTTGTCCTAGTGGACAATGGTCAACAACTGAGTGCTGAGCTGTTAGAGCTATTAGCAAAGCTTCAACAACATTTTGCGGGCGCTTTTGCTGTTGTAGTGGGCGGACAAACCCCACTAAAAGATAATGTGGTGGCTTCTGAGGCATGGGCCGAGGCGAGCTTTATAACTCTGCCGCCTTTAACGGCGGCCCAAGCGAGTGAATTTTTATTAAAGGTGCGCTCGGCCAAGGTAAGTGAAGAGCAGCTCGCACAAGATGCACAAGAGTTCTGGCCCCAAGCACTAATGGAGCGCCCTTTGCCGATGCAGTTTTCAGCGCTGCCGTGGAAGCATGTGGCGCTAGCTGTGGTGTTAATATTGTTGCTAGTATTGGTTTGGGCGCTTAACAGAGAACCAAGAGAAGATAAAATTAAGCTAGCCATCACTCCCATAGCTGAAACTGAAAAGGATATGGACTCGGTGCAAGAGCTTGAGCCAGAGGAGCTTGTTCTAGCGCCTGCGCCAAAAAAGGATACTCGTAAGCCTTCCGCCATTGAGGAAAGGGCGGCGAGGGATATCGTTTTCGATCCTGAAGCGAAAAGGGCGCAAGAAGAAAAAGCCAAACAAGAGCAAGAACATCAGCAAGAAATAGAGGAGCTTGAGCAACAGGAGCTAGAGAAGGTCCCCGCTCCCGTAATAAACGACGTGCCGCCGCCAACGTCAAAGGATAAACAGCAGGAGGATGTTGCGGAAAGCAGTGCTCGTTCTAATTCTTGGTTGGCTGCTCAGGATGCTGAGCTTTGGATGGCACAAATCACCTTAGCAACCACTGAGCAGCAAGCTCAAGAGCTTTGCGAGCAGCTAGGTCTTAATAAGACCGCTTATTATCGCGCGATTCGCAATAATCGCAGCGTCTATATTGTGTTGCTCGGGGCTTTTGCCTCAAGGGATGAGGCAAAAGATGCGCTGGCTAAGCTGCCATCAGAGTTTGCTGAACAAGGCCCTTTCTTGCGCCAATTAGCGCACATTCAAGCCGAACTGTAGTGAAACTGCAGATTGCAGGGTGCTTAGGCGTAGCATGTGCTATGCTCTTGGCCTTTCACTATCCATAAACTTTTGTGAGAGTGTTTTATGACCTTGCCTGTTTTGAAGAATGATCGATTTTTACGCGCCTTAAATCGTGAGTCTGTGGATATGACGCCTGTGTGGATGATGAGACAGGCGGGTCGTTATTTGCCGGAATACCGCGCTTCACGAAAAAACGCAGGTTCCTTTATGGACTTATGCCGTAATGCAGAGTTTGCCTGTGAAGTAACGCTACAGCCTCTTGAGCGTTATCCATTAGACGCCGCCATTTTGTTTTCAGATATTCTAACTATCCCCGACGCAATGGGCATGGGGTTATACTTTGAAGCCGGCGAAGGCCCGCGCTTTGAGCGCCCAGTTCGTACCGCCAAAGATATTGAAGCACTCCCTATTCCTGGGGCTGAGGACGAGCTAGGTTATGTAATGAACGCGGTGAGCACCATCCGCAAAGCATTAAACGGTCGTGTTCCTTTGATTGGCTTTGCTGGTAGTCCATGGACCTTGGCCACTTACATGGTGGAAGGTGGTTCATCCCGTGATTTCCGTTTGTTAAAAGAATTGATGTATAAGCAGCCTGAGGTGGTGCATTTATTGCTTGATAAGCTAGCGGAATCCGTGACGAGCTACCTAAACGCACAAATCAAGCATGGCGCGCAGGCGATTCAAATTTTCGATAGTTGGGGAGGGGCCTTGTCTTGGCCTGCTTATCGTGAATTCTCTTTGCAATACATGCAGAAAATCATTGATGGCTTGATTCGCGAAAACGAAGGCCGCAAGGTACCGGTTATTTTGTTTACCAAGGGCGGAGGCTTATGGCTCGAGGATATGGCAGCTACAGGTTGTGATGCCTTAGGTCTTGATTGGACCATTAGTATGGAAAATGCTCGACAGCGAGTTGGCGATAAAGTCGCTTTACAAGGAAACATGGATCCCGCTGTGTTGTATGGTTCGCCTGAATCCATTCGTAAGGAAGTAAAACGCATCCTAGATGATTTTGGACCTCATAATGGCCACGTGTTTAATTTAGGGCACGGAATTACTCCTTTTGTAGATCCAGAACATGCGCGAGTGTTTATTGAGGCTGTGCATGAGTTTAGTGCACGCTAAATATGCTCGGTGAATGCCCTTGTTTTAAAGCCCGAAAATATTTCGGGCTTTTTTTTGGGCTCAAAGCTTGCAGGAACGACCGCTAACAAGGCTAGTGTTACGCTTGTCAGCGGGAACAGTAATAGCATCAAGCATGGCTTTTAGAACTCGCTCCATTTTTTCTTCGGAGTAGAAGGGCTGGCGATGTTGTAAAACATAGATGTACTTGCCGTGGCGGAATAACATAAATCCATAGTAATAATCTCCCGACACGGGCGGAAAGTTTTTAGCCGCTTGGCTGTCTACTTGAATATGATGGATGGCCATCATAGTTAATGGAACCGAGCCCGTATACGTTTTCTTATAAACGGGTGCCACCGCCTTTACCACAGCAGAGGAGCTGGTACGGGTTTTGGTGTAGCTGTCTAAGGCTAATTGCAACAGCGCTGCATCCGAAATAAATGGAGGTGTGTTTAAAGTGGGGTTGCCTTCTGCTGCTAATAGGTCGATGCGGAAAAAGCGATTTTCATCATCCCATAGAGTGGTGGAAACATTATGCGCATCACATTCTTCCATAATGGTTGCTTTGCCGCGAAAGATGTTGTTACTCAAGTCTAAGGCGTAGATTTTTTGTGGTGCTCCGTAGAGGGTTTTGCTGCTAGAGCCAAGCGTTTGGCAACCGCTCAGTAAAAAACCACCGATAAGTAACCAGAAAAACAGTGGGCGTATCATTTTTTTCCCCAGAAAAATTACTAAATAGGTTCAGGTAAAATAAAAAGATCTTTATTAGTGTTATGAACACGCATGGCGAAGTTGGCAATGTCGCATTGCGCAGCCATCTCGATGTCTGCAGCGCGAAGCCGCGGATTGCTTTGATTAAAAAACTTAACAGCAGCTTTGGCGTTAAGAGTGCGCTGTTGTGCTTCTTCCGCGCTAATACCTTCACCGCCCAATAATCCCTTGATGTATTGAGCACAAGCCACATCTTCGTCGCCAGTAGGATGAGAGGCAACGAGTACCACCTGTGGCGGCGATAAGGCCATGACCGCCTTGGCAGTGGCGCTGGCTGAGGCCAAGCCCGTTACAAACAGGTGAGCACAAGGCTGCGCGTTTAAAGTGGCTATTACTCCATTGGTGGTGCGCATAATAAGCGGCCTATGATTAAACTCTGTTTGGCTAACTTCCCAGGGGGAGTTGCCAAAGTCAAAGCCATCGATGGGCAGAGCATCTATTTCGCCTGCTAGCAAAGCATTGGGTAGTTGCTGTTTGAGCGAGAAGGCTTCTTCAGCTGTGGCCACAGGCCAAATACGGCTAGCGCCCTGTTGAAAGGCGTGGTGCGCAGTGGTAAAAGCACGAATAACATCAATAACAACAGTAACGCCCAAAGCATTCGCAGGGGGCTGATGCCCTTGTGAAATTATAATATTCAAAACAGTAAACCTATGCCCCAATTGACGTTATTAAATGCGTCGTGTTTACCCTGATAGCGTTCAGCGGCTAGCGTAAAGGTTAAACGGTCGGCCACGGTTAGACGGTGTTTGGGGGTGTTGGTTTGGGTGAGGAAGTCCACAATGGCTCGGTAGTTAAAATCTGAGCGGACTCGGAACACCTGCCCCTCTGTCCCATATCCTAGCTGAAACTGAATGAGGCGGCTAAACCCCACCCCGACGTAAGCATTATGCACCCACTCATCTGAGACACGCTGTTCAGGTGTGTCCTGACCGTATTTGTTGGAGGCCTTACCAAATTTCTTGCTGCTGATGCCGCCATTTAATGCCACGCTACTGTAGTTAATGTCCATAAAGTAGCTGTTCCCTACGTTTTTGCTTGGGTCCACACGACCTGCTGAAACCACTGTGCCACGTTGCACATAAGTGCCTTTATAGGGTTCTGAAGGATTAGCATTAACAGTAGTGGCAAAAAGGGAAGTAGCGAGTAGGGCGCCGCAGGCTGTAAGAGTTGTTATTCGCATGGCATGTCTCGTTGTGGTTGTTAACGGTATCGTTATTATTTTTGTATACGCAAAATTCATGAGTTCATATTATGCCTGATAAGATTGTATTCAACGAGTGCTTTGAATGCTTAAAATGCCCGCGCTAGAGCCCATATGTCGACACGCCTCGCTCCAAGTGTGATAAGCGCCTGAGCTGCTTCGTTGGCTGTGCTACCTGTGGTAATAACATCGTCCACTAAAGCAATGTGGTGAAAATTAAATGGTTTCCTAACGCTGAAACTTCCTTGAATATTCTGTTTTCGCTCACGGCGGGTTTTGCCTTGTTGTGATTGTGTGTGGATGTGTTTCTTTAAGAGCGGTACACAGGGCAGCTGCAGCTCTTGGGCTGCAAATTTTGCTAAACGCTCTGCTTGATTAAACCCACGGCGCCAACGGCGACGAAAGTGTAATGGAATCGGCACTAACACCTCTGGCAATGGCGCAATGTGGTGAACATGTTGCAGCCATAGCTGCTTGAGGCAAGCTTCAGTTGTGTGCTGGCGCAAATGTTTGTAGTGAATCAATAATTGATTGAGTGGAAAGGCATAGCGATACCCTGCAAAAACCTTGTGAAAGTAGGGCGGCTCTTGCAGACACGCTAGGCAATGGCTGGCCTTGCCATACAAAATTGCACCACAAATGCATGTTTCTAATCGTTGCTGATAAAGGGGAATAAATAAGTGCTTACAGCTTGGACAGATGGCCGAAGCGGAGGAAGAAGAACATAAGGTGCAGATTGTGTGTGCAGAGAATCCAATCATTGTAAACCTCAAAAGATAAAATTTGTTGACACGATTGCTTAGAGCTCGGTAGGCTTGCGCTATCCTTGGTTTGGAGATAAAAGCATGCAAGTTTCTCTTAATGGGCCACAAGAGGCCAAAGCGCAAAGTGTTGTCCGCCATAACTGGCATAGGGGTGAGATAAAAGCCCTGTTTGATTTACCCTTTAATGATTTATTATTTCGCGCGGCCTCAATTCATCGACAGTATTTCTCTCCAAACGAGGTGCAGGTTTCCACGTTGTTGTCCATTAAAACGGGAGCTTGCCCAGAAGATTGCAAGTATTGCTCGCAGTCAGGGCATCACAATACGGGGCTAGAAAAAGAAAAATTAATGGCGGTGGCTGAAGTTATAAAAGAAGCTAAAGCAGCCAAGGCACAAGGCGCTAGCCGTTTTTGTATGGGAGCCGCTTGGCGTAGTCCGCGTGCAAAAGATATGCCGGTCGTATTGGAAATGGTGCGCGAGGTAAAGGCATTAGGCTTAGAAACGTGCATGACGCTGGGCATGCTAGATGAGAAGCAGGCCCAAGAGTTAGCTGACGCAGGGCTTGATTATTACAATCATAACCTTGATACCTCTCGTGAATATTACACTACCATAGTGACTACGCGCACTTATGATGACCGCCTCACTACGTTAGCGCACGTGCGCGATGCAGGCATGAAAATATGCGCCGGCGGCATAGTGGGAATGGGAGAGCGTCGTGAAGACCGCATTGGCTTACTGCAACAACTAGCTAACCTTCCCCAACATCCTGAGTCTGTGCCCATCAATATGTTGGTGAAAGTAGAAGGAACTCCGCTGGGGGATAGTGATGATTTAGACCCATTAGAGTTTGTGCGCACCATAGCAGTGGCACGTATTTTGATGCCAACATCTTATGTGCGCTTATCGGCTGGGCGTCAGCAAATGGATGATAGCACCCAGGCTTTATGCTTTTTTGCCGGTGCTAATTCTTTGTTTTGCGGTGAGCGCTTACTCACTACAGAGAACCCAACTCTCAATAAGGATGAGCAGCTTTTCTCCCGTTTAGGTATTCAGCCTTTAGTGCAGCAAGATGCACAAAGCGATGAGCACCTGCATGCTGAACTTACAGGACAAGTAGCGGAGCAGAAGGGCTTGTATTATAACGCCATGGCGAAATAGTTATGTGGTTTTCAGCAGCGCATTTTGCCCCAACCCTTAGCGAGCGGCAGCGGCAAAATGCATGGAGAACTCCACAGCCTTGGTGTGAAGCTCAAGCCACAACGATAACCTATCAAGGCAAGCGTTTACTTAACTTTGCTAGCAATGATTATTTAGGGTTGGCGCATCACCCAGACATTAAACAAGCCGCAATCAAAGCATTGCGGGTTGCAGGTGTAGGCAGCACGAGCGCTGCTTTGGTGTGCGGCCAAAGCCATTATCATGCAGCTTTAGAAGAGCGCCTGGCTACTTTTATGGGGAAGCCTAAGGCCCTGTTATTTAGTAGCGGTTATACTGCCAACCTAGCGGTGTTGAGTACCTTACTCAACGCCAAACATGCTCTGTTTCAAGACCGTTTAAATCACGCCTCCCTGCTTGAAGGGGGGCTGCATAGTGGTGCTTACTTTCGCCGTTATCGCCATGGGGATATGGCGCACTTAGAGCAACTGCTAAAGCGCCAAGAAAAACCCACCTTAGTGGCAACGGACGGGGTGTTCAGCATGGATGGCGATATAGCGCCTTTGCCGGCCCTGTTGCAGCTTTGTCAACAGTACAATGCCTTGCTATACGTGGATGATGCTCATGGCTTTGGCGTGCTAGGCGCCCAAGGGCGTGGTATTGCTGAGCATTTTGGAGTGCCCTTTGCTTCTCTACCGCTCACTATGGTGACGCTAGGCAAAGCCTTGGGTGTATCGGGAGCGGCTGTGGTGGGCGATGAGCACTTAATCGATTATCTACAGCAGTTTGCCAAACCTTATATTTTTACCACAGCCATGTCACCGGTCATGGCGGCTGCTGCGTTAAGGGCGTTAGAATTAATTCAAGAGGAGCCCTGGCGGCGTGAAAAAGCCACTACCTTAGCGCGGTATTTTCACCAAGAAGCTGTGCGCATGGGGTACACTATGGCGCCATCCAATACACCCATTCAGCCCCTGATTGTAGGTACTAACGGCGCCGCCTTGCATTTGAGCCACTGGCTCTTTGAGCGAGGTGTATTAGCAACTGCTATTCGTCCGCCCACGGTGCCACTAGGCACAGCCCGCTTGCGCTTTACGATAACCGCGGCACATAGCCGAGCAGAAGTAGATACTCTACTGTCTTTATTGGCGCAAGCAGCAGCAACACAGGGGGTTGCGAAAGCGAGATAAATGATGAAACAACCTTTATTGCCCTTCTACAATACTTACCGCAGTACTTGTGAGCAGCCTGTCGCAAATTTGGTATTGCTTCATGGCTGGGGGCTGCACTCCATTGTATGGGACCATTTGATGCCCAGCTTGTTGGCTAATTTCCAAGTTACTGTGATTGATTTGCCAGGTATGGGGCAAAGCCCTCTACCGAACAGGGATTATGATTTAGGTTTTGTCACTGAGCAGGTGCTTGCGGTGATGCCCGAACAAGCACATGTGCTAGGTTGGTCCTTGGGCGGTTTGGTGGCGTTGAATATTGCTTATCAGGCGCCGGAGCGGGTGTTGTCGGTGGCAACGTTTAATACTAGCCCTAAATTTACAGCAGACCACACATGGCCTGCTGCCATGGCGCCAGAGGTGCTAGCTAAATTTGCTGAAATTTTAGCCGAGGACCAAGAAGGTACTTTAATTCGGTTTTTGGCTTTGAACTGCAAGGGCAGTGCCACTGTGCAGCAGGATGTGCGTGAGCTACGCGATATCTTATATTTTTGTGGTTTACCCAACCCTAAAGCGCTAGCCGGCGGCTTAGAAATATTGCGCACAACGGATTTGCGCGCTGTATTACCACAAATAAAAGTACCTGTGTTGATGCTGTTTGGCGAGACAGACCATATAGTGCCAGCTGCTGCGATGAACGCTGTTGACGAGTTAAATTCCGGCGTGGAGGTGGCGTTGTTAGCTCACATGGCTCATGTGCCCTTTATTTCAGACCCTGAACTAAGTGCTCAAGCTTTATATGACTTTTATAGCAAGCATATTGGAGTAACCCTCGATAGTGATTAGCCACCAAGAGGCCGTCGCCTCACAGTTTTCCCGTGCTGCATTCTCTTACGATAGGTATGCCCAAGTACAATTAGGCGTAGCACGGAGCCTATTAGCCTGGTTGGAACCTAGCGAAGCTATCGGTATGGCCGCTGATTTGGGGGCTGGTACCGCCCCTATGGCTTGGCAGCAGCGCCGATTGCGGCCCAATTATCATTGGTGGGCTGTGGATTTTTCCCCAGCCATGCTGGCAGAGGCTAAAGATAGAGGGCGTATGGCGCCTAATTATCAAGGTCTATGCGCAAATGTGATGCAGTTGCCTTTGGCTAATCAATCGTTACAGCTGATGTATTCCTCATTTGCATTGCAATGGTGCCAAGATTTACCGGCGCTAGGCGCGGAGTTGTTTCGTGTGGCAGCACCTGGAGCAGAGCTGTTAATAGCCGTACCCGTGGCAGGTACGTTGCGTGAGCTGGCTGCTTGTTGGGCGCAAGTGAGTCATGACCAACATGTGAACCAATTGGCAGATAGTGAGCAATGGTTAGCGGCGCTCAATGGAGCGGGGTGGCTACTCGATGATATGGCCGAGCAACAAATTACAGAGTATTACCCCACGGTGCGGGCTGTGTTAGAGCAGCTGAAGCATACAGGAGCCAACCACGTGTCAGAACGTCGTTCTGGGCTGATGGGTAAGCAGCAATGGCAGGCTTTTACGCAAGCTTATGAGGATTTGAGGCAAGCCACCGGTATACCCATGACTTGGCAGGTGCTGTTGCTGCGCCTCAGGCGAGGAAGCTTATGTTAACGGGGCGTTTCTTTGTAACAGGTACGAACACTGGGGTGGGAAAAACCTGGGTGGCATGTGAGTTATTAAAACAGGCAAGCCGTGCGAATAAGCGTTGTTATGGGGTTAAACCTGTGGCTTCTGGTTGCACACAGGTGCAAGGCGAGCTGCGTAACGAGGATGCTATGGCGCTAATGAAAGCTTCCTCCATAAAACTTTCCTACTCCATGACAAACCCTTTTGCGTTTGAGCCCGCAGTGGCACCGCACTGGGCGGCGCAGCAAGTGGGCTGCACTTTATCTGTTGCTCAGCTTGTTGATGGTATGGAAGCAGCTTTGTCTCATCAGGCAGAGTTGGTGCTTGTGGAAGGCGCTGGTGGTTGGTTGGTGCCATTAAACGCTAAGGAGACGTTAGCAGATTATGCCCAAGCGTTAGGGTATCCCGTGATTATGGTGGTGGGGTTAACTTTAGGTTGTATCAATCATGCCTTGCTCACTGCTGAGGCAATTAAGCAGTCAGGCCTATCTTTAGCGGCTTGGGTGCCCAACGCAACGCCCAGCGCGGAGCAGCCCCGTGAAGAACAAGAGGCGAATATTGCTTATTTAACCGCGGCGCTGGGGGTAGCCCCTTTGTTAATAATATAATTAAGCTTAAACGGGGAGTGGCGCAAAGCATGCCGCTCTCGTTCCATGAGTTGCTCCCACAAGGTGTGGTTGTCGCAGGTGGAACTTGTCGGAACCCAAATGCTAAGTTGAAGCTCATGGCTCGATAGGGCCTTGATTTCAATTTTTTCACAATGCTCGCGCGCCAAGTGCTGCAGCAATGCTAAACGAAATATAATAGCCGCCTGCCCCCACACTAGTTGTTGTGATGGTGGTAGTTTGAGCCAAGTTGCCATAGGAAACTCGCTACGCTGCGCTTCCACTAAAAACGCTAAATACTGTTGCTCTTGGCGCGAAAAACCAGCGATATCTGCGGTTTGGAGAAAATAAGCACCGTGCTTTTGGTATTGATGTTTGGCAACGGTGAGCCCCAGCTCTCTGGTTTGAGTTGCCCAACGCAAAAAGTGTTGTTGCTCCTTGCTAATACGCCATTGATTAGTGAGTGCGCCTAGGTGGGTGTTTAGCAGCCCGATGATGGGTGTATTGGCCTGTTGTGTTAAGGCAAAACGTTTGCAGAGAGCATCAATGCTGTGTTCACGCGGGTCTAATTCACCAAGGCGAAGTTGCATGTCGTATAAAATGCCTTCACGCAAAGCGCCTTCCACGTAGTGCACTGCCTCCAACCCAAAAGCCGCGAAAACAGCGCATAGAATAGCAACGCCTGCAGGCAAGATGGCTGCTCTTTCCGGCTCAAGTCCTGGGAGGGTTAGAGTGGTTAGGCAGTTTTCCGCAATAACAATATCTTTTAACCGCCATAGGGCTTCTCTGGTGATAAGGTGCTCGGGCGCTAACCCTATGGCAAACAACACGGAGGCAATTGTTTGTGCAGTGCCGCTGCTGGCCACCGCGACTTGCCATGTTGAAGCGAGATAATTGTCGCGGATGCTAAGCAACTCGGCATAAGCCGCCGCTTGGGCTTTGGCCATAGCTGCGGTGGTAATATGTCCATCGGCAAAAAAACGTTGGCGATACACAACACAACCCATGCTAAGGCTACTTAGGTGCTTGGGGTAGTGATTTTCGCCAACGATAACTTCGGTGGAGCCCCCGCCAATATCCACCACTAGTTGGGTGGAAGCATCTTGGGGAATCGCTTTGGCTGCGCCTAGGTAAATGAGGCGTGCCTCTTCACGTCCTGAAATGACTTCTATTGGATGGCCCAATATGGTTTCAGCACGTTGCAAAAAAACGGCTAGATTCTGTGCATCACGCAGGGTTTTTGTGCCCAGTGCCCGTACTTTTACATCGGGCTTGGTTTTTAGCACTTGGGAAAACTGAGTTAAGCAAGCAAATGCTGATTCAAGAGCGTGGTCTTGTAGATAGCCTTGTTCATCTAGCCCTGCCGCGAGCTCTGTTTTTGCACGGTGCTTTTCGTCAAAGAGAAGCTGCCCGTCTTGGTTCTTAGCCACTAGCAAGTGAAAGCTATTCGAGCCCAGGTCAACAGCTGCTAGGTATGGGGAGGACGTAGAGGGGCAAGTGCGCGGCATGGGGTTCCTGGCTGATAACAAATGTAAAGGCGACAAAATTTTAAGTGCGGCTAAGATTAGCACCGAAAGAGCAAAATCGCGACACTTTGCGCGTTTTGTAAAACATTGCCCACGGTGGAACTCGCGTTACACGGGTGTGTCTACTGGTTGGTATTAATAATGAGGAATAGTAAATGAAACGTACTGTAGTTGGTGCTTTAGCCTTGTCTGTTGCAGTGTCTGCTTGCGCAAGCGCGGGCGGTAGTGCTTTAAGTAAAGTGGCGCCTTTCCCCGAAGCGGAAGCGGGTTTTGCGCGACACGTGATTTGGCTTGAAAAAGCAGACCATGAAGACGCCAAGAAAGTCGAAATCATTGCCGGTAAGACCATTGAAGTTGATTGTAATCATCATCGTTTTGGCGGTTCACTTACCGAACAGACTTTATCTGGCTGGGGTTATTCTTACTATGAACTAAAAGAGGTAAAAGGGCCTGCCGCTACCATGATGGCTTGTCCTGGAGATAGTAAGGAAGAGCGTTTTGTGCCTGTGCAGGGCGATGGGTTCTTGCTGCGCTATAACAGCAAGTTGCCGGTGGTGGTGTATGCGCCCGAAGGCGTGGAGGTGAATTACCGAGTGTGGGAAGCACACCACAACTTGATTCCTGCCAAACAGCAATAACAGCTGCTTTATGCTCCGTAATATGCTAACAAGGTAATGTTCCTTTTATTCTTATTGTGGGGTTCTTGTTAATGAGCCGTGCCTTTGTGCGGGAAGAAGATGGCGATTTGCCTGAGGATTTACCAGAGCTTCCCATTAGTCTCCATCCTAACTACGTAACCCCGACAGGGCTGGCTTTGCTAGAGCAAGAATTAACCGATGTCTTGCGCACGCTGTCGCAGCTCGATTCTGGGCAACTCGACTTTCGTCAGCAAACGGCTTTATTAGAGCGCCGCGTGCGTTGGTTGAGAGCACGGATTGGCGCAGCAATTCTAGTGCCGGTTGGCGCGGGTGACTCCCCTGAAACGGTGGCTTTTGGGCATTTTGTTGCGCTAATGGATGAAAATGACAACGCTTCTGTGGTGCAAATAGTGGGGGAGGATGAAAGCGAGCCCGCAGCTAATAAAGTCAGCTGGCGCTCGCCTTTGGCGCAAGCATTGCTAGGCGCCAATATCGGCGAAGAGGTGTTGTGGCAACGGCCAGTAGGTGATTTGCTGGTGGAAATAACTGGAATTTTCCACCAGCAGCCCGTGTCAGTGTGAGCGTTTAGCTAGCCATTCGGCAATCAGCGGCCAGCTTTCTTTAGGCGCTTGAGTGCCGCTGACTATGCCTACGTGCCCGCCAGAAACAAGTTCGAAGTGTTGGTCTTTACTGCTTACCAAGGCCTGTAAAGGTTGGGTGCATTTGGGTAGCACTATGGTGTCACCGCGACCATTGATAAAGAGTATGTTGCTTTCCACAGGCGTAAGGGTGTGTTGTTCTCGCATCGGGAGGCGATTGTTGGCAACGCAGTTCTCAGTCCATAGGTAATGAACAGTATCTTGGATAATACCGCCAGGGTAGGCCACCATATCATCAAGAAAAGCACTGTTTGTTGCATGGGCGCTAACGAAATCGTCGTTTTCTAGATGACGTACCAATTGCCAGTATCCCTTGACGCTGTTCACGGGGGAGGTGAGTTTGAACGCCAGGCTGTTGGCCCAACCGGGCGACCGCCAGAGAGCAGAAGGCGATTGATAAACACGCCAACCAGTTTTCTTATGCACCCAGCTGAGTGCCTTGCTAATACGTTGATATTGCTCGCCTAGCACGCCATTGGCGTGATAGTCCCCAGGCGCCCCGAGTAGTACTAGGTTGCGGATGTGTTTGTCTTGGTGCAAGGCGGTGTAACATAGGCTGAAAAGCGCGCCAAAGCTCCAACCATGCAAAGACAAGTCTTGGCTGCCGCTGTGCTCTCGCACTTTGTTCAGCAGGCGTGGCATATAGTCAGCGAAGTAAGTGCTAAACCTGTGGTGGTTATGACGGCGTCCTGGTTTGCCCCAATCAATTAAGTACAGCTCGAATCCCTTGGCGCGTAAAAAGCGAACCAGGCTGCGTTGTGTGAACAAATCATAAATCAGCATGTTCACCGCTAAAGGCGAAACAATCACCAGAGGAACTGGGTGTGATTCAGTGGCGCAAGTAATCTTTTCCCCCGCCACAGTAATACTTTTTTCTTGTAATGGTGGGTAGTAGCGCAGCTTGACGATGTCCTCCTCATAAATGACTTCATAAGGAGTCTTGCCGGCCTGCACTACCTCAGGGCTATTGCTTAGCCAAGCGCGGGCATTGGTTATGCGTCGCTTGATTTGGGGGTTGGGTAACCTAAGTGCCAAAGTAAATCTCCATCTAGGGCAAAATCGGCCTATAGTGTAGTGGGCTTTTGGGTAAGAAAAGTGGCCACTAAGGCAGTTTTGTTAGCTTAGCAGCCATTTGTTATTAGTAAATCCCAGCATCCATTCCTGCTGCTAGGGTAAGTGCTAAGGTTTCTACTTGGTCTAAAAATGCATCTTGCCACTCACCGCGGCACACCAAGATATCTTGGATTAGATTCCAACGTAGACCAGTTAAAATCGTGGTAAGCGCTTTGTGAGTGCCGGTGCCATCGTGGCCGGCGCGAATATAAATGGCGCAGGGTAACCCCTGTTTCTTTTCTAAGACGGGATAATAGCAACGGTCGAAAAAATCCTTCATGGCGCCACTCATATAGGCGAGGTTTTCTGTGGTGCCCAATAAGATACCGTCCGCTGCAAGTACATCCTCGGGTGTGGCGTCTAGGGGTGGGATCCAATTCGCTTTTATGTTTTCAATGTCGGGATGCTGTGCGCCTTTAAGGGCAGCATCCACTAAGTGTCGAGTGTTGGGGGAAGGGGCGTGGGCAACAATGAGTAACTGTTTCATGGCGGCTCCTTATGCAAGGTGGTCTAAGGGGATAGCGATGCTATCCACCACTTTACGCATCACAAAACTTGAATGCACTCCGCTGACCCCTTGGATACGTGTGATTTTGTTGAGCAAGAAGTCCTGGTAGGCATGCATGTCTTTCACTGCTACTTGTAGCAAATAGTCAGCGCTTTGGCCCGTTACTAAGTAGCACTGCTGTACTTCCGGAAGCTCGCGGATGGCAGCTTCAAAGCCTTTGAAACGTTCAGAGGTGTGTTGGTCAATGTTGATTTGGATGACGGCGGTTAAATCAAGTCCAAGGGCGTTTTGGTTAAGCACAGCGATGCGCTTGCTAATAAATCCCTCTTCTTCCAAGCGCTGAACTCGGCGCGAGCATGGAGAGGGCGAGAGCCCTACTTTGTCAGCGAGCTCAAGATTACTAAGGCTGGCGTCTTGCTGTAATAACTCTAAAATACGTTTGTCGTAGCTATCTAGTGCTTTATAGTTTCTCTTCATGGTTTTATTCACCAATATTTTCGTTATTAAGGCAATAATAATCTGTTTTGAGGCTAAATCAATAGAATAACGCAACCCTATTGCGCAGGGCATTGCATACACTATGCAGTGTTGATGGCCACAAGCCACCAATGTTGAGCAAGCAGCCACAAGCCGCTATGCAGCTAAGGGTTACCCACCCAAGGCAACAGCAACCATTTTTATGTTTACCCCGCACAAAAGATGGTGATGCAGAGGGCGGGCTTAGGCCCGCTACTTGTTTAAGAGCCCGCTACACAAGGTAATAATGGAGACACCATGGCCTTTGATTATAAAAAATATCGCCCGACCCCAGTAATAAAGCGTCCTGAAAGGCGTTGGCCAGATAAAGTGCTAACACAGGCACCCGTGTGGTGTGCCGTGGATTTGCGCGATGGTAACCAGGCTTTAGTGAAGCCTATGACGGTGGCGCAAAAAACGCGTTTGTTTACCTTGCTGGTGGAGCTTGGCTTTAAAGAGATCGAAGTGGGTTTTCCCGCTGCCTCACAACCCGATTTTGATTTTGTGCGCAAAATTGTCGAGGAAAACCTAGTGCCTGAAGATGTGACCATTCAGGTACTTACGCAAGCGCGCGAGGATTTAATTGCACGCAGTTTTGAGGCGCTCAAAGGTGCTCGCCGTGCGGTGGTGCATTTGTATAACTCCACGTCTAAAGTGCAACGAGAAAAAGTGTTTCGCATGGATGTGGCAGGTATTACAAGTATTGCAGTGCAAGGGGCTAATTGGGTAAAGGCCTATGCAAAGCAATATCCCGATACCCAGTGGGTGTTTCAATACTCCCCTGAAAGTTTTACCGGCACTGAGCTACCCATTGCCCAAGAAGTGGTAAATGCAGTGATTGATGTATGGCAGCCGCAGCATGGGCAAGAGGTAATAATCAATTTGCCAGCCACAGTGGAAGTGAGCACACCCAATGTGTATGCAGATATGGTGGAGTGGATGAATGATAATATTCACCATCGCGAGCATATTGTGCTCTCCTTGCACACCCATAATGACCGTGGATGCGGTGTGGCAGCGGCTGAATTGGGCGTGCTAGCGGGTGCTGACCGTGTAGAAGGCACCTTGCTCGGTAATGGCGAGCGCACGGGTAACATGGATTTGGTGACCATGGGTATGAATTTATATAGCCAGGGTATTGACCCAAAAATCGACTTCTCACGTATGAAAGATATCGTGGACACTGTGGAGGCGGTAACAGAAATCAGCACACACCCGCGCCACCCCTATGCTGGTGAGCTTGTGTTTACAGCATTCTCGGGCAGCCATCAGGATGCTATTCGTAAATGCTTAGCTACCTATAAAGAGGGAGACGAGTGGGAAATTGCCTATTTGCCCATTGACCCAAGCGATGTGGGCCGCCGTTATGAAGAGGTGGTGCGGATTAACTCGCAGTCAGGCAAGGGCGGTGTATTGTATGTTTTAGAGCGCGATTATGGCATTACTTTGCCCCGTTGGTTGCAAATTGAATTCTCGCGTCTTGTGCAACAAGTGGCGGAAAATGAAGCAGTGGAAGTGGATGGCGAGCGTATTCACGCTTTGTTTAAAAAGACATATTTACAAGCACCGAAAGGTTGGCAAGTTCAAGAGTACCATGTGCTGCGCGATGATAAGGGCGTACACGTCAACGCCAAACTAGATGGAAATTATGTGGGTGGTCAAGGTCAGGGCGGCATCGAGGCTTTGGTGGAGGGCATGAGTCAGCACACAGGGTTGGCCATAGCGGTGGAAACTTTTGATGAGTTTGCCATTGGTGATGGTACTGAGGCTAAAGCCATGGCCTGTCTGCGAGTTTTAGTTAATCAAATGCCTTATAGTGCGGCCGCTATTGCCCGAGACACCACCGCCGCTGCCTTTCAGGCGCTTGCCACGGCGGTGGGGCGAGGTGTGCAGGCGCAGGAGGCTAAAAAAGTAGGCTAATGAAATGCGTGGCGCCCTGTTACTAGAGCGTCATTGTTAAAGATATAAGGCCCGAAAAAATACTTTCTCGCCTTTGGGGCTTGTTAACACTAGGGTGTCGCCATAAATAGCGGTGCGCCATGGGCCTAAAAAGCTAGTGGGTAGCTCACCTAAGTTTTTTGTACGGTTGTCACAACCTTGAGAAGACCATGTAATAAGGGGCCAGCTTATTTTTCCCTCACTAACTTGGGCATCACCGGTAAACTCGTGGCATAACCAATTGCCCCTAACGGTGTTGTCTTGAGTAATAAGTAGCTTTAGCTCACCTGCTTTGAGTGCTTTTGCATTCGGCCAGTGGGCAAGCTCCCACAAGGTGTTGGTGAGATTGGCGTTAGCGTGTTCTTGGCAGTTACCTTGGTTTTCTTCACCAATAATGGTGGTAATACGGAGCGCCGTGTGAGAGTCTATACCGCCATCAGCGATGACACTCATGGGCCCTTTAGAAACATTTTTAACACCCTTCACAGGGCGTGTCTTGCCGCTGATGCAGTCTAGCCACAATAAATTATGTTCTTTTTCAATAACTTGCCCGAAGTAAAGATTATCTTTGTCCACAGTCCGTGGGGTTTGGCAAGCGCTGAGGAGTAGTGCGCTTAATACGATAGATAGGAATCTCATAGCTGCTCCTTATTAATGGCGGGGGTCTTTACCAGTGGCATTTGCGCCATGATAAATGTGCGGTATTCAATCATGCGCGGGCTAATACCATGGTCGTGGTAATAGGTGGGGCTAGGTAGCCGGATGGCAAGCTCAGCAGCCTGTTCTGGGGTGAGCTCTTGGGCACTGCGGTGAAAAAAATATTGGGCAGCAGCCTCGGCACCATAAATCCCGTGCCCCCATTGCGCCACATTTAAGTACAAGGTAAGAATACGCTCTTTAGTGAGCATTTGCTCCATCATGAGCGCGATAAATGCTTCTTGTGCTTTACGCCAATAGGTTTTTTTGCGCGATAGAAATAGGTTTTTGGCCAGTTGCTGAGTCAGGGTGGATCCTCCAGCCACTGTGCTACCTGCGGATTTGTTCTTCTCATAGGCGCGGCGTATGCCATCCCAATCCAGTCCTTTGTGCTCCATAAAGCGGGCATCTTCAGCTGCGAGAACAGCTTGCTCCAAGGCAGGCGCTATTTGATGACGGTCGACCCACTGATAGCGCAGTTTGGGTGCCCCTGGCGAACCAGTACCCAGGTGCATAAAAGGTGTATAGGTGGGGGGGTGGTCGCGATAATGCCAAACCCATGCAGCAAGCCAAAGTTGCACCCCCAACCCCATGGCCAAACTAATGGCAAGGGTAGCGAGTAACAGCTTTTTTATCACAACAAAAAAATACCTCAGCATGGGAAACCTATTGTTTTTGTATGAGTCTAGTATAGCGTTTTCTGGTGTTTTGGGGTGGGTCTTAGGGCTAGCTTAACAATATTTTTGTTGCCAAAAAAAATAAGGTGGCAAAAAGTGAACTAGTTATGACTTATTTTTAACAGGGGTTTAGACTCGCCATGTTGATGAAGCTTTAACGCATTAAGGAAAATATTATGCACTCTGTGGGTACCCCATTGCTCTGGGGATGTTTTGCGACTTTGGTGTTGGTTCTGCTTGCTGTGGATTTGCTGTTATTTAAAGGCGGGCGAGCTCATCGAGTTACCATGAAAGAGGCAGCTGCTTGGTCCCTGGCTTGGGTGACGGTGGCCTTGGTGTTTTGCGTCGGTTTGTGGTGGTATTTGGCGGGCACTCAGGGGCACGGAGTGGCCAATGAACAGGCCATGCTTTTTCTTACCGCTTATGTCATGGAAAAGTCATTGGCGGTGGATAATGTGTTCGTGTGGATTTTAATTTTTGGCTATTTCTCTGTGCCCTTGGAGTTGCAACGTCGCGTGCTGCTCTACGGTATTGTGGGTGCTATTGTATTGCGCACCGTTATGATTTTTGCAGGCAGTTGGTTAATCAGTGAATTTCACTGGATTTTATATGTGTTTGGTGCATTTTTGCTGTTCACGGGTATCAAAATGTTGTTTCCCGAGGAGGAGGCCGATTTATCAGAAAACCCTTGGGTGCGTTGGTTAAGCCGGAAAATGCCACTCACAGAGCACTTAGAAGGCGAGCGCTTCTTGGTGCGTAAGCAAGGCGTATTAATGGCCACCCCTTTATTGCTTGCACTGGTGCTGGTGGAACTCTCCGATATTGTGTTTGCAGTGGATAGTATTCCTGCTGTGTTCGCCATTACCACGGACCCTTTTATTGTGCTTACTTCTAATCTCTTTGCCATTTTAGGGCTAAGAGCCATGTATTTTTTGATGGCAGATATGCACGATAAATTTTCCATGCTGCAATATGGATTGGCGCTGGTGCTTTCTTTTGTGGGCGTGAAGATGTTGATAGAGCCTTGGTATGAAATGCCATTATGGCTTTCCTTGGGCACTATTTTATCTGTGCTTAGCCTCACTGTAATAGTGAATTGGTTTTATAATCGCAGGCAAGAACAGCACTAAAACACTTTTGGGAGGGCCATAGAGCTGTCCGCCAAAAGCTGTGTATGGATTAGCGCTAAACGCGTTACATAGCTATTAGCTAAGCAGCTGTTAGCCGCCACGGGATACACGGTGCCCTGCGGGTTGGCAGTGAGCCAAAAACCGCAGCTGTTTTTGGCATAGCTGTGCCACTGTTTCTGAATTTGCGTGAGCTCTTCAATAACCTCTTGGGCGGAATAAATGGTGGAATCGAGCTCTTGGTACATGGCTTCGGTGTCACGTGCCACTTGCTTTGCGGCCACCAGGTAAAGTGCCATGGTGTCTTCTAAAAAAATCAGGGTTTTATATTGGCAGTTTTTTATATCAACCGTGCTGTAAGCCTCTTGGCAGGCGCTTGCCAAGGAATGTTTATAAAGGAGTTGCTCGTACTCAGTGGCAGCACTGGGCTGCTTCATCAAGGCTTCCCAAGTGCTTAAGGTGAGCAGGCGTCGTTCAAGTGCTTTGGTAAGGCATGCCACTTGAGCATCAGTATTGGCCTCTTGGCCACAGGGGCGCTGATGATGAGTCATCCAATGAATTTGGCTCGCCCGTAAAACACTATTATCCATTACCTCACGGGTGCTTTTAAATTGCTTAGCCAACTGTGTGTCTAGTTGGCTAAGCTCGGGGCGTTGGCAAATTAATTGCTCCACGGTGCTAAGGGAATCCGTTGAGCAATCAAAGCTTGCAGAAAACGCCGGCGTAGCTAACACCCAGAACAGTAATAGCCATAAGAAACGCACGCTATCTTCCTTTTTACGCAGTGGTTTTGCCAATCAACTGGCCCATTTTTAAGGTGCTGCCAGCGGCTAGCTCCGGTTGCCATTGACACGCGTTCTCAGGAAACAATAGAACAACGGTGGAGCCCAGTAAAAAGCGGCCTAACTCTTCCCCTTTTTCGCGGCTTAAGGGCTGTTTGCTGAAATCAATGGTTTGCACCTTATTGGCTAAGGGGGTGATTTGGCCAGTGAACACGGTTTCAATGGCGGCCACTATCATGGCGCCCACTAAAATCACCGCCACGGGGCCCGCATCCGTATCAAACACACACACGGCCCTTTCGTTGCGTGCAAAGAGTTTGGGCACTTGCTCAGCGGTGGCGTTATTCACAGAGAACAAGCGACCTGGCACATAAAGGATTTTGCGCAAGGTGCCGCTAATGGGCATGTGTACGCGATGGTAATCCTTAGGCGAAAGATAAATGGTGGCAAAATGACCGTTAATAAATTCCTCTGCTAAAGCAGCATCGCCACCGAGCAGTTCATACACGGAAAAATAAGCGCCCTTGGCTTGAAGCACATCGCTGCCGCGAATTTGTCCGCATTGGCTTACCACACCATCAGCAGGTGAGACAATGCCTTGTTCGGTGGCATCAATGGGGCGGGCTCCTTCCTGTAAAGCGCGGGTGAAGAAGGCATTAAAACTAGGAAAAGCAGTGGGGTCTTGGATTTTCGCTTCCTCAAGTGAAATCCCAAAGCGTTGACTGAACCACTTAATCAGCGGGTTCTTTATCCAGGGTTTTTCGCTGGCGGCTAGGCCACCCACAAGGCGAGACAGTGTATGGTGGGGTAGTACATATTGCATCCACACAAATAAGCGGTCGGCTAAGCTTAGTGACATTTAAGAAAACTCCTTGTGAACTGGGGTATCTGGATGTGTGCCCCACTGGGACCATGAACCTGCAAATCCACGAACGTTAGGAAAGCCCAGCACTTTGCCCACCAACCAAGCAAAAGCAGAGCGATGGTGGCTGTGGCAGTAGGTGATAACTTCTTTGTCGGAGGTAATGCCCATGCTAGCAAGCTCTTCGCGGAGCACACCTAAATCCCGTAAACGCAGCTGCAGGTTCATATCCATGGGTTGTGTCCATTCGTAGTGAATGGCACCTGGAATATGCCCTGCTTTAGGTGTGTAGGAGCGTATTCCCTCAAACTCATCCCGTGAGCGAGCATCCCATAGCACCACATCTTCGTTTTGGTAGCGTTCTAATACCTCTTCCAAACTAATAAAGGCATTGCCTAGGTTTTGACTTACCTCGGTTTCAGAAGGTTTGCAAGTGTTAATTTCGGTTTCGAGGGGAAGCTCTGCAGCACGCCAGCTGTGAATGCCGCCATTCATATAGCTGTAATTGTGGTGACCAATACAATCGAGTAACCACAAAAAACGTGCGGCCCAGCCCCCGCCCTCGTCATCATAGGCAATCACATGGTGCCCCGCTGTGAGGCCAAGTTCCTGATAGAGCGTGGTAATTTGTTCGTGGCTTGGTGGCAAGCCCGGTGCTGGCGGAGTACCAGCTTGAGTTTGCAGTGGTAAAACATGCAGAGCACCAGGTACGTGACCTTCAGCGTGGGTTTCGGGTCGGCTTAAATCGATGACTTTAACGTGGGGCTGCTCAAGTAGCTCTACCACTTGCTCGGGTTCAAGTAATAGGGAATAGGATTGGCTCATACATACCTCAATCGTGATAGCGTTGTCGCTGATGGGAATCTAATGTGTCTGCAATGCGGAAAAAGTTATCCAAGCGCTCTGCGTGCACCTTGCCTTCTGCTACGGCATTTTGCCAAGCGCAGCCGGGTTCGTGTCGATGAGTACAATTACGAAAACGGCATTCGCCAGCGAGGTTGGCAAGCTCGGGATAACCGGCTAACAGCTCGTGCTCATCAATATGCCACAGGCCGAACTCCCGAATACCGGGAGAATCAATGAGGCGCCCGCCTTTGGGTAAATGAAACAGTAGCGCCGTGGTGGTGGTGTGCTGCCCTAAACCACTTGTACTAGAAAGCCCTTGAGTATTGAGATTTGCCTCGGGCAGCAGGGCGTTAACTAACGAGGATTTGCCCACCCCTGATTGCCCCACAAAGGCGCTGGTTTTACCTTTGAGACGCTGATGCAAAGTTTCTAATCCGGTGGCGCTAGTGGCTGATGCTCGCAACACATCGTAACCCAAGTGACGGTACATGCGCTCTGTTTCGGCAAAGTACTCTTCAAGCTCGGGATCAATCAGGTCGGCTTTATTGAGTAGCAACACGGGGGTAATGCCGGCGAGTTCCGCAGCCACTAAATAGCGGTCAATGAGCTGAGTGGAAGGAATGGGCGCGGGAGCAAAGGTAATAAAAATTTGGTCTATATTGGCGGCTACCGGCTTAAGGCGGCCATAATAGTCGGGGCGTTTAAGCACCGTCTTGCGCTCTGCAAGGGCCACCACCACACCATCACCGGGGCTTTTTGGGGCCTGCCAGATGACTTCGTCACCTACCACCATATGGAGTAGGTTGGCGCGGAAGTGACACACATGGCGGTTGCCATCTTCAGCTTCAATGAGCACTTTTTGCCCATGGTGTGCCACCAATAAACCTGTTTGTGGTGGTTCTAGATCATGGGCAATATCCGCTTCTGCTTGATGTTGTTTTTTAGCAGCGCGAGCAAGGCGTTCTTGTTGTATTTTTTCAATGCGCCAACGCTGGCGGCGGTTGAGCTGACGTTTACTCATTAAAACCTTGTTTCCTTTAGGTGATAATTGCTACGGCGCAATCATAGCACGAGACGTTGCATTAAGGCTGCGCTTTAACTTATTCGGCAAGCATTTTAGAACAATGGCACAATAGCCTCTTGTTGTTTATTGGGTTGATGAAAGGGGTGTTGTGTTGAATAAAGCTGAGAATTTAATTTGGATTGATTTGGAAATGACAGGACTAAACCCTGATACCGATAAAATCATTGAAATTGCCACCATTGTGACCGATAAAAACTTAAATGAGCTTGCTCAAGGCCCAGTGCTAGCAGTGCATCAGAGTGATGAGGTGTTAGCCGGCATGGACGAGTGGAATACACGCACCCATGGCGAATCAGGGCTGGTGGAGCGCGTTAAGCAAAGTACTTTGAATGAAGCCCAAGTGGAGGCGCAAACCCTTGAGTTTTTAGCTCAGTGGGTGGAGCCAGGCGCATCCCCTATCTGTGGTAACAGTATTTGCCAAGACCGCCGCTTTCTATGGCGTTATATGCCCAAGCTCGAGGCGTATTTTCATTATCGAAACTTGGATGTTTCGACTCTTAAAGAGCTAGCGCGACGCTGGGCGCCAGACGTGCTAGAGGGGGTGAAGAAAAGCAGCAGTCACAAAGCCTTGGAAGATATTCAAGATTCCATTGAAGAGCTGCGTCATTATCGCCAGCACTTTATTGCTGTGTCTTAATCTTGTTCGGCCGCCATGGCCTGTGTGCCGCGAATAATCATGCGCACCATGGTGGCCAATTCATCAATAATTCGCTCGTGCTCGCTAACGGGTAAATCCATAGCGGATCCACCCACGGCAAACACAAGTCGGGTGATGGCTCTGGCCACTAAATCGGGGCGATGAATGCCAGTGCCTTTGAGTTCTGCTAAACGCACCAAGTCCACACACAACTCTTCTTCAAAATAGTGCAGCTGCTTTTCCACCGCTTCTTTGAATGCGTCTGAGCCCACTGTGCCCTCGCGAAGTAACAGGTGTAAATAGTTTTCATCAGTTTGTAACTGCTGAATAAACACTTCCACTGAGCTTCTTACTACGCTGCGCTCTTGCGCCGCCCTTAAGCGTGCTTCTCGAATAATCACTCGCAAAGCCGTACCGGCTTTTTCAATGAGCGCCACCGCTAGTTCATCAATATCTCGAAAATGCCGATAAAAACTATTGGGCGCTATGCCAGCTTCGCGGGCCACTTCACGTAAACTTAGTGTAGAAATACTGCGGTGTGGGCCGACCAAGGTAAGAGCGGCGGTGAGTAAATCTTCACTATTGATAGTAGCGCGGCGGCCTTGGTGCGGGCGCGGGGTAACGGCTGTGGGTTTCGGCATAGCAAGGGCTCAAAAAAATACGGTAGCAAAATCATACCTTATATTAGTTTGATTTGCGCTCTAGACACTTGTCTATACATGTGTATAATGCGCGAAAATATCAAGGTGAGAAAGACTATGGCGTTAATGCCACAACAAAAAAACCGCTTTTCGTGGTGGAACACAGAGGCCGCTGATTTTTGGCTGCAGCACGTACGACCGCACTGGTCCTTGAGTCGTGCTTATGCCTTAGTAAAGGCACGAAAAAAAGTGGCTGCCGATGCGGTGGCCATAGAGCTACAACCCAATCGCCATGTGCCGCTGTGTCATCCAGGTCAGCATATGAGTGTGGTGGTTACCATTGATGGTGTGCGCCACAAACGCTATTACAGCCCAACCCAATTAGCGAACGGTAATTTGCTCATTACTGTGAAGCGCGTTGAAGGGGGTAGGGTGAGTGAGTGGATTCATGACGTTTTAACTTCGGGGCAAACCGTAGAGCTTGGCGAGCCCACGGGTGCCTTTCATCAACTCGATAAAACTAAACCGTTGTTGTTGCTTGCAGCAGGGTCAGGCATTACACCCATGTACAGTTTGCTAACCCATTTGTTGGCTGATTCATCGAGCCAAGCCCCAATTGCTTTGCACTACTGGGCAGCCAAGCGTGAGCAGCTGTGTTTTGTTGATGAATTAAGGGCTTGGGCAGAAACAGCGAAAAACTTCAATTTTGTGCCTTATCTCACCCAAGAAGCAACACTACTAGAGGGCGAGCAACAGGGGCGATTTCAAGCTCAAGAATTTATCCATGGACAGGATGGCCTTGCTGAGGCGCAAGTGTTGGTTTGTGGTCCCTTTGGCTTTGTGCAAAGCACCCAAGAGTTACAACCTCATGTAGCAGCTTGGCACAGCGAAACTCACCAAGAAGCGCAAGCAAAGGATGCGCTTGGCACACATTCGGTCACATTGGTGAAAAGTGGCAAAACTGTGGCGGTGGCGGCGAACAAAACCTTGCTAGAAGGTTTAGAAGAAGCGGGTATTGAGGTGCCTTTTGGTTGTCGCCGAGGTATTTGTAATACCTGTAGCTGTCAGCGTCTTGAAGGCACAACGGAACACTTAGTGTCAAATAATACTGCTAGTGGTGATGGTGTTGTGCAGCTTTGTGTAAACCAAGCGGTTTCCGATATACATTTGAATTTATAAAGTGGAAGGCTCATGAGTCGTACTAGTAAAAGTAGAACTTTGTCCCCCCAAGAATTGCAGGCCTTTGGCGAAGAGCTCGATGCGTTGCAAGCTAGCGTGAGGGCCGATTTAGGCGCCAAAGAAGCGGCTTACATTAAGCGCATCTGGCGTTTGGTGCGTTATAGCAGCGCAGCGGGGCGGGGTTTGTTGTTTTTGGGTTGGTTTTGGCCTGCATGGGTTCTCGGCACCCTGTTATTAGCTTTAGCAAAAATTGTTGAGAACATGGAGCTTGGCCACAACGTAATGCATGGTCAGTACGATTGGATGAACGACCCGCGCTTTAACGGTCAAGATTACGAATGGGATGTGGTGGGCACCAGCGATAACTGGCGTTACACCCATAACTATAAACATCATACCTATACCAACGTAAAAGGGGTGGATGACGATATTGGTTATGGTGTGTTGCGTTTGTTCCCTGAGCAAAAATGGCATCCGGTGAATTTATTTCAACCGTTTTTTGCCGTGATTTTTGCATTGTTGTTTCAGTGGGGTGTGGCTATTCAGCGTTTGCGTATCGGCCGTTATTTTGTTGGTCGCATTACTGGTAAGCAGCTGTATGAAGAGTTCAAACCCACAGGTAATAAAATCAAGCACCAGTTGCTTAAGGATTATGTGATTTTTCCCGCAATTGCGTTAATCCTGTTTGTGCCAGTAATGCCCGTGCTGCTAGGTAACTTAGTGGCTAATGGCCTGCGTAATCTATGGACCTATATGATTATTTTCTGTGGCCACTTTACTGCTGATGTGGAACTCTTCGAAAAGTCAGTACTAGAAGATGAGAGCCGTGGCCACTGGTATCTGCGCCAACTAAGAGGCTCCTCTAATCTCACAGGCGGGCGTTGGTTTCATTTGCTTTCAGGCAACTTGAGTCACCAAATTGAGCATCATTTATTTCCAGATATACCTGCGTGCCGTTATGCGGAAATGGGAGAAGAGGTGCGGGCAATTTGCAAGCGTTATGACCAACACTACAATACGGGTCCCTTATGGAAGCAGTTTGGGCAAGTGATTTGGCGAATTTTGCGCCATGCCTTCCCAAGCGAAGTGAGCAAAACAAGCGCAGAGTTAGTCACTGAAAAATAAGTACACAAATCCGCAAAAAAGGGCTGGCTGAAAAGCTAGCCCTTTTGTTTTTACTCACCCGCAGCGACGAATAAATTAATAAAAAACACCGAAATCACCCGCTAAAGGTGGCTATGACTTTGGTAGCGCTGTATTCTTAGCCACAATCGTATTGCGAGTTGCCAAAACCTGAGCGCCTCGTCTTGCCAGAAATGAAACACATAAGGGTAATAGCATGACAACAGCCATTGCTTGGTCAATTGATGTATTGGAAGGGTGGGAAGCAAGAGAGCACGGTGATGTCGCTGTGTTTGTGCGCCCAGAAGGCGTGGGTGTACTGCAGGTGGTGAGCTACGAGCAAGATGAAGAGGTCACTGCTGAGGATTTGGCAGAGCTAGCACAGGAGCATATTGCTAGCAACGAAGAAAGCTCGCCCATCGAAATCGGTGACTTTAGCGGCACCCTTTATACGCTAAGAGAAGAAGGTGAGTACTGGCAGTTTTGGTATCTTGCCGCAGACCGTTTAGCTGTGGTGTTTACGTACAGCTGTGCCGAAGAAGACCGCAATGTGGAAATTGATGAAGTGCGTGAAATGGTAGGCTCTTTGATTTTGGAGTTTATTGATGAGGAGGAGTAATGCTTGCCTCTTTTGTTACTCAACCTGTTTTTTCAGCAGCTACCGTTAAGGCCCTTGAGGAACAAACCTTAGCACGACTCTCCGATGCAGATGCATTAGTGAAACAAGCAGGGGCTGCACTTGCACAGCAAATTCAAAAATTATGGCCACAAGCTCAGCGCGTGGCCATTTTTTGTGGCAGCGGAAATAACGGCGCAGATGGCTATAGCTTAGCGCAAGAGCTGCATGGGGCAGGCGTTAGCGTGTTGCTAGTGGCGTTAGGCCAAGAACGAACAGGCACGGCCTCCATGCAGCGCATGAAAGAAGCGTGTTTAGAGCTTGGTCTTGAGTTCTGTACTCTTGAGCAAGCGCTGTGCTCTGCTCAATTAGTGGTTGACGCTATGCTAGGTAATGGCATAAGGGCTGGCGCATTGCCCGCCGATTATTGTCGCGCTATTAAAGCAATCAATGCCGCGGATGTGCCCGTGCTAGCAGTGGATGTGCCCACGGGTATGAATGCAGATACAGGGCAGCTGCACAAGCCCACAATAGTAGCTCAACATACTGTGGTGTTCATCGGCTACCGTTTAGGGCATACCACGGGGACGGCGGCCCATTATTGCGGGAGTATGAACCTAGAGCCTTTAACGGTGAACACAGAGCAAGCTATGCCTAAGGCAGTGCGCGTCGTGGCCCAGCACAGCCCTTTTCTTCCCCCGCGGCCCATTCATAGCCATAAAGGTAGCCATGGACATTTGCTTGTGATTGGTGGTGATCACGGTATGGGCGGGGCGGCATTGTTGGCTGCCAGCGCAGCTTTGCATGCTGGTGCTGGTAAGGTGACTGTATTAACCCGCAACACTCACTTAAATGGCTTTTTAGCTCATCAACCCGAGTTAATGGTGCACGGTGTCGAGGATGGCGAAAGCATACAATCATGGCTTGAGAGCGCGGACGCTGTGGTGCTAGGGCCTGGCCTAGGACAGCAGGCTTGGGGGCAAGCTTTGTTTGAGCAAGCCTTTGCTACCTCAAAGCCCTTGCTGTGCGATGCTGATGGCATTAATTGGTGCCAGTGCCTAACGCCGCACCCACGTGCTGCTGCTACTGTATTTACGCCCCACCCAGGGGAGGCGGCACGTTTGCTTGGTCAGCGGGCAGACCAGGTTCAGCAGCACCGATTTCAGGCTTTACAAGACTTAATGAACAAACTGCAGGCAACAGTAGTCTTAAAGGGCAATGGGACCTTGGTGTCACGGCAGGAAGCGCCGCCTTTGGTGCTTGATTGCGGTAACCCAGGTATGGCAGTGGCCGGTATGGGCGATGTGCTTAGTGGTATCATTGGCGCTTTGTTAGCTCAGGGCATAGCTGCGGATGAGGCTGCTTTTTTGGGGGCTTGGTGGCACGGACATACAGCGGATTTGCTTGCACGTGGTAAAGGCCAAGTGGGGCTTTTGCCTACAGAAGTTATTGCAACATTATGGGAGGCATTACCCAAGTGAGCCAAGAAGTTCTTATTACATTGGCGGACAATGAAGCTGCCACAGTGGCACTGGGTGCTAAGTTGGCAGAGCGTTTACCCATGGGCGCTGTGGTGTTTTTGCATGGCCAGTTGGGAGCAGGTAAGACCACATTGGTGCGTGGTTGCTTGCGAGCCTTTGGATTTGAAGGGGCGGTAAAGAGCCCCACTTATACACTTGTGGAGCCCTATAAATTAGGTCATAAAGAAATATATCATTTTGACTTGTATCGCTTAAGTGAGCCTGAAGAATTAGAGTTTATGGGAGTGCGTGATTATTTTCATGCAAACGCACTATGCTTTATTGAATGGCCGGAGCGTGGTGAAGGCATATTGCCAACGGCCGATGTTGAAATAACGATTGAGGTGGGGCCCGAAGGGCGAGTGGCACGAATCAGCGGGCCGGCTACACATAACTGGGAATGCATGAGTGATTAATCGAATAATTACAATCCTGTGCAGCAGTGTATTGCTGCTTTTGCCCCTGTGGGCTAATGCTGTACAGCAGGTGGATTCAGTGCGCTTGCACCGCGCGCCCGACCACACGCGCATAGTGTTTGATTTGAATGAAAATGTAGAACACAAAGTGTTTGTACTGACGAATCCAGACCGCGTGGTGTTAGACCTAACGGATGTAGAGCTAAGCTATGATTTGCAAAAGCTAGCCCTGAAAGATACGCCCATAAAAGGGTTGCGAGTGGGTCATCATGAAGCAAATCGAGTGCGAGTTGTGTTTGACTTGAGCGAAAGCATCAAGCCTCGTACCAATGTATTGAAGCCCGTAGAGCCGCATGGATGGCGCTTGGTATTGGACTTGTTTGATCAAGAGCCTAAAGCGATTAAGCCACAACCCTCGACTCCAACGCTAAGCACTAAGGGGCCGCGCAGAATGGTGGTGGCTATTGATGCCGGTCATGGGGGTGAAGACCCAGGCGCCTTGGGGCCCACGGGCTTGCGAGAAAAAGATGTAGTGTTGCAAATTGCCAAGCGCTTACATGATTTGCTCAAAAAAGAGCCCGGCATTACGCCTGTGTTAGTGCGTGATGGCGATTATTACGTGCCCTTGGCTGAACGTCGTCGTATTGCCGCTGAGGACCATGATGCTGATTTGTTTTTATCCATTCACGCTGATGCTTTTACGGATGCTCGCGCTTATGGGGCCTCTGTTTTTCGTTTGTCGCAAAATGGTGCAAGTAGTGCCACAGCGCAACATTTGGCCAAAATAGAAAACAACTCTGACCGTATTGCCGGTATTTATGAAGAAGAAAAAGACAATAGTGGCTTGTTGGGCGTGCTGGCTGACTTGCGCATGCGCGGAGTGCTCACCCATAGTGCGGTGCTAGGAAAACACTTGCTAAGCGAGCTCGGGCATATTACCCCTTTGCATGGTGGGCGGCGCACTGTGGAGGAGGCTAATTTTGCGGTGTTACGTGAACCCAAGATGGTATCTGTGTTGGTTGAAACTGGCTTTATTTCTAACCGTGAAGAAGAACGCAAACTGCGGAGTGCGGCGCATCAAGATAAGCTCGCAAGAGCACTGCGCAATGGTATTTATCAGTATTTCAAAGATAATCCTACCCCCGATACCTGGTTTGACGCCCAGCGTAGAGAAAATGGGGGCACGCGCATAACCCACAAAATACAATCAGGTGAAACCCTTTCTTATATCGCTCAGCAATATAGCATTAGCGAAGCTCGCTTGCGTGAGGTAAACCAGCTGTCAGGCGATATGATTCGTGTTGGGCAAACCTTGCAAATACCGGATTTATAATGCGAATTAAATTACTAGACCCTCGCCTTGCTAACCAAATTGCGGCTGGTGAGGTGGTGGAGCGACCGGCTTCTGTAATTAAGGAACTCTTAGAAAATGCGTTGGATGCCGGTGCTAACAATATTCATGTGGACGTGGAACAGGGCGGTGTACGGTTAATTCGTGTGCGCGACGATGGTCGCGGCATTCACCCAGATGAGCTGCCCTTGGCCTTGTCCCGTCATGCCACTAGCAAAATTTCTAGTGCAGATGATTTAGCGGCCATTGGTAGCCTAGGCTTTCGTGGCGAAGCATTGGCGGCCATTAGCTCTGTGTCTCGGCTTACCTTAACAAGCGCAGAAGAAGGGCAGCCACAAGCTCTGCAGGTGCAGGTTGAAGGGCGCGATATGACACCCGCTATTACGCCGGCGGCCCACCCGCGGGGTACCACTGTGGAAATGCGCGACTTGTTCTTTAACACTCCCGCTCGTCGTCGGTTTTTGCGCACTGAAAAAACCGAGTTTGGTCACGTGGAAGAAGCTTTCCGGCGTATCGCCATGAGCGAATTTAACACCGGCTTCCGTTTGACACACAATCAGCGAGTTATTCACCAGCTTGCTCCAGCTAAAGAGGCAGTGGCGCGCAGCCAACGTATCGCACGTTTGTGTGGTCAGCAATTTATGGAACAATCCGTGGCGGTGGATGTGGAGGCCTCAGGCTTACGTTTGCATGGCTGGATGGGGCTGCCCACTTTTTCGCGCTCACAGGCTGATATGCAATATTTCTATGTGAACGGGCGGGTGGTGCGCGACCGCGTAGTGAGTCACGCTGTGCGCCAAGCATATCGTGACGTGCTATACCAAAATCGACACCCAGCTTATGTGTTATTTTTAGAGCTAGACCCTGCGCTCGTGGATGTGAACGTGCACCCAACTAAATCGGAGGTGCGCTTTCGTGAACAGCGTATGGTGCACGATTTTCTATATCGCACCCTTCATCGTACTATCGCGGAGTTATCACCAGAGGCTGCACCTGCACCTGAAGTAAAAACTGTGGAAAGTACGCCCTGGCATCAGCACAGCGGCATTACTCCGAATCAAGGGGGGCTGACGTTGGTGCCACCGCGGGTGAATGTTTCCACGTTTGCTCCCTCTCAACATCAGGGTGATGGTCACGATTATGCTCAAGCCTATGGTGCTCTGGTGGCTGCGCCGAATGAAGAGTTTCAGCAGCACCCCGAAGTGGCGGAAAGTGCTCAAGCATCGCCATCGGGTATGCCCCCTTTAGGTTACGCCTTGGGGCAACTCCACGGTATTTACGTGGTAGCGCAAAATGCAGAAGGCATGGTGCTAGTGGATATGCATGCTGCCCATGAGCGTATTACTTACGAGCGTTTGAAAGAATCTTGGCAGCAGGCACGTGTGCAAAGTCAGCCGTTACTAGTGCCTTATTCGCTCGCGGTATCAACTAAAGAAGCAGCATTGGCGGCTGATTCCCAAGAAGCCTTTGCCCAACTAGGCTTTGAAGTGGCGCAAGTGGGGCCAGAAAGCATCACTATTCGCGCTATTCCTGCGCTGTTGCGTGGTGCAGATGTGGAAGCATTAATACGCGACGTGCTGGCCGATTTGCTTACTCATGGCATCACAACGCGTGTGGAGGGTGAAATAGATGAGCTGCTGTCAACGATGGCTTGTCACGGTAGTGTGCGTGCGAACCGACGTTTAAGTATTGATGAAATGAATGCTCTACTGCGTGACATGGAGGCCACCGAGCGCAGTGGACAGTGCAACCATGGGCGCCCCACTTGGATGCAGTTTAGTATGAAGCAGCTTGATAAGCTTTTTTTGCGCGGGCAATAACATGGCGCAACCTGTTATTTTGCTTATGGGCCCTACGGCAGCAGGAAAAACGGCAGTGGCCATGGAGTTAACGCAGCATTTGCCTGTGGAGCTTATCAATGTGGACTCGGCTTTGGTGTACAAGGGGCTGGATATTGGTGCAGCTCGTCCCACGCCAGAGGAGTTGCGGCAGGCGCCCCATCGTTTGATGGGGATTCGAGAGCCTTGGGAACCTTATTCAGCTGCGGAGTTTAGACGCGACGCCCTTAAAGAGATTAAAGCTATTCATGCCATAGGAAAAATTCCGTTGCTTGTGGGCGGCACCATGATGTATTTTCGCGCTTTGGTGGCGGGGTTGGCGACCTTACCCGCGGCAGATGCAGCATTGCGTCAGAGGCTCGACGCTGAAGCGGCAGAAAAAGGGTGGCCGCATTTGCATGCTCGTTTGGCAACGGTTGACGCGGCAACGGCTGCACGACTTGCACCGCAAGACAGCCAGCGTATACAGCGCGCGCTCGAGGTGTTTGAGCTCACTGGCAAGCCTTTGTCGATACATCATCAAGAGCAGCAAGCGCAGCAGGAAACTTTTCCTTACCCCTTGTTTCAATTTGCTGTGGCCCCATCTCAACGAAGTGTGCTACACGAACGCATAGCCTTGCGTCTCGAGCAAATGTTCGCTCAAGGTATGGTGGCTGAAGTGGCAAAATTGAAAGCAAATCCCCGGCTTAACGGCGATGAGCCAGCCATGCGTTCTGTAGGGTATCGCCAGGTGTGGCAATACTTAGATGGCGCTTACGACGAAGCCACTATGAAGCACAAAGCTCTAGTGGCAACGCGTCAGCTTGCCAAACGCCAACTCACTTGGTTACGAAGTTGGCCCAATGTGCAGTGGGTCGACCCCACCACAGAGGATGCTGTGGGTACAATCGTCGAACAATTACATGGCATTGTGCTTTGAATAAGCACTAGAATGTGATTTGTTTGCATGAAAAGGAATTATTTGAAAAAAGAGTGTCTGACTATAGCAACGGCTTGGCAGGCAATTATAATATTCAGTTTGCGCTGATCACTGGCTAAGAAGCTTTATCCAAGCTCTAGGCCTGACTTAAACTTGAGGAGAAAAACATGTCAAAAGGGCAATCACTACAAGACCCTTTCCTAAACGCCTTGCGTAAGGAACGTATTCCAGTATCAATATTTTTGGTCAATGGCATTAAATTGCAGGGTCAAATTGAATCGTTTGATCAGTATGTGGTGCTATTGAAAAATGCGGTGAGCCAAATGGTTTATAAGCATGCCATTTCCACTGTGGTGCCAGTACGCAACCCGCGTGGCATTGGGCAGCCTCAAGGTGCAGGTCAGCCTCCTAACGTTGGGGTATCAGACCCTTATAATATTTAAGTTGCAACAACCGGCTAAGCACAAGAGCTTGGCCGGTATTATCCCCCGCCATAATTATTACAATACCTATTAGGCCTTGGTAACGCCGTTCGTTTATGACAACACATTCAGGTTTTAGCACTGAGTCGGTGGCTGAGCGTGCCCTGCTGGTTCATGTGGATTTTCCAGGCGAGCATGCTGCGGAAGAGTTGAGTGAGTTTCACCATCTCGTTACTTCAAGTGGTGCAGATGTGGTGGGAGAGCTCTTAGCTAAACGCTCTAGCCCAGACCCAGCCACCTATATAGGCAGTGGCAAAGTTCAAGAATTGGCAGAGTTGGTGGAATCCACAGAAGCTGACTTAGTGCTTTTTAATCATCCTTTGTCGCCGGCTCAGGAGCGTAACTTACAGCGTGCTGTGGGTGTTCGTGTATTAGATCGCACCGGGCTAATATTGGATATTTTTGCATTACGGGCCCGAACCCACGAAGGACGTTTGCAGGTGGAATTAGCCCAGCTACAACACCGGCTGAGTCGCTTGGTGCGTGCTCATACTGGCCTCGACGGGCAAAAAGGGGGGATTGGCTTGCGTGGCCCAGGCGAGATGCAGTTAGAAACTGATCGGCGTCTTATTCGGGTGCGTATCAAAAGCATTGAAGAATCCTTGCAGAAAGTGCGACGCCAACGAGCGCAGGGGCGTCGTGCCCGAGAGCGCAGTGAGGTGCCCCTTATTTCCATTGTTGGCTACACTAACGCTGGCAAATCTACGCTTTTTAACCGGCTGACTCGCGCTGAAGTGTATGTGGCTGATCAGCTGTTTGCGACCTTGGATCCAACCCTTCGGCGCGTGAAACTAGACGGCATTGGCCCCGCAATAGTGGCAGACACAGTGGGCTTTATCCGCCATTTGCCTCACCGCTTGGTAGAATCTTTTCGTTCCACACTTGAGGAAACCTTGGGCGCAAGCTTGTTGCTTCACGTAACGGATGCTTCGGCTGCAGATCGATTGGATAATATTGCTTCGGTGGAAGAGGTATTGGCTGAAATCGAGGCAGATTCTTTACCCGTTCTACATGTATATAATAAAGCTGACCTCGTGGGTGAATCAGCCCGTATTGACAGAGACGAAGAAGGCAAGCCCTGGCGGGTTTGGGTTTCTGCCCTAACGGGGGATGGGTTTGATTTGCTGCGCCGCGCAATTGCTGAGCGGGTGGCCGAAGGCTGGGTTGATCAATGGATCTATTTGCCCGTGACTGCTGGTCGATTACGGGCACAATTACATGAAGCAGGCGAAGTTCTTGCAGAAAAAGCACAAAATGATGGCTCTTTATTAGTACGTGTGCGGGTGAATCAAGTACACTTTGCCCATTTACTTCGTAATGAAGATTTAACAGAACACGATGTGGCGGTTCCGAGGGAGTTATTATCGGAGTGCAGCGTCGTTTAACTTCCACCTTGGTGGTGCGAACTCTGTAATAGGGAGAACAAAATGGCGTGGAATGAACCCGGTGGACAGAAACCACGGGATCCTTGGAGTGGCGGCGGGGGCGGAAAAGGCCCACAAGGTCCGCCTGACTTAGACCAAATTTTTAAAAACCTAAGAAAGAGCCTGTTAGGTGGCGGTGGCCATAAAGGTGGCAATGGTGGTGGTAACCAATCCATCGGTGGCATTATTGGTGTTATTGCACTGATATTTGTCGTTTTCTATGGTGTTTGGGCATTTTTTCAGGTGGACTCTGCGGAGCAGGGTGTGGTGTTGCGCTTTGGTAAGCTGCACCGCATTGTGGAGCCAGGTCTGAATTGGCATTTGCCGCCATTTGAGTCGTACCGTAAAGTGAATGTCACTAAGGTGTACAGCCATAAAGTTAGCGAAGAAATGCTGTCTGGCGACACCAATATAGTGGGTGTAACCCTAGAGGTGCAGTACCGTGTGTTAGACCCCGCAGCTTATTTGCTTAAGGTGGCAAACTCTGATGCTATTTTGCGTAACGCCACAGAAAGTGCTTTGCGCCACGTGGTGGGTAGTAAAACCATTAATGCAGTGATGAGTACGGAGCGTGAAGACTTGCGTCGCACGGTTCAAATTCGTTTGCAGGAATATCTCGATCAATATTCCACCGGTTTATTAGTGTCTGCGGTGGTGCTTGATAGCACAGCAGCGCCCGCAGCTGTTCGTGATGCCTTCCAAGACGTAACTCGTGCCCGTGAAGATGAAGACCGCTTTAAGAAAGAAGCTGAGGCCTATGCTAACGGTGTGATTCCTGAAGCACGTGGGCGTGCACAACGTTTGCGCGAAGAGGCCGAAGCTTACCGTGCCGAAATTGTGGATAGAGCACGAGGCGAAGCGCAGCGTTTTGGCAAGCTACTTACCGAATATGAACGTGCACCAGAAGTGACCCGTCAGCGCTTGTACTTAGAAACCATGGAAGCTGTATTGGGTAATAGCAGTAAGGTTTTCCTGGGCAGCCAAAGCAATAACAGCATGATGTACTTGCCATTAGATCAGATTATTCAATCGTCGCCAGGTAGTCGAACTCAGCGTGGTGGCGATGTTGCGCCCATTGAAGTGCCGAACTTAGATTCATCCTCAGGGCAAGCAAGCTCGAGGGCAGATTCTGAGCCTACTAGCTTGTACCGTCGTAAACGGGAGGTGCGCTAATGTCCCCTAGAGCATTAACGGGCTTGATTGCCGCTTTTTTCCTCGCTGTGTTGGCGTTGAACTCTTATTACATCATTGATGAAACCGAGCGTGCTGTATTAAAACGATTCCAAGAAATCGTTAAGACAGATATTCCACCTGGCATTCATGGTAAAATTCCTTTTATCGATGAAGTGGTGCGCGTGGATGGACGTGCTCAAGTCTATGAGTTGCCAGCTCAGCCCTATCTTACGAGTGAGCGTAAGTTAATGGATGTGAGCTCTTTTGTGATTTGGCGTGTGCAAGATGTGCAGCGCTATGTCACTGTGATTGGCGGCGGTGCTGCTAATAACTCTGAACGTATGAAAGAAGTGGCACATCAACGCTTGAATGCGCGCGTGGCCGAATTGCTACGTAACGAATTTGCCAAGAAAACCGTGCAAGAAGTGGTGGCCGGCCGCAAAGAAGTGATAGCAGATGCTGTGGTGCTTGATTTAGACGAGCTAGATGTTTCCGCGGCGGCTGACGAAGATGCACCAGAAGTTATTAGTGCTCAAGAAGCTGGTGAGCTGCCCCCGAGCGAAGATGCCCGCGAGCACTTGATGGTGAGCGTGTTGGAGCAGGTGAAAAAATCCGCCATTGATGATTTTGGTATCGAGGTGGTGGATATTCGCGTTAAGCAAGTGGATTGGCCCGATGAGGTGCGTGGCCGCGTGTTCGAAAGAATGCGTGCAGAGCGTGCTCGTGATGCAGCTCGTCATCGCTCAGAAGGTCGCGAAGGTGCTGAGAAAATACGTGCAGCCGCAGAGCGCGAGCGCACAGTATTGCTTGCCAAGGCCTACCGTGATGCGGAGCTAATTCGTGGTGAGGGTGACGCTGAAGCAGCAAGCATTTATGCGGAAGTCTATACGGCCAATCCCGAGTTCTATAATTTCTACCGCAGCTTGCAAGCCTACCGCGAAAGTTTTAGCGAAAAGAGCGATATGCTGCTGCTTGATGCCGAAAGTGATTTCTTTGAATACTTCGGCAGCAGTGGTGCGCCGAGAAAATAAAAAAGTAGGGTGAGCTTTTGCCCTCGAGGTGTTAAGATACCGCACGCCGAGGAAATCCTCGGCGTTGTGCCGTTTAAGGGCAGTCATTATGTTGTTATGGCAAGCCTTATGCTTGATTTTGGTGGTGGAAGGAGCAGCCTTAGCACTCTTTCCCGCACACTTGAAAGAGGCGGCGGTTTTTCTTCTTGAAGCAGATACTCAAATGCTTCGAATTATAGGTCTAGTGGCCTTGTTATTAGGTGCAGGCCTGCTGATGCTACTGTGACATTTATGAATCGTGACGAACGCTGGTTGCTACCCGAAGGGGTAGACGAAATTCTGCCGAGCAAGGCCAGAGCTGTTGAACAGTTAAGACGCCGCTTGCTCGATCTGTATGCGAGTTGGGGTTATGAGCTTGTTTTCCCACCCCTTATCGAGTTTCTAGAATCCTTACTGAACGGCGCTGGCCAAGATCTAGAGCGTGAAACCTATAAAGTAACCGACCGTTTAACAGGTCGTTTGATGGGAGTACGTGCGGATATTACGCCGCAGGTGGCGCGCATGGATGCCCATAGTTTGCGCCAAGAAGGGCCAGTTCGCTTGTGTTATTGCAGCACAGCGTTGCGCACCCGTCCTGCGGTACCAGGCGGCACGCGAGCCCCCTACCAAGTGGGGGTTGAACTCTTTGGCCACGATGGCGTGGATAGCGATGTGGAAGTTATTTCCCTTATGTTGGCTACGCTAGATGCGGCTGATATTAAAGCGCCAACGTTGGATTTGGGGCATGTGGGCATTTATCGCGCGCTTGTGGCTGCGGCAGGTTTAACCGAAACCCAAGAATACGCGCTTACCGATATTTATATGCGCAAAGCGCGCACTGAACTTACTGACTTTGTTGCAGGGCTTGATATCGGCGAGGCAGAAGCGGCAGCACTGCAAGCTTTGCCATGGCTGACGGGCACAGATGCTATCGAAAAAGCGGAACCTCTGCTTGCCTCAGTTAGCGAGGATGCACTGCAGGCACTGGCGCAAACTAAGGCTGTTATTGAAAGGGTGCAAGCCTTGCATCCGAATTTGCATGTTCATGTGGACCTGGGCGAACTGAGAGGCTATCGCTATCACACCGGTTGTATTTTTGCAGTGTACAGCAATGGTTTAAGCGAAGCTGTGGCCAAAGGTGGGCGTTACAATCGTATTGGTGAAGTGTTTGGACGTGCAAGACCGGCCACGGGTTTTAGTGCAGATTTAAAAATTTTAGTTAATGGTCTCGAGGTGCCGCAGGTATTGTCTGTGTTTGCACCCGCCGATAGCGATGAGAGTTTAGACGCTGTTGTGGCTCAGTTGCGAGCACAGGGGCAGCGTGTAGTAAGAGCACTGAGCGGTTGCACTAGCAGCCCTTCAGAGCTTGGTTGTAATCAACAGTTAGTGCTTGAAAATGGGCGCTGGGTGTTGGCTCCACTATCTTCCTAATTCATTCACTTAAAGAGCATAAGTTCATGGGCAAGAACGTCGTTATTTTGGGCACCCAATGGGGTGATGAAGGCAAGGGCAAAATTGTAGATTTGCTTACTGACCAAGTGACTTCAGTAGTGCGCTTTCAGGGCGGCCACAACGCTGGGCACACTTTGGTGATTGATGGTGAAAAAACCGTTTTGCATTTAATTCCTTCTGGCATTTTACGCGAAGGCGTGGATTGCTTTATTGGTAATGGTGTTGTGCTTGCCCCGGATGCGCTGCTGCGAGAAATTAAAGGCTTAGAGGCCAAAGGTGTGCCGGTGCGTGAGCGCTTAAAGCTTAGCGCTTCCTGCCCCTTGATTTTGCCAGTGCACGTAGCCTTAGACCAAGCACGTGAAGCTGCACGTGGCGATGACAAGATTGGCACCACAGGCCGTGGTATTGGTCCCGCTTATGAAGATAAGGTGGCGCGCCGTGGCTTACGCTTAGGGGATTTGTTCCGCCCTGATCGCTATGCTGAAAAGTTAAAAGAGCTGCTTGAATACCACAACTTTGTGCTTGAAAACTACTACAAGGCCAAGCCGGTAGATTACGAACAAGCATTTGCCGAAAGCATGCAGTGGGCAGAAGAGCTGAAAGATTTGGTCACCGATGTGAGTGACAAGCTGCATGAGCACCGTCGTCAGGGCGATAGTATTTTGTTTGAAGGTGCGCAAGGGTCTTTGCTAGATATCGACCACGGTACCTACCCGTTTGTAACTTCCTCCAATACCACAGCCGGCAGTGCTGCCAGTGGTACCGGTTTCGGCCCCTTATTTTTGGATTACGTGCTTGGTATTACCAAGGCTTATACCACTCGCGTAGGAGCTGGGCCTTTCCCCACCGAGCTGTTTGATGAGGTGGGTAAGCACTTAGCTGAAAAAGGCAATGAGTTTGGCGCCACCACTGGGCGCCCACGTCGCTGCGGCTGGTTTGATGCAGTGGCGGTGCGTAAAAGCATTGAGGTGAGCTCAGTCAGCGGTTTGTGCTTGACTAAGCTAGATGTGCTTGATGGTTTGGACACCATTAAAATTTGCGTGGGCTATCAGTGCGAAAATGGGCAACCCCTCACCGCACAGTGGGATGCAGACGCGTATGTAGGTATGCACCCAATTTACGAGGAAATGCCAGGCTGGAAAGAGTCCACTCTTGGTGCGCAAAGCTTAGAGGAGTTGCCTGCAAATGCGCGCGCTTATATTAAGCGTTTAGAAGAGCTAACAGGAGCGCCTATTGATATTGTTTCCACCGGTCCCGACCGTAAAGAAACCATCGTATTACGCCATCCGTTTGCGGATAACTGATGAGGGCTGATGCTAAGCCTTAGCAAGGTGTCAGCACCCAAAAGCTAAGTCAGTTTTTGAACTAGCCCCAAAATGTTGAGTGTGCATTTTGGGGCTTTTTATGATGGGGTAACGATAAAAAATAATGATTTTGTGAGTGTTTTACGCGAAAAGTCTTGGGTCAAACAGTGTCCTCATGTAGACTCGGACAAAATATAAACGATAAGGAGCATGGCGCTATGCAAATCCTGAGACTCATCCTATCCATTTTACTGCCGCCGTTGGGTGTGTTTTTAACAGTGGGTATCGGCCTACATTTTTGGCTGAACATAGTGCTCACCTTGTTGGGATATATCCCAGGTGTAGTGCATGCTGCTTATATTATTGGCACCAACAAATAGCTTAATGAATTGTCTTAGTTATTGTGTTCAAATGGCCGCTACTGCGGCCATTTTTATTTGAGATGGCTGTTAAAAGCTAGGAATCCCATTATTTATGAGTAAGAAAAACAAAACCTATCGCGACCCTTATGCAGACCGCGAAGCCAGTCGTTACGAAAAGCCCATCGCCAGTCGCGAATATATTTTGCAGCAGCTTAACGAGCAAGATAAACCACAAACACTCGAAGAGTTAGAACAATTGCTCCAAGTGGCGGGCAATGAGCGGGATTGTGAAGCGTTGCGTCGGCGTTTGAATGCCATGGTGCGTGATGGCCAACTACGGCGTAACCGTCGTGGTCAATTTGGCGTGCTTGACCGTATGAATTTAATCACGGGTCGTGTGCAAGGGCACCGCGACGGCTTTGGTTTTGTGGTGGTGGAAGAGGGCGAAGACCTGTTTATTTCGCCCCATCAAATGCGCTCCGTGTTAGATGGAGATAAGGTACTTGTGAGTGCCGATAGCTACAATCGCTTCGGTAAGCGAGAAGCTCGTATTGTGGAAATATTAGAGCACGGCACTACCCAAATTGTAGGGCGCTACATTAATGATTCTGGGGTGCATTTGATTGAGCCCATTAACCGCCGCTTAGCACAAGAAGTATTAATTACTGATTTAAATGGATTAGAGCCAGCCACCGGCGACCACGTGCGTGGGCTTATTACTCAGTACCCCTCCTTGCGCGGGCAGCGCTTACAGGTGGCGCTTGAAGAAGTCATTGCCACCCCCGATGCACCGGGCATGGAAGTAGAGGTTGCTCTCCGAAGCTACGAAATTCCGTTCGTGTGGCCCCAAGCTGTGCTTGAAGCAGCGGAGGCTTTGCCGCAGTCAGTGAGCGCAGAGGAGCTGGAGGGGCGCGTAGATATGCGCGATTTGCCTTTCGTCACCATCGATGGTGACGATGCGCGAGACTTTGATGATGCTATTTATGTGGCCCCGCGTAAACGTGGCGGATGGCGTTTGGTGGTGGCCATTGCCGATGTTTCTCACTACGTAAAGCCTGGTGCTGCAATCGATGGGGAAGCTAATTTGCGCGGCACATCAGTGTATTTTCCGAATCGTGTTGTACCCATGTTGCCAACTGCTTTGTCCAATGGCATTTGTTCCTTAAACCCCAATGTGGATAGGCTCACCCTGTACTGCGACATGCAAATATCTGCTAATGGGCGCATTACAGGTTTTCGTTTCGGCGAGGGAGTCATCTGCTCCCATGCCCGTTTGACCTATGAGCAGGTGGGGGCTTTATTGGAAAAACCCGATTCAGAACATGCTCATTGGATGCAGGAGCACATGGCGGCAGAGATTATTGCTATGTTGCACCACTATCATGATTTGTATCAGAAGTTAAAAGCGCGTCGTGATGAGCGCGGTGCCATGGATTTTGATACTACAGAAACTCAAATCATTTATGACGATGAAGAAAAAATTGAATCCATAGTACCTTTGGAGCGCAATGTGGCGCACCGCATGATTGAAGAAGCCATGCTGGCGGCAAACATTTGCGCTGCTAGATTGGTGGGTATGGCAAAACTGCCAGGGCTTTACCGTAATCATGAGCCGCCCAAGGAGGATAGGCTAGAAAGCCTGCGCAGTTATATTGGCCCTTTAGGGCTTAGCTTGGATTGGACAGAGCAACAGGGTGCCATTAAGCCCGCGGTGTTTTTGAAACTCGCAGAACAAATCTCTGAGCGTGCAGATAAATTACTCATTCAAGTCATGATGCTGCGTACCATGACGCAAGCTTATTATGGTGCTGAAAACCAAGGCCACTTTGGCTTGGCATATAAGGCTTATGCCCATTTCACCTCGCCCATTCGGCGCTACCCTGATTTGCTACTGCATCGTGCTATTCGTTACATCATTCGTGCTGAGCTGCACCCTAAGCATATTGTTAATCAAGGCATGTTGCCGCACTTAGACAAAGAGCAGGCACTGCCTTACAGCATGAGTGAGATGGCGCGTTTAGGCGAGCATTGCTCCATGGCAGAGCGCCGCGCAGAGGAGGCGAGCCGCGATGTGGAACAATGGCTGAAATGTCAATATATGGAACAGCACTTAGGCGCTGAGTTTTCTGGTGTTATTAGCGGCGTTACTGGCTTTGGGCTTTTTGTGCAGCTAGATGGTTTGTTTATAGATGGCTTGGTGCATATTGCCCATTTAGGGGATGATTATTACCGCTATGACGACCAGCGCCAACGCCTCGTGGGTGAACGCAGTGGTCAGCAGTTTCGCCTTGGCGATAAGGTGCAAGTGCAAGTGGCAGCGGTGCATGTGGAAGATAGGAATATTGATTTGCTCTTAGCAAGTGCTCCCGAATCGGCCACAGGAAAGAAGCCTAAAGCCGCAAAAAAAAGTAAGCGCCAGGCCTTGGCAGAGGGTAATATCCCGCCGTTAACATCTAAAGCGTCAAACAAACCACGCAAGAAGCGTGGTGGTAGAAAAAAAGGTAGTTGAGAGTGAGTAAACCTGTTTGGTATTCAGGCTTTCATGCGGTGGAATCAATTTTGCGTCATCGCCCAGAAGCGGCCTTAGAGTTTTATGTATTGGAAGGACGCATGGAACGCAATGATTCACGCTTACAGCACTTGCTAGAGCTCGCCAAACAAGCTGGAGTGAGCGCGCAAACTGTGCGTCGCGAAGCGTTGGAACGTCATTGTGGCCAACAAAACCAAGGGGTCGGGCTGCGTGCTAGGCCTAAGCCCGTGGGTGGCATTAAGGAGTTGGAGCAGTGGCTGCAGCAAGACCATGGCGATAATCCCATTGTCTTGGTGCTTGATGGGGTAACAGACCCGCACAACCTCGGCGCTTGCTTGCGTACCGCTGATGCAGTGGGGGTAACAGCAGTGGTGGTGCCACGGCGCAATGCTTGCGGCTTGACTCCCGTAGTGGCACGCACCGCAGTGGGCAGCGCTGAAACCGTACCTTATTTTGAGGTAAATAATTTGGCGCAAACCCTCAAGGCTATGCAGGCTCTTGGCTACTGGGTGGTGGGCACAGGCTTGGGCGAAAACAGCCAACCTTTGGGAGGCTTTACCTTGGCTGGCCCCACGGTTGTGGTTATGGGAGCTGAGGGCGATGGTATGCGCCGATTAACCGCAGAGGGATGTGATTATTTGGTAGAAATCCCCATGCGTGGCTATGTGGAAAGCCTTAATGTATCGGTGGCCACAGCAGTGGTGCTTTATCATTTGCGTCCTTGATGGCCACTTTATGATGCTTCCTATTGGTGTGATTGATTCTGGTGTTGGTGGCTTAACCGTGGTTCACGAGTTAATGCGCCAACTGCCCAATGAACAAATAATTTACGTGGGAGATACGTTGCGATGCCCCTACGGGCCGCGCCCCCCACAAGAAGTGCGGCAGTTTACCCGTGAAATGGTGGCGTTTTTACTCAAGCAGAAAATCAAGATGCTTGTTATTGCCTGTAATACTGCCACGGCATTTGCCTTAGAAATGTTGCGCAACGAGCTGCAAATACCAGTGGTGGGGGTGATCCACCCAGGAGCTCGGGCCGCGATTAAGGTGTCGCAAAGTAACCAAGTGGGCGTGATAGGCACAGAAGGGACCATTAAAAGCGGCGCTTATGAAACCACATTAAAACGTTTAAAGCCGAATATCACCGTTGCCTCATTGGCATGCCCTAATTTTGTTCCCCTGGTGGAGCAAGGTGAATTGGAGGGCAATAACGCGCTGGCTTTGGTGCGTGCAACGTTGGAGCCCTTTATAACTACCCATGCTATGGATACCTTGGTGCTTGGTTGCACACATTATCCCTTGCTTAGGCCTCTGATCCAAAAGGTAGTAGGAAAAGATATCAATATCATTTCTTCTAACGAAGAAGTGGCCAATGAAGTGAGCTCGGTATTGAGCTTTTTGGAGCAGCTCGCTGAAAGCCCCTCACCAAAAGCACATGCTTTTTATACCACAGGCGATATCGAGCTATTCCACAAGGTGCACCAACGCCTTTTCGGCGATAGCGTACCTAAAGTAAAAGCGCTGACCTTATAAAACTAGATTAAGGTTTGCGCGTATAAAAAGCCTTGGTGTGGCCGCGGAGTAGTACTTCACCATTGTAAACGAAGTAATGCAGCTCACTGCTATCAATAATCAACGAGCGGAAAAAGTTAGGATCGGCTGTGAGAGTGCCTTCGGCAGCGTCTTTTTCTCGTTGGAATACCAAGCGTTGCGTGTGCAAGGCTTCATCTTGATCTTTCACGTTGGGGTTAAAAGACACTGCATAGGCCTGCGGCAAACTTTTAGCTTCACGGCGTATGGTGGTAGGGGTTGAGTAACTGTAGGTGCGTAGGTTCGATGCCTTGAGTTCCTCCATGGCTGGGGGTTGTGATTCACAAGGTGGGGGGCAATCTTGCGCGTAAGCAGTGCCGCTCATGCAAAGGGCAAATACAAACAACCAAGTAAGTTTCATGGTAGTGGCCTGTTTATTGTTGTTAGTATAAAAATTAATCGTTAATTGAGAATAAAAGCTTAGCAAACTTTTAGCAATGGCCGTTGAGTAAATCATTGGCTTTGGGTACAATCCTGCCTCTTCCTGCTGCCTCATAATGGGTAGCAGGTCTCCTTGCCTTACCGCTTGGGCGCGGAAGGCTGTCGAAACCGTAAGGAGCTAATTATGCGTCATTACGAAATTGTTTTTCTGGTTCACCCTGACCAGAGCGAGCAAGTGCCCGCTATGATCGAGCGTTACACTTCCTTGATCACAGAAGCGAACGGCGCTGTGCACCGTTTAGAAGATTGGGGCCGCCGTCAGTTGGCTTACCCGATTAATAAAATTCACAAGGCACACTATGTGCTAATGAATATTGAGTGCGATGGTGAAACTCTCGCAGAGTTAGAAAACACCTTCCGCTTTAACGATGCGGTGATTCGTAACGCTATTTTGCGTCGCGATGAAGCAATTACTGAAGCTTCCCCATTGGCCAAAAACAGTGAGAAGGAAGAGGCAGCAAGCTGAGTTACGACGAGGTAAATCGTGTTTCGCTCACGGGCACTATTAGCGCCTGTGATGAAGTGGCACTTACGCCCGCCGGTATACCGCGTCAACGCCTTTGGCTAGAGCACAGGTCTCGCCAAGAGGAGTTGGGTAAACCAAGAGAAGCCCAGTTACAAATTGCTTTGATGTTTATCGGGCAAGAGTGGGTTAACCAAAGCCAAGCCTTGGCCGTGGGAAACTTGGTTGAAGTGAGCGGTTTTTTGGCTCGCAGCGGCTATAAAGGCGAAGCAAAACAACGATTGCAACTTCACGTGCAGCAGCTGACTCATCTTAACTAAGATTCTGAGGAGAACATCATGGCTCGTTTTTATCGTCGCCGTAAATTCTGCCGCTTTACTGCGGAAGGTGTAAAACAAATCGATTATAAAGATTTGGATACCTTAAAAGCCTATATCACCGAAACGGGTAAAATTGTGCCCAGCCGCATTACCGGTACTAGCGCTCGCTATCAGCGTCAGCTAGCCCAAGCGGTTAAGCAAGCTCGTTTTCTCGCCCTGTTGCCCTATAGCGACAGCCACGACAACTAATCTCAATTAAGTGAGGCAAGACCATGCAAGTTATTCTGCTGGAAGATATTCATAACTTAGGTGAGCTTGGTGATGTGGTGGATGTGCGTGCCGGCTACGGACG
>Ga0209487_1000133_pt1 | contig 68344 bp, 65 predicted proteins | sample Poulit2012_FD_187524 | JGI IMG/M metagenome (GOLD analysis project Ga0209487, IMG submission 187524) | Agricultural soil microbial communities from Georgia to study Nitrogen management - Poultry litter 2012 (SPAdes) (version 2) | ecosystem: Environmental > Terrestrial > Soil > Agricultural land...
TACCCGGATGGTCCACAGGTGCGCGTTACCGCCGGCCAGATGGGCCGCATGTTTGAAGGCGCTTCACGACCCGGTCACTTCGACGGCGTGTGCACGGTCGTTGCAAAACTGTGGAACATTCTACTGCCACCACCTCCGGCCATTTTTCGCAGCTATTTTGGTCAAAAAGATGCCCAGCAATTGGCGATTGTGACTCGCATGGCCAAGGACCTGAATATCGCCGTTGAGATCCGGGCGGTCGAATTAGTTCGGGCTCCGTCGGGATTGGCGCTGTCTTCGCGCAATGTTCGATTAGATGATCACGGCATGGAAAAGGCCTTAGGTCTCTCCAAAGCCCTGCACTTTCTCGCTGACCAGGTGAAACTGGGAGAAGCCTTAGACGTTTCGGCTGCCCGCGACATCATTCGGGCCCACGAAAACGTAGAATTAGACTACCTAGAGATAGTCGATCCAGATACCCTCACCCCACTATCCGAGGAGCAACTTGCGGTCCCGTTGGAACGTGAGGCGCTCGCGTTGGTGGCGGCCTGGGTGCCTCCGGTACGTCTGATCGACAACATGTTGTTAGCGCCGTAGGCTACTTATTGGATATGGCATGATCGTTGAAGGAGACGCGTGACAACCACAGCCCCGAAACCGACCCAGGATCTTTATCGCCACGTCAATGGTGAATGGATGGAAAACAATACTATTCCAGCGGATCGTGGCACCTATGGAGCTTTCATGGAGCTGCATGAGAAGTCGGAACATGCCGTACACGATATTCTGAAAGCCGCGGCGAAGCAGCTCAGCAAAAAACAGCGCAAACATTCATTCGTTGCAAAGCACTCTGATGAGGGCGCAAAGCAGCGTATCGGTGCTCTCTACACGGCGATGATGGACGAAAAAACTCTCGAATCGCTCGGGGTGAGCCCGCTTTGGGATGTTCTGGATAAAGTTTCGGACATCTCCACGACCGATGAGTTTATGAAAATGACGGGCAAGCTCCAACGCAAGGGTGTCCTCGGTGGACCCGTAGGAACCGGGGCGATGCCTGACGCTGGAAACCCGGATCGCGTTCTTTTGCATTTGGTACAAAGTGGCCTAGGACTGCCAGACGAGTCCTACTACCGCGAGGAAAAATTCGCCGACATCGTTGAGGCCTATCGGACGTATATCAGAGAATTATTCTTGCTATCTGACATGGCGCCGACCGAGAAGCGCGCCCGAAAGATGGCAGATCGGGTCATCGAGCTCGAAACAAAAATTGCTGAAAAACACTGGGACATCGTCTCAGTGCGTGACGCCGTCAAACGCTATAACCTGATGAGCCGCGACGAGCTGTTAGAAACCTTTCCGTCAGGGTTTCACTGGCTTCAGGGCATGAAGATGGCACCCGGCCAGAAACACGATAACCGGTCAGAAGAAGTTGTCGTCTGGCAGCCGGATTTTCTGAGCGGTTTAGAAGAGCTCTTAGCATCAGAGTCCACGAAATCTTGGCGCACCTGGTTGAAGCTGCACCTGCTGTCGGCGCACGCGCCGTATCTCTCGGATGACTTTGTCCAAGCAAACTTCGAATTCAATAAACAACTTACCGGCACCAAGGAACTGCTGCCCCGGTGGAAACGTGCTGTAGCGTTGGTGAATTCGAATCTCGGAGAAGACGTCGGCCGACTCTACGTTGCCGAGCATTACACTGAATCACACCGTACGCACATGGACGAGCTGGTCGAGGCGCTTCAAGAAGCTTACCGACTGTCGATTTCTGAGCTTCCATGGATGAGCGAGAAAACTCGGAAGAAAGCTCTGAAGAAATTATCGAAGTTCAACCCGATGGTCGGCTATCCGGTCAAATGGCACGATTACTCCGACATCAAAGTCCATGCCCGGGATCTGATCGGCACCCTCCATCGAATCGCTGAACATCATCTTAAAGAGGATCTTGCCAAGATCGAAACCGGACCAGATCCTGAAGAATGGCACATGAACCCGCAGACGGTCAACGCCTATTACTCACCATTAGAAAACGCGATTGTGTTCCCGGCAGCTATCCTGCAACCACCATTCTTCTCGCCGGATGCGACCCCAGCCCAAAACTTTGGTGGGATTGGTGCGGTCATCGGCCACGAGATTGGACACGGTTTTGATGACCAAGGTTCCCAATACGACGGCGATGGCGCACTGAATAATTGGTGGACCGACGAAGATCGCGAAGCCTTTAATAAGCGCACGCAATCACTGGTCGATCAATATAAGGTCCTCGCGCCCTCTGAAGCCCCAGATCATAATGTCAACGGTGAGCTCACCCTGGGTGAAAACATTGGCGACCTGGGCGGACTGGGTATCAGCCACAAAGCGCTCTATCTCTACCTGGAACAAAATCCCAAGGCAGCCAAAGAACAAGGACTTGACCCGAAGGACCCTGAAGATCGAAAAACCATTGATCGTCAGTTCTTCGAATCCTGGGCCTCCGTCTGGCGCCAGCTGATTCGCCCTGAAGCTGCCATCACCCGTGTCTCGACGGACCCACATTCACCCAATGAATTCCGAGCCAACCAAGTCGTCAAAAACTTGGATGCGTTTCACGAGGCCTACGGCACCGAACCCGGTGACGAGATGTGGCTCGAACCCAAGCAACGCGTCACGATCTGGTAAGAAATAAAGGTTCAATTTCGGGCCGGTTCGTCACGAGCCGGCCCGCAGCCTGTCACTGGGTAAGTGTCTCGTGAGCGCTCAAACTAAATTCGTCACGCCACAGGTCAGATGACCCGGTGGTGGTCATATCAGCCAGCATCTTGCCGTATGATGGGGCGAATTTGAAGGCATTACCGTGCATACCGGTCGCATAGATGATCCGGTCGTCAGTGTCGATGTGATCGAAGATCGGAATCTGATTGGACGCGTAGCTGTCGTGATGCACAGAATGCCGCACTGGGGAAGCGATAAGGTCCGGAATACACTCCGCCACAAGACTACCCACGTATGACAGCTGTTCGGGTGTGTAGTCTGCAGGGCGATCATCCGGGGAAATCGGGCTGACCCAAGGTTCTGGATAGGTACCGATTTTGATGCTGGAGCCGTCTAAGGTCGGCGCACCGAACCAGTGAGTCACTGAGCCGTCCGCTGCGACTCTATCGCGCATAAACACCGGGAAGACCTCGGGCTGAAACTGTTCGATGCTCCGAGGCATGGCCCAGGTCAGGCCAATGGGCCTGACCTCAACATAGGCGCTCAGTTGCGGTAATAGTTGAGTCGTCCACGACCCGATGGTCACGATCACCTGTCCCGCCGCGAAAGTTCCAGCATCGGTGTAGACCTTGACGCCATCGGCATCAGATTGCAGATCGGTGACTCTGGTGTCGAAATACAATTGCGCACCATGCTCTTCGGCCACCGTGTGGGCGGCTGTGACGGCCACCTCGGGACGGAGCACACCACCGCGGGTATCGAGGATACCCGCGTCGTCTGGGTCTTGGCTAAATTGTGGAAACCGCGAGTGCAGTTCTTCAGCGGTCAACATCTCGTGAGGTAGATTGTAGCGCTTGACCACCTCGCGTGTGGTACGCATGGCTTCAAAGTCTGCCGGGCCAATGCTTAACGCTCCGCACTGTTCTAGAATCGGGCGGTTTGAGCTGGCTTCAAGGGCCCGCCAGAGGTCTATGGAAGCATTAGCGTGATCGTTGAAAACCGGGCCTTCTTTCACAGCGGTGCGAAAGAGCCGTGATTCACCAGCATATGATGAACGTAGGTTCACCTGGGGGTGGGCATCGACTCCGATAATTGTCAGGGCAGGCTGCTGGCTAAGCTGCCACAGCGCCATCGATCCTATCGATCCGAGCCCGATGACCAGCACGTCGGCATATTCCATGCGCCGATCACATCGCTTTCTGAACTTTGAACTGGTCCTTACTCATGGACGACTGCCCCGCGAGAAGCCTATTCTGTCAGACGGTCATGGGCGGCCAGTGCGAACTCGTCACGCCACAGCGACGATTTGTCATTGAGTACCATCTCGGCGAGCATCTTGCCGTATGATGGTGCGAATTTGAATCCGACGCCGTGCATACCGGTCGCGTAGAGGATCCGTTCATCTGTTTTGACGCTATCGACAATCGGCATCTGGTTGGAGCCATAGGTGTCGTGGTGCATTTCGTGTCGAACCGGCGAGGGGAGAAGATCCGGAATGCACCGTTGCAGCATTTTGCCGACATACGATAGCTGCTCGGTTGAGTACCTACGCAGATCCGTATCAGGATCCACATCGACCCTGTCATCCGAGGGCGCGGGATAATAGCCGATTTTGATACTGTACCCGTCTAAACTTGGGACACCGAACCAATGGCTTATCATCCCGTCGTCGTGGACGCGATCTCGAATGAACCCTGGAAACTCCTCCGGATAGAAGCGGGAAGTAGCGTGGGGCATCGCCCAGGTGGATCCAATCGGGCGGGCCTCGACGTAGTCTCCGAGCTCGGGTAGCAGGCGAGTGAGCCAGGACCCGGCGGCAACCACGACGTGATCGGCAAGATAACTTCCTTCGGTTGTCGAGACCTCGACGCCGCCGGTCCGGGAAGTCAGCTCGGTGACGCGTGTTCGGAAGTGCAGTTGGGCGTTGTTCTTTTCGGCAGCGAGTTGGGCTGCAGCCACCGCAACCTCGGGACGCAGCACACCGCCTCGAGTATCCAGGATCCCGATATCGTGGGAGTCGGGGCTGAACTGTGGGTACCGAGAAAATAATTGTTCCGAGTTCAGTATTTCATCGGGTAGTTCATAATCTTCTGCTATTTGACGGGTCGTCTGCATTGACTCGAAATCTGGTGGACCGATACTGAGCATCCCACACTGGTGCAGCAGCGACTGGGATGAAATATCTTGGAGTTCATGCCACAGTTCGAGCGAGACATCGACGTGCTCATTAAATTGTTCGCCCTCTTTGACGATTGTTCGAAAGAGGCGTGATTCTCCTGCGTAAGACGAATTGAGGTTTATTCGAGGATAGGCATCGCTTCCGACCACTTTCAGGTTCGGATCCTGGCTGAGTTGCCACAAGCTCATGGCGCCAATCGATCCGGCACCCACAACCACGACGTCGGCATGTTCCACAGACTGATCACCACTTTCTTACACCACAACGGTCAAGATTCGGAGGTGCACGACCAGCCTAACGATCGCCCAACACCAGCGAAACAGCCGAGCCGCTGATTGTGGACAGCAAGAGACCAAGGGAAGCTTTATCCCTGGTCCCCAAGCGAAGAGCGTGCGAAGATACAATTATGCGCTTTGATCCATATGACCCGTTACCAAAACTGCACCCGATGACCGTAACTAGCGAGGATTTTACCGACGGCGGACGGCTGCCAACCCGTTCGGTCATGGAAAGCCTCGATCTGGGTGGCAAAGACGAGCTGCCACAGCTGACGTGGTCTGATATTCCGGAGGGCACTCAGACCTTTGCACTGTCATGTTTGGACCCGGATGCGCCCACGGGAGCTGGCTTCTGGCACATGTCTGCATTCAATATTCCGGCATCTGTGACGTCGATCCCCGGGGGAGCGGTGCGCTGGGGCGAGATCGATTGGTCGGCGTTTGGAGTTTCCGCTGAGGGAGAGGGCCCAGTCTTTGTACGAAACTCCCGCAACGTTGTGGGCTATACAGGAGCCGCTCCTCCAGTGGGTCACCCCGAACACCGCTACATGTTTGTCGTCCACGCCGTGGACCGAGTGATCGAGCTGGGCTCCGAGGCGACGCCGGCGCAGGTCGGGATGCAAATGTTTAATCATGCGATCGGACGTGGCCGTATTACCGGGACCTTCGGACGCTAGCCCCTGGGCGTTGCTGACGGCGCTTCGGCTTATGCGACACGAGGTTCGTCGTCCGCAAGCCTACGGCGGCAATCACGGAAACCGAGGATGAGCCGGGGGCGATTAATCGGCCCAAACCGGACACAACGCGAGATAGCGGCTCGAGACCGGGCTAGACTGTGAGACGTGAGTACGACCAACACTTCGAACACCAGCCCTTCCACCGTCGACGATGTCGAAAACACCCGCGATCAGCGCAAGGTGCGGCATGCGAAACGCCAAGAACTGCTTGACGCGGGCGTACAGGCATACCCGGTTGAAGTAGAGCGCACGCATACGCTTGCGGAAATTCGCGAAAAGTACCCCGACCTAGAACCCGGTGTTGAAACCGGTGACATCGTCTCGGTAGCTGGGCGCGTCGTATTTCAGCGCAACACCGGAAAACTCTGCTTCGCCTCCCTGCAAGAAGGTGGCGCTGCCGGCGAGCATCCTCGTTTGCAGGTCATGTTGTCTCAAGCACGGGTCGGTGCTGAGGCCCTGGACTCGTATAAGCACCTGGTAGATCTGGGTGATCACATCTCGGTCACCGGTGAAGTCATCACCTCCAAGCGTGGCGAACTGTCGGTCATGGCCGATTCCTGGACGATGGCATCCAAAGCCTTGCGCCCACTGCCGGTCTTACACGCCGACTTATCGGATGAAACCCGAGTGCGCCAGCGTTATGCAGATTTGATTGTGCGTCAAGAAGCCGCCGAAATGGTGCACAAGCGTGCTGCCGTCGTCCGTGCTATTCGTCGCACACTGGAAGACCAGGGGTACATTGAAGTTGAAACCCCCATCCTGCAGTTGATTCACGGTGGCGCTCAAGCCCGTCCATTTGAAACCCACCTGAACGCCTTTGACCAGACCATGACGCTGCGAATTGCAACCGAGCTGTTTTTGAAGCGTGCGGTCGTCGGGGGCATTGATAAGGTCTTTGAGATTGGTCGCGTATTCCGCAACGAAGGCGTTGATTCGACCCACTCACCTGAGTTCACGATGCTCGAGGCTTACGAAGCCTATTCGGATATGTACGGCATGGCTGAGCGCATCCGAGAAATTATTCTCGCCGCGGCCAAAGCCGCCGGGGTCGAAAAAGAATTAGTGACCCCCGAAGAGAACACCATCGTGCTCGATAACGAATGGGAATGGAAAGAGTTCTATCCCGCCATCTCTGAGGTCGTGGGCCAACAGATCACCCCGGATACGACCGCTGAAGCATTGCACGCTCTTGCCAAAGAGCACAACGTGGAAGTCGCAGACGACCTAGACAATCAGCAGTTAGCCATGGAACTCTTCGACGAGCTAGTCGAGCCGACTCTGCTGCAGCCCACGTTCGTGTATCACTACCCGCAAGCGGCCCAGCCACTAGCGCGGCCGCACCGCGAAGACCCACGCATGGTCGAAGCCTGGGATCTGATCATTAATGGTTACGAGATAGGTACTGCCTTTTCCGAACTCATCGATCCGGTCATCCAGCGCGAACGCTTGACCGCGCAATCGGAAGCTGCCGCTGCCGGCGATGAAGAAGCCATGCAGCTAGACCATGACTTCCTGCGTGCCCTAGAATATGGTGCCCCACCCACTGGTGGGTTGGGTATGGGGGTTGATCGGTTGGTCATGTTACTCACCGGGACCGGGATTCGTGAGACCATCCTGTTCCCGTTGCTCAAACCAGAAGAGGGCAACGAGTAAGGAGACACCGTGGACGTATTCATGGACTATTTCGAAGTGCTGGCCCCTTCCATCGGGCTGTTCTTCATTTTCTGGTTGGTCATGCGCTCGCTATTCCGGGCTGACTCGGGCGAGCGAGACGCCCGTCGGGAAGCTGAAGAACGCGAAGCCCAACTGTGGGCCGAAGCCAAAGCCGCCGAGCGTAGCGGCGACGATGACGCTGCCATCGAAAAGTTATAGCGCCCGGAATAAACGCCCCACCAAACCTGGTTATCCACAATCTCAACCACTACGTTTAGGTGGACAGGAACGAAGTGTGCAAAGATGCCCTGAGGCCACAGCACTCAGCCCAGGGGCAAACGGGCACATTTCCTTCGCCCAGCAGTGAACAGCAGTCTCAATACCTTTTGTAACTCAGTACGATCAGATTCAACAGTCAGCAAGGAGTGTGCCCATGTTTGAAAGATTCACCGATCGGGCCCGACGAGTCGTAGTGCTTGCGCAGGAAGAAGCGCGCATGCTCAACCACTCGTACATCGGTACCGAGCACATCCTGCTCGGGTTGATCCACGAAGGCGATGGCGTTGCAGCCAAAGCCCTACAGTCCCTTGATGTCTCATTGGGTGCTGTGCGCGAGCAGGTACGAGAAATTATTGGCCAGGGCCAGCAAGCCCCATCCGGCCACATCCCATTTACCCCGCGCGCCAAGAAAGTTTTAGAACTCTCGCTGCGTGAAGCATTGCAGCTGGGCCACAACTACATTGGCACCGAACACATCCTGCTGGGTCTGATCCGTGAAGGCGAAGGCGTTGCCGCTCAGGTTTTGGTCCAATTGGGTGCCGACCTGAACCGGGTCCGCCAGACCGTCATTCAGCTGCTCTCCGGCTACCAGGGCTCGGGCGAGGGCGAAGGCAAAGAAGCCGCTGGCGTTGCCTCGACCGGTTCCAGCCAAGGCCAACCAGCCGGTTCAGTCGTGCTGGACCAGTTTGGTCGTAACCTGACCGCTGCAGCTCGCGAATCCAAGCTTGACCCTGTCATTGGCCGTTCCGACGAAATGGAACGTGTCATGCAGGTGCTGTCCCGGCGCACCAAGAACAACCCGGTCCTCATCGGTGAACCCGGTGTCGGTAAGACCGCAGTCGTCGAAGGCCTCGCGCAGGCCATTGTTCGCGATGATGTCCCAGAAACCCTGAGAGACAAACAGCTTTACACGCTGGACTTGGGGTCGTTGGTTGCGGGCTCACGCTACCGCGGTGACTTCGAAGAACGCCTGAAAAAGGTGCTCAAAGAAATCCGTACCCGCGGCGACATCATTCTGTTCATTGACGAAATCCACACGCTGGTGGGTGCCGGTGCCGCCGAAGGCGCCATCGACGCCGCGTCAATCCTGAAGCCAATGCTTGCTCGCGGTGAGCTACAGACCATTGGTGCCACCACCCTGGACGAATACCGCAAACACATTGAAAAAGATGCGGCCCTGGAACGTCGTTTCCAACCGATCCAGGTTGATGAACCTTCGGTAGAGGACACCGTCGAAATTCTGCGTGGTCTGCGTGACCGCTACGAGGCGCACCACCGCGTCTCAATCACCGACGATGCCCTCCACTCCGCAGCAGTCATGGCAGACCGTTACGTATCGGACCGGTTCTTGCCGGATAAGGCTGTCGACCTCATTGATGAGGCCGGAGCCCGTCTGCGTATCCAGCGGATGTCGACTCCACCCGAGATCAAAGAATACGATGAACGCATCGAAAAGGTGCGCCAGGAGAAGGAAGCCGCCATTGACGGCCAAGACTTCGAAGGTGCCGCCTCGCTGCGTGATAAAGAACAGCAACTACAAGACGAGCGCAATCGTAAAGAACGCGAATGGCGTGAAGAAGCAGCCACCGGTATTGCCGAAGTCGACGAGGACATGATCGCTGAAGTGCTGTCCAAGTCCACCGGTATTCCGGTCTTCCGTCTCTCCGAGACCGAAGCCGAACGGCTACGCAACATGGAAGAAGAACTCCATCGCCGGGTCATCGGCCAGGACGAGGCAGTCAAATCACTGTCACGTGCTATCCGTCGTACCCGTGCCGGGCTGAAGGATCCGAACCGTCCAACCGGTTCATTTATCTTCGCCGGTCCAACCGGTGTTGGTAAGACCGAACTGGCGAAGACGCTGGCAGAGTTCCTCTTCGGTGACGAAGACGCGCTGATCACCTTGGACATGTCAGAGTTCCAAGAGAAGCACACCGTCTCGCGTCTCTTTGGTGCTCCTCCCGGTTACGTTGGCTACGAAGAAGGTGGCCAGCTGACCGAGCAGGTACGCCGTCGGCCATTCTCGGTCGTGCTATTCGACGAGGTTGAAAAGGCCCACCAGGACCTGTTCAACTCGTTGCTGCAGATTCTGGAAGAAGGTCGCCTGACCGACTCCCAGGGTCGCGTGGTGGACTTCAAGAACACCGTGATCATTATGACCACCAACCTTGGTACTTTCGATATCGCGCGTGGTGTTCAAACCGGTTTCCAATCCATTTCGGATACCCAGACCGGCTACGAACGGATGAAGGCAACCGTCCAGACCGAATTGCGTCAGCACTTCCGTCCCGAGTTCCTCAACCGTGTCGATGATGTCATCGTGTTCCCACAGCTGTCCATGGAAGAGATCATCGAAATCGTCGATCTGTTCATCAAGAGCCTGCAGGAACGCCTGACCGAACAGGATCTCAGCATCGAGCTCAATGATGAAGCCAAGGAACTGTTGGCCAAGCGCGGCTACGACCCATCCATGGGTGCTCGTCCGCTCCGCCGCACGGTCCAAGACATGCTGGAAGACAAACTGTCCGAGAAGCTGCTGTATGGCGAAATCCCAGCGCACTCGCACATTAAAGTCTTCACGACCGGCGAGGGCAAGGATGCCGAACTCGCGTTCGAGATCATTGAACCCACCGGGTCGATCGAAGCTGCACCTGAACGTGAAGCTATCGAAGCAGGTAGCGACAGCTAACCTGCCACGACCATAAAAATCGCCGGGACCACCACTACGGGGTCCCGGCGATTTTTGTTACCACAAGTTATCGCCTAATCTCTGAGCATCATCGCTGACATGGTGCTCGTAGTAGGCCCATATTTGTTGTCAAACAGCACGGCAACGAGCAGCGCAGTATCAAACCTGCCACGCACAGGGCCTCAAGGGTCGGTGGGCTTTGCTATTGAAGCATCCTTGGGTGTGCTATGCCTTGCCTACTGTGGCTTTGAGTGCACGCATCGTGGATGCTGCGTATCCTGCCCCGAATAACAACACATGCACTAGCAATGGCACGAGCTGAAATGTGGGGATCCGTGCCCGCCAGCCCTCGGAGAGCGGAAATTCGTCCTCATATCCCGCTAGGACTGCCGGACCGAACCCGCCGAATAACTGCATCATTGCGATATCTTGTTCGCGATGGCCCCAGTGACACGAGGGGTCGATCAACCAGCTGGCGCCGCTTGCATCAACCATGCGGTTACCGGCCCAGAGATCCCCGTGGACTACTGTAGGTGGCTCAGCAGGACCGAGATGCTCCGGGGTGATGGATTCGGCTAGGGCTAGTGCGCTGGAATCTAAGAGCCCGGCTTCCACTGCCTGGCGAGTTAACGGAATAATCCGATTGGTCACCAACGATTCAAATAATGTACCCGTTGGACTCAGATCGATGGGCGCAGCCCCCAGATACCACTGCGAGAGGCCCTGGAGGCTGCCAAAGGGTTGCTGCGGAGCGGCGGATTCTCGTCCGGTTAGATGCAGCCGGGCCAACTCTTGGCCAAAGGTGTACTCGGGATCTGAAACCTGCTTGTCATCCTCGTGAGCCGTGATGAGCTCGATGGTCAGATGATCATCGGTGACTTCGTACACCTCTGGCACCCGAGCGCCTACAGCTCTCAACGCTTCCAACCCGGCGGCTTCGAAAGCGAAGAATCCAGCAGGCGCATCCGATAAGGCCTTTCGGAAGGCTGGGGTGCCGTCGGCTAGCCGAATGGTTGAGGTGGTGCCGGTTCGACTCATTTGCCGCCGTATTTCTCCAAGACGGTTGCTAGGCTGTCGTCTTGAATGGCTTTCACGAGGCCTTGAGCAGCGTCTTCGATTTGGTCATACATGGCAACGAAGGCTTCTTCGGGGTGACCGTATGGGTCTGGGACGTTCGCGATGCCGTCGTCATTGACGGTCGAACTGAATGCGCCAAACCGGACGACCTTAGCCCGCTGGTCGTCGTTTTCGGTCAGTGAGAGGATGTTGCTGAGGTTTGAGTCATCCATGGCTAATACCAGATCCGCTTCTTCGATATGATCCGCGGTGATCTGTTGTGCGACGGTACTAAACTTATAACCGCGTTCAGTGCCCACTTTTTGCGTGAGATGATGCGCATCGCTGCCGATGTGATAGTCGCCGGTGCCAGCCGAAGCCACCTCCGCTTCGATGCCAGCTTTTTCAAATTCATGGATCAACACGGACTCAGCAGCTGGGGAACGGCAAATATTTCCAAGACATACGGTTAAGATTTTCATAGTCTCCATTGTGCTGTCAGCTCAAGACGATTTCCTAGCCTGGTTCTGCGCGTGTTGGCAGATGGCGTATTTCTGCTGAGAATGGAGCGCTTTTGCTCAGCTCGCCGTACTTCATCTCAACGAGTACCATAGGCCCAATGGACATTCACATCCGCCCCGCTCGTACACAAGACGTTCCAACTATTCGTTCGATGGTTCAACCCTTGGCGACCGAACGTGTGCTGTTGGATAAAGACAAAGTTGCTTACTATGAGGCGGTACAAGAGTTCCTGGTCGCAGAAAACGCCGACGAACGGATCATTGCCTTCGGCGCGGTGCACGTGATGTGGGAACACCTGGCCGAGGTCCGCACCCTTGCGACCGCGGATGATTACCAAGGACGCGGCATCGGCGGACTGGTGTTGAACGCGTTACTGGATAAGGCCGAGGAGCTCGGCGTACAACACGTCTTCTGTTTGACCTTTGAGACCTCGTTTTTTCAGCGGCATGGTTTCGAAATTATGAAAGACCAGTCAGTTTTGGATCCCGAAGTCTTTAATCAGCTGCTGCTATCGACCGACGAAGGGGTCGCAGAGTTCCTCGATCTCGCCCGGGTGAAACCCAACACGTTGGGCAATACTCGGATGATTCTGGATTTATCGCAGCGTAAACAACGTAGCTAGGGCAGAGCGAGCACGTCATCGCTAAGCACGGCGAGCCCATCATCAATCAGTCCGGATACTGCTCGCTCCCATTGTGATGCTTCCGGCACATGGCGCCCGAGTCGTCCGGTGGCTTCGACCGTGGTACGCAACGTGCCGACGTCTACGGCACCCTGAGCACGTAGCACGCCCATAATTGCACCGCGTACCTGTCGATCCGATCCGTTCCATGACTGCGACTTGGCCACCGTGGTGGGCTCGGGTTTGCCCGCCGCCACCCAAGCACACTCGTCGACCACCGGACACTGCTCACAGAGTGGCGCCCGGGCAGTACAAATCAGCGCCCCAAGTTCCATGGTGGCCACGTTCCACGTGTTGGCTTCGGCCACGCCACGCTCAGTTGAGGTATCTGGCATGAGCCGTTTGGCCAGTCGACGTTCGGCAGCGGTCAGGTTGGGCGCAGCCGCACCGTCGCCGGTAAAGATGCGGGCGTGTACTCGACGCACGTTCGTATCGATTACGACCTCGGGGATGCCGAAGGCAAATGAAGCAACCGCTGCGGCAGTGTACTCACCGATCCCGGGTAGCTGGCGCAGCACATCGGGATCAGAGGGAAGCTGGCCGTCGTGGTCTCGCACCACAGCCTTGGCGGTTTCTTGCAAGCGCAGAGCACGGCGCGGGTAGCCGAGCCGTCCCCACATAATCAGCACGTCAGACGTTTCGGCCGCAGCCAGATCGGCGGGGCCTGGCCAGCGCTGCATCCAGGCCAGCCACTGATCCCAGACACGCGAGACTTGGGTTTGTTGCAGCATGACCTCAGAAACCAACACGCCCCACGGTGTGGTGTCGGGTTCGCGCCAGGGAAGTTTTCTCGCATTGACCGCGTACCAGTCCAAAATTTTGGTGCGGACGTACTGAATGTGAGCGTCATTGTGGTGGGTCGTGGCAGATGACATAGGCACCATGTTAGTCGGCGCCACCGGATTGACCGGCGCAGTGGCTAAACTGTTGACTATGTCTGACCAGCAGCAACTTCCCCCGCGTCCAAGAAAGATTCCGCCGCACATTTTGCGGCGCCGTCGTATTGTGGCCGTGATCATCTTGCTGATTATTTTGGCACTGATCGGTTGGGGCATTTGGGCTCTGATCAGCTGGCTCACCTCCGACGAGGACGAACCCCCTGAGCCTACTCCCACCGTGACGCAGACGGTGACTCCTTCTCCAACAGAGTCTGCGACGGATGACGATGAGGACGACGAAGAGACTGAGGCTTCAGATGACGAGTCCGATAGCGAGGAGCTGGCTGATGCGTGTGATCCCGAGTTTCTGACGGTTACCGGTGCCACCGATCAGGGCTCGTATGCTGCGGATGAGACGCCGGTATTCACCATGGAGGTCACCCACGATGGCGACGTAGTGTGTGATGCCTCGTTGGGATCCGACCAACAAAATTTTGTCGTTGAGGACGCTGATGGTGAGTTTGTGTTCTCCACGCGTGCCTGTCAGGTTGACCCGCAGGAACAGATTGTGGAGATGGAACCTGGCCAAACTGAAGCCGCGGAATTTCAGTGGGAACGCGTCAGCACCGACCAGGACTGTGAATCCCTTGTCGAAGACGTGGAACCGGGCGAGTATCGATTGATCGTCAGCATGGGGGAGCGTACCGCTGACCCGGTGAGCTTTGAGCTGGAATAGTTAGTCGTCCCAGACGTCTTCCGAATCCAACTTGATGACATCGGCCAGCCGTGCACCGGGTTTGGGGCGCGGTGGCGGCCGAAGATTGGGATCGAAGAGTTTGGTCATGGCTTCTTCTAATGAATCGGTGCGCACCACGTGCATGCCCTTGGGGATCGTGATGCTGTCATCCTTTGGGATGATTGCGCTGTGGAAACCCAAACGGTGTGCTTCTTTGAGCCGACGGTCGATGCCGGTAACCGGACGCAGCTCTCCTGCCAATGACAGCTCACCGATTGCTACCGTACTGCGGGGCAAGGGCATAGATTCTCGCGAAGAGATGATAGCCGCTGCCAGGGCCAGATCGGCTGCCGGCTCTTGGACGCTAATCCCGCCAACGGTCGAAGCATAGACATCCTGACTGGACATGTTGAGCCGCAGGTGTCGTGAGAGAATGGCGACCACGGTGTTGAGCCGCGATTGCACCAGCCCTGTGACCACACGACGCGGTGAACCTCCCGGGCTGTCTGCCACCAAAGCTTGGACCTCCGCCATCAGGGGGCGGTGCCCGTCCATGGCCACCGTAATGGCCGTCCCGGGAGCAGGGGTAGCGAACGTGTTGATGAACAATCCTGACGGGTCGTCAATAGATTCGATACCGGAATCGCGCATGCTAAAACAGCCGACCTCATCGGTCGAGCCGTAGCGATTTTTGACCGAACGGATAAAACGGAGTTGGGAATGCCGGTCGCCCTGAAACTGGCAGACGACGTCGACAAGGTGTTCCATCGTGCGCGGCCCGGCGATACTACCTTCTTTGGTCACGTGGCCGACCAGGATGGTAGCGATGTTATAGCGCTTGGCTAAGCGGATGATACTGGCCGTGACCTCTTGGATTTGCATGCGGCCACCCGGGGTTCCATCAATGGAGGCTGACTGGATTGTTTGTACCGAGTCGATGACCATAAAATCCGGCTGGAGCTGTTCGATCTGACCTAGTACTTGTCCGAGGTCGGTTTCAGAAGCCAACATGAGATTCGGTTTCATAGCCCCGATGCGCTCGGCCCGCAACCGTACTTGTGCGGCGGCTTCTTCCCCGGTGAGATACAACGTTTTACGCTGCGTGCCATCATCGCGGCGGGTGGCAGCCACATGCCCGGCGATGTCTAAAGCCATCGTCGATTTGCCGATTCCTGGCTCGCCGGCCAACAAGATCACCGCACCGGGCACTAGACCAGAACCCAGGACGCGGTCGAATTCAGAGACCCCGGTCGGAAAGCTTTCGGCGTGCGAGGCGTCCACCTCGGTGATCGGCTGCGCCAGGTGATCAATTTCCACGCGTGCCGGAGCCGTCCGCGTGGTGGTGGGCGTGACACCGGCTTCTTCGATGGTGCCCCACGCTTGGCATTCACCACAGCGTCCCGTCCACTTGGCGGTCATCCACCCGCACTCGGAGCATTTATAAGCAAGTTTGGTCTTCGGCTTCGACATGACGCTAAGCATAGCCGCCGGCTAGGACACGATAAACCGATTAGCTGTTGAGCTTGGGGAGATAGCTGCTTGCTTCATCGTGGTCTGAGCCGGTGGCTTCTAAGAAGTCCACCATCATCGGCCGACACATCATGACCATCGCTTCGCCATGCAGAGACCGGGCCCCAAGGTTTTTTGGGGTCAGCTTTGTGGTCACTGAGCCGAGCGCATCGCGAGCCACCGACAACGAGCGGTGCCGACCTGGAGCCACGGGCTCAGAAAGCGACCGCCCGAGCACGGCTACAGCATCGCCGGCATCAGCGAACCAGTCCGCCATCCGATCTAAGTCATCCGCCTGACCGTTTTTGGAACTCACGTCATCGATGACGGTGATGACCCGTCGGGCAATGATCCGCAGGGAACGCACCGCTAAGTCCGTTTTTTCCAAAGTACGCGACATTTCCTCAAGGTCTTGACGGGCAGAACGACGCGTAGGGGAGTAGGTGGCTAACTCCTCTGCGTTGGCTATTTCCCCGCGAACCGCATCGATCTTTGTTTGGAGCCCGCGAGCTTCGATCAGCGCGACCCAGCCACGACGTGAATCGTGTTCTCGCAGCGCGACCATCAGATCGCGGAAGACACCGGTGATCGCGGTGAAAAGCTCCCGGAACCCCGCAACGGTCTCGCGCCGAAGCGACACCGGGGCGATCATGGTCAGGGCAAGTGCGATGACGCCGCCGATCACCGCATCCAGGGAGCGGCTGAACGTACCTTCAGGGGGAATGGGCAGCAGCACCACCAGGACCGATTGAATAGCCATCTGGTTGGTGAAGATAACCCCAGAGTGCATGAATCTGGCCAGAACGATGGTTACAAACACCACAATGCTTCCCTGCCAGTACCCCTGGCCGAGTAACGTTTGTATCGTGTCACCTATTAATATGCCTAAAGTCACACCGACGGCTATTTCAAGGGCTTTTCTAATCTGTGGATCGCGTCCAAACCCGAGGGTAATGATGGCCGAGGTGGCGGCGAAGTAGGGCTCACTGTGACCGAAAATAACGCTGGCAAAAGCATAGGCCGAAACCGCTGCGATAGCCGATGTTGCCGCAGGAATAAGCGCTTTTCGGGTGCGCCAGGCCCCTGAACGAATCCGTGAAGATAAGAACTTTTTAATTCGCTGCCAACCCTTGGGTTTCGGTTGGACTGGTAACGGGGTCGTATGCATGCGCTCGGCCATGCTCTTATCCTACGGTCTAGGTGAAAATGTCAAGAAAAGCGGGACGTCGCAAAGTGTTAACCGTTCGTTAATCTTTCGAATGCCGGCACGTTACTTCACGTGCGTAGCTTCTGTGAGTAGTTCGGGCCACTGACTAGATTTGCCGGCCCAACAACATGACTCCAAACGAACTCGAAAGAGGAAAACATCGTGAAGTTTTCGCGCTTTTACCGCTCCGCGGCCATCGCATCTGTAGCAGCTTTGGCCCTTGCAGCCTGTGGATCCGACGACTCGGGCGACGGAGGTAACAACAACGACGCAGGTGGCGGAGAAGAAGCCGCAGCTGAGGTTTCGGGCAACCTGATCGGCGGCGGTGCCTCATCTCAGGAAGCTGCAATGACAGCCTGGACCGAAGGTATCACCGAAGTCCATCCTGATCTGACCGTCCAGTACGACCCAGTTGGTTCAGGTTCCGGCCGTGAAGGTTTCATCGCCGGCCAGTACACCTTCGCAGGCTCTGATGCTGCGATGGACTCCGACGAGCAGGAACAGGCTTGCGGTTCGTCAAACCCATTCCACGTTCCGTCCTACATCTCCCCGGTTGCCGTTGCTTTCAACCTTGAAGGCGTCGACGCCTTGAACATGAACCCAGATACCATCGGCAAGGTATTCGCTGGCGAAATCACCACCTGGGATGATCCAGAAATTGCAGAGCAGAACGAAGACGTCGAACTGCCATCCACCGATATCACCGTTGTACACCGCGCCGATGATTCCGGTACTACCGAAAACTTCGTCGACTACCTGGCAGGTGCAGCCAGCGATGTTTGGACCTGGGAAGTTTCCGATGCTTGGCCAGAAGAGCTGACCGGTGAATCCGCTCAGCAGACTTCCGGCGTTGTTTCGTTGACCTCTGACACCGACGGTGCCATCACCTACGCTGACGCTTCACAGATCGGTGACCTTGCCACCGTAGCTGTCGGTGTTGGCGAAGACTACGTAGAATACTCTTCGGAGGCTGCAGCATCCGCCGTAGAAGCTGCAGAGGAAGACCCAGAAGCAACAGGTGCTCGTATCCTGGACCGTGAAACCGAAGAAGAAGGCGTCTACCCAATCGTCATGATTTCGTACCACATCTTCTGTGAAGAGTACGATGATGAAAGCCTTGTAGAACAGGTCAAAGCCTTCGGAAACTACGTGATCTCCGAAGATGGCCAGGCAGCTGCTGAAGAGTCTGCCGGTTCTGCTCCAATTTCAGATAGCATTCGTGATGAAGCTACCGAACGTATCGAAGCGATCTCTGTAGCCGGCTAGGCCGCAGTAAGGCTTTCAAACAGCTGATACCACCGCTTGACACCACATGCGGTGGTATCAGCGCGAAAGCTGCTTTAACCCAGCAGTACGTTACAGGAGTACAACGTGACAACCACATCCCCGCGCAATAAGACCCAAGCGCGTAGTACCACTTCCGCGGTGGGGGATAAAGTCTTTTATGGCCTGTCCTGGACCGGCGGTGCGATCATTTTGGTCGTGCTCGCCTTCGTGGCAGCCTTCTTGCTTATCCGGTCCCTGCCAGCAATTGCGCCAGAAACATTTGGTCCTGGCGCCGACGAAGCGATTGATTTTTGGGCTTACGTCTGGCCGCTGATGGCCGGGACTGTTATCGTTTCGATCATTGCCCTGGTGCTGGCCACCCCCATAGCTATCGGTGTTTCACTGTTTATCAGTCACTATGCTCCGAAGCGGTTTTCATCCACGATCGGTTATGTGATCGACTTATTGGCTGCTATTCCATCGGTCGTATACGGTGCATGGGGCATGCTTGTCCTGGCTCCTCTGATGGTGCCGATTTATCAGTGGTTGCACGACAATCTAGGCTTCATCCCATTCTTTGCTGGGGAACCGTCGAACACAGGTAGAACGATTCTCACTGCTGGGGTCGTGTTGGCGGTTATGGTTTTGCCGATCATGACCGCGCTGTGTCGCGAAATCTTTTTGCAAACTCCGCACCTTCACCAGGAAGCAGCCCTAGCCCTGGGCGGGACCCGTTGGGAAACCATCAAAATGACAGTATTCCCGTTTGCTCGCGCCGGCATCATCTCATCGATCATGCTGGCCCTTGGACGTGCACTCGGTGAAACCATGGCCGTCACCATGGTGCTGTCAGCCGGTATGTTCTCTTGGTCGCTGATTACTTCTGGCGCCAATGCCACTATCCCAGCCGAAATCGCGCTCAACTTCCCGGAGGCGTTCGGACAACGACAGGCTGAGCTGATTGCTGCGGGCCTGATGCTGTTCGTGATCACTGTGATCGTTAACGTCATCGCCCGGGCGATTGTCAATCGACAGGCGAAGAAAGCAGAGGGGCTGTCATGAGTTCCCAAATCTCCTCCCGTCCTACCAAGACGCCCAAGGATCAAGATTCGCAAGCTCCAGACCGCCGGAAGAAACAAGACGAGATGCCACCACAGAACAAGATGAAGCGGTTGGAGTCACTGACAGCGAATCGCAAGCCCTCCTGGACCTGGATGGCCGCAGCCGCGGGCTCAGCAATTCTGTCGCTGATCTTGACCTTTTTGCTCTTCGACTCCTTTAGCGTTGTCGGGTTTCTGCTCATCGCTGGCGCAGCGTACATTATCTCGATGTACGTCACCAGCCGTGTTCTGGAAAATCGTTTGAAAGCCCGCGATGAGATGTGGCGTCACCTTGTGTGGACAGCTTTCCTTATCGCGCTGGTTCCGCTCATCTCCGTGATCTGGTCGGTGCTGTCTGAAGGTCTTCCGACCTTGATTTCGCACCCTGGGCTTCTCACCACCGATATGCAAGGTGTAGTGGGTGCAACTGATATCGCAACGCAGACAGAAGGCGAACCGCTGCAGGGTGGTATTCTGCACGGTCTGGTGGGTACCCTGATGATCACGCTGATAGCGACTATCATCTCGGTTCCGGTCGGGCTGCTTGCTTCCGTATACCTGGTGGAATACGCCAACCGCAACGCGTTCTCGCGTGCTATCCGGTTCTTCGTCGACGTTATGACCGGTATCCCTTCAATCGTTGCTGGTTTGTTCGCATTCGCAGGCTTGAGCTTATTCGTCGAGCTGACCCTAGGATCTTCTCCGCAGGCGCTGCAGTCGGTCAAGACCGGTTTCGCTGCGGCCTTGGCGCTGAGCGTCCTGATGATTCCAGTCGTTGTTCGGTCAACCGAAGAAATGCTGGAAGTCGTCGCAGATGAACTTCGCGAAGCGTCGTACGCGCTGGGAGTTCGGAAGTGGCGCACGATCATGAAGGTGGTCATGCCGACCGCGATGTCGGGTATTGCATCCGGTGTGACGCTGGCTATCGCTCGCGTGACCGGTGAAACCGCACCTATTCTGGTCACCGCAGGCTATGCGGCTACGACCAACTGGAACCCGTTTTCAGAGTGGATGACCGCCTTGCCGGTGTTCATCTATCGCCAGCTGACGAACCCAACAGCACCAGCTGCAGGGGATCCTTCGACGGCTCGTGCATGGGCCGGTGCACTGGTGCTCATCGTCATCGTGATGGGGCTGAACTTAATTGCTCGCCTCGTTGCTAAAAAGTTCGCCCCGAAGACTGGTAAATAGCCGCCGGTATATATCGTTTCAAAGGAAAAGAAACTCATGGCAAAACGCATCCAGACCATCGACCTCGACTGCTACTACGGCGACTTCTTAGCTGTCCAGAACGTCAACATAGAAATTGAGCCGAAGGCCGTCACAGCGTTCATTGGTCCCTCCGGCTGCGGCAAGACAACGTTTTTACGCAGCCTGAACCGTATGCACGAAGTTACTCCCGGTGCTCGTGCTGAAGGTCAAATTTTACTGGACGACGAGAACATCAACTCCCCAAACGTTGACCCGGTACGCGTCCGCTCCACCGTCGGTATGGTCTTCCAGCGTCCCAACCCGTTCCCGACCATGTCCATCAAAGAAAATGTGCTGGCCGGGTACACCCTCAACGGAATCCGGCTGTCGAAATCAGAGTCCGACAACATCCTGGAACGCTCCCTGAGCGGTGCCAACCTATGGGATGAAGTTAAAGATCGCTTGGATCGTCCCGGTGGCGGCCTGTCGGGTGGTCAGCAGCAGCGTCTGTGCATTGCGCGGACCATTGCTGTCGAGCCCGACGTCATCCTCATGGACGAGCCCGCTTCGGCGCTTGACCCGATCTCAACGCTGGCGATTGAAGATCTGATCCACGAACTGAAGACAGAATTTACCGTCGTCATCGTTACCCACAACATGCAGCAGGCTGCACGCGTTGCTGACAAGACGGCGTTCTTCAACCTGCAGGCCATCGGGGAGCCCGGGATGCTCATCGAATACGACGACACGACGACAATTTTCAACAACCCAGCAAACCAACAGACTGAAGACTACATCTCGGGCCGCTTCGGCTAAACAAGCTCTCAATGATCAATGATGCGACAACTTTCTAACAAGAGGTTCGTCGCATCATTGCTTTAAGAAAGGCTAACCATGTCGTGGTTCCTCCCGTTAGACGCTGTGACCTTATGGGCATCGGGCGCCGTCATGGCGATTTTTTTCACCATTTCCATAGTCAGTTACATCAAGAGCCGTCAAGAGGCAGAATGGCCTGAGGTACCCGGCGAGGTTATCGGTTACGTGGAACGCCCGGTCGAGGATGACATGCAGCACGTCCCCACGTTGCGGATCCTGGAGCCTTGTGGCCTCCCGGAAGTGGTCACTACGACCCGTTCGATGAGTGAGCTGCCAGAGCTCGGCTCACGGTGGACTGTGAAGTACCATCCGGAGGGCAAGATAATCTGGATCAAAGGCGTCACTCCGGGCACAATGCGCAAGGTATCGATGGTGTTCTTTGGCTTGGGGCTATTTTTTCCGCTAGCGGTGCTGCCATTCATCGACTGGAGCGCTTGAACATAGCAAAATCCCCAGGCTGATGCTCCACACCAGACCGGGGATTTTGTGAATCCTACGATGTCGGGCCGGGCACGCCTCACGGCGTGTGGCCGCTCGAAGCGGCTAATGATTTGGAGCCCGGGGGTACCGCAACCCGACATCTACTGTCACTCTATCTGTCGATGCCGGCCTTAGCAACAACAGTTCTCAGGTCGGTAAATTGCCAGCAACCCGGTGTTCTCTTGCAAGTCGTCCAGCTGTGACTCAGACGTATCTAGCGGATGTCCTCTCAGCGTGAACCAGATTTCTTATCCAAGCGACATGATGAGACTCAGCAGCAGGAAACTTACTCCTGCGCACAGCAGGACCGTCATCACGAAATACGCCGTCAGGCGCAACACCTGGGCCCATCGAACAGCTCCGATGTTTTGGGCCGTACCAGCACCGGTAATGGAAGCGACCGTCGTCAGTGAAGACGAAAGTGGAATGTGCAACATAAACGAACCAATCAGCAGCAACAGAGCAGAGGTTGACGATGCAATCGCTGAGTGCAGTGGATCGAGCACGGTGATTCGCCGAGCTAGCGTGTAGTTGACCCGCCAAGCAGGCACGAATGTGCCCAATCCTAGTAGCAGCACGACGACCGATGCGGTGACCCTGGAGGAGATCGCCTCCACGTTTGCCGCACTAACTGCCATGAGCATCACGATATAGATTCGTTGACCGTATTGCACGCCGTGACCTAAAGCATTGGCTGCAGCGGCGATGGCCAGCGTGCCCCGAGAACTGTAGGCAACGCGGTGCGGTGCAACATCTTTGGCTAACCAGGTCACCGGTATCGCCAGAAGCCAAGCGAGAACCAAGGCCAGGACCGGTGAAGCAACTAGTGAAATGGTCAGGTTTGAAATGGTAGGTATCAGGTCACTGAAGGCGAGATGGTTCGTACCCAGTATTGATACGGCCACTGCGCCGCCTGCAATGGACGCTGTGAGCGCATGTGAGGACGAGACCACCACGCCCTTCCACCAGGTATATAAAGCCCAAGCCAGGGCCACAGTGAGCCCGATGGCTGTGATGGCAAGTCCGATAGCGCCGTCAGGGACCAGTTCGACAAACCCTGCAGCAAAAAAATTCACGGTACTCACGCCCATGATGGCGCCTGCCATGCGCATCACGGCGGTCATGCCTAACGCAGAGCTCGGCGTGAGCGCGCCCGCGGCGATAGGTAGCGCTACCGCATTGGGAGTGTCGCGGCCGGCCACGACAAAGCTAAAGGCTGCGGCGAGTATCAGGACCGCAGCGAGCAGGAAAAGGGTGCCCATCTAGGAATCACGCACCAGGATCCGTCCCAGTTGGGTCGAGAATTCCCTGATGGTCATAAATGTGGCTTCCAGCGAGCGCGCGACTTCTTGTTGCCGGTAGTAGTGTCGGGCCAGGAGTTCGTCGGCGTCGGTGAGCCGCCAGGTGACAAGGGCTCGCTGAGCTTGGTGCGTCAGGCGTTCTAGGTGGACCCAGGTGCTTTCTAGGTCGTCTGGCTGATTGAGTTGGCCAGTGGTATCGAGCACGAGGTCGGCTTGACGAGTCAGGATTTCTAGGACGTCTCCGGCGCGTGCTGGCAGACGGTACTGGCGGGTGGCGTGAATAATTGTGCCGGTGATAGAGACCGCCTCTACAGCACGATTGATCCATGTGCCGAGCAGGTAGAGGTCTTCGCGTGGCAGCGACGTCAAATACGCGCTGCGCAGTGCGGTCAGGAGTGTGATTTGTGTTCGTGACGCGCGTTCGTTGAGATTATCAAGCTGTGCGTCCAATTCGGTGCCGGTTTCAGGAGAGGCGCCAAACATCTGGGTTACCAGATCGACTGATTCCACCAAGAGTTTGGCAAGAGTTCGAACGTGGGCCGCGCCTGATTCATCAGCAGAAAAGAATCGCGTTACAGACAGCTTCATAGTCCGTTACTTTACACATCGGAAGTTAACACACTGCCGAGTTAATGAGTTGGTCGTTGCTCCGGACGTTCCACCGGTAAGCGGTCTTGTCGCCATGCAGTGGCACACAGTTCAAGCTCTGTGGCGGTGCGCTGCAGTTTGACCGAACGATGCTCAAGCGCTGCAGCCGCGGCGGGATTGTGATCTTCGAGCTGCTCGGCATGTTGATGCTGGCCCGCAGCTATCACCCGGGCGTAAGCCCCACCGCGATCAAGTGCGATGCCAAAATCGCCAGAATAGACTCCGGTCAAGATCCGCGTGATCAGCGTTTGGAGATCTTTGGCCTGGGGAGGTTCCGTCGCTCCGGCGATCACCCGCGAGGCGTATGCATCATAGCCAGCGCGATACCATGAAGCCCATCGGTCTCCATCACGTTGGGTAGCTTGTTGGAGTGCATAGAGCCGCCATAGTGCGCCCCCAAATGTCACGGGCGGAGCATCTGCCCACAGTCGCGCCATTGTATCGAGGCCAACATCGGAAACAAGATCTACTAACCAGTCCACGGTGGCTTGATCTGCGTTGGGATCCTGACCGGTTGCCACCAGCTTGGCGGCGACGGTTTGGGCAGCAGAAAATACTTCGGCAGGATCAAGTCCGCCCGAGCGGTGTTCAAACTCTTCTATTGGCATCAATTTGGGGCGACTGTATTTGATGCCGGAACTGCCGCGCTGAAAATTCAAAAGTACTCCTCGACTGAATGACGCGTACCCACGACAGCCTAAGACAAACGACCCGCACAATAATAGGCATCAGAACAAATTTTGTTCTAGAGCAAAATGCGCTACAATCGTTAATCGGTCCTAAACAGGCCGTGGGCCTTTAGCTCAGTTGGCAGAGCATCGGACTTTTAATCCGCAGGTCGCGGGTTCGATCCCCGCAGGGCCCACATTCGGCCGGTATCTGAAGGTTACGCCACATCAGATACCGGTCATTTTTCTATTCATACCATGGAATTCAGGTACTCACCCTGTATCCCCTGTATCAGAGGCATATACGGCTACGATACTGCCTATTGCAGGGCGCTTCCACTACGCTGAGGCTGCTCGCGATTCAGCGGTTTCCACCTGATGCGCCCGGACATCTACTAGCGTGCTTTCTGGAGCCAATCCAGCGACCGCCACCGGGCGGTGTCGGTAAAGTACGCAGCGTTATCAACATAGGCAGACTCAACATGATCCGCATACCGCTCAGACGTAAGACAGCTTTGCTGCATCAGCGTCGGGTCGGAGTCGTTTTCGCTCAGGAATAGCCACGACGGCCCCCTAAAACCAGGGAATATGTGCTTTCCTGGTAAGACCACCTACACGAGCCGTCCAATGGGGTTTCGTATCGTTAGCTGAGCTCGTGACGGGCAGCCGCTCTGTAGTGGTGAACAGAATGTGGTGGGGTGAATCATAGGTCTGACTCGGTAGCGTCTCGGAGTCACCGCCAAATTGCTTGTGGTAGTGCAAGTCATCTAGATAAAATAGCTATCAACCGTGGTGAGGAGACAGCGCCATGAAGGTTTTTGTAGCAGGTGCTAGCGGAGTCATCGGTCAGCAATTGGTGCCGTTATTGGAATCTGCCGGTCATGAGGTTATCGGGATAGCTCGCTCCGTTCGCGGTGAGATGGGGTCTACTGCCTTAGCCGTCGATGCGTTAGACCGTGATGCGGTCGTTCGCGCGGTAGACGAGACGCAGCCTGATGCCATTGTAAATATGTTGACGGCTATTCCCGAGCGCATCAATCTCAAACGTATTGATTATGATTTCGTGATGACGAATCGGCTTCGAAAGGCCGGCACGGAGAATCTGCGTTTCGCAGCACAGCGAGCTGGGGTTTCGCACTTCATCTGTCAGAGTATCGCTTTTGGGTATGAGCCACGAGGCACCGCACTAGCTGATGAAAAGGCTGCGCTGTGGCGGTCGCCGCCAAAACCTTTTGGAACAGTTCTGGAAGGTGTGAAACGTCTTGAAGCAACGACACTAGCAGCACACGGCACGGTGTTGCGTTTCGGCCACCTCTACGGCCCGGGGACCAGTTTTGCTTCCGATGGGTGGTTCTTTCGTGACGTGCAGCGCGGTGAAATGCCAATTATCGGCGATGGTTCGGCCACTTTTTCCTTTGTGCACACCTACGATGCTGCCTCGGCTATCTTAGCGGCCTTGACCACCAAGCAGACGGGCATTTTCAATATCGTTGATGACGACCCAGCCCTCGTCAAAGAGTGGCTACCATCGTTAGCCCGAATGTTAATGGCGCCTGAGCCGAAACGTGTCTCGGCACTGATGGCCGGGTTTGCGGTCGGTCCCTGGGGTGTGGCGTATATGACTCGGCTCCGTGGGGCAGACAATACTCGTGCGAAAGAGGCGTTGAACTGGAAACCGAAATATAGTACTTGGCGAGATGGGTTCGCTACAGAGGTTTCCGCGAGAAGTTCATAACCCACTGGGACCGGCACGCAGCTTCGAATGCGCCCGGTCCCAGTGAGTTGTGTACTGCGCAGATGCTGCTCTGCGCTTGTTGTTTAGTTGTGGCGGGTGGCAGTCGTGCCGCCTTCTTCTTCCAGAGACTCTGACGGATCGCTAACCACGTCTCCGTTGGCATCGACCGTTTCATGCCCGGCTCGATCATTCTCGGGATCGGCATTTGGGCTATTGGCATGACCTTCTGCTTCGTCACCATAGCCGGTAGTTTTATCGATCAGATTTGCGGCCTTTTCCGATACGCCACCGAGCTTAGAAGACTTCTCTTTCAGAGTCTCGGTCGCATACTCAGTTGCTTTATGGACCTGTTCTTGGGTCTTAGGATCGGTCCAGAATTCCTGGGCGGTCTGCTTGGCCTGTTCAAAAGCCTCACGCGCCTGCTCGCGGCCTTCCCGGTTACCGAGGTAGTACCCGACTGCGGCACCGAGACCAAACGTTACGATTCGACCAAAACTAAAAATTTTCATGATCGCGTCACTCCTTCTGATTAAACACTAGGTTATTCGTTCTTTGAGTCTTATGGGTCAAACGGCAATGGGTCAACAATGGATCTACGATCAAAGCCTGTGAGCTTTATTGGAGAACCCTCAGCATGGGTTTCTAGGTGTCCGTGACCCCGTGCAACTGCGCCTGCAACTGACGCACTTGGTCACTCAATTCAGGGTCTGGCCCGGCAACTTCAATATTCGGGGCCACCTGGTTGATGGATAACGGCGCAACAGGCCCCGCCGGGATGTCCCATTGCCTATGCCAAGCGGATAATTGTTCAGAACTTGAGGCATACACGATCCGTCCTAGGCCCACCAACGCATGCGCGGCAGCACACATGGGACAGTGTTCTCCGGAAGTATAGACCGTGGAGGCCGCGCGTTGCTCGAGACTGAGATGTTCTGCGGCCCAACGAGCAATCGCGAATTCCGGGTGACGAGTCCGATCCCCGCCGGAAACTCGATTTCGGTCCGCAAAGAGTTCCGTGCCCTGAGCATCGACCAGCACCGAGCCAAACGGTTGATCACCGTCCGCCAGGGCTTCGCGCGCTAGATCGACACATCGCCGAAGTATTCGACGATCGGTGGCTGTCAGCGGTGCAGAACTGGTCATATCCCTACTTCAGCACACTCGCGGCGCGAGGGCCACCAATGCTTGGCGCAACCGGTCAGTGAGAAAGTTCACCGTTCGGTAACCCCGCAGGTATGCGGCGTCTACTACAGCGTCACCGCCGGCAAGAACAGTCGACAACTATAGTGGGTGGAGATCCCTAAATAGGCAATATAGCCCGGAAATGTCAAGGAGAGTTTGTGACGCGTAAGTTGCAGGCGGTGCTGTGGGATATGGACGGCACCATCGTCGATACTGAACCGTATTGGTTCAACGCTGAAGCAGAGCTACTCGATGCCTACGGTAAGTCCTGGTCGCCTGAGCAATCTGAAGCCCTGATTGGCAATGCGCTGCCGCTGTCTGCTGTTGCTCTACAAGAAGCAGGAGTTGATCTGGGCATTCGAGAGATCATTAACAGGCTTACTGACTCTGTGGCTGCTCAGGTGCGCCAACGCGTGCCCTGGCGTCCCGGCGCCCGGCAGCTGTTACAGCAATTACGGGACGAGGCGATACCATGCGCGCTGGTGACGATGAGTGAGACGACCTTGGCGCACGAGGTCGTGGCGCAGTTGCCGCCAGATACATTTTCCGTCCAGGTCACCGGCGAGTCGGTCGTGCACGGCAAACCGGAGCCAGATGCGTATCTATTAGCTGCCAATCGTATTGCCGAACACCACGCTGACGAAACGTCGTTGAGTATTGACAACATGGTAGCCATCGAAGATTCCTTGACGGGCGTGACCTCGGCGTTAACGGCAGGCCTGGCCACCGTAGGTGTCCCCAATATTGTGCCGCTATCTCCACAGCCCGGGTTGACCATCTGGTCAACGCTGGCGGATAAGACCATCGAAGATCTGGCGGAGCTATTAACTATGGCACCACGCATCGCCGGTTCATCGGCGACATTGGAAGTGGCAGCCCTCGGCGGCGAAAAATAGCAAAAAAATTCGGCGCAGCGGATCTCTCCACTGCGCCGAAATTGCGTTATTTCGTTTCGGGGTAGTAGTTGCCCGGCGGATCAGAAGCCGGGAAAGAGTCTCTACCCTGTTTGTCTACCAGAGAGTCCTCGCGTGTTTCGGCGGGGTTTTCGTCTTCGAGATAATCTTCTTTGTGTGTTTCGGGCTTACGCTTAGGTTCCTGTGTCATGGCGATCAGCTCCTCTCGTCTCACATTATTCATCGCATTGCCGTGTATGGCTAGGGCAGACTCTCTGAAAGCTTCGTAGGAACTCGCTGGATAAAGCGTCCTAAACGCATGGTGGTGTTCTGCTTCGAAGGTTGAGCGTAGGGTGGGCAAAACAGGCCCTAGCACTATATAGAGGGTGCCACACAGGCTAACAACCAGGGCTTTAAGTCACCTAGTGGACTGTTCTGATTTGTCAAAGGAGCGACGCGTGACGAAGACCAATCAGCAAGATCAATTTGATTTCATTGTGATCGGCGCTGGACCGGTGGGCGAACTGTTCGGCCAGAAAGTCGCAGCAGCTGGCCACAGCGTTGCAATTGTTGAACACCGACTCGTCGGCGGAGACTGCGCGTACTTCGCTTGTAAACCTTCAAAAGCGCTACTGCGACCGATTCAAGTGACCCAGGACAGCCAACATCTTGCTGGGGTGACCTCCACCCAGGTCGTAGCCGATGACTTATTGGCACACCGCGATGCAAAGGTCAATCATTACGACGATGTCTTGCAGCTACAGACACTGGAAAAAGCTGGTCTGACGGTCATTCGAGGCCACGGACGACTTGCCGGCAAACAGACGGTAGCCGTGGACACCCCTGACGCCACATCGCGAACCCTTCGGGCACATCGCGCTGTGGTGCTCACCTCGGGTACGACCGCGAACATTCCTCCGGTATTTCAAGGCATCCCGGTCTGGGATTCCAAAGATGCCACCGCGGTCCGAGATGTTCCAGAACGGTTAGTTATTGTGGGTGGGGGACCGGTTGCATGCGAGGCTGCTACCTGGATGAATGCCCTCGGCGCCAAGGTGACCATGCTGATCCGAGGCGGACAGCTGCTGTCCGGATTTGAACCCTTTGTGTCCGATGCACTGGAAGAAAGCCTCACCGAGGCCGGAGCTGAGATCCATTTCTTCACCGAAGCCACCGAAGCTCGTCGGCCAGACGGCATGGACCAGGGCGTTGGTCGGATCAAGGGTGGCATAATCTCGGTGCGCACCAACACAGCCGAAAGATTTGATGCCGAAGAACTACTACTGGCCACTGGCCGGCGTCCAGACCTAGAACCCCTTGAATTGTCGTCGGTGGGGTTGGCCCCAGACGATATTTTAGAAGGCCGCATGCCGGAATGGCTGTACGCTCTCGGTGACGCCAGTGGGAAACACCGCCTGACACACATGGGGAAATTCCAGGCCAGCGAACTTGCACGCCGCTTGATTCACGATGAAGCTGCCGAGCAGGAAGCCCAAGATGCTGCCCCGACATCACAAGTGGTCTTTACTGATCCACAAGTAGCATCCGTGGGGTTGACCGAGGACGAAGCCCGAGACGCAGGGTACGCGATAAGCACCGCTGAAGCTGATTTCGCCGAGGTGATTGGGGCGAACTTATTACGCGACAATGTGCAGGGCAGAGCAAAGCTGGTGATGGATACCGCCACCAACTGCATTATCGGGACAACACTGATGGGTCCTGAAGCAGCTGAGATGCTACATGCCGCGACCATCGCCATCACCGGCAAGGTGCCCGTCGACACCCTCAAGCGCGCGGTTCCGGTCTTTCCGACAGCCTCCGAGATTTGGGTGCCGCTGCTTGCACAGCTCAGCGACTGAGATGTAGCTGGCAACCCATCGATCCATGTAGTAGCGCGGTATCGGTCTATAACTGCGGCTTTCTGCGCGGAAGCGTGGTGAATGTCCCGCTGCATTTTGGCTCATTCACCACAAATTTGCCAGATATTTTTGGTAGCGTCACCTTCGGATAACAATGTTTTTGCCGTCAATCGGCGCTACCAGGAGTTGATACACACGTGAATACTGAACGAGCGCGCACCATTAACACGCTGCGAGAAATTACGCTGTCGCTACATGACGAGCAGCAGCCCCAAGCCCAAGAGCTACTCGAGACCCTCGAACCGGTTGAGGCTACCGATGGCCGCCCGAGTGCGGCACAACTGAGTGTGGTGGCTTTAGAGTCCCTGGATGCCTGGTATGTAACCAACGGGCTACGCAATGGGACCGTCCTCGTCCAGCGTGAGGTGCCACGCTCACTGCGTGACGTGACCACGGCCGTGGATGCGCTCGCCAGGAAAGGTCGCGCTCTGCGATCCGCCGGCAGCCTGCTGCAACGGCATCCCGAGCGGACCGTGGCTGGCGCCGGGGCGTATCTCGTGGCAACGGTGCTCGATACGCTAGCAAGCCAGCAAGATGCCTCGTTCGAACAGACCCTCGATGAGCTCCTGCCCAAACAAGCAGTCAGCGAGCCGGTAACCAATGACTCGAGTCCTTCAGCAGAACCAGCCGCAGCCAATGACATGATTGAGGTCGTCGATGAGACGGTTGACGTTCAGGATGCTTCCGCCGATGGCCCCGAAGCGCGCTACACTGCGATCGTTGAGACTCGTTTCATGGCCGGAGTCAAGGAGTTCTTTCAATGGATGGGGGAGTCGCATGCTGTCACCGGTACCGGCTTGCCCAAGCGCGCTGATATTCAAGACGTTGCGGCCACGATCGATATTCAGGCCGAAGGTGTGGCCAAAAAACCCGCATCAGAGGAATCGGTGGCCTCGGATCACGATCTGACGATCCCCGCGGAACCGCGGGCCACCCGGTACGTGACTTCAGCACAAGCCATCCCAGAATTGATGGCGTTTTGGCGGACCCTGCAAGAAACCGGGCTGGTCGAAGTTAACTCGACTTCTATACAGCCTGGCAAGGATGCGCCGACGTTCGGGTTTGAGGAATACGAGCAACTGCAGGCCGCGGAAGAACTCGTCGCCGCGTATGTTTGCCAAACGTTGACTCTTGATGCTGATGAGCAAGCAGCTGCCGCCACCGCGGCGTTCCTGACAGACGGTACGGAATCCGAGGCCGTGCTGGTCCCACGGGTGCGTCAACTAGAGCTCGTCGGATTGATCGAACTTGACGGCGGACAGCCGACTATTCCTGCGCCGCTACGTCCGGCAGTCGAGGCAGGACTGGCAAAAGTCACTGCTTAACTCTTGGCGACATAAGACTGCTCCCTGATCACGACACTGTCAGACAGTTCGTAGGTCAGGGAGCAGTCTTTTATGTGCTTTAGGGTAGCTGGTTAGTGATCGGTTGCTTTCTCGGCACCCACACCGGTGAGGGAGCGAACTTCCATCTCTGCTTGCTTGGCTGGATCCTCGAGAGTTTTCGAGGTTATGGTCCCGAGCCAACCCAGCAGGAATGACAGTGGGATCGAAATGATGCCCGGGTTCGTCAGCGGGTAGAATGCCAAGTCGATTTCTGGGAAGAACGAGTCTTCAGCGCCCCACATCACAGGGGAGAACACAATCAGCAGAACTGACGACAGCAGCCCACCGTACATGGACCACAGCGCTCCGCGAGTGGTGAAGTGTTTCCAGAACAGCGAGTACAGGATGGTTGGCAGGTTCGCCGAAGCGGCAACCGCGAAGGCCAATGCGACCAGGAAGGCCACATTCTGGCCCTGGGCGCCGATACCCCCGAGAATGGCGAGCACACCAACAACCACGACGGTGGCACGTCCGGCGCGCATCTCGCCCTTGGTGTCGAGCTTGCCTTTCTTGATGACCTGCCCGTAGATATCGTGGGCGAAGGAAGCCGATGCCGTAATGGTCAGACCAGCCACAACCGCCAGGATGGTGGCAAACGCTACCGCTGCGATGACGCCCAGCAGGATGGTGCCGCCGAGTTCATAAGCCACTAGCGGTGCCGCGGAGTTCTGGCCGCCTGGAGCAGCGGCGATGGTTTCCGGACCGACGATGGCTGCAGCGCCGAAGCCCAGCACGAGGGTGCACAGGTAGAACCCGCCGATCAAGAAGATCGCCCAGACCACCGACTTGCGTGCTTCTTTGGCGGTTGGGACGGTGTAGAACCGCATCAGCACGTGCGGTAGACCAGCGGTCCCTAATACGAGTGCTAGACCCAAGGACAGGAAGTCCATCTTGGTTAAGGTGCTCTCACCGTACTGCAGCCCCGGTGCTAGGAAGTCTGGGTTGCCTGCGACTGTGACGGCTTCGCCCAGCATTGCCGAGAAGTTGAAACCAAACAGTGCCAACATCCACACACTCATGATGCCGACACCGATCAACAACAGGGTGGCCTTGATGATCTGCACCCACGTGGTGCCTTTCATCCCGCCGATGAAGACGTAGAAAATCATCAAGATACCCACGATGGCAATGACCAGCGATTGGCCAATCTCTGAGTCGATGCCCAGCAGCAACGAAACCAGCGCACCGGCCCCGGCCATTTGCGCGAGAAGGTAAAAAATTGAAACCGCCAGGGTTGAGGTCGCGGCAGCAATCCGAACGGGGCGTTGCCGCAGACGGAAGCTCAACACATCGGCCATCGTGAATTTGCCGGTATTCCGCAGCATCTCGGCCACCAGCAGCAGAGCGACGAGCCAGGCGACCAGGAAGCCGATCGAGTACAGGAAGCCGTCGTAACCGTAGATGGCGATAGCGCCGACGATTCCGAGGAAGGATGCAGCCGACAGGTAGTCCCCAGCGATCGCGGTACCGTTCTGCGTGCCGGTAAAGGAGCGTCCGCCGGCGTAAAAGTCTGTGGCGGTTTTGGTTTTCCGTGACGCCCGCAAGACGGCATACAGGGTAATGGCCACAAAGACTAAGAAGATAGCGATATTGGCTATCGGATTGCCGACCTGGGTAGAGGTTTCAGCAGCTTGGGTATTAAGCATGGTCAGATGCGTCATGGTTACTCTCCTGAACCTTGGCCGGAAGTCGCGTAACCGGTGTCGTTGGTTACCTCAATGCTGTGTTCACCGGCACCGGCTTGTTCCATGCGCTCGCGAAGATCGGTCGCAAGTGGGTCGATTTTGCGGTTCGCGTAGGCTACGTACAGGCCAGTGATGATGAAGGTGGTCACGAATTGGGACAGGCCCAGAACGATACCTAAGTTAATATTTCCCAGGACTTCAATGGCCATAAAGTCTGGGAAAAAGGCTGCGACCACGACAAATCCCAAGTACCAGATCAAGAAGATGATGGTCATGGGGAAGACGAATTTGCGATGGGTGCTTCGTAGGGTCTGGAATTTCTCACTTCGTTGAACCGATGAGAAATTCGAGTAATCAATAGTACTCATGAGTGATCCTCCACAAGGAGCTTGATGGATGTCCTTCTGCCGCCACCATATGAACTGTGACTTGTGTCACGAAAGGTGCTTTTTCGCATTGTGCGATAAGCGGCATGGTCTGTGAGTCGAGCGGCCTATTATGAGGACAGAGTGAGCATGCTCACCAAAATGTAGGCTATGTTGAGAAGAGTCAGGATTGAACTGTGACACCGGCAAAGCTGGTGTCTGGAGCTGTCGAAGGTGGTGGGGTACGTGATCTTTCGTCGGAAAGCTCGGCACCAGACACCGTCTAGTGAACCGGATTATCAACAGCTCATGGAACTGACACGTGAGCAACTGATCGAGGCGCAACTTCGGAGCCTCCGGGCCCAGATCTCACCACACTTTATATACAACTCGCTGAACGCTATTGCGGGGTTGATTCCGGTCGACCCTACCCGGGCACGTGAATTACTCGTCGATTTTGCGGATTTCATTCGGTATTCGTTGGGCACCGAAGGTGACTTCACCACACTTGAGGACGAGCTGACCGCCGTGGAGCGGTATGTCATTTTGGAAAAGGCGCGTTTCGGTGAACGCCTACAAGTCAGCCTGGATATTGCACCAGAGGTCCTCGGGCTACAGATCCCGTTTTTGAGTGTTCAACCGTTGGTCGAAAATGCAGTGCGCCACGGGATGTATGACAGCCACGATGACGGGCATGTGTTCGTGCGAGCCAAAGACGTCGATACCTATGCAGAAATCAGCGTGGAAGACGGTGGTGTTGGCGCCGACCCGGAATTCATGGCCAAACTGATGCGCGGCGAAGTAGACGGCTCCCACGTGGGGCTGCGCAATGTGGACCTTCGCTTGCGCCAGGCGTACGGGCCCGGCCACGGGCTCCACATCGAAACCGCGCCCGACGCCGGCATGAACGTCTCGATGCGCATTCCAAAATTCCAAGTCCCGACCGATATCGTGTCGCAATCATCGCGAGGCATACCATGACCGATTCCACGAACCGCGGACTGCACGTGCTCACGGTCGACGACGAAGTCCCGGCGGTGGAACAGATGCAGTGGTTACTTGAGGCCGATCCGTTGGTGGCCAAGGTGTATACGGCCACCGACGTGGCCCAGGCCAAAGAGATCATGCACCAGCACCGCATCGATGTGGTGCTGCTTGATATTCACATGCCGGGCACCACCGGCATGGATCTCGCCCAGGAACTCCGCCGACAAGAAGCCGCTGAAACTCCGCACGTGGTGTTTGTGACCGCCGATGCCAGACCCGCGGTCCACGCCTTTGAACTCGATGCGTTGGACTACTTGCTGAAACCCGTCAGACCCGCCCGATTGCACGAAGCGTTGCGGAAAACGCTCACGCGTGTGGACACCGGGCCGCTTGCTCAAGTGCCCGACCCCGGGCGAGTCACCGTGCAACAGGGTGCACAACAGCTACTCATCCCGATCCGGTCGATCCGATGGGCGCAGGCCCAAGGTGATTACGCTCGCATCTACACCGAAGACGATTCTTATTTGCTGCGCATTTCGCTGGCCGGCATTGAGGAGGAGTGGGCCGCTTATGACTTCGTCCGGATCCACCGCTCGCACATCGTGAATTTAAATTACGCGACAAAGATCGTCCAGCACTCCGGTCGGATGCGCATTTACATTGAGGATACGGAATTGCCCGTCAGTCGACGGCTCATGCCGCATGTGCGACAGCGTCTCAAGCAGCTGAACTTCCGTACGGTCCCACGGGGTGGTGGATGACAACACCCCAGAATCCGGACGATGAGGACTTTGAACTCGACCTGATTCGGGACCCTGAACCACCCGCCGAAGTCCCCGACAGCATCCGAGCTATGCGAGCCCGACGGATACCCGTCGATGTGCCCACCGGGGCGCCCAGCGTTGAAGAAGTCCTCCATAACCCCGCAGACCGGGCCCGCCGCCAACCCAGCACCGTTGTCGTGCGGCGGCTTATGCGTGCCCAACTGCGGTTAGCGGTCACCCTCATGGCGTGGTTTTTCGGCCTGGTGGTCGCGATCAATCTGGTGTTTCATTTCAGCCCGGCCGTAGCCAGCACCCGGGTGGTCGGTGTACCGGTTGAATGGCTCTTTCCCGTAATCGTCGTCATCCCGTTGTTGGTGTTTTTGGGCTGGTTCTACGTGCGCCGGGCCAGCGCGCGAGAACGCGCCATCGTCGACACTGCGGATGCACAACACGAGGCGGTGCGCTCATGACTGGTGACGCGTGGTGGGTCTTAGGCTCGATCGGACTGGTGTGCGTGGTCACCATCGTGATCAGCGTGCACGGGCTGCGACGCACCCGAACCACCCGAGACTTCTACGTTGCCTCGCGACGCGTGCCACCGTGGATGAATGCCTCCGCGATCGCCGGTGAATACCTCTCGGCCGCATCATTTTTGGGTGTCGCAGGTCTGATCATGGCCTATGGCACCCACGGGCTGTGGTTCCCGGTCGGATACACGGCCGGATTCTTATCGCTACTGGTGTTCGTGGCCGCACCGCTGCGCCGGTCGGGCGCCTATACGATCCCCGACCTGATGAGTCTGCGGCTGCCATCCCGCGCGCTGCGACTGCTCACCGCCTTGTTGGTGGTGGTGACCGGCTGGCTGTACATCGTCCCCCAATTACACGGCGCGGCACTGACGCTGGCTTCAACCACCGGACTACCGGCCTGGTTCGGCCCGTTGATTGTCATTCTGGTGGTGCTGCCCACGGTGATCTCCGGCGGAATGCGGTCCGTGACGGTCGCACAAGCCGTGCAATACTGGTTCAAACTCTCAGCACTGTTCATCCCCACCATGTTTATCGTGCTGCGATTTGGGGTGGGCGACACCGAAGCGCTCCCGGACCTCGCCAACGCCTTTGAGGTGGCGCTGGTGGCCGATACCAGCACCAGCACATACCGCACGATCTCGTTGGTCGCAGCGCTGATGCTGGGCACATTGGGACTCTCGCACGTGCTCGTGCGCTTTTACACCAATCCCGACGGCCCCTCAGCACGACGAACCACCGTGTTGCTGCTGGGATTACTGTCTGGTTTCTATGTGCTCCCTATTGTTCTAGGAACCGTGGCCCGGGCGGTGCTGCCAGACCTCAGCGCCAGCGCGACCACCGACACCGCTCTGCTGCACCTTCCCGAAGCGCTGTTTGACGGACTGGTCGGCCAACTACTCACCGCACTGGTTGCCGGCGGCGCGTTCGCGGCGTTTTTGTCCACTGCCTCGGGGCTGGTCGTCTCAATTTCCGGGGTCGTGTCCCAAGAATTCTTCGGCGGCACGGTCCGCGGCTTCCGCATCGGGGCCACGCTGGCACTCGTGTTGCCCGTTATCGCCGCGTTGGTCACCACCGATCTGGCGCTGGCCGGCGCGGTCGCCATGGTGTTCACGTTCACTGCCTCCTCGCTGGCGCCGATCGTGCTGTTGGCCATCTGGTGGCGGGACCTTACCGTCCACGGGGCGATCACCGGGATGCTCACCGGCGCAACACTTTCCTTGACCGCACTGTTGGTCAGCCAATTCCTCGACGCCGACGGGCTGACCGCGACGATCCTGCAGTACCCCGCACTGTGGACGGTGCCGCTGGTGGTTGTCGTCACGATGCTGGTGTCTGCCCTGGGATCGCAGGGCAGACCGGCTTCGACCGACGCGGTATTGGCTAAACTCCACTTACCCGAATCCGCACGTCAGCCGGCACAGCCGACCCGCACCGAACACTGACCCTGTTATGGTCCTGGTCACGCTGCTATCGTGCCCATATGAGCAATGCGAAGTCACCCTCCGACGACCCTGACTTCTTGCCCCTACCACCCGGTGTAGGGATACGCCACTACTCCGGTGCGGCCACCGACCTGCTGGATCAGCTCGCCCCGCTGCTCGCAGCCGAAGGCATCGACGTGGACCACCTCGACGAGGCCGACCCGGAGACACTCAAAGCCGCCATGATGCGCGCCGTCGAGCGCCACAACCTGGAACTTAGCACACCGATTGGTGATCACCGGATCCGAGCTGTCAACACGCTACGTGAGTTGGTCATGGCGCACCACCACGAGGATGGCGCTCAAATTCAACTGCTCTTCGGTTCTATCGGCCCGGTCCCGACCCGGCATCGACCCAGTAGTGGGCACCTGACCGGGGTGACCATGGAAATGCTTGATGCGATTTACCGCAACGAACGGTTCCACCCCGCCCTGCACGTGGTGGAAATCTCGCCGGTTGAGGCGACGACGAAAGCCGCCGCCCAACACATCCTCGGCCTGGCCGCCAAAGGCAGGGCCTTCCGCTCGCTAGATGCGTTACTGGCCAAACACAATGGGTTTGAAATCTCGCGTGCCGGCGTCATGTTGTTGACTGCAACACTGCAAGCAATCGCCAGCCACCGCGACGATTCCTTTGAAACCGTGGTCGACGAGTTGCTCCCGGCACAGGCCGAAGACGATCCATCGACCGACATCCCGCCCGGGCAGCACGCGACACCTGAAGAATACCTGAGTGATTTTGAAACCTGGCTCAAGAGTCAGCCCGAAGTAGCTGATATCGCCGCGAAAATCGTAGAGATTTTTACCAGCATGGTCGAAGAAGCCTACGGTGTGGGCCTCAACCCGCACGACCCGGAAGATTTCGACGACTGGATGCTCGTCGTCCACGAGCGCACCGACCCAAAATACCTGGTCACCGCCCTAGAAATCGTCAAGTATTACCTGCAGTTTCGGCTGCGCACCAGCATCGAACCCGACCAGTGGCACCACGCTCACGCCCAGATTACCGATCTCACGTTGCCCCATGAAGAGTCACCGTGGGATTTCGAAAAGATCTTTGACGCCGCCCAGGAAATCGATGCGCGCCGCCGCTATGCGGCCATGCTGGAATTGAGCATCGTCTCGGGCAGCCGACATCTCTACGAATGGTTGGCCACCCCGCGCGGGGTCACCGAGGCTGGCGCACCGGTGCGTGATGATATTCGCACCGTCGGGCAGATGATCGGTTTGGATTTACACGGGGTGGCAGAATCACCAAAACCACCACTGCGAGGCCACGTCCAATCCGCCCTAGAAGTGCCGGAGCTGATGATTTGGTGGTGGACGCTGCAAGAACTCGGCATCATCCACGTGACCGAAACCAGAGTGGAGCGAGGCTCGGCCGCCGAAGATTTCTTCGGCCCCGAAGCCATGCCCTTCGACGGGGTGGAAGGCTTGATCGCCACCTACGTCAAAACGTTTTTGGTCCACGGTTTGGCACACGCCCCGCTAGAAATCTCGTCGGTGGGTCACACGATTGCACGATTACTCAACGCGCTGCAGGACTTGCCGCCGTTAGAACCACCAGCCGCCGATGACTTTCGTGCCCAACTGGTACAGCAGCGCTCCGATGAGTACCTGCAATCCATGGTCTCGTTCGAGCTAGTGCAACTCGACGACGCGGAACCCAGCGTGCCCAAACCCCTGGCTGCGGCTGTGTTCTACGGGCTCATGATGGCCATGGATTACATCGATGAGTTCATGGAAGAACATTTTTCATGAGCCGGTGGTCTGGCGTAGCTGTCGTCGTCGCAGCATAAACGTTGGAACCCAGAGGATAATCGCTGCCAAGGCCAGCACCATACCGGCAAGGGCCGGCGCCGAATAACTGAACCCAGCGGCAATCACCGCCCCACCGATTGCGGCACCGGAGGCATTAGCCAGATTCAACGCCGAGTGATTTAAGGCTGCGGCCAGCGTTTGGGCATCACCGGCGACATCCATCAGCCGAATCTGCAAGCTCGGCACCAGACTGGAACCAAAGAAACCCACCACCCCAAAATTGATCACACCGAGCACCGGGTGGATCGAGGTCACATAAAACGCGGCCAGTGCCACGGCAATCATTACCAATGACAGCAGAATCCCGAACTCTAGGTTGCGGTCCGAGAGCCTGCCGCCAAACCAGGTGCCTGCCACCGAACCAAGCCCGTAAACCATCAGCACGAGCCACATCCACGACCCGTCCAGGCCGGCCCGTTCGGTCATGGTCCACGAAATATAGGTGTAGACGGCAAACATGCCACCGAATCCGACGGTGCCCAGCGCTAGCGTCAGCCACACCTGAGAACGCTTCAGCGCACCGAGTTCGGTCCGCGGATCGGTTGGACGCATTCTTGTCATATGGGGCATCAGGAACCATAGACCGACCACGGTGAGCAAACCAATGACCGTGACCAGACCATAAGCCGCCGGCCACCCCAGTGCGGCTCCCAGTGCTTGGGCGGCGGGCACACCGATCACCGTTGCCACAGATAATCCCATCGCAATAAACGCCACGGCGCGTCCGCGTTGAGCAACCGGAGCCATGGAGGCTGCGGACAGGCCGGCGACCGAAAAGTATGCGCCGTGTGGCAGCCCGGCGATAAACCGTGCGAGCACGAGCGTTTGATAGTTGTCGGCCAGCACGGATAATCCATTGCCGAGCGTAAACGCCGCCATGAGCAGTATCAGCAGCCGTCGACGTGGCACCCGACCGGTGAAGGCGGTGATCAATGGTGCTCCCACGACCACGCCTAGGGCATAGGCACTGATAATCACGCCCGCAGAGTCTTCGGTGATGCTGAAGTCCTCGGCGATTAGGTTCAGCAGCCCCATTGACACGAATTCGGTGGTACCGATGCCGAATGCACCCAGCGACATGGCCAGCATGATGATCAGACGACGGCGCTCGCTGATCTCAGTCTGGCGAGGCCGGGCACGCCGTCGCAAAAGTCTGGAACCCTGATCACCGTGTTGCACAACGAGCAAGTGTAACAGCATCACTTACCGGCGTGTTCGACATGGACTCGATGATCGGGGCAGACCCGTGGTCTGGCACACCGATGGTTGTGCCAATAGATTCTTGAAATCCAGGCGCCGAGGCAGCTCGACAGTTGGCCGCAATGCTCCCAACGAATCAGCGGCCGCTAAACTAGCTGTCATTCGCACCATCATCGTGAGGACGAAAAATGAAATCTGTGTACGTACTCAACGGCCCGAACCTGAACTTGCTGGGTGTGCGCGACCCCGACACCTATGGGACCCAAACCCTGGCCGATATCGAGGCCCAATGCCGCAGTGTGGCCGAAGAGCTGAACCTGGGCATTATCTTCCGGCAGTCCAATCACGAAGGTGAGCTGATTGATTGGATCCATGAGGCCGGCAAGGCGGTCGCTGACGGCCACAGCCTCGGTGTAGTGCTCAACGCTGGCGCCTACACGCACACGTCGGTTGCACTGGCCGATGCGATTTCGGGGGCGTTTGTTCCCACGATTGAAGTGCATATCTCAAACGTGCATGCCCGCGAATCATTCCGGCATCACTCCTATCTGTCACCTGTCGCCGCCGGAGTCATCGTGGGGTTAGGCGCCTACGGTTATGAAGCCGGGATTCGTGCCCTAAACCATTTCGACCAAGCCTGACGCTGCCTCATCGCGACCGGATTCGGTAGCGTGGGCTCATGGCACATGACGACGTAACGGATGCACTACTCGAGCTGGAACACCAAGGTTGGCAAGCACTGTGTGACGGGACCGGCGCGGCATTCTATGGATCGCGATGCCGTCGTAGCCTCTATAGAGCAGGCACCCACGTGGGACTCGTACACGATTACGGATCCCACGATGTTGCGCCTAGGCTCAGATGACGTTATTTTGCGCTACACCGGTACGGGACGTCGCGGTGCTGACCCGGAGTTTGTAGCGCTGATGGCCAGTGTTTATAGCCGTATCGATGGGGCATGGCGGCTCGTGCATTACCAACAAACGCCCACCGAGTCCGTGTAGGTTCCGCAATTTACAGCGACACGAGCAGCAGCGTGCCCGCGAACACGAGTCCGGAGGCGATGAGCACCACGGTCGTATACCCAAGGATGTCGCGCATCTTCAACCCGGCGATGGCCAGCAGAGGGATCGCCCAGAACGGCTGAATCATGTTCGTCCACTGGTCTCCATAAGCTACCGCCATGATGGTGATTTCTGGATCGACACCCAACTCGGCTCCCGCAGACAACATGATCGGCCCCTGGACGGCGAACTGCCCGCCACCGGAAGGCACGAAGAAGTTCACTAACCCAGCAGCCAAAAACGCCAACATGCCAAAGGTTACTGGATTCGAAATCGCTACGAATGCATCGGAGAAAATTTGGACCAGTCCGGTGCCGACCATCAGCCCGAGAATTCCCGCGTACAGCGGGAACTGCAACAGGATCTCGCCGACGTTTGAGGCCGCATTTTTAGTGAGCGCGATGAGCTCAAACGGGTTGCGGACGAGTAGCAGAATCAGCGCGAAGAACGACCAGTTCACCGTGTCCAGCGTCAGCGTCCCACCGCGACTGAAATGCAGCATGAGGTAGCCCACAAACAGCAGCCCCAATAGCAGTGTCACGATCCGGCTGGCGTCGAGGCGATCCGCTGGGGTCACAACCTCTTCTTGGCCATCGTCGGCGACGTGACGAGCATCGATTTCCAGTTCCGTGATCTTGTCACCTTTGCGCGGCGCCACCAGAAATAACGCCAGACCCACGAGGAGAATCGTGGCTACGGCGGCGAGCATATTCCATCCCGAAAAGACCGTTTCACTGATCGGTATGGTCTCACCGTTGAGTGAGTCAGCAAGGAAGGAATCTGGCGTGGCTGCGGTGAGTGGGCCGGATGCTGAGTATCCCATATGCCACACCACAAATCCCGCAAACCCGGAAGCTACCAGCATGGGGAAGTGCAGACGCAGCCCGCGTTCCCGACCTTGATAAGCGACTTCACGTGCCAGCAGGGCACCCACGACCAGCCCGAGTCCCCACGTAATCAGACTGGCAATCGCTGCCACGACGAACACGAAGAGGTACGCCATCAATTCAGTTCTTGGTACGCCACCGAGAAACGCTAGGCCGCGTTGGACCGGGCCGGTGTTGGCGAGGATATGGCCCAGTAACAAGATCAGAGCCATCTGCGTCATGAACTCGAGAAGGCCTGCCAGTCCGTCACCCCAATAGACGACCATGTCGCCCGGGGGAGTGTCGGTGAGTATCAGTGCTAACACCACAACGATGAATGTCAGCAGGATGGAAAAGACCAGGGACGAAGGAATGAATCGCTCGACGACGTGGTTAACCGGGCGCATTGCCCGGGATAGGGGCGTCCCCTCTTTCCGCGGCGCAGTTTGAGTGTTTGATTGTCGATCTGATGTAGACATGTGGGAAACTCCTCAAGGTAGGTGTGATATAGATCATACTGACTTTTCTGGTGTCAAACATTGCTGCTGAGCTGGGGATACGACAACCCGTACGCATCCACGGTTGGGCGTTGAAACGAGAGTCCACCACATCGTCAGAATGTTCACCGATCCGGTGGCGGCCGCGGTTCGTTCGACTCGTCAAGGACGAAAGTCATAGTGAAAAGCGTTAAATTTCGCCGACGAGCTCTTTCAAGCGTTCGGGGAGGGGACTAGCGTGGAGGCATAGCATCCTGAGTTTTCAAGGATGAAAGGAGGGGGAATGAATCCTCGTAATACTGAACCAGACCAACAGCCGCAGCGCCCAGACCCTGAACACGGTAAATCGCCGACACGGATGGGTTTCTTCATGGTGCCGGTTGAACTCGTAGGCGCCGTGTTATTGATTGGCGCTGGCGTGCGGTTCGTAACAGTCTCAAACCAGCCCGACGCGGTCGGATGGGTGCTCTTTGTTCTTGCTGCGGTTCTTGTGATCGACGCGATCCGTCGGCTCCGGAGGATCGCAACCGGCAGGGATAAGTATTAGTCGCAAGCCCGCAAGGCGATCAATCGATTTCTACAAAACGACGAATGTAATGTGTGAACGCAGCAAGCCAGTGCGCATCGGATGAGCCGATGCGCACTGGCTTTTTCATAACGCGTTTGGATGGCGCATTAAAGCTGGTCAATGGCCTCGCAGGGATCAGAAGAGGGATCTGCGCGGTGGATACTCATCGCTAGCTGTCCAAGTTGCTGACGGAATGTCTCAGAGCCAGCACCGTTGGAGTCAAGATCTGCGAGAAGTTCACGCTCGGCTGCCGCCACCCGCAGCTCATATTTTGCTAGTAGCGCCCGACCCTCATCGGTGGCGACGATTTTTCGAGAGCGGCGATCCTGAGGAGATGCCACCCGCTTCACAAGTTTGGCGGCCACCAACTCGTCTAAAAGGTACGTCAACACGGTGCGGTCAATGGCCAAATGGGCGGATAAGGCCTGTTGGTTCGGTGGATCGCGATGCACCACGGTCGATAAAATTTGGAAGCCGCGAAAGCCTTCGGGCATGCCTTCGATAGCTTCATCTAGGCGCCGCTGATAACCACGCAGCACCATACCCAAGTGCCAGCCCAAATCTCCGGGCGGAGTTTTTTGGGAGTTTACCGATGTGCCAAATTCGCCATTCATACCGCCCATCCTACTATATTGTGTTGTTGAAAATATGTTCTGACTAGAATATCATCTGTGTAACAACATATTATCCGAAGCTGCGAGAATTCCGCGTCAGCGCGCAAAGGAGTGTCAAACTTGAGCGTCCCCTTGACCTTGGAGAGAATCGGTATTTTGGGTGCCGGCAGAGTCGGTACGGCTGTGGCTCGCCAGGCATTGAAGGCGGGTTATCAGGTGAAAATAGCTACGGCAAAACCTGTCGAAGAGATTGAACTTATCGTCGATATCGTGACGCCAGGTGCTCAGGCGGTCGAAGCTGCTGAAGCCGGGCGGCAAGACCTGGTCGTCCTGGCGGTTCCTCTGTATAAATACCGCACCGTTGACCCTGCAGTATTGGCTGGCACGACGGTGATCGACGTGATGAACTACTGGGCACCGATAGATGGTGAGATTCCGGATTTCGAACACGATACTTTGACTACCAGTGAAATTATTCAGCGCTATCTCAGCGACTCCAAAGTGGTCAAGACCCTAAACCACATCGGGTACCACGAGCTGGAAGAGGACGATCTTCCCGCAGGAGCGGATGATCGACGCGCTCTAGCAGTCGCCAGCGATCATCAAGACGCCAAAGCTGTCGTGATGCCATTCATTGATCGGCTTGGTTACGATCCTATCGACGCAGGTCCGCTTGCTGCCGGTCGGGCATTCCAGCCGGGTACCGACATTTTTAATGGCGCGCATACCGCAGGGCAGCTCAATGAGCTGCTCGCCACAGCACTACGCGCCACGCACGTTTAACCTCACCTCGAACCCAACATTTGGAGTCCATCTTGGAAATCGGTACCTATAGCTTCGGCGATACTCAACGTGACGAAGACGGCCAGCAGACAGACACTACCGGCGCAATCCGCAATCTCCACGAAGCGATCGTGCACGCGGATGAAGTCGGATTGGATTATTTCGGGGTAGGAGAGCATCACACCATGTCAATGCCGGCCTCCTCGCCGGGTGCCGTCATTTCCGCTGCCGCCGCGGCTACCGAAAATATCACCCTGGGAAGTGCCGCCAGTATTATCAGCACCGACGACCCGGTCCGGGTCTATCAACAATTCGCAACTGCTGACGCGATCTCTGGTGGGCGAGTCGAAATCACCGCCGGACGAGGTTCTTCGGTCGAGACCTTCCCGCTGTTCGGTCACGATTTGGCCGACTACGACTCGCTATACGCCAATAAACTCGACCTGCTGATGACCATCAATGACAGCAAGACGGAACGAGTGACCTGGCACGGCGATCATCGTCCTGCGATCCCTGGACTGGATGTTGTCCCGCGTCCTTATCAAGGGCGAATGCCGATCTGGTTGGCCACCGGCGGTAACGCCGGTTCATCGGCACGAGCAGGACAACTTGGTTTGCCAGTGTCATATGGAATCATTGGTGGGGCGCCGGCGAGGTTCGCTCCGTTAGCTGAGCTGTATCGAAAATCAGCCGAAAAGGCAGGCCATCCGGCATCCTCGATCAAAGTGTCGGTGGCGGCGCTGGGTTTGGTGGCACCGACAAAGCAGGAAGCTTTGGAGCGGTTCTATCCGGGTTGGTATAACCTCAACGTCGAAATGGGCCAACGGCGAGGTTGGTCTGAACCAGATCAGCGCGCTTTCTTAGCCCAAGCTGAAGCGCCCGGGGCGTACTATGTAGGCGATCCGGATGAGGTCGCCGAACGAATCGTGCACTTGCACGGGTACCTAGGACACATGCGGCACTTCTTGCAGACGGATATTGGCGGTTTGCCGCATGAACATTTAATGGAATCGATCACCTTACTCGCCACGGAAGTCAAACCGAGAGTCCAGCGATTGTTAGCCAAACAGTAGAAGCTTATGCCTATTGCGTGGCGGTACCCTGGAATTTAGGCTGAAACCACACCACTTGATTCTGTCGATGACCGAATCAGACTATGGAGGTGATGCTATATGGCTAACCGTGACCCCGAACATCCTGAATCGCACGAGCCCAAGAATCCAAATCTCGACCCCGACCCTGCTCAGGATGGCGATTTAGAAGCGGGCGGTGGCGTCAAACCTGGCCATACCCCGCCAGACTCGCAGTCGACGACTTCCACCCCACCACATCAGCCAGAAGCTCGGCCCCCACGATCCAAAACGGCCCTGACCCTGATGATTGTTATCGCGGTCGTTCTGGTGTTCATCTTCGTGGCCTACGCGATCGGCCTATGGTCCTAAGGGGACGCAACACGATTCTTGCGCGCTATTTGTTTACCAATACTACGGCCTTGGCGTGCATAAGTCCCTCATGGAGCGCTCAGAAGCCTGAGCTGAAAAGGTGCGCCCCGCAGCACAGGAGGTAGTCGGCGTGGAAGACGTGGCAAAAGTGCTTATAATGCTAACTTTATAAGTGATATTGTGGAGCGTATGACTCAGGCCGTAGGCATTATCGCAGACATCATAGGATCCAGAGAGCTCCCTGACCGTGCATCCGCGCAACGCTCCATTCTTCAAGCCTTTCAACAGGCACAAGCCATCGTACCCACGACTCAAGATGCTTGGGCAACGGTAGGTGATGAGTTCCAAGTTATTACCGACACCTGGCGCAACGCGCTGCGTCTCACCTTACGCGTCCAAGCCGCATTGCCAGAAGATTTGCGCTTACGCTTCGGGATCGGGCAGGGTCAGATCAACACGATCGGAGACGGCGAGACCGGCCCGATCCAAGATGGTACTGCTTGGCTACACGCTCGCGCCGCTATTGAGTATGTCGAGCACCAGCAGCAGCGCCGTGACGAAATACTGACTGGTTTTCGCTCCGATGAAATTCAACTGACCGACGCCATCAACGCCCACCTATTGCTGCGTGACCATATTCTTGATCGCATGAAGGCTCGAGAGCGCCGTCTCTTTGCGGCGTTATTATTCGGAGCAACGCAACAAGAGGCCGCCCGCGACGAGAAAGTTTCTCAGGCTGCTGTTTCGCAAGCGCTGCACCGTTCTGGTGCCATGGCATTATTAGAGGCGGACGACGTACTGCAGCAGCGCGAAAACACAACGAAAGAGGCACCTTAATGCTAGCCATTCTGACCATCCTGGCTGTAGCGGTCAGTGACCTGCTCAGTTTGGCGAAGGCGCGTTTTTCCCAACAAACGATTCGCTACATCCAACTGGCCTGGTGGCTCGTGCTGACCGTGGCCGTGGCATTATGGGTTCGGCCCGAGGGCTGGGCAGGTGCGGTAGCAGCCCTTGTAGCTGTGGGTTGGTACTTCATAGCAGAGCCCAGGAAAGATTCGCAGGACCAACCGCAAGAGGGCGGGCTTATCTCAGAACTGTACGCCTGGTCTGCTGTTGGGCTCGTCGTGCTAGTCGCTGTCTTTGCGTGGGTCGATGTGGCCCTGCTCAGCGCATCGGTGCCGATCGGACTCATGTGGCTCGCGCTTGCATTATTCCTCACCCAAACCGGAAATAGGATAACTCGCTGCGTGCTGTTATTGTCAGGGCGCGAATTGGGCGCCGATGGGACCGCGCCGGGTGCCGTCCCGGGCAGTCGGCTGAAAGGTGGCCGAGTCATCGGGCCGCTTGAGCGGATTTTCATTACCGTGCTGATCGTCGTGAACGCCTATCACATCGTGGCCGCGCTCATGGCGGCAAAAGGCATTGTGCGCTTTCCCGAGATTTCTGCGGATGCTAAACGCGACGACGCTACCGCAGGAACGAAAGCGGAAGAATTCTTAGTCGGTAGTCTCGCCAGCTGGGGTCTCGCCGGTGGTGCAGGACTGCTAGCTGCCGTGCTCATGCTGTAAGGAGCGACGGCAAAACCCTTATACTGTGGCAAATATAAGGGTTTTGCCGCTTACCTCATGCTCACGTTGTAGGGCTTGAAGCAGCAAAAGTGCCTAACTCCAACCTCGGCCAGTGCTCAGTGTCTCGAAGCATTTGACGATCATGGGTTGCTAACACGACGGCTGCGCCTGTCGTTTCCAATGCTTCGGTCAACTCCTCAACCAGCCGAATCGACAGGTGGTTCGTTGGCTCATCGAGCAGCAGCACGTGGGGGCGACTCGCTAATACGAGCGCTAATTCCAGACGTCGCTGCTGTCCCATTGATAGCTCACCGACTCGTAAGCGCATCTGGTCCTTGGTGAACAGTCCGAGCGTGGACAACGATATGGCTCGCTGCGCCTCAATGACGTGCCGCGAGATGAGACGCTGCACGTGCGATTCAAACACTTCAGCGACTCGCTGTTCCTGGGGTAACTGTGACTCTTGCTCTAGATACCCAATTCGAACATTTTCGTGATGACTCACCGTGCCGGTAGTTGGAGTAAGACGCTTAGCTAAGGCTTGCAAGAGCGTTGACTTCCCCGCACCGTTGGGGCCAGTGACTGTCAGCCGATCACCACCCGATACCTTGACCGAAACCGGTCCGTTAAGGCGCCCGTCGACGCTGATCTCAGTAGCAGTCAGGAGTGCTGTGCCGCCACGTCCATGCAGGTCTGGAAAATTCAACCTCAACGGTGGCTCAGGAATGCTCAACGAATGAGCTTCCAGGGCCTCTTGTCGACGCTGAACATTATGCACCGTTGAGGCCGCTCTGGTCGCGCGTCGATGTTTGCCCGATCCTTTCGGGGGACGCCAACCACTGACGAGCCGATCCTGAGCTGCCTGGAGATCCTGCTGCAGTTTTGTGTGCTCGGTCTGTTGTCGGGCATATTCTTGTTCCCACTGGATCCGCTCAGCCTCTGCGCGAGCAAGGTATCCGTCATACCCGTCTCCGTAGAGCCGTGGGCGATCGTCTGGTGTCGGATCAAGGCTGAGAATCGACTCGGCCACATCAGTAAGTAGCGCACGATCGTGACTGACGAGCACGACCCCACCCTCGCGGTCACGCAGACTTTGCGTGAGAAAATCGAGTCCGCTGCGGTCCAGGTGGTTGGTCGGCTCGTCCAATAGGAGAAAGTCGTGGCTGCCACCCAGCAGACATGCCAACCGGACCCGATACCGCTGTCCCACGGACAGGGTCGCAAGTGGAACATCGTAATCGGTTTCAGCCTCGAGAGCTTCAAGTGCAAGTTGCACACGTCGTTCGGCGTCCCAGACATCGAGCGCTTCAGCTCGTTCAAGTGCGACAGCAAACCGCTCGTCAGCATCGGGTTCACCGTTAGCCAAGGCTACGGAGGCTGTTTCGAATTCCGTCAGGGCGGCCACGGCGGGAGCAATGGTCGCTTTGACGGCATCTCCGACGGTGCGGTCATCATCGATTCCCATGTCCTGTTCGGCCACTCCAATGGTGCCGTGACGGGTTACGGTTCCTGTATCGGGGGTGAGCTGGCCGGTCAGAACGTGTAAAAGGGTCGTTTTACCACGCCCGTTTTCACCGACAATGCCGATGCGTGATGACGGGGTGACGGTTAGATCGACTTGATGAAGTATACGAGTCGTTCCAAAAGAGACATCAACGTTGTGGAGGGATAACTGGGCGCGCGTACGCGCAGGAAAAATGGATTCGGAAAACATGGGGGTTCCTCTAAAGATTCAGTGCGTGGAAGCACGCAGAACAGCGACCGGTCAGGTCAGGACGAAATGCCGCCGCAAAGCCCGGCTCAGAGTATGCGGGCGCGGAAGGCCGGTCGGCTGTTAAAGAAAGAGGAGAAGTTGAATCATAGTGAACAATACTCTAACGAAGTTCAAAGTTGTTGACCAGTATTAACGAGAGCTGCGTAATCTTCGAGGTGCTTGCTAGCGCCTTCTTCTCATGCAATTGGATGTGCTTGACTATCAACTGAACTGGGAAGATGCTGAAAATTCCTGAATACTCGCCTGAACGTGGCAGTACGTTCATGTATACGTGAACATTTAACAAACCTTCCTCATGAGAGTTTCGTCTTGCTAGCCTGTGCTCGGTATCACTAACTGAAGTGTTCATTGTGATACCTTCTCATCCCTGGCGTGACCAGTCGGGATGAGAGTCTTATCGCTACTCGAAGGGAATACCGCATGGCGGAAGAAGTGATAAAGAAGAAAGGACGCCTAGCTGCAGCTGTTCTAGCTGGATCATCGCTGGCGTTCGGATCGTTTGCCCTGAGCATGCCCGCGGCACTTGCTGCTGAGGCACAAGAGCCTCCAACCGAAGAAGTCACTGAACCAGCTGACCTCGATACTCAGGATGACGCTCCAGCCGGTGACGGCGATGAAGGCACCGACTCGGTTGACGAGTCGCAGGAAGCAGATGAAGCTGATGAGTCCGAGACTGAGGCCTCGTCAGAACCGAGTTCGGAACCCGAAGCATCGGAGAATACTGACGCATCGCCAACTATTGAAGCTAATAGTATCGAGCTTTTTGATGCTGACGGTGAACCAACGATTAGTTTAGACGTCTCTTCAGGCCAGCCTGGGGAGACCGTCACGGCCATAGGACAAGGTTTCACTCCGAACGCCTCGATCGTGTTATCCCTCGTAAGTGACGAGGGGAGCCTCGCGCTGGGAACCGACGAATCTGACGAGAATGGCGCGATTAGCGTTGAGGTGACAATCCCAGCCGACGCTGAATACGGCGAGTATGTCATCGACGCAGTCGAGGAGCAAGATAATGCCAGCGCCAGTTTCCAGTTTACCGTGGTCGAGGACGATCCGGGCGACGGGGAGCCAGGAGACGAGGTTAATCCAGCCCTGTACGTCACGCCTGGAGCAGGCCCGGCAGGTAGCACTGTAGGCCTTAACGGCACAGGATTCACCGCAAATGGTGATGTTGAAGTGACGGTCACTGCAACCGATGGTTCCAGCATCGCATCTATAACCATCACTGCTGATGAGTATGGGACAATCAATGCTGAGGAAATCACTATTCCAGAAGGCACTGCCGTTGGTCTCTATCAGGTCACCGCTGTTGACGTTGAAACTGACGAGACCTCGGAGTCCGTTCCCTTTAACGTCACAGATGTAACGCTTACGGTCAATCCTGAAAGTCTCTCGGAGGACGACTTCCTAGAGGACGGGGTCGAACTTACCGTTCAAGGTTTAGAGCCTAATGAAGAAGTCGACTTCGAGTTCTCAAGCCGATTCAGCCTTATTCCATCGTTAGCCGGTGAAGCTACAGCTGACGACGAAGGAACCGCGACATACTCCGTTACGCCTGCTGAAGACGACGTCTTTGTCGGCGACTATGGTGTGCGAGTGACGCTTGCAGAGGACGAACTTGAGGTCGCCTCCGGGAGTTTCGAAGTTACCAGCGAACTTCCACAAGTTAGCGCAACTCCGGAGGATCCTACGGCCGATGGTGCAGTCCGTCCAGGTGAAATACTATACGTCACTGGTTTCAACGTGACGCCGGATAGCACTGTGATGGTTGACTTCGGAATTGACGGCGTAGCGGAAGAAGAGCTAGAGACTGAAGCTGATGGCAACTTTGGTACTGTGTTTGAGGTTCCAGAGGATGCAGAGCCAGGCGTTAAAGAACTGACCGTTACTGATGGTGACGCCGTGGGCACGGCAGAATACACGGTAGCTGACGTGACGGACGATGCTGAACCAAGCCTTACTGCGGATCGCGACCAGATTCCTCTCGAGGAGTTCGTGGGCTCGGTTGACGATGAGCCGGGCGTTCACTTCGCAGTTACAGGTCTTGAAGCCGACACCGAGATTAACTACAATGTCACCGCTCCAGAAACTGTCCGAGATCTAGATGGCGAAGAAACCGCGGATGCCGATGGTAACGCGGGTTTCTACATCTACGGTCCTGAGACACTCGACCCAACCGTATACTTAGGTGACTATTCCGTCACGGTTACCTACGAAGACGAACAGGGAGAGACTCAGACACTTGGACCTGTGGACTTCACCGTCGTGGAAGATGGTCCACTGATTACATTGGAGTCCGATGAAGTGTATCCGGGTGAGTCACTGGATATGCAGGTCACAAACCTCAGCCCAGACGGCGAAGTTACCGTCGAATGGAACCCAACTGAAACCATGCGGGCAGATGCTGACGGAAATCTCGAGGCCGAGCTCCCCATCGCTGATGATGCCGAACCAGGCGTTTACGAACTCACCGTCACTGACGAGGAATCCGGCGAATCGAACTCCGTGGACTACACGGTCCTAAGCGTCGACGATCCTGCGCTAACTATCGATCCAGAAACTATCACTTTGGATGAGTTCATTGGCGACCCTGAAGACGGGGCCGGTGTAACTCACGTGGTCGAAAACCTGGAGCCCGGGGATGATATCTCTTACGTAGTGAGTGGTCCTGAAGGCGTTAACGATTACGAATCAACTGCAGACGTTGACGAAGAAGGGCAAGCCAACTTCGTTATCCGTGGCTACGAGACAGCCAATAACGCCGTCTACCTCGGTGACTACACCACTGTTGTTACATACGAAGACGAGGACGGTAACTCCGTTGAACTGACCGGCCACTTCACCGTCGTCACCGGTGACGACGCCCCTGGAGTTGGTAGCGATGATGACGAAGCAGCTGCCCCGGCTGGAGGCGCTCCGACTGACCTCAACGGCACAAGCCTGGCTGACACTGGCGCAAGCGGAGCTCAGCTCGGTCTGCTGGCCGGTACACTGCTGTTGGCTGGCGGTGCGTTCCTCGCATATGCAAACCGTGGACGGCTGTTCACACGCAAGCACTAATGCGCTAGACAATAACTAAAGACTGCGATCAAACGTCCAGCGGAACCGGCTTCTCTTTACAATAGGGGAAGCCGGTTCTTCGCTGTTTGCCGACCCTCGACACTGCCGGGCTCGGGTGTCACACTTGAGATGGAGCCAGAGTCCTAGCTTCAATGCCTATGACTGGAGGAAGCCACTATGACCCGCGTGTCCGAAGCAGAAGCTCAAGAACAACTGCCAGGCTGGGCTGTTGTTGACGGCCGACTGGAACTTAGCGTTCGGGCCAAGGATTTCACCCAAGCCATTGAGTTCGTGAATCGCTTCACCAACTTTGCCCAGGCTCAAGACCATCACCCGGATTTCGAGATTCGCTACAACACGATCCGCATGCGGTTGCTCAGTCACGATGTCGGGCACCTCACCGATCGTGACATTCGGTTCGCGACATCGATTGATGTCCTGATAGAAGAAATGAATCTCAAACGGCAACCCGAGAAAATCACACGGACTCAACTTGTGCTCGTAAGCACCAACGTGGAGGCGATTAAACCATTCTGGCAGACTGTGTTCGACTACAAGGCAGCCAAGAATGATGAGAATATGATCGTTGACCGCTCAGACGTCCTACCACCCATCAGATTTCATCAATTTGCTGACACTGAAGCTTCAACCGAAGACCTGAAACTCTCCGGTGGGCTAGGTAAAGCACACCTCGATGTGTTTGTGCCCGCTGATCAAGCGCAGAAGCGAGTTCAGAACGCTGTGGAGGCCGGCGGCAAGCTTCTGAATGACACCGCCGCGCCCGCTGAATGGGAGCTAGCCGATATGGATGGCAACCGCGTCTTTGTCCGCTCCACCCGGTAGATCACAGGTTGACCACATTGCAGTGAAGGAGACCAGCAGACCTCGTCAAGGGGCTCCTGATTGCTTATCGTAGCGGTATGCGGAGCACACCCCGGGCGAGGTCTCTTATCGTCATCACGAATATTCTCGGCGCGGTAGTATTCGCCAGCTGTGCAAATCTATCTGATGCTCCCGTCACGGAGGCAGAAACCGCGTCGGTGGCTCCGAGTCCTGCTGTACGAGATGAACCAATCGATACGGTGGAATTAGGGGACGGGCACCTGAGCTTTGAGATTCCGCAATCGTGGGACGCAGAATTCGAAGATTTCACATCGGCGTTTGAGGCCGACGAGACAGCCCCCGAATTCAATGGACGCTCTGCTCAGCGTGCAACAATCACTAACCCTGGCGCCACTGTCCATGTGGATGTCTTTACCAATATCCCGTGGCCCGACGTCGTTGCAGTCGACGCGCTCGAAGTTGAAGTGCTGCATGCCGAGCCGCTGGATATGGGGCACGAACCCTCTGAGGAGGGGCACCACATGTGGCTGCGTGTCATCATCAGCGAGAACCCAGAGCACACCACCCAGGGGCCGACCAGTGGTGCCTATAATGAGCGCTTCGAGGACGACCGCTACTTACGGATCATGGCCCCGTACTTAGTGCCGGCTGATAAGGAGCCACCGGATGAGCCCAATACGGGCATTACAGCCTTCCGTTTCCCCTACGATGCTGAGACCGCTGGGGCCTGGTGGGATGAAAATATTACTATCGCGGCCGGGACAATTTCACAGAGCGCAGCCGAGGAGCTGACAGGGGGCGAAAGGTCTCGACGCCATGCGTGCCGCCGTGGACACCGAGGAATTTGATGAACTCCACGACATGATGCAAAGCTTCCGCGTCCACGTTGAGACGGAAGCACAGCAACCTTAAGACGATCCGCGCTTACCCCACGGGCCGCGAACATGCCGGATGCGACCAAACGCGATCACCATCGAGATGAGGGCGAGCCCAGCGAACACCAGTAGCGTGACGTTATATGGCATGATCGGCAGCAATGCTGCGATGAAGGTGGGAAATAGGAATCCGAAGTACGTGAGCGCGTAGAAGATACCGGTCAATCCGGCGAGGTCTTGTGGCGGGGCGATCTGTTGAACCCGAGATAATCCGGTGACCAGCACAGAGCCGTAGCCGAGGCCTAGAATCACCGCGGCAAGCAGGCCGAGGATCGGGTTTTCGTAGTAGGAAGCAATGGACGCTACTACCAGTCCAAGCACCACCATGGCAAGACCGATGGGTAAGCCACGGCCGTCGAGCCGCTGGTCGATTTTCTGCGCAAACGGCTGGATAAACGCACCGACTCCCATGGTGACCACGGCCATCAGCGCTGCGTAGATGGTCATGTAGTCACCGGTTGCATCCGCCATAATTTGGGGCAATAAGCCATAGGCCACGCCACCGGCACCAAAGACCCAAGGGGCTGCGGTGGCAACTTTAATTAGGAAGTCTGGATGTGTGGCACTTGGTGTCCGGAGTTGTCGGACCCAGGATTGATCCGAGGGTTGCTGTGGAGCCGTGGTTCCAACAGTTTCGGGTGCAAAAGCGGTGGGCACGAGGGTGAGCACTAAGAGTGTCACCACTACGATAAACGGGGTGACCGTCGGCGCGGGGGCCCATTGCGCCAGTGCGCCGGTTACTGCAGCACCCCCGCCAAAACCTAACGTCATGGTCAGTGATGGACGGCGGGCGCCGGCACCGATCGTCGCTTTGGGATCCCATTCTCGCGTGGAGAGTTCCTTGATCCAGGATGTGCCGACAGACATCCCGACGCCTACGGCTAGACCGGCGAAGAATCTGCCGATGTAGAGCATGCTGATGGAGGTGGGACCTAGCAGGATGAGGAGGTTGCCTAGTGCCGAGGAGATCAGCCCGACCAGGGTGATGGGCTTGCGCCCGTATACATCCGACAGTGCTGCGGCGACGAGCAGGCCGGGTACGAGCCCGAAGACGTAAGTGCCCAGCAGCATGTTGGTTTGCCACGGGATGAGGTCTGCGACTTCGTCGTAGAGCGGCAGCAGCGGAGTGAAGTGGTTGCCGCCCCATGCGATGAAGAATAGGGAAGGTACCGCCAAGAGCCACGGAGTGATGCTGCGCATGGGGCTCCTTTCATTACCCGACGAAGTTTACTAAGAGTACGTAGGTTATCGTGCCTAAACCAATCGAGATCAGGGTACGGCGCCCGAGAGCAAGATGCGAGGCAATCGTGACGGCCACAGCCACCAGCAATTTCCACAATACGGCCTCTGCAGCTGAGGCTGTCGAGTAGAACAGCACAATCGCAAGCAGGCCCAGGATTCCGGCGGGCATCCATAATGCCATGACGTTCACAAATTTGGAGTCACGCAGTTTCGACAGGATCGCAAACGGTAGCGCTCGCAGTGTGAAAGTCACGGCGAACATGATGGCCAGTACCGCGATGATGTACCAGGTGGCCGGTGGCATGGCGGGGGAGCTAGTTGCTAGCAGAATCATAAAGTCCGCCCTTTCGTCTCGCAGTGAAGTAGCGGATGGCTAGTAGCGCCATGAAGATGATCATGCCGGCAAAGATGATTTGATCCGGGGTGATGATCAGCGCGGCGAAAAACGCGACGGTGGCGATAAGCAGGGACGGAAGTTGTTCACGAGTCCGAACAGCATCCAAGGTCAGGGTGATGAAAAGGGCCAGGAGAGCAAAGTCTAATCCTGCGATCGTGCCGGGGATGGTTGAGGCGATCGCAATGCCGACCAGACCGCCACCGACCCAGTAGCATTGCATGGATATCTGCATAGCCAGCAATCGCGGTGCGGTCCACCCGGTGGGATGGGCTGCAGTGACCGCGTAGGCTTCGTCGATCAGCGCGTGCATCGAGTAAAACTTTGCGATCGGGTTTTTCACCACGTCTAACGGGAAGGAAAACGCGTAGAAGACGTGTCGGAAGTTCACGAAGAAGGTGGTCACGGCGATCGTCACGAGCCCGGTGCCTGCGGTCATCAGGTCAATCATGAGAAATTCCAGCGAGCCGGCGTAGCCGAAAATGGATAGCCCCGGCACTGCCCAAGCAGGCAAGCCAGATTGTATCGCCAGCAGCCCCAGGGCAATGCCCAGGGGAAAGAGTCCAAGACCAGGACCCAGACCCAGTTTGAGTCCGGTCAGAATTTCATGGCGGCGTGAGGTTGAGCCGGTTGTCGACTGCATAGGTCCATAATCTCAGGAACCGCCCGGGTGACACGTCGTATTGCGCCATGGATAGGAAAACGCATCAACCTCGACTACTATTTGGCCTAGGCCAATGTATGGCATAGGCCAAAACTTGAGAGGAATGTATGAGCATACCAGCAATTAAAACCGGCTTGTCCGAACAATTTCGCGGGGGAGTAATCATGGATGTGGTGACTCCTGAACAGGCGCGTATCGCTGCCGATTCCGGGGCCACCGCAGTCATGGCATTGGAGCGAGTGCCCGCAGACATTCGCGCACAGGGTGGTATTGCCCGCAGTTCGGCCCCAGAACTGATTGAGTCCATCATTGAGGCCGTGGACATTCCGGTTATGGCCAAAGTTCGTATCGGTCATTTTGTCGAAGCCCAAATTCTTGAGACGCTGGGCGTGGATTTTATCGATGAATCCGAGGTGCTTTCGCCTGCCGATTACGTCCACCACGTTAATAAGTGGGACTTTAATACGCCGTTCGTCTGCGGTGCGACGAATCTGGGTGAAGCCCTGCGTCGTATCACCGAGGGTGCGGCGATGATCCGTTCTAAAGGAGAAGCCGGTACAGGTGATGTTTCTGAGGCCGTCAAACATCTACGCACGCTGAACTCTGAAATTGCGGCGCTGGCGGCCAAAGACGATGATGAGCTCTTCGTCGCGGCCAAAGAGCTGCAGGCACCCTATGACTTGGTCAAGCAAGTAGCAAAAGAGGGTAAGCTGCCAGTGGGCTTATTCACCGCCGGCGGTATTGCTACCCCTGCGGATGCGGCCATGATGATGCAAATGGGCGCCGACGGCGTATTCGTCGGATCAGGAATCTTTCATTCCGATAGCCCGAGCGCTCGAGCCGAGGCGATCGTGACCGCCGTGCAGAATTATGATGACCCGCAAGCTATTGCCGAAGCCTCTCGCGGCATCGGAGATGCCATGGTAGGCCTGAGTGTCGCAGATATCCCGGCACCGCATCGGTTGGCGGAACGCGGGTGGTAGATCTTATGTAATCGAAGGAGGAACAGTTGGCGAAACGCACCGCCGGCATCTCAATTACCGGTGTGTTGTTGGTGGTGGCCGCAACGTTCGCGCTCCCATTGGGTGCGGCGCTTGCGACCCAACTGTTCCCCATCGGTGGAGCCTGGGGCGTGACCACGGTGCGGCTCGTTCTTGCCTCCCTGTTCGTCCTGCTGGTTGCCCGACCGACACCTTGGCGCTGGAGTGCCGCCGCGTGGCGCGATGTTGTCCTGTTTGGCCTGAGTCTGGCAGGGCTCAATGGATTTTTCTATGCGGCGGTTGAGCGCATCCCACTGGGTGTGGCCGTAGCCATTGAGTTCGTCGGCCCCTTGGCGTTAGCTGTGATTCTTTCGACGAACCGACGGGACCTGATCTGGATCTCCATGGCCGGCGTCGGGCTGGTCGTACTGGGCGTTGAATCGCTCACCGGTGAAGCAGCATTCGATGTGCTGGGCGTAGTGTACGCTGCGCTGGCAGGTGTCTCATGGGCCTTCTACATCCTCTTGAGTAGCCGCGTTGGCCGGCATCTGCCCGGAGTGGAGGGACTGCCGGTCGCCATGCTGGTTGCCGCGCTGGTCATCCTGCCCTTCGGGTTCACTGGCCTCGTCGAGCTAGTGCTGCGCCCCGAAACGTTCTGGATTGCTGCGGCCATGGCACTGTTGTCGTCGGTGATTCCCGTGTCCTTTGAAATGGCCGCCTTACGCAGGCTGCCGCAAAACATTTTTTCGATCTTGTTGAGCTTAGAGCCGGTCTTCGCCGCGCTCATCGGCTGGGTTTTGCTGGACCAGACATTCGGTGTCTTGCGCAGTATTGCCATCCTGCTGGTCGTGGGGGCAACTATCGGCATGACGGTCACAGCCTCGCGGCTCAGTCCGGAAGTCGTTGAACAGTATGAAGCCCGCAAAAGTCAAGAAGAATGACGCCGTACTTCAGCAGAATTCAGGCGAGAGATTCACCGCCAGAGCCAGCTATTTGTGATGATAATCACAGGAAGGCCCAGGTCAGTCCGTGGTGTCGAGAGGCCTTAAAAGCTGGCCGAATGTATGGTCACAAAATGATTACATTCTGATCAAGATTATGTTGCGAAATTTTTATTGAAAAACCAGAGTAACCATCCCGTACCGCATGGGCATGCGTAAACTTGAACACAGCAGCTTTGTAAGTAAGTTAAGGCCGATAAACTCAAACTTTTGAACTGCCTCGTCGGAGTCTATGCTGACGATTATGCAGGAAACCCGCTGTACTTTTCGAGTGCAAAAAACAGTGCTTGCTGCGGCTGCTGCTAGCTGCCTCGCGCTGGGTTTCGCATCCCCAAATGCTGCGGCCGCAGCCGAAAGCCAAGAAGAGCTCGAGCTGCCATACTGTCCCCGTCCTGGCGCAGAAGCTTTGGCCGATGCCCCGCAACAGCGCGATCAGCAAGCCACAGCGCCCAGTCAGGATGAGCAGCAGACCCCCGTACTGCAAGAGCCCGATTCGGATGCGCTACGAGTCGCCACGTACGACGCCAACCTGACTCGAAACGCTCCCGGCAAGTTATTTGAGGAACTTTCTGCCCCCGGCGTCGAAGACGCCACCCAAGTCGCTCGGGTGATCCAGACCGTGCGTCCCGATGTGCTCGTGCTTACCGGAATCGATGTCGACGCCGGCGAAAACATTGCGAAGGCGTTCAACACAAACTACCTGGCCGTCGGTGGAGACGACCACACCGGCATCACCTACCCGTACCACTACACTGCAGCATCCAATGCCGGTGTGGACTCGGGTGCAGACATGAACCGCAATGGCACCATCGGTGACCCCGGCGATGCCTTGGGTTACGGGAACTTCCCGGGCGAGCAGTCAATGATCGTGTACTCACAGTATCCACTGGATGCCGATAGCGTTCGCGATTTCACCTCCATGCCATGGAATGCGATGCCCGATAACAGCATCCCGTCAGACGTGACCGATTTGGAACGCGATATCTTACCGTTGGCGTCCGTTTCGCACTGGGATATCCCGGTCAACGTCGACAATGAGACCATCCACGTCCTCGCGACTTCCACCGCAGATGCCTCCGAGAGCTCATACGGCACCGCACGCAACCACGATCAGATCCGGTTTTGGCAGGACTACATCGACCCAGGAACAGACTACATCCGTGATCACCGCGGTAACCAAGGACCGCTGCCTTCAGATGCCGCGTTTGTCCTAGCCGGATCGTTGAAAGCCGACCCAACCGGTAACGGTCCAGCAGATCCGACAGCGATCACCAGCCTGCTGGAATCTGATCAGATCATCGATCCCGAACCGGCCCGCAAGGTCACGGCCCGTACACTGAGCCGCGGCATACTGCCAGATACGGCAGACACGCTGCAACATACAGCTCCGACCCCAGCCGATAATGATGAAACCTACCGAGCGGACTACGTTCTGCTGAGTTCTGACCTGAACGTCGCCGATTCGGGCGTGTTTGCAACCGACTCCCAAGACGCCGGCAACGGCCTATTCGGACTGGACCACGAAACACACGACCACCGTATCGTGTGGGCAGACATCGCGCTGGGCGACTAACCTAACAGTGTGGAAGTCCTTGTTACAGTCATAGCAGCCATCCTGATGCTTGTCGCCATCGGCGGCATCATTTTCCCTATCCTGCCCGGCTCACCCGTAGCAATCATCACGATGATCGCCTGGGCCTGGATCCTTGGCTCCACCGCCTCCTGGACCACCGGCCTCATCGCCGCAGCACTGGCAATCGTCGGCTGGAGTGCGTCGCTGGTATTGACCGGCCGCACCATGCGGCGCGAGAAAATTCCCAGCACGCCCATACTCATCGCCACCGCTGCCGCGGTCGTCGGGTTCTTCCTCATCCCGTTCTTCGGGCTGTTCATCGGCTTTATCATTGGGTTATTTGGTGCCGAATACTATCGACGCCGCGACGCCACCGCAGCGATGCGCTCTTCGATCGAAGCACTCAAAGCCATGGGCATCGGCCTGCTCATCGAGCTCGCCTGCGTGATCTCCGCCACCGGCGTCTTCGGTGTGGGCGTACTGATCCATTTTCTTTCCTAGCCTTCGTTAGAGTGAGGGCATGTACCCAGAAACCCTCACCACAGGACACCGCGGTGTTTGGTCGCACCCTGAACACCTGCGCACCAACCAGCTCGTGCTGGTCTTGCACGACGCCGGTTCAACTCCGGAAACCGTCGCGGAGTATTACTTTCCGCACTTGCCTGCCGACACCACCGGGCTGGCCCTCCAGGCTGGCTTTGCGGATACATTCGGTCACAGCTGGTTTACGCTGACCGACCACCGGCACCCGATGTTTCCCGAAATCATCTCGGCGGCACACCGGGTCTTTGATGCTCTTGACGACGACGAGTATGGCAACACCATATACACCAGCGTTCAAGCACTCGGCGTCGGCCAAGGCGCAGCTCTCGCCACGACCATGATGCGAGTCCGCCCCGAGGGACTCCACGCCGTCATCGGCGTCGATGGGTACGTTATCGACAACTCCCTGCTGGCCGCGCTCGACCAGCCCACGGAGAACGTCTCGCCAACACCCGTGTTGTGGGTGACGACGAATGGCACCGAGCACCCGTCCGCTGAATTTAGTCACAATTGGTTGACAACCCATACCCGAGTCACCGAAGCTGAAACCACATCGGCCATTGCACCGTTTCTGCAACAGAATGTGAGCTGATCTTGCCAAAAGAACAGGACAACCAGCGCAAAGCCGCCAAGCGTGCACAACGCGATAAAGCCGCCCGACGAGCCCAAAAGGCACTGGGTCAAGCCGTCGATTCAAAAGGGCGTCCTAAACCAGCATTCCAACGCGCCGTGCTTGCTGCAATGCGCGCGCAACGGCCCCTGGTGGTGGCCAATCTTCGTCGCCTGACGAAGAAGTATCCGCACGCGTCACCGGGTGAACTGGCTGACCGCATCTCGCGGCGCTATATCCAATCGCTGACCGGCACGGGCGCGGCAGCTGGAGGCGTCGGTGCTATTCCGGGCATCGGTACCGCCACCAGTTTAGGCGCGTCTTTCGGGGCCGCCCTCGGCTTCTTAGAGCTAACCTCGTTCTATGCTCAGTCCATCGCCGAACTGGCGGGACTGCACACCAACAACGACAAAGAAGCTCAGACGCTGGTGATGACGATCATGCTGGGTGAAGAAGGTCGTGAGCTGCTCCAACAAGCCGCCAGCACCCAACCGGGTACTCGGTTTGGGACCTTGGGCCCATCGGCGTGGATCGCCTCGGGCATCACAGGTCTAACAGAACGCGCGTTTACTTCCTTGGCTAACCGATTTATGCGGACCCTAGTGCGCGGCGAAGCCGTACGTTTCCTCGGCCGACTCGTGCCATTTGGCATCGGCGCAGGGATTGGCGGTGTCGCGAATCGCAATTTGGCGCGACAAGTGGTCGTACAAACACAAGAGACTTTTGGCCAGTTGCCACAGTGGGAGTATCTACCAGAACTGTTTGCTGAATTGAATAGCACAGCGAAAAGTCGTCGTCAGCTCAAGGCGGCCAAACCACCAGCCGTCATGCACTCGAGCAATTCTGACAATACGAAAGAATAAAGAATAGAGGTGGGGGCAGGAATCGAACCTGCGTACACGGCCGTGCGGGCCGTGACCTAACCTGCTCAGTCACCCCACCATACGTGGTGTTATGACGTAGTCTAGTCAGCTTGTCTTGTCGATGACCAAATATCGCGGTGGGTTTCAGCCGCCAGACAATCCGGTAGCCTTGGAAAAGGCTATGACAAGCCGTGGAGGATTCTGTTACAGTCTGGCGTATGCCCAACGAAATTCGCTCGCCCGATGAATTCCCCGAAGCTAACACCGTCGAAGATTTCCAAGCCAATATCGCTGCCGTACGACAGCGAATTGCCGACGCTGCAGAGCGCGTAGGTCGGAATCCCGATGACATTCGGCTGTTGCCCGTCAGCAAGACCGTGCCAGAGGAGCGCATCAGGCTCGCCGTCGAAGCTGGGCTACGGCAATTTGGCGAAAACCGAGTTCAAGAGGCCACGGCGAAATATCATGCGATGAAAGATCTCGACATCGAATGGTCTGTCATTGGCAACTTGCAGACCAATAAGGCCCGCGACGTGGCCAACTATGCCTCAGAATTCCAGGCACTGGACCGGCTGAAGGTGGCCCGGGTGCTTGATCGCCGCCTCCAGGCGGCCGAGCGCACCCTGCCGGTATTTGTCCAAGTTAATACGTCGAATGAACCGCAAAAATACGGGATTCAACCCGATGAGCTTCCCGAGTTTCTCCAAGCATTGCAGCAGTATCCGACCCTGCACGTCCAAGGCCTGATGACGCTGGCGCTGTTTACCCCGGACGTCGAACGCGTTCGCGAGTGCTTTATCCTGCTACGGACGCTGCGGGATCAGATGCTCGAGCAGGCACCCGAATTGATCGGGCCGGGTGAACTCTCGATGGGTATGTCCGGAGACTTCGAGGTGGCCATTGAAGAAGGTTCGACAGTGGTGCGAGTTGGGCAGGCAATCTTCGGAGCGCGAGAGACCCCCGATAGCTTCTACTGGCCCGGTATCGAAACCTCCGACACATAAGCTACATGTCACGGATTAGACCGTGACATCATCAGGGTCGATATCCTCCCGCAGTCCCCGCCACACCGGGTGACGGAGCCTGCCATCTCGGGTAACGCCTCCGTATTCGACATCGGCAACGAGCTTGGGTGTGACCCAATGCGCGTCGCGGCGCTGGTCTGACGGAACTTCTACGGGTGGAGTCTTTCGGCTGATATCATCCAATTGATCGCGAAGATCCCGCAGCTGGTGGTCGTCGAACCCGGTCCCGACCCGGCCGAGATAGGTCAGCTCGCCGTCCTTATCATGAGCCGCGATCAGTAGCGAACCGAATGTGTTTTGTCGGCCGCCTTTTCCTTCGCGCCATCCGACGATGAGCACTTCTCGACTTGAAGAGTGTTTGAGCTTCAGCCAGGTTTTGGTGCGTTTGCCAGGAAGATAGACGCTGTCTTTTTTCTTGGCCATGACGCCTTCGAGTTTCAGCTTCTTACTGGCCGCCATGGCATCGTCGAGGGAACCGTCGAATGCTTCGGGCAGATAAATATTCTCGCCTTCAGATACGACATCGAACAGTTGTTCTCGACGCTTTTCATACGAGGCCCACAGCAGCGATTGGCCCTGATTGTTCAGGATGTCGAAGACCATCAAATACACCGGGGTACTGGCGCGTTCCTTCTCAATGTCTTTGGTCTTCGTGAGTTTAATACGCCGCTGGAGTCGACCGAACTCTGGGTAGCCGCCATCACCAAACGCCACGATCTCGCCATCAAGCACACAATCCTGGGAAACGCACTCGGCTAGCTCAGCCAGTTCCGGATAAGTGTCAGTCATATCCAGGCCATTGCGGCTGGTCAATGTCACCGCTCCGGGACTGTTATCGGTTGCCGCCTCAACCGTGGCGATAGCGCGAACCCCATCCCACTTCATCTCAAAAGCCCAATCCTCGGTGTGGGCGCGAGCTGTTTCGATCTTGCCCAGGGTGGCCAACATCGGCGTGTAATCCGCGGGATCTGCCTTATCAGGCTTCTTGGCAGGTTCCGTCTCGGATCCGGTGTCTTCGTCGCGGGGTGTCGTATCCGCAGTTTTCTCGTCCGCGGAGCTTTCTTTCAAGTGAATCAGCCAGTTCTTAGCAGGATCATCATTGGGACCGTGATCGCCGGTATTGAACAGCGCAAACTCTTTGGTCCCACCGAGCCCACCGTCGGGTTGGCCGTGCAGGATCGCAGTAACTTCCTTGCCATCCCGCCACTTTTCGACCTCGTAGGTTCCCCAGTCCCAAATGGTGACTTCCCCGCCCCCATATTCGCCTTTGGGTATGGTGCCCTCAAACTTGGCGTATTCCATGGGATGATCCTCGGTCTGGATCGCCAGGTGATTCTGTTTCGGATCCGTGGGTGGTCCTTTCGGCAGCGCCCACGAGACCAACACGCCATCGTGTTCGAGCCGAAAATCCCAGTGCAGCCGACGGGCGTGGTGCTCCTGGATGACAAAGATCAACTCGTCACCGCTGCTGCCATGACGATCCGGAACCGGTTCGGGTGTCTTATCGGGGTCTCGCATGGACCGATACGTGGTCAGCCGATCCTGCGGGGCCTCTGCTGGATCAGCCTCAGCTAGAGCGCCAGCGTCCTCTGCACCGGCGCTCTGAGCCAGCGGTTCCAGCAGATCGCCGAGGTCTTCGACGCGCTCGAGCACTTCTTCAAAACGCAGGTGCTCGACGCTGGCGGGATCGGCAAGTTCATCCCAGGTTCGTGGTGTTGCAACCGTCGGGGTGAAGCGGCCGCGCAGCGAGTAGGGTGCGACAGTGGTCTTGGACGCCGAGTTCTGGGACCAGTCGATAAACACTTTATTCTTGCGCAGCTTTTTCTTCATTGCCGACACGATGAGGTCTGGGTGGTCGGCTTCAAGACTGCGGGCCAATTCATGGGCGACATCGGAGACTTCTTGGCTGGTTGACGACCCATCCAGCGGTGCGTAGAGGTGAATGCCTTTGGAACCACTGGTCAGTGGGAAGACGTCGAGGCCCATCCCATTGAGCAGTTCACGCACCAGGTGCGCCACCTCGACACAATCGGCTAGCTCACGACCTTCGCCCGGGTCAAGGTCAAACACCATGCGGTCGGGATAACGGGTCTCGGAGGTAATCGTGCCAGGATCAGAGGAGCCGGGCAGCACCCTCCACTGCGGGATGTGTAATTCCAGCGAGGCCATTTGCGCCAGATAGGTCAAGGTCGCCTGGTCTTGGACTAGCGGATACCACTTGGTGCCGGTGCTGTGTTCGATTTTCCGCGACGGGATCCATGACGGTGCGCCCTCGGGCAGGTCCTTTTCGAAAAACACCTTGCCGGGTTTCTCTGGCGTGCCCACGCCATCCACCCACCGTTTGCGCGTCGCGATGCGGTCGCGGGCATGTGGGATAAGAAACGGTGCGATCCGGGCATAGTAGTCCAGCACCTGGCCTTTGGTGGTGCCAGTCTGCGGATAGTACACCTTGTCCAGGCTGGTCAGTTTCAACTGGTGTCCGTCGACGGAGACCTTTTGTTCATTGCGAGCCATGGAACCTCCCGTGGTGTGGATGCTACCTGAGACAGTTTCCTGATACGAGACTACCGATCGGATAGCGGGGGTAGCCACGGGTGAGCCAGTAGGTTTTAATGGGGGCCATGAGAGCTATCTGGACGGGATCAATCGCATTCGGCCTAGTGAATGTGCCGGTAAAGCTGTACTCGGCCACCGAGAGCCATGACGTGAGTATGCATCAGGTGCACGATAAGGACGGCGGGAGGATCCGGTACCAGCGCCGCTGCGAGGTGTGCGACGAGATTGTTGAATATTCCGATATCGAACGCGCCTACGACGACGGCGAGCACCGGGTCATCATTCATAAGGACGATTTCGAAGCGCTCCCCTCGGATGACGCCGATGAAATCGAAGTCTTACAGTTCGTGCCATCGGACCAGATCGATTCGATCATGCTCGAGAAAGCATACTTTCTGGAACCGACATCGAAAACACCGAAAGCCTATTTGCTGCTGCGCCAGACGTTGGAGGAGACGGACCGAACCGCGATCGTCAAAATCACGCTGCGGACGCGGACTCGTCTGGCCATTCTGCGGATCTACGGCAAACTGTTGATGATCCAAACCCTTCGCTGGGACGATGAAATTCGCGACGTGGACTTCAAAGGGGTCAATTCGAAGGCCAAGATCTCGGACAAAGAGCTCGAGATGTCTAAACAACTGGTTGAGTCCTACTCCGAGGACTTCGCCCCAGAAGAGTTCGAAGACGACTATCAAGTTGAACTGCGCAAGCTGATCGATGCAAAAATCGAATCTGGCGACACGGTGGATCTCGACGAGACCTTTGCTGATGAGGAAGACGAGGACGAGGAAGGCAACGGCGAGGTCGTCGACCTGATGGAGGCGCTCCGAGCATCCGTTGAGAAATCGCGGTCGTCGAAGAACTCAAAGAAATCCGGCTCGGATAAGTCCAAGAGTTCGAAGAAATCTTCGAAGAAGAAGGCCAGCTGACCGTAGGCGTAGACTCGCTCAGCTGAAGCGATGTCGTCGTGTCCAGGCATACGAATAAGTCAAGCTCGAAAAAAGCCGCAAAACTTTCGCTTAGGCTTGATCTCATCCAAGACTCACACTTGCGAAAGGATTGTGCCTGTGAAGTTTGCAAACATCACACGATTGGCCGCTGCACTCAGTATTGGTGCGGTGGCTTTAGCGGGCTGCGGTAGCTCAGAAGACGCAGAAGCCAGCGATGATGCCGTACATATCGTGTACACACCCTTCGACGAAGGGGTAGCGGCCACCTACTTATGGAAACATATTTTCGAAGAACAGGGTTATGACGTCGAACTGACGCTTGCCGATGTGGGACCAACCTATGCTGCCGTTGGCCAGGATGATGCAGACTTCTATTTCGCCTCCAACCCAGAAAGTCACAGCGAATACGTTGAGGAATACCAGGATGGTTTCGAATTCGTCGGAGCCTGGTACGAACCACTGCGTCACGCCATGGTGGTACCAGAATATGTTCACGCTGCAGGTATCGAAGAAATCGCGGATCTGGAGGGCCGGGCGGACGAATTTGGCGGCCAAATCGTCGGTGTAGAAGCCGGCGCCGGGATTACCCGTGAGGCCCATGAAGCCGTCGAGACCTATGGGCTGGACGAATATGAGCTCGTCGATAGTAGCACCGCGGCTATGCTGACCGAATTTGGTGCCGCCGTCGAGAATGAAGAATGGGTTGTGGCCACGGCGTGGAATCCGCACTGGGCGGTTGCCGAATACGACATGGCCTTTCTCGATGACCCCGAAGGGATCTTCGCCGATGGGGACACCTACGAGGTGATCGCCAGTGAAAGTGCACAGCAGCGCGAGGATCTGATGGCCATGCTCTCCGCGTTCGAGATGAACGACGACCAGCTATTCTCCTTGCTCGCCGACTTGCGTGATGCCGGCGAGGACAACGAGGAAACGGCCGTTGAAACCTGGTTGCAAGATGACCAGCACCAACAACTCGTTGACAGCTGGGTTGCCGCTGCTGAGACGAGCTAAGCTATCACACCTTGTCCCCAGGCAGCTGAGGCTTCTACCAGGTGGAAGGTTTGCTGGGCGATCGCCATTTCCTCATCGGTTGGTACCACGGCCACCGCAATGGCCGAATCTGGCGTAGAAATCAACCGTGGCTCGTCGGAGCGTTCAGCATTGGCCTCGTAGTTATATTTGACCCCCAGGACCTCGAGCCGATCAAGGACTCGAGCACGGAACGGGGCCGAGTTTTCACCGATACCGGCAGTAAAGGTGATCGCGTTCGCGCCGTCCACCGCGACATGGTACGCACCGATGTATTTGGCTAACCGGTAGGTGGCAATATCGAGGGCTAATCGGGCATCTCGAGAGCCGGCGTCGGCTGCTTCCA
>Ga0209487_1000134_pt1 | contig 67697 bp, 48 predicted proteins | sample Poulit2012_FD_187524 | JGI IMG/M metagenome (GOLD analysis project Ga0209487, IMG submission 187524) | Agricultural soil microbial communities from Georgia to study Nitrogen management - Poultry litter 2012 (SPAdes) (version 2) | ecosystem: Environmental > Terrestrial > Soil > Agricultural land...
GTTTTGGCAAAACCGAAATTGCTATCCGGGCCGCATTCAAGGCGGTGGTGAGCGGAAAGCAAGTGGTGGTTCTGGTTCCTACTACGATTCTTGCATTACAACATTATAAGACATTTCAGGATCGTCTAAGTGAGTTTGGCGTGAGGCTGGAATATGTGAATCGTTTTAAATCCACGAAGGAAAAAAATGAAATTTATAAAAAACTGAAGGAGGGTGATATAGACATTGTAATTGGGACGCATGCTATCTTGAATAAAAAAGTAGGATTTAAAGATCTTGGTTTATTGGTCATCGATGAAGAACAAAAATTTGGGGTGACAGCCAAAGAACGATTGCGGAGCTTGAAGGTAAATGTCGATACTTTGACGCTTACTGCAACACCGATTCCACGTACGCTTCAATTTTCATTGATGGCTGCAAGAGACCTTTCGATTCTGCGAACCGCTCCACCCAATCGGCAGGCGATTCATACGGAGATCCGGATTTTCAATTCGGAGGTGGTCCGGGATTCTATTTATTATGAAGTGAATCGCGGAGGCCAGGTGTTTTTTGTGCACAATCGTGTGAAAGCATTGCCTGATATGAAGGTGATGTTGTCAAGATTGTGTCCTGATATCGAAATCGCCATTGCGCATGGACAGATGGAAAGCCACCAACTGGAGGAAACGCTGGTGAACTATATCAATGGGGAGTATGATGTTCTTTTGTGTACGAATATCATCGAAACCGGGCTCGATATCCCCAACGCGAATACTATAATTATCAACGATGCGCATATGTATGGGCTGAGCGATTTGCATCAGTTGCGCGGGCGAGTTGGACGATCCAATACCAAAGCCTATTGTTATCTTTTTTGTCCGCCGATGTCTGTGTTGACACCGGAAGCACGGAAGCGATTGAAAACTATTGAAGAATTCTCCGACCTGGGATCAGGATTTGAGATCGCAATGAGGGATCTTGACATTCGAGGTGCAGGGAATCTTTTGGGAGCAGAACAGAGCGGTTTTATTTCTGAAATAGGATATCATACTTACCAGAAAATTTTGGAAGAATCCATTCAGGAATTAAAGGAAACGAAATTCAGAACTTTGTTTAAGGAAGACCTGGAAAAGACCACTGATTTTGTAAGGGATGTCACCATCGAAACGGATGTAGATATGTTAATCCCCGATTCGTATGTGAATCAGATTCAGGAAAGACTGAACTTATACACCAAACTGGATGGTCTGGAAAATGAACAAGAACTGTCTTCTTTTGCTGATCAATTGACGGATCGGTTTGGAGCATATGGCCCCGAAGTGGACAATTTGTTTGAAGGATTGAGAATGAGATGGGCAGCCAAAAAACTGGGCTTTGAGCGATTGATATATAAGAACAAGAAGCTTCGTGCCTATTTCCCCTCAGATCCCCAATCTGCATATTTTGAATCTTCCGTCTTTCAACAGATTTTGACTTATGTAAATAAGAAAGGTAGATCACAAAAACTTAGTATGAAGCAATCCCGGAACCATTTGCTCCTGATCGTGGAGAATATTGGTGGATTGAATCAGGTGAATCGGTTTTTGAATGCTTTGAAAAAAGAAGTGACGGAGCCTGTGCATGGTGCATGATGATGTTGAGTGGAAGCATTATGGCTTGTATGGCAATGATGCAGGATTGAGCTCTGAGAGTACGCAAAAAATCGCTTTCCTGATCTGATCATTGGCTTTCAATCCAGGTCGATTTTTAATTGGAGTGTTTGTATGAGGTCGTCGAGTTTGGGGTTAGAATCCTTTAACGCCTCGTATTTGTCCCGGGTAGTCAAAGGTTGTGTTTTTTCTTCTTCTGGTTGGGCAGATTGATTGATTTCAAAGATGATTTCAGGACTTAGCGGATGGGTAGCTTCCCGCAATTGCTCGAAAAGGTCGCGTTGATCCAGGATGGAAGATCTCGCCAGCTGGGAAGTGACTGTGATTTTAATGGCATCCTTTTCCCATTCGAGGTGGGCATCTTCCATGTAGGAGACCAGTGAAGGGGATGAATGGTTTTTTAAATATTCATTCCACACACCCTGGATTTTGCTAAATAGTTCTTTTTGATCTACTTCCTCAGGCGGCGCACTCGTGTCTTCCTCGATTTCCTTTTTGATATCGGTAAGATTGAGTGTGGGAAGCAGTTTCTTTTTACTTCGAGGTGTAGTGGGTGTTTCTGTCGTCGGGCCGGATGAAGTAGGGGCGGAGACAGACGCGGATTTTTTCTCTGTCGGTGGATCAGTGGAGATGTCTTTTGCTGGTTTTTTAGGGGCAGATGCTTCTGAAGAAGACAACGTCGGGGTTTTATTTTTTGGCCGCTGCGGGGAGGTGGCAGTATCTGATTTGGATTTTTTTTCTACGTATGAATTAGCTTCTTCCCGTAATGCTTTTTTTTTATCATTTTCTCCTGCGGACCGGGATTTTTCGGTGATGGGTTGATCCATGGAGATCGCATAAGGCGAGTATGCCATCTTCATCAGTGCGATTTCTACATGCAATCTTTTATTCTGGGCGAACCGATAATGAATATCACATTGATTAGCCAAATCCAGAAGCGTCAATATGAGATCTCGACTCCCATTTTGAGCTTGGGCGGCATATCTTTTTGTCAGTTGATCACTTGCTTCCGTCAATCCAGCGGTTTTTCCTAAATGGATCATAAGGAGTTGCCTCAAATGTTCCTGAAAACCCAATAAAAATATTTCTTCATCAAATCCTTTCTCTAAGATTTCATTGAAGAGCAAGTACACTTCCGGTAAATTTCCAGTGACGATATGATCCATCAGCTTGAAATAATAATCATGGTCGAGAATGTTGAGCTGATCGATCACAGCATCGTAGGTGATGTGTCCGTCGGTGAAGCTTACAATGCGGTCAAAAATAGATAATGAATCCCTCAATGCTCCGTCTGCTTTTTCGGCAATCAGATGTAGAGCTTCGGTCTCATAATTGAGTCCTTCTGATTGCGCGATCATCTCCAGGTGGGGCAAAATATCTTTGACCTGGCTTCGCTTAAAATCATAGATCTGGCACCGAGACAAGATGGTGGGAATGATTTTATGCTTTTCAGTGGTAGCCAGGATGAATACCGCAAAAGAAGGTGGTTCCTCCAGCGTTTTTAGAAAAGCATTGAAGGCTGATGTGGAAAGCATGTGAACCTCATCAATGATGAAGAGTTTGTATTTTCCTTGTGCCGGCGGAATTCGTACCTGTTCATTCAGCGTCCGGATATATTCCACGGAATTGTTTGATGCGGCATCCAACTCGATGATGTTGGGGGCATTTTTTTGATCAAAAGAAAGACAAGAAGTACAGCTGCCACAGGCCTCATATTCTTCTGTGATATTTTCGCAGTTAATTGTTTTGGCCAATATACGGGCGGTGGTTGTTTTGCCCACACCTCTGGGTCCGCAAAACAAAAACGCATGCGCAACCTTGTTCTGTCGAATTGCATTCTTCAGGGTTTGGGTTACGTGCTCCTGCCCGACCACTTCATCAAATCGCCCGGGTCGGTACTTTCTGGCTGATACGATAAATTGACTCATATGAAAGGATAAAGATAAACAAAAATTGATCCTGCGAAAAATAGTTTAGCAGCGCAATTTTAAAATTTTATATATCGCTAAATTATGATATTTTGAGCTCCTTTTATGGAATGAGGAGAAGATCTGGTTGATATTGGTGAGAATCAGATCAACGATCAGAGTCAGGGTGAGGTTTTTTGGAAAAACTCAGTTCAAAGGATGTGAATTGGCTGATAGTGCAAAAACAAAAATAAAATGGAAGCAGTCTTTACAAATGAAGCAGTCGTCTTTGGGATTTTAATAGTCGTTTTGGCGTTGGTTTTTTATACTTCCGGCCTTTCTTCCAGAGGATGGCAAAGATTTTATACGATTTTTCCACCCCTGTTGTTGTGTTATTTTATCCCTGCTATACTGGTATGGCCTCTTGGGCTGATTGCGGATCCGGCTGACAACCTGTATTTTGTAGCTTCCCGGTTTTTGCTCCCTGCAGCGCTGATTTTGCTATGTATCAATATTGACTTCAAAGGCTTGATCCGGCTGGGACCCAAAGCACTGATTATGTTTTTTACGGCGACAGCTGGAATTGTAATCGGTGGACCGGTTGCTATTCTTTTTATGAAGTATGTTACTCCGGGGTTGATCGATATCGATCCGGATGATCTGTGGAAAGGCATGTCAACCATTGCTGGAAGCTGGATCGGTGGAGGTGCGAATCAAACAGCGATGAAGGAAATCTTTGATGTGAGTGATTCGATCTTTAGCTCGATGGTGGTCGTCGATATAATCGTGGCCAATATCTGGATGGCTTTTCTGTTGTATGGGGCAGGAATTACAAAACGTATCGATCGATGGCTCAAAGCTGATGTGACCGAGATAGAGAAACTGAAGAAGAGCCTGGATGAGTATCGGGCTTCTGTAGAATCTATTCCTACTTTTACACAGTTGTTTATTTTGCTCGGACTTGCCTTTGGCGGGGTGGCGATTTCACACGCGTTGGCGGATGGGATTGTTCCCTGGATGGCGCGACACAGCGACTGGCTTGAATCAATGAAGCTTCAGTCGTTGCTATCTTCCTTTTTCTGGTTGGTCGTGATTGCGACCACCATTGGTCTGGCATTGTCCTTTACCTCGTTTAGAAGATATGAAGGATATGGAGCTTCCAAGTGGGGATCTGTGTTTATTTATATTTTGGTCGCAACGATTGGAATGAAGATGAATTTTCAGGAAATTTTTCAAAATGCAGGATTATTTCTTCTGGGGATTGTGTGGATGCTCGTTCATATTATTTTGTTGATTATAGTAGCCAAATGGATTAAAGCGCCCTTTTTCTTTGTGGCAGTTGGTTCTCAGGCAAATGTAGGAGGCGCTGCATCTGCACCGGTGGTGGCCAGTGCTTTTAGCCCTTCCCTTTCTGCCGTAGGGGTGATCATGGCAGTGATCGGATATGCGATGGGTACCTATTTTGCGATTGTAGCATCATTTTTGATGCAGGGAGTGAGTTAGAATGCTGGTGCTCAGATTTTTCAGTAATGATTTCCATGTGGTAAATCATCGATTTTGATCTGAATCAAGATGTTTTTTGCATTTGGGTTGTCGATGATGGTGTGGTTGTTAGGCGTTGATAACCATCAGGTAAACCATCTGCTTTTCACTACATTTAGAAGCTTGATTTCCTTTTGACACAAAAATTTTGTATTTTTACACCCTCGAGTAAATTAGAATTAAAAGACGGGATATGAGTAAGAAAAAAATTTTGATCGTTACTCAGGATATGGAACCATATACCAATCTGAGTGCCGCATCAAAAATTGCAAGGCAATTACCTAATTACATTCAGAAAGAAGGCATGGATATAAGAATCCTGATGCCTCGCTATGGAACCATCAATGAGCGGCGACATCGTTTGCATGAAGTTGTCCGACTGTCTGGAATGAATATCATTGTAGATGAAGATGATTATCCATTGATTATCAAAGTGGCTTCATTGCCGGGCGCTCGGCTGCAGGTCTATTTTTTGGACAACGACGAGTTTTTTAAGCGTAAAAAGATTTTTGAAAACAAAGACGGAGAAGCTTTTGATGATAATGCAGAACGCATGATATTTTTCTGCAAAGGCGTGATGGAGACGGTTCGGAAATTTGGATGGCCGCCGGATATCATTCATTGCCATGGCTGGATGACAAGCCTGATCCCGTTGTATCTGAAGCGGGCGTACAAAAACGATCCGATTTTCCGAAATGCAAAGCTATTATATTCTATCTATGATAGTCCGTATGATGAGCTGATGGAGGAGAATTTCTTGACAAAAGCCGGCATCAATAATCTTGAGGAGAACGATTTGCAAACTTACCTCAATGGAGATGGTCTCAACCTTAATCATGGTGCATTGCTTTATTCCGATGCAAGCATATTGGGAGATGCAGAACTGGAGGAGGATGATGCCGTGACTAAGCTTTTGGAAGATCAGGAGCATCCTGTTTTTGTGCCGGAAGCAGAGGAAATAGAGAATATGATGAAAGAATATATGAAGTTTTATCACTCTCTTTTGGAAGAAGAAGCCCCTGCTGAAGAGGAAGTATAAATGATTATATGAGTAAATTAAGCCCAATAATTCTACTTCCACTATTGTGGATCATGGTGTTTTCATGTACGCAGTTTGAGGACGTGGGTTCTGGTCTTGTAGATGATGAGAACTTGCTTGTAGGTAAAGAAACGTCTCTTGATCTTTCTTTTGAGACTTATACACGCGACTCATTGATCGCATACCGGAAAGAAGGTAGAAGTTCGGATTATATACCGACCACCCATATTCTGGCACAGTTGAGTGATCCGGTTTTCGGGGAAACAGCCTACGATTTGACCACTCAACTCCAATTCGAGCGAAGAGGGCTTGATTTTGAAGGAGCTGAGCTTGATTCAGTCGTATTTTTATTGAGTTATGACACCACCTTTGTACCCTATGGTCATTATGAACAGTCGCAAACTCTGGAGATCTATGAATTGACATCAAGAGATCTACCTGAAATAGTTTACACCACGGATCAATTTGAGGTCAAGCCGGAAAGATTGGCTCGACATACTTTTGTCCCCGATTACAAACATCAGAATAGGGTTGATAGTTTGTCGATTCCACCTCATATACGAATCCCGTTGACTGAAGAATTCGGGAACAGGATTTTGAGTTTAGATACAACGATCACATCGAGTGTGTTAAATCTCTTGGATGAATTTCCCGGGATCGTCATACGGCCTGTTGAGGGAGAGTTTCAGGGAGGATTTAGATTTTTCCCACATACCGTTGGTTCTTCCTCATCTGCCAACCGAGTATCTGAATTTTCGGGTATCAGAATATACTATACCCAGGATGATGAATCCAAGGAAGCATTCCTTGGAATAACAAATGGTTTACACCATTTTACTACGGTCCGCCATGAATATTCAGATACTCCATTGGGGGCAGTTTTGGATGAGAATCCTTTGGAACCTGAATTTTTATATCTGCAACCTGCGGGAACCGGAGTCAAAATCCGGTTTAACGATTTGAGTCAGTTCCGGGGGAAGGTCATCAATGATGTAGAGATCAAATGGCAGGTGGCGGGGCATCCCATGGATGATACGACTGCTTATCGACCTTTACCGTCGATCTTTGCGGTGGCGGATGATTTTGACAGTAGAACGCCGATCACGGATATTCTGATGTACCAGTCCAGCGGCGCCTACCGACAAGCTTTTAAGGGTTTGCTGATCAAAAACAGTACTGGTGGTGGAAGTGACAAACTGTATACTTTCAACATAACCAATGAATTTCAGAATATGGTAGATGGTTCGAAGGAACCGGAAATTTTTATTACGGTACCACCTCAGGATGTATCCTTGCTGAATCGATCCGTAATCTATGGTCCAGGTATTGAAGACTTGGAGTACCGGCCGAGTATTTCTATCATCTACAGTTCTACAAAACAATAAAAATATTTTATGTATAATTTTCAATATAATACAATCCAAAGGGATATTGTAATCCCTGAATATGGACGTCATGTACAGGATCTGATCGATTATGCGACTACCATCGAAGATAAAAACGAACGACAACAGCTGGCAGAAGAAATCGTAAGAATCATGCTCAGCATGACGGAGTCTGACTCCAGTATGCCCGACCGGTTGTCAAAAGCCTGGAAACACATCTTTTTTATGGCAGAAAATAAACTGGATGTAGAAGTACCGGAGAATGTAGAAGTATCACAGACTCAGGAGCTATTTATCCACGAGCCGATTGGTTATCCTCAGATGGATATTCCTTTTAAGCATTATGGACTCAATGTGCAGAAGATGCTGGAGAAGGCAAAGGATATGGAAAATAAGGAGCACAAGGCGGAGTATGTAAAACTGATCGGTTCTTATATGAAGATGGCCTATAGGACATGGCATAAAGAGCAGTTCGTAGATGATGAAACGATCAAAAACGATATAGATGCTATCACCAAAGGCGAAATCAAAACTGTTTTAGAAGATACACAATTTGATGCGCTTCATCAGACCCGCAGAAGACAAAACAGACCTCAGCAGCATGGTGGAAGGGGAAGAAGAGGAAGAAGACGCCGTAGAAATTAATTGATATTTAGTATGCATACCGAATCTTTTATTGTAGAAGGTGGAAATCAACTATCCGGAGTGATTCGCCCCCAGGGTGCCAAAAATGAAGTCCTTCAAATATTAAGCGCGGTTCTGCTAACAGATCAACCTGTTACGATTCATAATATCCCTGATATCCTGGATGTCCGTAAAATGATTTCATTGTTGCGTGGATTGGGTGTTCGTATCAACAAAAAATCTGCATCCAGTTTTACTTTTCAGGCTATAGATCTGGATCTTGATTATCTTTTTAGTCCTAAGTATTCTGAGGATGCCAAAAAAATCCGAGGTTCAGTGATGCTGATTGGGCCGTTGCTGGCACGATTCAAAAAAGCATATGTCCCCAAACCGGGGGGCGATAAGATCGGAAGACGCCGGATCGATACTCATCTGAATGGATTCATGAAGCTGGGTGCTACATTTGAATATGATGAAAAGCAAACCAGTTATTTTCTTTCGGGTGATCAGCTGAAAGGGGCATACGTTTTGATGGAAGAGATCTCGGTAACAGGAACAGCCAATATGGTAATGTCGGCCGTTCTTACACCCGGTACTACGACAATATACAATGCAGCCTGTGAGCCTTATGTTCAGCAATTGTGTAAGATGCTGGTAAGAATGGGTGCCAGGATTGAAGGTGTCGGATCCAATCTGCTTACGATCCAAGGTGTGGAGGAATTGAGTGGAACAGAACATACCATCATGCCCGATATGATTGAGATTGGGAGTTTTATCGGAATGGCAGCGATGACGGCCTCAGATATCGAAATTACGGGTTTGGAAAATGCGGATTTGGGAATTATACCCGAAATGTTTTCACGGCTCGGAATACAAATGGATATATCGGAAGATAAAATGCTGGTAAAGGGTAGCGAACCATATGAGATTCAGGATTTTATAGATGGGTCGATCCTGACCATCTATGATAGCCCCTGGCCAGGATTTACACCTGATCTGATGAGTATCATACTTGTAGTGGCGATTCAGGCAAAAGGAAGCGTTCTCATTCATCAAAAAATGTTTGAGAGCCGGTTGTTCTTCGTCGACAAGCTGATTGATATGGGAGCTCGGATTATCCTGTGTGATCCTCACCGTGCAACCGTTATCGGGATGGGCAGGGAATCTCCTTTGCGTGGGATCGAAATGAGTTCTCCGGATATTCGGGCAGGTGTGGCATTGTTGATTGCAGCGATGTCTGCAGAAGGGGAAAGCGTCATACACAATGTCCAGCAGATCGATCGGGGATACCAGTTTATTGATCAGCGTCTCCAAAATCTGGGTGCAAAAATACAACGAATCAGTAACTGAGACAGTGACCTTTCTGATGCTGTATCATCCATTGGTCTTATTGTTTTTGGATCGTAGGAATTGTACCACTATTTTGGGAAAAACTTAGACTGTAATCTAAAAATCTCTTTCTCCGATAAATTCAGTGAGTCGTAGCAAAGACTTCCTGGCAGGACTCTCAGGATAACGGTTCAGGATTTCCCGTGCTTTCTCCAGATGGATGTTCATTTTCTCCTCTGTATATTCCATTCCTTTCTCTTCCAGCACCGTGTCAATGACAAATTGAACTTTTTCTTTTGGTTTTTTTCTCATTTTCAGGATACGGATTATCTGTCGGCGTCTTTTTCGGTCGGTGTTTTTCAAAGCGTAAATAAGAGGCAGGGTGATTTTCTTTTCACGGATATCATTTCCTGTAGGCTTTCCGGTCTTATTGAGACCATAATCAAAAAGATCGTCTTTCATCTGAAAAGCAACCCCGATATGATGACCGAATTCACCCATCTGAGCTACTTCGGGAGCTTCTTCATCCAAAACCTGAGAAAGTGCACCCGCTTTACATGCAGAGGATAGCAGCGAAGCTGTTTTCCGTTCGATGATTTTGAAATATTCCTCTTCGGTAATATTCAGACGACGTGATTTTTCCATCTGAAGTAATTCTCCTTCACTCATCAGCCGGACTGCATCCGAAACGATTTCGAGAATGTCATAATCCTTGTTTTTTACTGCAAGAAGGAGACCGGTGGCCAGCAGGTAATCACCGATCAGAACCGCGGCTTTTTTCTTCCATAAAGCAAAAACGCTAAATACACCACGGCGTTCCAGGGCATCATCTACTACATCATCATGAACCAATGTGGCTGTGTGAAGCAATTCGATCAGGCTGGCTGCCCGATAGGTTTTTTCTTCGATCCCACCGTTTAATTTTGCACATAGCAGAACCAGGAGAGGTCTGATTTGCTTGCCTTTGTGTCGCGTCAGATAGTGTGTGATGCGATTGAGCAAAGGGACCGTACTTTTCATTGAGGCTTTGAATTCTTTCTCAAAGAATGCCAGCTCCTCTTTTACAGGATGTTTTAACTCTTCCAGTTGCTTCGCCATAATCTATTGTAAACCGTAGCGCAAGATAGAAAAAATAATAGAGTCAGTTATATCTTATGTCCAACCTTGCAATAAATATCTCTCTCATTTTGCTTACTTTTATCGGGAAATATAAAAAACGAGAAAGAGAATACCAATCGTGCTTCAATTATTCAAAGAAAACAGGATACAAAATTACTTTTTTATTCTGATATATGTTCTGTTGCTTCGTATCCATACATTCTTTTACTCATATGGACCGGTACCACTGATAAATTCTATTCTTTATGATTCGATCGGCCTACCTCAATGGAACACGACCTGGAGTATGAAGATTTTATCTGTATTATTGATTTTATATCATGTGATATATATCAATAGGATCCTCATCGTCAATAATTTGTCGTTTGGAAATCCTATGTATCCTGGCGCGCTTTATGTTGTGTTTCTTTCTCTGTTTCCAGAAATTCATCCACTCGATTCCATGTTGATAGGTAATACCTTTTTGATTCTGGCGATTTATCATTTATTTCAGGCAGTTCACAGGAATCAAAGATCAAAACGGCTTTTTAATGCAGGATTTTTGATTTGTATTGCGTCTGTTTGCAACATAAATTATCTCTATATGGTGCCTTTTTTGATTTTGGCATCCAACAGTCTGATCGTGGTTCGTAACCGGGATTTTCTTCTTTATTTTCTCGGATTTGGAACAGTGGTTTATTTTTTAGGAGCATATTGGTATTTGACAGACGGGATCACATACTCACTTCAAAAAATGGCGGGATATTTCCATTGGTTTGAATTTACTTTTGTGCGAGAAGAGTATGGGGTGGTGAAAATTGCTGTATTGGGGGTTTTGGTTTTGCTTTCGTTATTGGGTTTTCGTCAAATCGTATCCAAAACTAATATTTTTGTACGCAGTAAACTACATTTTCTTTTCAATCTTCTTCTCTATTGTATCTTGTTGATTGGGATAGGATTCAATGTTGATCTTGCGCATATGCAGATTTTATTCTTGCCTTTGTCACTGTTGTTGGGATTGTATCTATTCAATTTGTCAAGACCGATTATTGTGGAAGGAATACATTTCGTTCTTTTGATATTAGTGGTAGTATCCCAATATTTTATATAAAATAAATCCTTGTCGGAATTTTACCGAGGTATATAAATCATCAGGAGTATAAAAAATAAGCGGTATATTGTACCTTTGCTCATATTCGATTTAGGTGAAACATAGAGGCGATGTAAGAATCGCACGGATTAAAATATACTATATGAAGTTTGGAGTTGTTGTATTTCCGGGATCCAACTGTGAAGACGATGCTTATTACGTGTTGAATGAATTGTGTGGTCAGAAAGTAGAAAAAATCTGGCATAAAGAGAACGAGTTGCCGGGGTTTACTGAAGATGACTGCATTATCCTGTCGGGAGGATTTTCATTTGGAGACTACATGCGTCCTGGAGCCATAGCCGGCGTAGCACCGATAATGGAGGCAGTCAGAAAGCATGCCGATAGCGGTGGTTATGTCCTGGGGATCTGCAATGGATTTCAGATTCTTTGTGAAGCAGGACTTTTACCTGGTGTTTTGACGCGGAATATAAATCAGAAATTTATTTCCAAACTGATCAATGTTAGGACTGAAACGATCCGGACGAGACTGACGGGGCAGCTGAAAGAAGGGCAGGTGATCCACCTCCCTGTGGCTCATGGAAATGGGCGGTACTATTGTGACGAAGAAACCCTGAAAGAGTTGAAACAAAACGATCAGATATTGTTTAGGTATTGTAACTCGGAAGGAACAGCAGATGAGGCTTCCAATAGGAATGGAAGTGTGTACGGTATAGCGGGGATTTGTAATAAATCCCGTAATGTTTTTGGAATAATGCCTCATCCCGAACGAGCTTCAGAATCAGTGACCGGACTTACCGAAGGTTTAGCGCTTTTTGAAGGATTGATTAAAGCTGCAGCTGAGCAGGTGTAATTCATTAAGTCTTGGTTAAAGTGCTGGTTTTGAATAGCTTTGTTCTGTAGGACGACGTTTATTTTCGCACTTACTTAATGGAAACATGATTCGATATCTTTTATTTTTATTGCTTGCATTTTTCAGCGTACCCTCTGTGTCATTTGCACAGATGGTTGATCCGGTGGATTGGTCATTCCAAAAAAAGAAATTGGACGATGATACCTGGGAGCTGATCTTCACTGCAGACATTGATCCCGGATGGAGTGTTTACTCCCAATACATTGATGAAGGAGGACCGGTACCTACTTCCGTCAACTTTGAGTCCGAAGATGGATTCGAATTGATCGGCGACACAAAAGAAACCGGAACAAAAAATGAAGGATACGACGAACTATTCGCGATGGATGTCGTGAAGTTTTCTGAGCAAATGATTCTTTCTCAAAAAGTAAAGATCGCTCCGGGACTGAAAAAATTGTCTGGTTATGTAGAATATATGACGTGCGATGATAGCAGATGTCTACCCCCCATGCCGGCCGATTTTTCCTTTTCATTTGATGATGTGCCTCAAGACACTGAGGAAGGTTCTGTGGATCAGAATGATGATCATCAGGGCGGAATGGATTTTGCTGCACCGGAGGGTGGAATGGATTTCGGTGGAATGGGAACCACAGCTCCTGAATCCGATATTCTCAATCCGATCAGCTGGAATGCACGCGTGACGAATCATGATGATGGAAAGTCTGCTACGCTTGTCTTTGAAGGAGTTATTCAGGACGGATGGTACATATATTCGAGTCAAATGGTAAAGGATCAGGGGCCTGTCCCAATCGCCATCCACTTCAATGATGAACCTGAAGGGTATGAATTTGCCGAAATGGAGGAAATAGCGGATCAGGTATCTGAAGACTATGACAATATTTTTGAGATAGATGTCATCAAAGTGGAAGGTGATTTTGTACTTAAGCAGTACCTGACCTTCTCAGACGACTCAGGACCGCTGGAGGGTTTTATAGAATATATGTCTTGTACTTCGGAGGAATGTATTTTTCCACCCGTATTGGAATTTGTATATAATCCTGCGGACGGTCAAATTGTCATCGATGACGGGAGTGGTGGAGAAGAAATACTGGCAAGTGAAGAAGAAATGATTTCCGGATTGATTGATTATTACAAATTAAATCCGGAAAAACTGGCGTCGGCAGATGCTGAGAACTGTATTGCTGCAGAGGATAATCATACCTTGATCGAGGGTGCAGGCTTGTGGAGAATTTTCTTTTTAGGATTGATTGGAGGACTGATCGCTCTTTTGACACCGTGTGTTTTCCCGATGATCCCACTTACAGTGAGTTATTTTACAAAAAGTGGGGAAAAGCAATCGAAGTCAGGACCGGGGAAAGCGATTTTGTATGGTGCGTTTATATTGATTATTTACTTACTGTTCAGTCTTCCGTTTTATTTTCTGGATTCGATCAATCCGGATATTCTGAACAATATCGCGACCAATGTTGGATTGAATCTCTTTTTCTTTTTAATCTTTTTGTTTTTCGCCTTCTCCTTTTTTGGGTATTACGAATTGACCCTTCCAAGTTCCTGGACCAACCGAGTTAGTCAGGCTGAAGGAGCCGGTGGTTTCATCGGAATATTTTTTATGGCTCTAACTCTTGTGCTCGTTTCATTTTCGTGCACAGGACCAATACTTGGATCTTTGTTGGCGGGATCATTGAGTACGAATGGAGGTGCAGTGCAACTAACAGTGGGTATGGGAGGATTTGGTCTTTCTCTCGCCCTGCCGTTTGCCATTTTCGCTACCTTCCCATCCTTTATGAACAAGTTACCCAGATCTGGATCCTGGCTCAATTCTGTAAAGGTCGTTATGGGGTTTGTGGAACTTGCGCTTGCGTTTAAGTTTTTGTCCAATGCGGATCTGGTGAAAAATTGGGGTTTATTGAAGATTGAACCATTCCTGATTTTATGGGCTTTGGTAGCGATAGGTTTGGGCTTATATCTTTTTGGACTGATCCGATTCCCGAACGACAGTAAAGGCATCAAAATATCGATGCCAAGGAAAGCATTGGGGCTTTTGTCCTTTGCCTTTGCAATTTATCTTTTCAGTGGATTCCGGTACAATGAAGAAACACAGACATTCAGATCATTGACTTTGCTGAGTGGTTTGGCGCCGCCGGTGGGATATAGCTGGATCTATCCGAATGACTGTCCCAATAATATAAATTGTTTTAAAGATCTCGAAACCGGAATGGCATATGCTGCTGAAAAAGATCTGCCGGTGATCATTGATTTTAGTGGCTATGCATGTGTGAACTGCCGGAAAATGGAAGAGCACGTATGGCCTAATCCCGGTATTAAAGAGATGCTTCATACGGATTTTGTCTTGATATCTCTATATGTAGATGATCGGACATTATTGCCGGAAGAGGAACAGGTGACATTGCCAAGACATAATGGAGGGGAACGAAAATTGAGAACGGTAGGGGATAAATGGCATTTTTTCCAAACCGAATATTTCAGAAATAATTCACAGCCGTTTTATGCCCTTCTTGATTCTCAGGGTAAACTGCTGAACAAACCGGTCGGATATACTCCTTCAGTGGATGACTTCCGGACTTTCCTGAAGTGTGGTCTTGATATCTACAATGAAAGAAATGGATTTGGAGGAGGTGAATTGATCGGTAAACAATAGAAATCATTCTTTTTTCAAATATAAAATAGTCTCCCTTTGACAAAGAAGGGAGACTATCTTGTTTTAATAGGCATTGTAATCCTGATAGACGATGAGGATTACTCTTTTATGATTTCTGAGATTTTACCGGTTTTTTTGTTTTTCAAGATCAGTTTTTTGGCTCCGTAATGAGTTACTTCCTCTTTGATCAGATAGTGATCTTCATCATATTCGCGCTGGGATGACAGTTTGGGAACGCCTTCTTTGCCTCTCCAAATTTCGAGCTTGACCGGCTCCCATTTTTTCGATTTCGCCGATTGGTATGCTGCATCCATGATTGCGTTGACTACATATCCGTCATAGAAGGTTTCGATTGGTGTAGTGCCTTTGTCCATCGCGTCAAACATATCGGTGAACATGAAGTTGTACCCCAGTTCATGCAGTTCGTCACCTACCGGAAAAATCCATCCTTTGTTTGTTTCTGCTTTTTCTGAAACATATTCATCTCCTTCACCTGTGGTAAACATATCGAAGCCGGTTCGAAGAAAATTATTGAGCCATATCGTACCCTCTGATCCCATGATTTCTTCACGGATATCCAGTCCGCCGCGGAAAGTCCAGCTTACTTCAAACTGACCAATAGCGCCATTTTCATATCTTACCAGACCGATCGCATGATCTTCAGCGTCGATGGGTTTTACCTGGGTATCTGCCCAACACATCACTTCGACGGGTTTTATATCTTTGCCGATATAACCACGTCCCATCTCAATGCAATGACATCCAAGATCGACGATGCATCCCCCACCCGCCAATTCCATGTCCCAAAACCATTCGGAGTGTGGCCCGGGGTGAGCTTCTCTGGATCGAACCCATAAAATATTTCCGAGAGCTCCTTTTTTTACACTTTCCAGCGCTTTCATATACTTGGGTGTGTATACCAGATCTTCCAGATATCCATTAAATATGCCGCTTTCTTCGACAGCTTCGAGCATTCGTTTGGCTTCTTGTGCGTTGCGCCCGAGTGGTTTGGTACATAAAACTCCTTTCTTTGCTTCCACACAGGCCATCACAGCTTCTTCGTGAAGATGATTTGGTAATGAAATGATAACGGTATCCACCTCTTCGTGCTCGATTGCCTCCTTCATATTTGTTGTAAAGTGAGGAACATCATAGTCTTCTGCAAATTTCCGGGCGTTGGCTTCGCTTCGAGAGTAAATACTTACGATCTTGTCTTTACTCCGCAATCCAACGATTGAATCTGCATAAAATCGTCCGATAAAACCGGATCCTAACATTGCCACTTTTCTCATTTTATATACGATTTATTGTTTGATGATTTCTTGTTCTATTTTTTTGTCTTTAAAACCTATAATGAAAAACAGGAATACCGCCAGAGCAAATGAAGCAGGAATCATCCAGAAGGACTTCCATTGAACCAGTGATAATTGATTTTCTGACCCGATAAATGCATTGAATACTGCACCACCGATTTGAGTGCCGACGAGCATCCCGATTCCATATGTAGTAAATATAATCAATCCTTGCGCCTGACCCCTTATCGTTTTGTCTGCTTTTTTGTCCATATAAATCTGGCCGGTAACAAAGAAAAAATCATAGCAAATACCATGTAAAGCGATTCCAATAAGAATCATCCAGGTGACTTCATCTACTGCTGCCATTGAAAATAACGCATAGCGGATGACCCAGGCGAGCATACCAAAGGCCAACATTCTCTTCACTCCCAGGCGGGCGAAAAACAGAGGCATCAGAAGCATGAAAATCCATTCGGACATTTGGCCGATGGTTTGAGTAGCTGCAATATTTTTGAAATGAGTATCCTGGAGATATATCTGAGTAAAATTGTAATAAGTGGCCAGTGGGATGGAAATCAAAAATGAACTGATCAAAAATGTAAAAAAAGGACGATCCCAAAGTTTTTTAAGTGCGTCAATGCCGATGATCTCGCGCCAGGTAGTTGTCTGACCTTTTGCTTGCGGCGGGGTCCGGGGCAGGGTGAATGCATATATTCCAAGCAAAATGCTGGATGTAGCAGCAAGACGGATGGGAGCCGCTGTTTGTTCGGGTGGAACAGATACTGCCAAAATTTTTCCCAATATAAAACTGATGATCAAACCCGCAAAGATCCAGCCTACAGTACCAAATGTACGGATGATGGGAAATTCTTTCTCCTGATCCTGTATGTTGTGAAAACTGAGTGAATTTGCCAGGCTCATCGTAGGCATGTAACATATGTTGTACAGGATCAGCAGAAGGATGAAAGTCACAGGAGCATGTAAAAACAAAGGAGTAGTCATCAAGATGATTCCACCTATGATGTGGAGGAATCCAAGTATTTTTTCGGAATTAAAATATCGGTCCGCGATCATACCGACGATAAAAGGAGCCACGATAGCACCGATGGCGTTGCCTGTAAAGGGCCAATGGGTCAGGTTTTCCATTCCATGTTTGCTCATGAATACTCCGATGGTCGTATACCAGGAACCCCATACAAAAAACTGGAAGAACATCATGATTGACAAGCGGGTTTTGATCATTTTTCCCATATGGTTTCGTCTAAAAGGTTTGGTTAGTGATTTTACTATTAGATAAAGACACAAAAAAAGAAATCACTGTTTCTTCAGAAATTTCTTTCGTTGCCGTCTTTGGCATTTTTTACCGTTGTTTGGCTAAAAGTAAGACAAATGTTTGATATCGCCAGAATGAACCGCATGAACTTCTGAATATTGCCGGACCGGGAATATGAATAGATATCAAAAGTGTTTTTTGATAGAGAGTTATTGAATTAACAAAACTTTCGTGAGAAGAGGATTTTTGGATACCCGGATATTGTGCGGCTTGTATGGAAGAGAATTACGATAAAATAAAAAAGCTCGTTCATGTCTTTTTTCAAATTCAGGGATATAATCTTATGTTTAGTTTGCCAACACAAAAATCTTTAATAAAAATTATGGTGATGAAACAAACTATACTGACATGGATCTTGGGAGTTTTATGGGTGAGCGGTTTTGCTCAGGATGTCTCCTATCAAAAACCAAAACTTGAAAACGAAGAAAGCTGGACAATGGTCATCATACCGGATCCGCAGTCTTATGTGAAATTTGGTAGGAATCAGGGGATTTTTGATCTGATGACGGCATGGATTGAGGAACAAATTGAACCGATGAATATCGGGATGGTTTTGTGTACGGGTGACCTGGTGGAGCAGAACAACATATTGAAGGGCGACGGGGTCAATGGCGATCAAAGTAGTATCAATCAATGGCGTGCTATCGATAGAACTTTTGCCCGGCTGGATGGAAAGATCCCTTATGTCCTGGCTGCAGGCAATCATGATTTTGGTTATAAGAATATTGAAGACAGACATACCTTTTATGACAAATACATTACCGCTGACCGAAACTTCATAAATGAGTCCATGTTGCGTGAATATTATTTTGCGGAAGATGGTACTCCTACTTTGGCCAATTCGGTTTCGGAGTTTCATCAACACGGGTATGATTACTTGGTTGTAAATCTGGAATTTGCACCCCGAAATGCGGTGCTGGACTGGGCGAAAAAAACAATAGATCAGGAAAAGTATAAGGATCACAGGGTGATTGTTTTGACACATTCGTATATGAACAGCAAGAATGCGAGAATAGAAAAAGAAAATTATCCGATCGAGGATGGTAATTACGGAGAGGCGATTTGGCAAAAACTGGTTCACCCTTCCCACAATGTGGTCATGGTCATCGCAGGTCATATTGGTGTACCAGATGATTTTGATGGTCATGTTGCATTTAAACAGGATGCACGTCAGGATGGAGGTATTGTCAGCCAAATGGTTTTTAATGCGCAAGCGCTCGGTGGCGGCTGGCATGGAAATGGCGGAGATGGATGGCTGCGGTATCTTGAGTTTTTGCCTGATGGACAGACCGTAAAAGCATACACATTCTCCCCGTTGTTTGCCATTTCGCCTTCTACAAGACATCTGGCCTGGCGTACTGAAGCATTTGATGAATTTGAGTTTCGGATCGATGGAAAATGATTGATTGTGTCAATAAATTGAAAGATTGCCATCATGTCCTGAGGTGTGGATTGTTTCATGTGAAGGATATAAGAAAGAGGGATTGATTTGATAATCAGGGACAAAAATAAGTAGCAATGATACCAGATAATGTGCTTCATGCGAGGATTGAAGAGTTTTTAATTAAGTATCCTCCATTTTCTTTGATGCGTGCTGAAAATCTACGTCTGATCCTGGATCGTATCCGCGTGAGATATGTAGATAAAGGGGATGTCATATATCGTCAGGGAGATACGACACATGAATATTTTTATATGATCCGGAGAGGAGCAGTCCGGTTGGAAAGAAGTGAGGGTGCAACCAATATTCTTTTGGATATTTATGATGAAGGAGATGTATTTGGGATTCGTCCGGTCATTGCGGATCAGCCCTATCTTTCGACCAGTATAGCGCATGAGGAAACGATTCTGTTTTTGATTAGTGCTGAAGATATGCGCAAAGTGATGCAAAATAATTCTAAGGTAGCCTATTTTTTGGCGTCAAGTTTTGCTTCCGGTGCTCATGGAAAGGTTCAGTCCCAAGAAGGTGAAGGGATGGTGTTGATCAGCAGCGAAGGGGTGTTTCGTGAAAAAGAATTGTATGAAGTTCAGACGATCCAGCATGTCCGCCATCCCGTGACTTGTGATCCGGATACGACGGTCGAAGAAGCAGCTCAGACAATGACTCGGGAGGAAGTACGATCGATTGTGGTCACTGATGAAAAAAATCATCCTTTGGGAATAATGACAGACTCGGATCTGAGAAAATTTGTGGGTGCGGGAAATTTCGATCCCCGAAAGCTGGTAAAAGATGTGATGCATCAGCCGGTGATCAGTTTGCCACGCGGAACCAGCTATGCAGATACTCAGATCGTCATGATACAGCATGGGATCAATCAGATCGTTATCACGGAAGATGGTACTGAGAATACTCCTGTAGTTGGTGTTTTCTCTGAGAGTGAAATGTTGGCTTACCAGGGCAATAGTCCCGGGATGATCATCGAACAAATGAAGAAAAAAGACCGGCCCGAATCACTGAGAAAAATCAGGGATCGTGCGGATTTTTTGCTGGAAAAATATCTCTCACAGGATGTATCGGCACGGTTTATTTCCGATGTGATGACCGCGATCAATGATGCTTTGTATGTCAAGGCAATTCAGATCGCAAAGGAAGAAATACGGAAAGAAAAGGGAGTTAATCAGCCTGCGCTTTTTTGCTGGGTGGCCATCGGGTCACACGGACGCCGGGAGCAGATCGTGCGAACAGATCAGGATCATGCGATTATTTTTGATAATGTATCACCTGAGAAATATGAAGAAGTGAAAAGATATTTTCTGGATGTGGCTGAACGGGTGGTCAGGATAATGGAGATATGTGGGTTTTCGAGATGTCCTGCCAGTATGATGGCAGATAATCCCAATTGGTGCATGAGTCTTGATGAATGGAAAAATCAGTTTTCTAAATGGATTATGTCGCCGAATAACGAATCGATTCTTCATTCCAATATTTTCATGGATTACCGGGCAGTGTACGGAGAGGTGGAGATGACAAAAGATCTTACAGCGCATATCATGAAGATGGTGCATGAAAACCGTATTTTTCTCACCTATTTAGCAAAGTATGCTGCAAGTACACCTCCTCCTTTGAGTTTTTTCCGGAATTTTATATTGGAAAAGGATGGTGCACATAAGGATCAGTTTGATATCAAACAACGGGGTATGCTGCCATTGGTCGATGCAGCCAGAGTCCTTGTCCTGGATCAAAAGGTGGAGCAAATGAACAATACCATTCAACGATTCAGGAAATTGGCAGAAGTGGAAGTGAAAAATGCCGAAATGTACCAGGATGCGGAAGTGGCTTATGAGATCCTGATGAAACTGCGAGCTCAGAATGGGATAAGAAATTCAAACTCCGGGCGTTTTATTTCCCCTGATGATCTCAATAAAATGCAGAGACTTTTATTACGAAATAGTTTCAAACCGATAGAAGAATTGCAAGAGGTGCTTAGAGTTCGATTTCAATTAAATTTTTTCTGATGTTTCGATTTTTCAAAAAAAAATATGAGCCGGATCCTGATGCTCCGGATTGGTGGCAGGAATATGAGCGCGAAACCATGGGGCTGGATTTGAAGGCGAGGGTAGATCAGGTGAAATTTTCTGTGCTGGACGTGGAGTCGACCGGTCTTGATGTGGAGCGGGATAGAATCCTATCATTTGCTATGATTCCGGTATTGCAGGAAGAAATGATTCCGGCCGGATCATTTGAATGTTTGGTGCAGCAAGAGTATTTTGATGAAGAAACGGTTCCTATTCATGAATTAAGACGAGAAGATATCAAGGAAGGAATTCCGGAAAAAGAATTTTTGAAAATTATCGTATCCTTGCTCAAAGGAACCGTGATTGTAGGGCATCATATCGGATTCGATATTGCTATCATTAATATGGCATTGAAGAGAAATTTTGGGAATCTGCAATTACGAAATGAGGTGATTGACACGGGACATTTGTATCAAAAGTTGTATGCGAGCCGGTTTTTATATCCGAAATATCAAAAACAGGTACCCACTTTGGATGAGTTGGCAGCTGACTTTGGTTTGGAGTTTCAGGATCGGCATTCTGCGATGGGAGACACCATTATGACCGGTTTGGTTTTTTTGAAGTTTGTACGCAGATTGAAAGGTAGCGGGCGTTTGCTGCTGAAAGATCTTATGTGATGGTTGATGAACAAAAAACGAGCTACAATGATTATTGTAGCCCGCTTCTGCAAATTATAATCCCATGAACATATCCAAAACTATTGTATCTTTTTGCAGAATTCTCTGTTGAATTCTTCTCATGAAACTGCAAAATATCTTTTGATCGACGTCCCAAATATAAAATTGTTTTATATTAGAATAGAATACAAAAATTGACCGATGTTACTTTGTGTAATTTTTATTGTAATTTATTTTCAATTGATTATCAAGTAATTGAGTATTGTCATGGCTGAATATTGTTACGATTGCTAATCGATGGGAGGATTGAAGGCGGGATTTTGTAGAAAAACTGTATCAGTCAATGTTTTTACAAAAGCAATAACCTGTTGTTTTTGCTTTTCGGTCAATCCCAAAGGACGGATCAGTGGATCTGTATTGGGCTGCCGATGTCCGCCGCTGTTGTAATGATCCATTACTTCTTCCAGGGTTTCAAATCGTCCATCATGCATATAAGGTGGTGAAATAGCTGCATTGTAAAGCGTGGGAATTTTGAATTTGCCGTTGTCCATGAGTTGACCCGTTACTTCTCCCCGACCTCTGTCCAGAAAATCTTCAAGATTGTCGATCGTCTCAAGACCATTGTTCTTAAACTCGAATGTGGTAAACAGGGGTTCGGCATGACAATGCGCACATTCTGCATCAGGATAGAGACCAGGTGAAGCATCGGTAAACATCATATAGCCTTCCAGTTCATCTTTCGTGAGCTCGATCTTCCCTTGTATGGCGAGATCATATCGAGTCGTTCCGCTTCCTATGAGGGTTCGTTCGAATTGTGCGATGGCTTTTGAAATCAGGTCTTTATTGATTTCCATTTCGGATTGGATGCCAAAAGCTTTGCGGAAGAGCTTAGGATATTCTTTGTGGGTTTGCAGGAGTTCTTCGATGGATGGCCAGTCATGATCGAGTTCGTTGGGATCTTCGACCGGACCTGTGACCTGATCTTCTAATGAAGAAGACCGGCCATCCCAAAACAACCGATCCTGATTATATCCTACATTGATCAGATTCATAGAGGTGCGACGCCCTTTTCGTTGACCTACTCCGGTCGAAATTCCGGCAGGATCTTTGAAGCTGTGCTCCTGAAGATGACAGCTCGCGCAAGATATCGTACTGTCGCGGGAAAGAATGGGATCATAAAATAATTTTTTCCCCAAGTAGATTCCCTGCTCTGTGAATGGATTGCCTGCCGGAATGGGCATTTTGGGATAATTGGATGGAATAGGCAGTTCAAAGGGGGTGGGTTGAAAAGGAATTGTAGTCAAATCATCACGATCGGCAGAAGGTCGGATGTGCTCATGCTCGCATCCTGGAATGATCAAAGTGAAAAGGATAGTAATTGCCAGTAAGATTAAGACTTTATATCGTAAAACATTTCTTTTCATAGTATAATGACAATGAAAATATAACCCTTAAGGTTCAAATGCTTCCCTTAATCCCGCGAGAAATGACTGTTTGAGATCACGGTCCGGATTATCAAAGTCCATATTGCTGAATAAATCGCCCACATTGATTTTGAAATGAACCGTGAGATCTTGCCCAAGATTTTTAGTCCACTTATTTCCAATGGATGAATGGATGTCGATGTCAGAACCGTATATTTTGATCGACTTTTGACTTCCATCCTCCAGACCAAGATTTGCCTGGGCAATGATCCATTCTTCATTTTTGAAGTCATAGTATGAACTGTCCCTTAATACATGTTCGCTCGAAAAATGAGCAGGACGAAGATTGTCCAGCTCATGTATTGTTTTTAAGGAAAAATCCAGTTTGTGAAAAGTTTTATTGGTCATAAATTCACCTCCTTTGTTATTTAGACTTTTCACATTCAGCGGTATGATGTCAGCAGCTATCGGATGATGACCAAAGGTGTCTATAGGATGATAACTCTGTCCGAGTGAATCCTCCAAATAAACCTCAGAGAGTATGAAGCGAAGATCTCTGACCAGGAAATTTTGTCCCTTATGGTTGATAAGGGTGTCGGTGAATGAAACAGGCTTTTCATTTTGAGTCAGAGTGGCTTGCAGGACGAGTGCCGGATATTCACAGCAGCAAGGTTTTTGATGGCTCGCTTTAAAGTTGACTGCTGCCATATCCATACATCCTTCCGAATACTCCTCACATCCGCTCCATCCCGCTAGGATCAATAAACCGAAGATCAGGTATTTATTGTTTTTGAGCCAATTGATCAGCATAAGCTTTTACTTCTTTTTGGATGATATCTTTTACCTGGTACGAAAAGTCCTTAGATAAAATCCAGGCAAGATACTGCCGGTCTTTGTACAAGGTTTCCCCAACGGGTTTGCCATTGAATTTACCAAAGTTGAAAACGATATTTCCTTCCAAATCATATTTTAGTTTTTGGGTTACATCCGGAAAACGCAAATCTGTGGTAAAATCATGCAAAGCCTGAAGATCATTTTGGATCGGATAGGAAATATTTCCTTCTCCGTCATCGTATGGGGTGTTTTTGTACCGGGCGAGCTGTCCTTGTAACACTTTGACCGTAGCACGTACATCTTCAAGGGCATCATGTGCATTGATCAGATCTTCACCGGTATAAAATTTCAGAGCGGCAACGAGATTTCGGGGTTCCATCTTGGTGAAAATCCTCATGACATCAATTGTCCTTCTTGTCGTCATGTCCAGTTGATGTCCTGCTCGATCGAGTTCTTCCATCAGCATCGGCACATCAAATCTATTGGAGTTGTATCCTGCAAGATCTGCATCACCTATGAAATCATGGACCTCTTTAGCGATGTCTTTAAAAAATGGTTTGTCTTTGACCATTTCTTCGGTTATTCCATGTATAGACATTGCTTCTTCCGTGATGGATCGTCCAGGATTGACCAGAGCGGTATACTCTATCGCGGAACCATTGTTTTTTGGATATTTGATCAGCGCCAGCTGTACGATTCGATCATGTATCACATGCAATCCTGTGGATTCAATGTCAAGAAAGACCAGATCTTTGTCCAAATTGAATTCAGTCATTTTTATTATATTTTAATTTTTTCATCCCGGGTGTTTCGAAAGTCGATAAACCATCGGAATTGTTTTTGTAAATTAAAAAAGCTTCTGCATTTTGTGTTTTCTGGAGCAGTTCTTTTCCCTTTTCCAGACCCATCGCCATAAGTGCTGTGGCCAAAGCATCTGCCATACCGCAATCTTGTGTGATGACGGTAGCTGAGAGAACATTGTTGATCTCAGGATATCCGGTCATAGGATTGATCGTATGGCCATAGGTGGCATTCTCAGTTTCATAAAAATTTTGGTAGTTTCCACTCGTTGCTACTGCCTGATCCCGGATCGTCAGTTCTTCTACCAGGTCGGTTCCCGGATTGTGTGCTTCTGGTTTGTTGATGCCGATGATCCATCCCCGACCAGATCGTCCGGGACCTTTTCCAAGGGTTTCACCACCAATGTCGATTAAGAAATTGGTGATTCCTCTTTTCTCAAAAAACTCCCCGAGAACATCACAAGCCGCTCCCTTGGCTACAGCGCTAAAGTCAAGTTGCATATTTTCAGGTAAAAACCAAATTTCATTCCGGAAGATGTTTTTCACCCGGTCAAAACCAACCAACTGCTTCAATGAATCCACTCTGGCGCTATCTATATTTTCTACTGGGCGATGTCCTTCATACCCAAAACCCCAATAATTGATGAGCGGCATAACGGTCGGATCAAAATACCCATCACTCCATTCCCAAACCTGTTCTGAAATATCGATGTTTTCCCGGAAAAAAAGAATAGCTTCTGCATCCAGAGTATCTGTAGAGATTGTATCACCCTGGTTGAGCTGACTGATCAGTGATGAAGGGAGGTAAGTGGATGCTACTTCATTGATGAACTGGAGGATACTATCTGTTTCATATGTATAAATTTTCTCACCGGATCCGGGTTTTTCATAAGTGATGTGGTAAGTGGTACCCATCGTGGCTCCGTGGATTCGCTCCAGATCAATCTGGGGGGTATCCTCTCCGCAGGATTGTAGAAAGACCAATGAGAGAAGCAACAGGTGCAAGAAATAATTTTTCATGGATTTGTTTTCTTGTTGATCATTTGATCAGGATCGTTCGAGAAATAATTTTGTCTGTTTGTGTCATATCCTTCGGTCTGCACATCAGAATGGATAAGATTTATTTTGTTTGCAAGTCATGAATTTCATGCATGTGAATCGATATGGGAGTGTAAATATAATGGAATTTATATTGGCTTTATTACCTTCATGCTCAAAATCCTGTTTATGAGGTATCGCAGATTAACTTTGGAGGAGCTGAAAGAACTGGAATCGGAGTTTACTACATTTCTGGTGACACAGGGGATTCCGGCGGAGGAATGGGAGAAGATGAAGGAGAAAGAGCCGGAACAGTGTCAGGGTTTGATCGATATTTTTAGTGACATTGTCTTTGAAAAAATTTTGGGTAAAGTGAAATACCTGGAGCATCGCGAGAAACGAGTGATCCGGATTTTTCGATTTGGAGAGGAAAAAGTGGTGATGAATGGATTCCAGCTCGAAGGAGAGTCAGCCATCGATTTTCGCAAAGATCAGAATTCGGAGCAATTGATGCAGTTGTTCAGACTTTCGCCCGGAAAGCTGAAGTTTTTCAGTGCAGAAAAAAAATATACAAAAGAGCGATCACTGGAGATATTTCAAATGTTGGAAAGTGGTGCTCAAATCCTGAAAGAAGATCGACTCTTCCATTTGATAGAACAGTTGAAAGATATGCAAAAAAAATAGGAAGGAATCGAATAGATATCCGAGATTTTCGTTCTTATGTGCAAAGAACTCTGACTATTCCTATATTTGCGTTACTTGCAGAACTATTTGTGAGAGGAGCTGTTTAAAATTATTAAAAATAGTAAGATGGAAACGAAGACACAAAATCCTGTTTTATTGTATACAGAGCGTACGCCCAATCCTGAGGCGCTCAAATATGTAACCAATTCTATGTTGTTTCGGGGTACGGCAGATTTTCAGGAAGAAGATCTGGCAAAGAAATATTCACCGATGGCTACTGAGTTATTTGAATTTCCTTATGTGAAAGGGGTTTATATCTCCAATAACTTTGTCACAGTGACCAAGGAAATGACTTATGGCTGGGAAGACATTATGCTTCAGATCAAAAATTTCATCAAGGAGTATATCGAATCTGGTAAGACGATCATCGATGAAAGTTTTGAGACTTATCTGGCAGAGCAGGAAGCTTTGAGACGTGAAAAAGAAGGGGAGACCTATACGGGGGATGAGGGGGAAATCGTCGCCCGAATAAAAGAATTAATCGATACTTATGTGAAACCGGCGGTAGCTACTGATGGAGGAAATATTGAATTTGAATCTTTCGATGACGGAGTGGTATCTGTCCTTCTCCAAGGTGCATGTAGTGGATGTCCTTCTTCTCTTGTTACTTTGAAAGCAGGAATCGAAGGGATGCTCAAAAGAATGATTCCGGAGGTCAAGTCGGTTGAAGCACATATGGACTAATCTATGGATTTTCGAGAGATACTAAATAAGCAAAATCAAATCGAGGCAGTGGCTCAACGCGCTGCCTCTTTTATTCGCAGCCATTTTGAAGATCATAGTATCGAAACCGAAACAAAAGAAAATAAGAATAGCCTTGTCTCTTTTGTAGATCGGGAAGCAGAAAAAATCCTGGTCGAAGGTTTGACTGACTTGTTCCCTGATTTTGGATTTATCACTGAGGAGGATACCGTTGATCAGGATGATACGAAACCCTATTACTGGATCGTGGACCCACTCGATGGTACGACCAATTTTTTGCACGGATTGTCACAGTTTTCGGTGAGCTTGGCATTGAGTGATCGTCAGAATCGTATCCGGATGGGGTGGGTGCTCGATGTGATGCGGGAAGATTTATATATCGGGATCGATGGTCATGGCGCCACCAAAAATGGCAAAAAACTTCAGATGGAGGAGGTGCCTCTTGAACAGGCACTTGTTTCTACCGGATTTCCATATTATACTTTCGAAAATAAAGATACTTATATCAAATATTTGTCCTTGCTGATGGAAATGACGCGAGGAATACGCCGGTGCGGATCGGCAGCTTTGGATTTGGTCCATACAGCAGAAGGAGTTTATGGCCTCTTTTTTGAATACGACCTTCAGCTGTGGGATATTGCTGCAGGGGCGATCATCATCAAAGAAGCCGGAGGTGTCGTGACAGATTTTGACGAGGATGAAGAGAAGTGGAAAAAATCCGGACATATTGTTGCAGGAAATACCGGATGTCATCAGGAGTTTTTCCACCGTGTCGTAAGATGACTGTAGTCGTATCTGCTTTTCTTTCCAGCAATTTGCCAATTCTTGCTTTTACCAGCCTGGTACAAAATTCACTCCAAAGGAACCGCTGATTCCTTTCACCAGAGGCTTGGCAAAATAAGGCTCTAAAATCAGCGCTCCGAATAAATTGACCCGAATAGCTGCTCCTACACTATGGAGCAATTTGGGTTCAAAGCCTTCCGGTGCATTGAAAGGATTGTCTCGTGACCATGCAGTACCCACATCATAGAAAAATGCTAAATCACTAAGTATGAGGTTGGTCGGAATCAGTGCCAGTTGCTCCGGCCCGGTGAAGGGGATACGGAACTCTGCATTCCCTACGATCAATTTTGAACCCCGGATACTATTCGTCAAGCCCAGCGCATCCAACTGTGCTGTACTTACATTCGAATATCCGCGTATAAAAGTTGGATAGATGACATAATTGGTCAAGTTGTTGTCGTTGGCATCTTTTCCATACTGACTATACTGGAGGAGTCGAAAACTGAGGCTCGATTTATTCAGGTAAAAATATCTTCTCAGATCGACCAGAGTGGTCAGGTAATCCCAGTGTCCGAAGTTTTGTGTGACTCCTATCCGGAATCGATACCCATTGAGTGGTGACGTGAATCCAAAGGTGGAATTATCTCCTACAAAAGCAGTTTGTATATTCCAGAGTCCGAATCCGGGCGGCGATTCAATTTTTTCACGCTGCTGCCAGATGAGCCGACCGTAATAATAATTATCATAGTAATTGTTCCATCGTTCAGTTCGGTAATAATAGAGTGAATATCCTCCCCCCGCTTCGACCCGCAATGCCTGATTGAAAGCATATTGGGTGAAAAGAGAAGCCTGATCCTGAAAAACCCGATAGATATCATATTGAAAATTCTGTACCGGCACATAACCCCCGTTGACGGCCAGAGAATCATTGGATAAAGTGGGGTAACTTCCATACCGATACGGTACATGCGCGATCCCGCCGCCCCATCCAATTTTGCGTTTTTGATTTCGGTACACGACTTGTGCTCCCAGATCCCATATTTCTCCGTTCAGTGCGACGGTGCTATAAATCTGGTTGTCACCCAGCATGTCACTGAAAATCATATCAATACCTCCCGCCAATCCTGTTGAAGTACCGATAAAATTTCCCATACCCACACCGACACCACCCCCGCCGGCAATATAATCCAGTTTGAATTTGGATTTATATTTTTCCCGACCAAATTCGGTAGGAGAGATGAGCGCATAATTGTCCAGTCGATGGAGATTTTCCTGAACGATCTGCCGGCTTCGCCTTGTATAAGTAGGAAGCATAGCCGCAGCTTGATCCACATCGGCGGGGTCTACTCGTTCCATTTGTTCTTTGTCCGGGGTGTAGCCATAGATTTTATATGAGTTTTGAGTATAGTGATTATAAAAAAGCCGGTTCCCGTCCCGTGTGATACTCATAGCTGTGGAATAGGGCGTGATTCCACTGACACCGGTTAAGATATCTGTGACTTGAAATAATTCATCGTTGTTTTGATCATACATATAGATGTTGCGGTAGCCGTCCCGATCTGATAGAAAGAATAAATTTCCATTTTGATCTACGATCGGATTGAGATTGTCGGCTCCCGGAAACAGGTGATCCAGATGGATCGTCTCACCGGTATTGACATCATAGTAAGCCAGATTGAAATTCCAGGAAGGGCCTTGTCGTCCTTGTCGATAGCTGATTTCATCCGTAGAAAAATAAATTCTTTGACCATCGGGAGAATAGTAAGGCATGATCTGTGAATAATGATCGTCCGTCAGACGATTGGCTCTTCGTGTCCGGGTGTCGATTCTCCAAAGGTTGGTTCTCCCCTGATCCAGTCCTGCTACCACGATATAGCGCCCATCGGGTGACCAGTTCGGATACGCGAATTTTCCGAGATTGTCGAAAGAATATGAAGTGACGGTGCTTCCTTTTCGATTTTTGATCATCAGCTCACTCTTCCCTCTTGCGACGACCACATAGGCAAATTGTTCTCCATCCGGAGACCAGGTTCCACCCGATTCAATGAAGTCCACATCATCGATCCCGCCGGTAAAAGCATTGGTCGGTACTCGTTTTTCTATTTTTCCAGTGTTTGCATCTGCCAAATAGAGATCGGTAGAGAGGACTCTTTTTTCAGAGAAAAAGATAATTTTTCGGCCATCGGGAGAAACCATCGGCGCGAGATTCATCCGACCTGCATTTTGTTCGTTGAAAATAACCCGGCCCACCGGTTTTTCATCCTTTCCACTTATATAAGGATTGTAAAAAGCCTGAAGATTTCGCTGCCAGTCAGCAGACAATGAATCGGTGGTTGTTCCCAATACGAGGGCTACTGCATTGTCCAGACCATAAGCAGCTGTTGCCTGAAATAAAGGACGGATCACCTGATCCCCATACCGACCAGTAAGATAAGACCAAAAAGTCTGACCCCAACGATAGGGGAAAAATTGCGGATTTACCAGATTTCGCAGACTGGGAATATTTCCTTCCTGTATAGCGTCCCGCATCCACATAGCGGTTTGCGGATCTTTGGATCCAATGGACATATATTCTGCCAGACCTTCTACGAGAAACAAGGGAAGATTCGCCAGATTGTTGAGTCCGGTGCTGTCTCCACCCAATACGATATGGTATTGAAAAGCGTGAACCAGTTCGTGACCGATTACATGAAACGTCTGTTGATTGGTCATAGCAATCGGCAGAACCACTCGGTTCTTAAATGCTTCTGTCAATCCACCGGTACCGATACTGATTTCTCCCGACACGGTTCGGGTTTGTTGAAAATCTCCATGATCATTATATAGAATAAAAGGATTACGCTGCGAAAAGGTGTCCCGAAATACCTCCTGGTGCATATCATACCATTGCTCCGTCCATTGCGCCAGTTTTTCCAACTGATCCCGATCCCGCATATAATGATATATATCGAAATGAGGTGTGGTCAGTACAGTGAAATTTTGTGATTCATATTTTGGTTTGTTCTGACCAAAATATTGACTGTACCCGGTGGTGGTCAAGAGTAACAGTATCGAAAGTAGGGCGAATTTGATTTTGATCTGCATGATTGATTTTTCTATGTGGCGTCTCATGTTTTCTTTGACTTCAAATGATAAATACAGGTGAATCTTTCTGCCTATGGTAACGAAAGATTCCATGTTATACTTCATAACCACGGTACGATTTTAATAAATATATCCTGATATTCTTGTTTCTCTTCCTCAATAATATGACTTGAAAAACAATTTAACAAAAACCGACAGTTCATTGTTTTACTTCCTGTTGCCTTTGCAAATAATAAAACTGACATAATGTTTGTATCGAAAAGCAAAAGCTGACAAAATTTCATATGTAAGACGTAAAATACCAATTGGCGCTTGTTTTGCAGAATGTTTTTATACGAGTAATGGATAAAACAGATAATTATGACTTATGATAATTTCACAATAAAAGCTCAGGAGGCGATTCTTCGTGCTCAGCAAATTGCTGGAAATCTTGATCAGCAATCGGTGGATACAGCCCATATCATAGCAGGTATTCTGGAAATTGATGAAGATGTACCACAGTTTTTATTCAATAAAATAGGGGTCAACCTTTCCACTCTTACTGCAGAAATACGAAAAGAGCTGGATACTTTTCCAAAGGTGGAAGGGGCGGACAAACAATATCTGACCAATGACGCCAATCAGGTGCTTAGCAGGGCACGGAAAAACATGAAGCTGTTTAGTGATGAGTTTATTTCCATCGAGGTCCTGCTCCTTGCCGTAGTTCAGGGGAATGATAAAACCGCGGATATTTTACGATCCATGGGGGTGACGGAAGACCTCATGATTGAGGCGATCAAAAGCCTGAGAAAAGGCAGAGCTGTAGTAGATCAGCATGCAGAAAATCAATACAATTCTTTGAAAAAATATACCGTAAATCTCAATGAGATGGCTGAAAGTGGAAAACTGGATCCAATCATTGGAAGAGATGAAGAGATACGACGGATCTTGCATATTCTTTCCCGCAGAAAAAAGAACAATCCTCTTCTCATCGGTGATGCAGGAGTCGGAAAAACGGCGATCATCGAAGGGATCGCATGGCGGATTGTCAATCAGGATGTCCCTGAAAACCTGCGATCAAAAAAGATTTTTTCACTGGATTTGGCGGCTCTTATAGCTGGTGCAAAATATAAAGGAGAATTTGAAGAGCGGATCAAAGCGGTGATCAATGAAGTAAAAGAGAGCGATGGACAATTCATTTTGTTTATCGATGAAATCCATACATTGATCGGAGCCGGGGGTGGACAGGGTGCTATGGACGCAGCCAATATTCTCAAACCTGCATTGGCCCGGGGAGAACTGCGGACGATCGGTGCAACGACATTAGATGAGTATCAAAAACATTTTGAAAAAGACAAAGCTCTGGTTCGAAGGTTTCAGACGGTGTATATCGATGAGCCAAGTATCGAAGACACGATTTCGATCTTGAGAGGATTGCAGGAAAAGTATGAAGTCTATCATAAAATTGAGATTCTGGATGAAGCCCTGATTGCTGCAGCGGAATTGTCTCACCGGTATCTTCCTGAGCGTCATCTTCCTGACAAGGCGATTGATTTGATCGATGAATCTGCAGCGCGATTGCGATTGGAATTGGATAGTATGCCGGAAGAAATCGATGAATGGGACAGAAAAGTGCGACAGTTGGAGATCGAGCGGGAAGCCATCAAACGAGAGGGAAGTGAAGGCAAAATGAAAGCGATCAATGAGGATCTTGCCAATGCAAAAGAAAAATTGGATGGACTGAAAGCTGCCTGGCACAATGAAAAAGAAATCGTGGATACGATCCAGGATATCCGGATGAAAATGGAACAGCTCGAAATGGAAGCGGCTCGCGCCGAACGTGAAAGCGATTTTGAAAAAGTGGCTCGTATTCGGTATGGAGAGCTGAAAGAAAAAGAGGCGCAGCTGAAAGTGGCGGAGGAAAAATTGGATGAAATTCCAGAAGATAAACGATTTACCACGGAGGAGGTAACCGCTAATGATATTGCTGAGATCGTGGCAAGATGGACTGGTATTCCAGTGCAGAAAATGATGCAAAGTGAAAAAGACAAACTGCTCCATCTGGAAGATTTTATCGGACAGAGATTGATCGGGCAGGAAGAGGCGGTAAATGCTGTCGCGGATGCCGTCAGAAGAAGCCGTGCCGGGATGCAGGACGCAAATCGACCTATTGGCTCATTCATCTTTCTTGGGCCCACGGGAGTCGGAAAAACAGAACTCGCCAAAACTTTGGCCGAAGTCTTATTTGATGATGAGGAAGCGATTACGCGGATCGATATGAGTGAATATCAGGAGCGGCACAGCGTTTCCCGATTGGTAGGAGCGCCTCCGGGTTATGTCGGATACGACGAAGGAGGTCAATTGACTGAAGCAGTTCGTCGAAAACCATATTCCATTGTCTTATTGGATGAAATAGAAAAAGCACATCCGGATACATTTAATATCTTGTTGCAGGTGTTGGATGACGGACGTCTAACAGATAATAAAGGACGGGAAGCCAATTTTAAGAATACGATCATTATTATGACTTCCAATATTGGATCGGAATTGATTCTTGAAAACTTTGAGGATTTGCGTTCGTCCGGGGGAGAGCATCGGAGTGAAATTTTGGAAACGACCAAACTGGAAGTATTCGATCTTCTCAAATCCAATATGAGACCCGAATTTTTGAATCGTATCGATGAACGAATCATGTTTTTGCCTCTGACTAAGGATGAAATCAAAGAAATCGCAGATCTGCAAATCAAGAAGGTGAAAAAGAATCTTGAAAGCCATGGATTGGCTCTCCATCTTTCTGATGCGGCCATGGATCTGATCGCCGATATGGGATATGAACCCCAGTTTGGAGCTCGGCCCTTGCGAAGAGTGATTCAGCGAGAACTCGTCAATGAGTTGTCTGTCCTTTTGCTGGGTATAGATTTTAAGGGTGATGAAACTGTCTATGTCGATGCAGATCCTGGTGGGTTGAAGTTTAGCCTTGATAATCAGGAGTTTTACTATTCTGCAACGGAGCTTGTCGAAAAAAGTACGAATTAATGGAATTATCCATTTCCTTTTTATGTTACAAACGAAAATAGGACGGGAGATTTTCTTATATTTGTTCCCCGAGTTTTTTATTTGTGAAATAAAAAGGAGATTTCTATGCGGATGATGAGATATATAAAAATTTTAATTTTTTCGGTTTTTTTCCTGACCCAATTTGTTCCTGAGGGACATTCTCAGATTCTTAGAAGAGCTGCCAATCGATTAGGTCAGAAAGTGGTGGAGAAAAAAGTCGAGCGCGAAATTGAGAAAAAAACAGACGCGCTGGCGGATTCGATTGTCAATGCGATGGAGAGAGATAAACGATCTCCGGAAGAAAAGGCACGCTCGGCAGAAAACAGAAGAAAGACCGGCGGACTCTTGGGGAGAATGGTAGGTGGGATGAATCAGGCTGTCTTACCGGCTTCATATGAATTTGAGCAAAGGATGGTTTTGGAAATCGAGGACTATGATGGTAATACCACTGAAATGACCATGTATCATACTTCCAAAGCACCGATCATAGGATATGAAGGAGGTTCACCTGAAATGGAACAAATGGCTTTTGCAGTAATGGATTTTGAGGAAGAATATTTGGCGACTTTTACAGAAAACGAAGGCGAAAAAATGGTGATCTCCATGCCATTGCCTATGGATCTGATTCTTGAAATGGCAGAGGATCAAGAAACTTCAGAAAATTATGGTATCGAAAAAACCGGAAATACGAAAACAATCAATGGTTACCGGTGCGAAGAATATATCATCAAAGATGATCACATCGTCCAACATATATGGACCACCAGGGATGTCAAAATGAGTAGTAACTATTATTCTGTGATGAAAAATATGGCGCAGAGTAATAAGAAACTGGGTGAGATTCCCGATCAATGGCCCGAAGGAGTGCCTATGGAAATCGAGATCGTTGATACGAAGAAAAATCGATTCTCTTACATGAGAACTAAAGAATTTGGACCGGTAGATTTTATTTTCCCTGCGTCTGAATATTCCTACATGTCTTTTGGGGAATAAAACAAAATACAGTAGATAAGTTTGTAACAATGCTTTGTGCAATCGAAGGCTGTTGTTGTTCAGATCGTGGATCAGACGATTGACTCTTGCCAGGAAACAGGAGCACTGAATTTGTCGTACTGGATGATAAATGTGATTCTGAAAGATCCGATTGTAAAGGGTGCGCATAGATCTTGATGGAAGTGCATGGATTTGTCTTTAGTGCACCGGAGATCCTGAATCGATGACAAAATTGGTCTGTCTTCAGATGAATCCATTAAGAAAATTTACCGTTTTTTCTTCATGATAAAATATATTACCTGGTTTCCAAAACCCACAATGCCCGCCATGCTTCGGGGGCAGAAGGTATAAGTAATTATTTTGGGCTGCTATTTCAAAAGGGAAGCAAGTAGGGGTAAGGAATGGATCATTTTTTGCATTAAGCAACAGAGTAGGATGCTCCAAATTGTGCAGGTAAAATAGCGAACTCGACTGTGTTCGATAATCCGATGTGTCCTTGAAACCATGAAAAGGAACGGTATAATTAGCATCGAATTCATCGATGTTTTTTGAACGAAGAATGTGGTCATAAGGAAGAAGGTCCGGATATTCCTGCTGTTTTCGTTTGATCTTTCTCATAAGTTTACGATAGAAATTATGACTATAAATCAGGTTTTCTCTATTCATGATCTGAGCAACCGTGTCACGTAGATCAATTGGAGTGGAAATCGCGACAGCGGCAGAAAGATTATCCGGGAGATTCGAGTACCGCGTCAGATAATTGAGTATGATATTCCCTCCCAGGCTAAACCCGATAAGGGCTAAATGCTCATAAGATTTTTCTTCGCTGATAGAATTTACTACAAAAGCGACATCTTTGTAATCTCCTGCATGGTAAGCCCGGGCGAGGCGATTTGGGACCCCACTGCATCCTCTAAAATTCACCAGGATGACATCCCATTGATGCCGGAGCAGGTGCTGAGCCATCCCAAGCATATACCGGCTCATAGAACTGCCTTCAAAGCCATGAAAAAGAATAGCAGCCTTTTCATTTTCATGTGGGGTCATATCACAGTCGATAAAATCCTCATCATAAGTGATCAGTCGGTGCCGTTTTAACTGATTTGGGATCTTTATTCTTCTGAACTGAGTAGGGTAGATCGTAGAAATATGTTTGTTTTTGAAAAGTGGGTTTTTTACTTGGTAGTCGTCTTCGAGAATGGGCATAAAGGGTCTTGTGATGAAACTAATTGATGATTAATGGATTCGCCGAATGATCGTTTTACCGGCATCAAAGATAAAGTTTTTAAAAAAATCAGCATCCGCAAAAAAATATAGATTTTAAAAGATAACAATCTTGTTGTCTTTTTGATGCGGATAATGTTTTAGCTGGATGAGGCGGGAGATATGAATAAAAAAAGCCGTACGCCAACGTTGTGTCGTACGACTTTTCTCTTTTTAATAAAGATATGGTTTTATAAACCAGCTACATGTTTCATTAATTTGCTCTTGAGGTTGGCAGCTTTGTTTTTGTGGATTCGCTTGTTTTTTGCCAGTCGGTCAATCATACTGACCACTTTTGGCAAAAACTCTTCAGCTTCCTTCTTGTCAGTTATGTTGCGAAGATTTTTGATAGCAGTACGAGTCGATTTTTTATAATATCGATTTCGTAGCCGTCGATTCGCTGAACTCCTCACTCTTTTCTTAGCAGACTTTAAGTTGGCCATTATATTCTCTTTCTCTATTTTACAAACAAGAACGCAAATATAAGAATATTATTTGAAACAATTCAAGTATGCCGAGAAATAAATGAGAAATCCTCGTCTCCTTGTGATTCTGCAATGGTTAGAACTTCAAAATAAATTTGTGTGGAAGATATCATTTTGGAAAATGTGACGTTTATAACTGTGAAAAGCGCCAGATGGCACGGTTGCTCTAAATATTTTTGCACAAAATATTTGGATATCAAATAAAGTTAACCGTACATTTGCAACAATTAGAATCGTATTTTTTATTTAAAAAATCTTAATATGAACAAAGGAGAATTGATCGACAGCATCGCATCTAAAACTGGTTTGACCAAAGCAGATGCTACGAGAGCACTTGATGCAACCTTAGAAACCATTACTGAAGAACTGACAAAGGGTGAGAGAGTGACCTTGCCAGGATTTGGTACTTTTTCTACTTCAGAGAGAGCTGCCCGAACCGGTCGTAACCCACAGACTGGAAAAGAAATTCAGATTGCTGCTAAAACGGTTGCCAGATTTAAAGCTGGAAAAAACCTTGCTGAAGCAGTAAACTAACGTAAAGTAATATTGAAAATAGATGAAGGCTGTTTCATTTTGAAACAGCCTTTTTTTATTGACAGAGAATGGTAATGTAAAGATATTGCTGGAATCGATCCATTTTATGGCTCGAAAATGAGAAGGGAGACGGATGAGTGATCCGATAATCGGATGATTGTTCTGCCTCTCTTGGTCCTTGATCTGCAATGTTTTTATATATTTGTTTATTCGTTTTTGAGTAGATCGAGATTTACCTAACATAGAAATGAAATAATAATGAAATTTGAGACGAAAGTAATTCATGCTGGTATCCGTCCTGATCCTGTAACAGGAGCGGTGATGACCCCTATATATCAGACCTCTACATATGTGCAGGAAGCACCCGGAAAACATAAAGGGTATGAATATGGAAGAAGTCAAAATCCTACCCGAACCACTTTGCAAAACAATTTAGCTGCCCTCGAAAATGGTAAATACGGGATCGTGTATTCAAGTGGATTGGCGGCAACGGATGCGATTGTGAAATTGCTGAAGCCGGGAGATGAAGTTTTGGCTACCAATGATCTTTATGGGGGATCTTATCGGTTGTTGCGGCAGATCTACGAGGATTTTGGGATCAAATCACGTTTTGTGGATATGAGCCACTTGGATGAGGTGGAAAAGTCGATCTCAGAAAACACAAAAATATTGTGGATCGAAAGCCCTACCAACCCGCTTCTCAATATAATCGACATAGAGGCGGTGAGTCATATCGCTCAATCAAAAGGAATATTGACATGTATTGACAATACTTTTGCATCCCCTTATTTACAAAATCCATTAGATCTTGGGGCGGATATTGTGATTCATTCTGCCACAAAATATATCGGTGGACACTCGGATCTCATTTTGGGTGCGGTGATCACAAATGATGAGGATATAGCCAAAAAGTTGACCTTTATCCAAAATGCAGCGGGAGCAGTACCAGGTCCACAGGATTGTTTTTTGGCATTGCGAGGTATCAAAACACTTCATTTGAGAGTAGAGCGGGCATGCCATAATACCGAGAAAATAGCAAAATTTTTGCGAAACCATCCTGTGGTCAATCAGGTGTTTTATCCGGGATTTGAAGACCATCCGGGTCATGAAATAGCGAAAAAACAAATGAAGATGTTTGGTGCTATGCTTTCTTTCAATCTGAAAGACGATAACGTCGAGCAGGCAAAACAAATCATGTCCAAAACTCGCTACTTTCAATTGGCGGAATCTTTGGGAGGTGTGGAATCCTTGATCGGACACCCTTCAACTATGACACACGCATCCATCCCCAGAGAAGAAAGAATCGCTGCCGGTTTGCTTGATTCTACGGTGCGGTTGAGTGTAGGAGTCGAGCATGTAGATGACCTGATAGAGGATTTGGACCAGGCTTTAGGGTAGATTAGAATCAAAGAAGTGGTGAAGATTGATCTTTGATGATTGAACGGGACTTTTTCCCAGAAAGTGGGTGTGAATTTTGTTTTAATGTCATCGAATCTGCGATTTGTCGATTTTTATTCGTTCCATGAGCAGAGGTATTGTTATTGAGTATGGTTAGGATGATTGAGCAATGAAATGAATGTTTGTCAGATCGTATAAGATACAACTGTAAAGGGCACAGGAGTTCAGGTGGTTAATGTTACGTTAATGGGGAATGAATCGCCGTGTGAATGCTCAAATATTCCAATTATTTTCCAATTTTTGGATCTTAAAGTACTTATAAAATACAGAGAAAGCTGAAACTTTCAGATCAGAATGAAGTCATTTGACTGAATCACAACCTTACACACAATGAAGAAAATAAAAAAAATATTCGTTTATCTGGGACTTATGGTCCTTCTGTCGACCAGTTACGTTTATTCCCAAAGCACGGCAGTAGTCAACATTGCCGACATTCTTGAAAACATGGAAGATTATAAGAATGCGCAGGCACAGCTGGATAAATTGGCCGAACAATGGCAGCAGGAAGTCAACGCTGAGTTTGAGAAAATTCGAGCGATGTACAACAAATATGAAGCGGAGGAGGTGTTGTTGAGTGAACAGGAAAGAAAATCAAGAGAAGATGAAATTATCCAAAAAGAAAGAGAGGTTCGCGAAATGCAGAAGCTTCGATTTGGTCCGGAAGGAGATCTTTTCAAGAAAAGACAGCAACTGGTAGAACCCATCCAGGACAAAGTATACAATGCTATTCAGGAATATGCGGAATTGCACAATATTGATATCATTTTGGATAAGAGTAGCTCAGCTGGTCTGATTTTCTCGAGTGATAAGTACGACAAAACCAAAGAAATCAAGAGTAAACTAAATATTAAGTGATAATATTGTATTTTTGCACCACATTTTTTAAAAAATAAAATCTGAAGATGAAAAGAATGATGAAGTATTTGCTGATGTCGGCCTTGTTGCTGCTTTCAGTAAATATGATACAAGCCCAGAAGTTCGCATATGTGAACTCTCAAATCTTGTTGGAAGATTTGCCTGAGGTAAAAGCTGCCGACGCTGAGATCCAGACTTTGCAACAACAATTACAGAAGAAAGGACAGGAAATGTTTGAAAGCTATCAAAAGAAAGCAATGGATCTGCAGCGAAGAAGAGATGAAGGTGAATTGTCGCCCAGACAACTGGAGCAAGAAGCTCAAAAATTGGGGGAAGATGAAGAAAAGATCCGTAATTTTGAGAATGAAATGCAAGCCAGTATCCTTCAAAAGCAGCAGGAATTGTTAGCTCCTATTCAGGAAAAGGTGAATCTTGCTATTGAAGAGATCGCAAAAAGTGAAGGATATACCATGGTTTTTGACTCCAGCTCGGGGGCATTGATGTACTCTGATGATGAGAATGACATCACCCAAAAAGTGAAAGCTAAACTTTCTGGAAATTGATTTTTTGCCAAACGATTGGAGTATACATCCTAATATGTAAATTTTGATCGGAACAGGATGAGGCACCGATATGAAAAATGCCGAATATCACATAAGTGAATATTCGGCATTTTTTTTTTACCATAGTACTGTCGTCTTCTCTTCCCTGAATAAATCGATTAGAGAAGAACACAAAAAAAGAACGATGTTTGAGGAGAAATCCCCAAAACATCGTTCCGTTTGTCAATGAGAATTATTATGAGTTTTCGTCGTCTTTTACCAGGAGCTGGAATCCATTTCCATGGATATTGACGATTTCAATTCCTTTGTCACGCTTCAGATATTTACGCAGCTTTGTCACGAATACGTCCATACTTCGGGCGGTGAAATAATTATCCTCACCCCAGATTTTTGTCAATGCTTCTGATCGTGTCAGTACATTGTTGAGATTGATGGCAAATAAACGAAGTAGCTGAGCTTCTTTTGGTGACAGCTTATCTTCATGCTGAGTTTCACCATCATCGTACACCAGTTTGCGAAGAGGAAAATCAAAGGAGAAGTTTCCGAATTCAAATTCAGTCCGGGTATCTTCTTCCAGACCTCCATTCTTACTCCTCTTCAGGATCGCTCGCACCCTGAGCAACAGCTCTTCAGAATTGAAAGGCTTAGTGATATAATCATCGGCCCCAATTTTCAATCCTTCAACAATATCTTCATTCATTGATTTGGCTGTAAGAAATATAATAGGCGTTTTTTTATCCTCCTCTCTGATTTCTCTTGCCAGCGTAAATCCATCTTTCCTGGGCATCATGACATCCAGAATACACAAATCATATGATCCGGCATTGAAGGCATCTTTTCCTCGTTCGCCGTCTGTACGAAGTGTGATAACAAAATCATGCATCTCCAAATAAGACTTCAGGACGTCTCCAAAATTCTGATCGTCCTCCACTAATAAAATTCTCGGCTTTAATTCATTCATAGGATATTTCAATTAGATTCAAAACATTAACGATTTAACAGATCTTAAATTTTATTGTTTGCGAATTATTTTTTTTCTTCTTTCATCTTGAATGGAAAAAACAGAATAAACTGACTTCCTTTTCCGGGTGTGCTTTTTACTTCTATCGTTCCATGATGCGCGTCCACAATGGCTTTTACGTAGCTGAGCCCGAGTCCAAATCCTTTGACATTGTGAACATTTCCAGTCGGAATTCGGTAGAATTTTTCGAAAATATTTTTTACCTGATCCGCATTCATTCCCTGTCCATGATCCTTTATTTCAATAAAAAGGCCTCCTTCACCATTCCATGTATGGATCTCGATTTTTGGAGTGTCGGGACTGTATTTATTGGCATTGTCCAATAGGTTGTGAAAAATATTACTGAGGTGATTCTCATCTCCTTCGATGATGTGGATAGGTGCATCCATATGGAGTCGGATCGTACCATTTCTACGGTCGATCTGCAAAGCAATATGATTTTTGGCCTGATTGAGTAAAAAATGGACATCTACATTTTTGATCGTCATCTTTATACGCCGATTGTTGAGCTGAGCCGTCTGTAGTACCTTTTCCACCTGAATCAGCATTCGTTTGTTCTCATCCCTTATGATCTCCGCAAACTTTGTCACTTTCTCCGGATCTTTATTGATCGAGGGACTTCGTATCGAATCGACGGCGAGCGAAATGGTCGCGATGGGGGTTTTAAATTCGTGCGTCATATTGTTGATGAAATCCGTCTTGATCTCAGAAACCTGTTTTTGACGAAAAATCGTCATGATCGTATAGATGAACGAGAAAAGAGTAATGGCAATAAATATAACGGACAGAATCAGATTGACCACAATCCGACTAAGTATAAAACGATTTCGAGTCGGAAATTCAATGATCAATTTACCCAAAGCACCTCCCTCGTGTTGAAAGATATTGGTGGCGTAGGGGGATTCAAGGAGTTTTAAGTTGTGTTCCGTAACCGTTGCTTCAACCTTCTCTTCCGGAAATACGACGTAACTTCCGTCCATGATGACAAAGTTGTTGTCCCGGTTGGACAGGATCCCGTAGTGATAATCCGTTTTGATTCCCCGGCTACTGAGATTCCTGCGGATGCTGGAATCCAGCTCTTCCAGATTGATCAGGTCTGTGATTCTTTTGTTTTCCCATTCTCCACTTTTGGATTTAGATAGTACGGCGGACGCAATCAGATCCCTTAATCGCTCAAAGTCAATTTGCCCTTCTTGGATCTGAGTGATCTCCTCTTCGGTGAAAAGATCAGTCCATGGAGAAAATGTCGTGTCTTTCGAATCTTCGTCCCCAAATATATTTTGAAGATCAGACGGATCAGTAAAAGCACTCTGCTTTTGCTCGATTTCATGAACCACGCTATTTAAAAAAGAAAACACTTCTGTGTCAAACTGATCTTCTACGACACGGATATTGTCCCGGATCCAGTTGACTTGCATCCATACAATGCCCGTGATAGATATCACCATCAATCCCACGATCCACCATATCCACTTCAAGTTTGACATTTGTCTACAAGCTGTTTTTTTAATCCAATTTATATCGAATCGTCGTTCCGGTTTTAAAACGTGTAATCGGATAAGAATTGGAAGTCCAGGGTTCGGTTCGATTGTATTCACCGTATAGTCTTATGGTGAGTTTTTCATTTAACTCATAATCTACCGTGGGCATCAAACTGATTGTTTTAGCTCCTGAAGATACTTGAGGCTGTACATCCGAATCAAATAAATGAATGACAGACATATTGTTTCCGTAACTGAAATTGATTTGCAAAATCATATCATTTCCAGCGCGGGTAGTCCGTTCACTCCGACCATCCTGGGAAGGCTGAACCGTGCCTGGCTGAGGTCGCTCAGGTCTTGTTCTTTCCCTTCTTCCGAATGGAAGCGATACGTTCCGGAACGTGCTCCCAAATCCAAACACAATCTCAGACGCATTGTTTTCATTCAATTGATAGTTGGTCATGCTCAAACTTAGGTTCCGGCTCTTGATATAATCGACCGAAAAGTTGATATCGTTTCGTGTTCGTATTTCGATTCCGACCAATGGATTAAACTGCTCTGTGATCACGACGTCGGGGATTTCATACCGGCTGTAATAATTCCCCGTCAATTCATTGATATTCTCTAAAGGATCTTCATCAAAATCACGATCCGTACGGAAAGAATTGATGTTTAGATTGGAAATATATCCATGTCTCAAACTAAAGCTGGAAAACATCTCACTAAAAAATGGAATCTTGTTCAATCCGTTGTATGTCAGAGCCCAGTTGGGCTTGGGAGTGACATTGAGAAAGCTTAATTCCGATCTTAAGGGATCCTTGTCCGTATAAGCGGCCAGGAAAGCCGGCACCAGCACTTCTGCCTGATACCTGCCATATCCATAGTCATATTGATCTCCATCCTCATCATGCGGTCGTCCGTCTCCGAGTCGCTTCGAGATGATCGAACGGTTTTCTTCAAACGTGTGGAATAGATTTCGCACATGGGTTGTGTCAGTATTCATGAACGTATTGAGACTGAAAAAGGAAACATTGTAACTACCGATATCGCGGGGCGCTAAATGTTGGAAATCCTGTCCCACTTCCTGCACTTTGAAAAACTCAAAATTGTTTTTCATGTAATCTTTTTTCGCAGTTACGTTGATTTTAAAATCACGGAACGGTTCCACGTCGATTCCGGCATCAAATCTTTGTGTGCGGTTTCGTACTACTTCCTGGTTGAGAAGCACGCTTCGGGTGATATAAGTTTCATCGCCAGAAACCAGACCTTCCAACCAGCTATCTGTGGGTTGGATCCCCAATACATAACCCAATCCCGGAGTGCTCCAGGAATTGTTCATTCCAAAAAACCGAGGTTGCTCCGTAAATCCTGGAACCACGCTGCTCAGATTTTCAGTATAATTGAACTTCAAGGATCGAATGGCCATCAGTGGTCGGAGCAATGCAACCTCTGCCACCCCTGGACCGGAAGAGGATCCACTACTGCTTCTTTCTCTTGAGTCGGTTCCCGGACGCTGTCGGGTACGAGGATCACTACTCTGACTTTCGCCTCCCATCCGATAATCGTTGATCTGTCGGAGATATCCTATTTTATTGTAAAGTGATACCAGGTTGATATTAGCCGTTACGGAACGTGTTTGCGAGTTTTGGATCACATTCCCATATTCATCTACTGCATTTCTTGCAGCAGCACTCCAGGTATAGGTAGTGGACAGCTGGGTTCCGATATCCATAAAATCCAGCATAGGGAAATGCTTCAACGGAAGCGCATAGGTCAGGTTAAATTTGTGTTGATAGTTTTTAGGTCGTCCCAATCCCGACAAACTATTCCAAAGTGAATCTCGGATTTCTTCCGGATCGTACGGATTTCTGTTTTCATCCAGATTGGGTAATTCATCGATGACTGCATTGTTGAGTGCATCAAAATTGAGTCGAAGAGATCGGGTGAGATTCCATGCAAGATTGTAATTTCTGTCCCATGTAAATCGCTTCGTATACCAATCGCTGAATTCAGGCTCCATAAAACGATATTCGGTGGTGCTCTGGAATCGGTTCAACTCATTCCTGAAGCTGAAGCTCGATGGAATCGGATTGATATTAAATTCGGTCAAAAATTTGAAATACTGATCCTGTGAAATCACATTTTTCAAAGGGGTAATGTATTTAGGTTGAGCCGAATAATTGTAATCAAGTGCTCCACGTTGCTGCTCGATTTTATCTTCTTCGATGATCGGATCAGACAAAATGCTGGTCGTTTTTGAATACGACAGACTGAAATTTTGAATGTCCCAGGGCATGGGAGCTTTGTCGCTTTGGCCTCCTCGCAATACCCGTACATTATCAAATGAAACGGTTTTCCTGACTTCTCTTATGATCGCTTGATCCCGGACGGAATCGCGCTCTTCAGGCGCGACGGTTTCCAGTTTTTCTTTTAACGTAAGATCATTATCATATGGATCATATTGAGGTGTCGCAGTTGCATTGGAATATTGAGTGAAAAATGGAATGCTCAGATTCCACTTTTCCGGCAGGACTTTGCTCAGTTCGAGATTGGCCGAAATGTTATAATCAAAAATTCGTTCCTTTTGCCGCTGAACCAGTTTCTGATCCAGGGTTCCCCAGCCTACGGAGCTGAAGTTGGACGCAAAGTTCACCCGCCCCAGATCTGCCAGCTGCACATCAAGACGCGCAATAGCTGCCATTCCTCCTTCTTCGTTGAGTCCCTGCAGCCGTAACTCATTGACCCATACCTCTGCACATTTATTGAGATGATCTTCTGCCTGATTCCGGATTCCGATCATGATCGATTTGGGATCACCCAGCGTGGGATTTCCCACTACCTTGACATTGTTCTGTGGTTTGTCCGGATCCGAACGAACATAAGGAACGGTCTCCGATGCACCCGCAGCGTTACGATCCATTTTTGTGTTCTTTAGCAGTTCAAGCGGAAAGTCAAAATTGTTCTCTTTTCTCCAGACCTCGTTGATGTATTGCATACTATTGGGCGGCCCCAGCCTCTCCACCCGGGAAATGGTCAAAGGGATTTCATATTCATAGTAGTTGTTGGAGAAATCAGAACCGATCCGCATGAAGATCGATAAATCTCCATCTTGCAGGTCATCTTCTTTTTCTTCGGCATGAACGAACATCTTCAGTTTTTCGAAATCCCGAAGATCATATTTTCCGATGATTTTATAGATCGCGACGGCATCCCCATGAGGAAGATTGCACACATTGAGAGCGATCGATTGTTCGTTTTGAGCGATCGAATTGACCGTGGCATAACTCACCTCCCTTCTTACTCCGGGAGGGATTTTATATTGGAACGGGAATTTCCCGCTGTTTTCTTCTATATTGACTACATTGACATCAAAATCGATTTGATCTGAAATCGGATTCGGTTCTCCGATCCCCGGTTGACTCAGACTTTTTGTATATTTTCTCCAGGTGTTGTTGACCAGTTCAAACTTAGCAAAACGGAAAATGGCTCTGCTCTTAAAACCATCCATGTAGAGCCGGATGAATCGAATGGATCGGAAATCATTGATGCTTCCGACCTTGTTCGAGTACTCCTGAATCGGAATTTTCAACCGGTACCAGACGCCCGTGGGAGAGTTGATCGTATCGGTGATATATTTCATCTGCTCGATACCTCCCGTGCTGGGATCATAATTGATCGGAATTTCATATTCAAAATAATTCTCCGCTTCGTTGAGGGTGTTGTCACCGTTAAGATCTTCTGTGTTGGGGCGGTTGCTGTTGGATTCGAGCTGCCTGCCTTCAGAAGCTTTGGAGTTCCCTTCATATCCATTCGCTTTTTCATATCGCTCCAGCACATCTTCATGACCATCAGGGAAGGATCGGAATGAAACATAATTATCATTGGAAGGATCACTCTCTATTTCTTCCCGTGCATGTGCATTCAGGCTTTGTATTTCTTGAAGATAGTCTGAGAAAAAGACCCGCTCTTCCTCATCCGACAGACCATCATATCCTACATCCTGCCGTGCCCGATTTTCTGGATTGGGGTCAAAAGATCGGGTGATATTCCGCAGCCGGGGTACGACGCCCAGATTGGTTGTGTCTGCCGGAGCATTGGATCCGGGAACAGGAAGACCATTTTCGAAAAACATACGTCCATCTTTTACGATATCTTCGGATACATCTCCCAGATTGATATATAATTTCCCGCCACTCTCCAGTTGTGAACCATCCGGCTGCTCCATAAATGGATTCAATACCCACATTTCGATATATTCTACATTGGCAGCCTCAAAATCACTCCGATCCAGCGCTCTCATGATTCCACCCCATCTGGATTCGGGGCGAATGAGCCGTCCATCCGGATCCAATCCAGCACTATAATCGGTACCACCGGGTACATCATAGTTATAGGGTCCTCTCTTTGTTGGATCGTACATAATATCAAATGTGAGAAATGTACTGGCAAACTGCAGATCGATTTCACGATTAGGGAATATCTCTTGAATCCCGACCGCTTTTGTATAGGGGTTGCTGCTGTTCGCATAAGCGGACTCGATCCGATACCAGGACATTTGCGCCCGATTGACACCGGTCAGACGGGAGTTGCTCAGAGAAGATTCCGGATATTTGGGGTTGTTATTATAAATATCATTTTCGGGAATAGATGAAATAACCCAATCGGTGATCGGTAAACGCAGGTCGATGCCGGTGCTACTCCCTTCAAAATCATCAATATAAGCGGTTCCGCCCGTAGAGTCTACATCGATCGCTCTCGAGTGACCGGGTTTGAGCCATGCCCCTTCCAGTGCCAGATCGATCGAACTTTCCTCCGTCGTATTGATCAGAGGAATGCGATCTATGAATCGGGTAAGCCATGGAGTGGATTTGCTCAGATTCATATCCAGCCCAATGATCCGGTTGTTGATCGGATCATCCCCATAATTGACTTTTTGAGTAAAAGGTCGTTCCCATAAATGCATATAAGTCGCTCCTACATTGAGCTCATCACTCACCGCATAATCGGCCCGAAGACCGACCATGCTTTTCCGGTTGAGATTGAACATCCCTTGATCTTCATACTCTACCCGGATATTGACACCCGGACCCGTGTAAGCACTATTGGTGATTCGCACTTTCCCCAATCCATAATTTACCTCATAATCTACTCCTTCGATCAGCTGCTGACTTCCGGCATATACTTTTACTGATCCCCGCGGCACATTGAAAGCACGCAAATCATATTCGTCCGAAGAATTGGCTTTGTAGCTTCCTTTGATGAGGAATCTGTTTTTCTCTGTGTTTTCTCTTGCCACCACCAGTGTACTGTCATATAGTTCATTGTACACGAATCGTTCGATCAGTTCTGGATCATCCAGACGTTCCGCCAGGTTGGCACCAAATGGTTTTAATTGTGGAAACATCATCCTGCCCGTCGATAAGTTGAAGGTGACTCCATTCACAAAGTCAAACTGCCCATCTCCTCCCGGCTGTGGATCCCCCGTCGTGGTGAGGTTGTCCAGATTGAAGAGATTGAGAAGTGGAAGATTCGCAAATTCTTCTGCCGGCAGATACCGTTTCAATGATTTCCCGGGATCTTCATAAAATATATCGAGTCGAAAATCCTCTTGGCTCACATTGTAAGCTCCGATGGAATAAATGTTTTTCATCATTAGATTCCAGATCGGCTGCCGGATCTGCTGCGTCGTTCCTTTGAGCAATTTGGTGAAAAGAACCGTTGTCGTATCAGGATTGAGTGGGAGATCACTTGAAAATTCACCCACCTGAAATTTTTCACCATTATACTCATATTCATACGCCACCGCAAGCACCTGATCAGGACGCAATGCCGTATTCAGGGAAATATATCCCAGGTCCGGATCCAGATGATACTCCGAACTCCTCAGAAGTCTGGCACCTACTTTTTCAAAATCTCTTGACTGCTGGAGACGGAACTGAGCGCTCAGCAATGAGACGGCACGATCCAGATTCCGGACACCACTTGCATTGAGGATTTCTCGGTAAATCGGGTTGGAAGTATTGTCGGGAAGACCTTTTTGTCCAGTGATGTCGGGATTGACGATGACTGGTGGGTTTTGGAGATTGGGATTTTCATTGAATATATAATCCGTTTCTCCCAGGTCGGCGATCGCGAGAATGTCACGTGAATCTTCGGTTTGGTTCCGGTCGTTGGTGATCCAGACTTCTACCTTTGTGATTTTATACAGGGAGCGGATTTGTGGTAAAAATTCCAGCGCATCCTCAAAATTTTCCCGAAAATAATGACTAAGCAGGAAGTGGCGGTTTTCGTCATATTGATCTGCCTGCACTTCAAATTCTTGCACTTCACCACCTCCCTGGATATTCAGGTCTTTGGTTTCACTGTTTTGCTGAGAAAGAATCGTCGTAAGCCGTAGTCGACCGAACTGCGTTCCAAGTTTGACTCCGAAAAGATTTTGTGAACCTTGGATCAATTGACTATTTAGAGGGAGACTCACGAATCCCGCATCGATGGTTTTGATGATTTCATCTTCAGAAAAATTATCCGTGTCGTAGTTGATTTTGAGATTCTGGTCAAAGTTGAAAGTGGATTTATTGTCCCAGTTGAATTTTAAATTTAGTTTTTCACCAATATTTCCATCCACATCAAGCCGGATCGGCATGTCAAAATCAAGCCCACCATATCGTTGCTGTCGTTCCAGAAGGATTGGATTTTCCACATTCTGAAATTCATAGCCCAATGTAATGTCGATATTTCCCCGTGGTCGGATGTCGATATTCGATCCACCAAATAATCGATCCGCCAGATTTTTGGAGACATCTACTCGCTCCATCGGATCAAGATCCAGCCCACCTCCCGGAGTGATACCAGTGATTCGATTCAGGTATTCTTGTTCCTGTTGTTTTTTTCTGTATTCCAGGTATTCGCTGAATGTCATCGTCGGCGCATAAGGACCATATTCTTCGCCCAGCTGATTGATGAAATTGTAGGTATTGGAATTCTCATCATACTCCACCCTGTTTTCCAGCAAAGGAGGAGTCTTCAGGTCAAAGGGGTTGTGCTGATCCGGTTGGGTCATATATTTTCCGATATTACGCTTCCCCGGAATCGTATCCTGTACCACGGAATATGTCGATTGATTTTTGGGGTGAAGCGGAATGTCATGCGGACCTTTTGCTTCCATAATCCAGGAACATGATATAAAAACCAATGCCAGAACAAAAGTTGACATCATGTTCGATAGTCTCGAGTCAAGGATTAACTTCATATATTTTCGAAGAAATTATGATAATTCAAAGTCTTAACGATCATAACAGGAATTCATTATCGAGACATTAATTTTAATGCCTGTTTTACGATGTTTTCTACCGTGTCAGCGCTTTTATCCTGACGGATTTTTCGCAATGCCTGTGAGATCTTATTCGGTGGAAAGCCCAATGCTGTCAATGCTTTTCGGGCTTCATCCATTTGTGTTTTTAGTCCCGGAGCCTTGTCAGAATCAATTATTATTTCCTGATCCGAAATTGCGATCCGATCGATTTTATCTTTCAGATCAAGAATCAGCCGTTTGGCGGTTTTGGTTCCGATCCCCTTTACACTTTTGAAACTCTCTTCATCTTCGGTGACAACCGCTTCTGCGATCTGAGCTGGGGTCATCGCGGAAATAACCAATCGCGCCGTACTTGGTCCCACTCCGGTGACACCGATCAAAAGTTCAAAGGTCGTTCGTTCTTCCCGGCTAAAAAATCCATATAAATCCCGTACATCATCCCGTACATAGTACATCGTATATAGCATCACTTCTTTCTTGTCCTGCAAAGCAGAATATGTGTGCAGACCGATCTGAAGAAGATAGCCGATCCCCTGATTGTCCAGTACTGCCTGGGTGGGAGTGAGGTGGACGATTTCTCCTTTTATGTATTCATACATAGTGTAAAATATTTGGGCGCCAACATAAGCATTATATGTGTTAATCTTGTAATATGTAGTTCTTTTTTCTATTCAATTTTAAAATCCCCTTATCTTTGGAAAAATTTTTTTGTCGAAATACTCATACATGAAGGTCTTATTAATAGGAGGAGGCGGACGAACACATGTATTCGCCTGGAAACTGGCCCAAAGCAATCTTTGCGATCAGTTGTTTATTGCACCCGGAAATGCGGGCACCGCTTCATTAGGTACCAATTTGAATATTGATTTTATGGATTTTGATGCCGTGAAAGAATCGGTTCTCCGGGAAAAAATCAATTTTGTAATCATTGGTCCTGAAGCACCCCTTGTCGCTGGAATCGTGGATTTTTTCAGAGATGATCCTGCTTTGCGGTCTATTCCTGTTTTGGGACCTGATCACCAGGCAGCTTTGCTGGAAGGAAGTAAATCATTCGCCAAAAGCTTTATGATGCGCCATCATATTCCCACGGCGCGATATCTCGAGGTGCAAGCCGATAACCTGGAGGAAGGATATCAGTTTTTGAAATCATTACAGCCTCCGTATGTTTTAAAAGCGGACGGTCTCGCATTTGGAAAAGGAGTCTTGATCATCGATCAGCTGGAGGAAGCACATCAAGAACTCAAAGCGATGCTGGAAGGGAAGTTTGGTGAAGCAAGTAAAAAGGTGGTGATCGAAGAGTTTTTGGATGGAGTGGAATTTTCCGTTTTTGCTTTGACCGATGGCCGGAATTATCTTCTGCTCCCGGAAGCAAAAGACTATAAAAGAATCATGGATGGAGATCAGGGACTCAATACGGGAGGTATGGGAAGTGTGTCACCGGTTCCGTTTTATCGCGGTTCTTTCAAGGAGAAGGTGGAAAAAGAAATTGTGATTCCTACCATCGAAGGATTGAAAAAAGATGGAATGCATTATACCGGTTTTGTCTTTTTTGGCCTGATCAAGGTAAATGGTGATCCTTATGTGATCGAATACAATTGCCGAATGGGTGATCCGGAAGCACAGTCGGTGATCCCGCGGATAGAAGAGGATATCATGCCATTGCTCTTGAATGCTGCACAAATGAAATTAAAACCAAAATCTGTGAAAATAACGGATCAGACAGCTTGTAGTATTGTGGCAGTTTCCGGAGGATATCCGGGGGATTATGAAAAAGGAAAAAATATTCGTGGAATGGACAGGAACAATCAGTTGGTTTTTCAGGCGGGCACAAAACAAACCGATGATGGAGAAATCGTCACCAATGGAGGACGCGTCTTGGCAGTGACTGCACTCCATGACAATCCACGGAAAGCATGTGAAGAAGCACTCGAAGCAGTGAAGAAAATTGATTTTGATGGTATCTTTTTTAGGAAAGATATCGGCCGGGATATTCTCGAAATGTTTTGAAGTAGTACAAAATATTCAGCTCGAATTCAATCATACAATATGGGAAAACACCCCCTGGAATTGATCATTTACCTGAACCATTTGGAGCAAAACCTGCAGCAGTTTCGGGCTTTATTAAATCCGTCGACCAAAATCATGGTCATGGTCAAAGCAGATGCTTATGGCTGTGGTGCGGTTGAGGTTTCTGAAAGACTCGAAAAAGCAGGAGCTGATTATCTGGGCGTTGCATATACGCAGGAAGGAGTAGAGCTCCGGAAAGCCGGCATTGGTCTGCCCATAATGGTGCTGGCACCGATGGAAGAAGAATATTCCAAGCTTATTAAATATCGCCTGGAGCCGGAGATCTCCCATCTGGATCAGCTGATCGGCTGGACCGATTATCTCACAGCTCACACGGCGTATGATCCGGGATTTCATCTGAAAGTCGAAACCGGATTGCATCGTCTGGGAGTGATGGAAAGTAAAACAGAGGAACTGGTTCGCTTCCTCAAAGGTAAGCAGCCGGTGAAAATGCTTTCCGTTTTCTCTCATCTGGCGGCAAGTCCACTTGCAGATCATGATGATTTCACACATTTACAGGCTCGTCGTTTCCAGAAAATATTTTCTTTCATCCAGGCAGAATTGGGTATTTCTCCAGATCGACATTTATTGAACTCTGCGGGGATTTTTCGATTTCCACAATATCAATTTGAAATGGTCCGGCTTGGTATCGGCATCTATGGTGTGGGATTGGAAGATCTTGAGATTACCTCCTTACTGCGGCCGGTTCAGGAGTTACGGACGACGGTGGTTCAGATAAAGGAAGTCGATGCCGGAGAATCGATTGGTTACAATCGTATGGAAATAGCGGAATCACCTATGAAAATAGCGATACTTAGAGCAGGATATGCGGATGGGATTTCCAGGCGGGCTGGTAATCGGCGTTTTTCGGTAAAAATCAACGGAGAGAAATATCCGGTCATAGGCAATATTTGTATGGACATGATGATGATTGATATCACCGGGACGCACACGATCGAACCGGGGACGATAGCAGAAATATATGGAACCGCTCATCCGGTAAATGATCTTGCAGATGCATCTGATACGATTCCCTATGAGATTCTGACCGCCAACCACCGCCGAGCCAAAAAAATATACGTGCAGTAATATTGTTTGAGCCGGTCAAAATTTTGTCTATCCAAGGGAAACATAGTTTGTTCATTTCCCTTTTTGATTGTCATGTTCAGATATACCAATAGGTTTTGTAAATTCGTTCCATTGTTTTTATGCAAAAAATATCCATTCAATGAAGAACAGGCTAAATCTCCTTTTATGTTTGATCCTTGTTTTTGCGGGCAGAACTTCTGCTCAGGATCAGGATCCTGTGTTGTTTTCAGTCGGAGATGAAAATATTCATACCTCAGAATTCAAATATGTATATGAGAAAAGTATAGGGACAGATGCTGATTATGATAAAAGCTCTGTTCTGGAATTTTTGGATTTGTATCAGCAGTTTAAGCTGAAAGTCATCGATGCAAAGGCTCAAAATCTGGAGGAAAGTTCTGATCTGCAAGCTGAATTGCAGATGTATCGTGAACAACTGGCAGATAAATACATGTCAGATCACTCGGTACTCAATACCTTGACCAGAGAATTGTACGACCGGATGAAGTGGGAGGTCGAAGTGAGCCATATTTTGGTTAGGATGTCTGATCAGGCGTCAGAAGAAGAAAGGAAATTAGCGTATGATCGGATATTGGCGGCGAAAAGAGAGATCGATGCCGGAAAAAGTTTTGAAGAAGTAGCTGTAGCTTATTCTCAGGATCGATCCGTATCTGAGAATAACGGAAATTTGGGATACCGGCGTGCCATGTTGCCTGATGGGTTGTATGATCTGGAGACAGTAATATATGGAACTTCAGTGGGAGAAGTATCAGAGCCGGTCAGGTCGAGGTTGGGCTACCATATTGTCAAAGTAAATGATAAAAGAGAATCGGTAGGTAATCTTGAGATCCGTCATATTTTGATCAGAAATAGACCGGGGAATGAGGCGGCTGCACAGGAAGAAATCAATCGTATCCACATGATGCTGCAGGAGGGGCAGGATTTTGAAGAAGTAGCGAGAAAGTATAGTCAGGATAATAATACCAAAGAAGAAGGAGGGTATTTGGGGGTGTTCACTTTGGGAACTTATGCTCCTGAGTTTGAAGAGACAGCGTATACTCTGGAGAAGGATAATGATTTTTCAAAACCAGTGAAAACCCAATTTGGATGGCATATTATTCAAAGAGTTTCGGTGAAGAAACTGGGAAGTTTTGAAGACGAAAAGCAATCGTTGCAAAATATGATTCGTACGGATAGCCGGTATGAAATCGCCAAACGAGCATTGATCGAAGAAATAAAAGTAGAAGAAGGATTTGTCGATTATGAGGTGGATCCATCTGATGTCGTCGATTGGATCGGAGGTGACATATACCGTTATCAATGGAAAGCACCGGAGAAAGTCGAGGCAGTTCCCTTGTTCAAACTTCGCGATCAGGAATATGATTTGGTTGATTTTGTCGAATATCTGGAAAATAATCGTGATGTTCGTATGACGCGTACCTCTGATAATTTTAATCCGGTCAAAGGGATGAAAGTGGTGATGGATAGATTTGTCGAGGATTCTGTGCTCGACTTTGAAAAAGCTCATTTGGAGGAAAAGTATCCGGAGTTCCGGAAAATCATGCGGGAGTATCGTGAAGGGATTTTATTATTTGAGATTTCACGTGAGAGAATTTGGGACCGGGCAGGGTCGGATGTAGAAGAACTCCAAAAATATTTTGAAAACCATCGAGATGAATATCATCATCCGCATCAGTTGGAGCTGGATGATTATATAGTACGGACTACTCAGCCACGCGTGTTGAAAAAGATAAGGAAACAGATCGGCCGGAGGTCTCCGGAACGGGTTTTAAAAAAATTCAATAAAGCGGCTCAGGTTGTAACCCACGAACAGCTCACCCGTGAAGAAAATGAGTGGGCCGATGCTATGGACATAAATCTATCTGAGATCAGGGAAGATTTTGTAGCCGAAAAAGCAAATGAAGAGGAGGGGTGGACGAGATTTAGCAAAATCCGATCCATTAGCTATGGAGATCCTTTGGAATTTGAAGAAGCGAGAGGTGCAGTGATGTCCGATTATCAAAAATTTCTGGAAAAACAATGGGTGGATGAATTGCGAGAACAATATGAAATTAAAGTGGATGAAGAAGTTCTTCAATCAATTGTCCAGTTATAATCATTTGCTGATATTTTTTGGTTGGATTTGTTCGGTCTGGATGGGATGTGAAGAAAAATCACCGACTCAGATCGACTCAGATATCATCAAAGTAGCAGAAGTCAACGGTAAGGTGTTGAATCTGGATGAATTGCATGAGATGTTTCCCGATCGGGTAAATCAAGCCGACAGTAGTTTGATTGCCAACGCACTGGCAGATCGGTGGATCAGGAAGGAGGTGTTTTTGTCTGAAGCACGAAGATCAATGACGGATATGGATCAGCTCAATGCCTTGGTAGAGGATTACCGTGAATCATTGATCATACATGGCTATGAAAACCAACTTATGAGCCAGTTCAATGATACTATCGTGACCAAACAGCAGATCCAGGATTTTTTTGATGAAAATCCGGATCAATTTAAGCTGAAAAAGAATATTGTTCAATATAATATTGCTATATTCCCTCGTGAAAGTGTGGAAAGGTATTATTCTGATATCAAGAAACTCTGGGATAAAATGGATGACGAGAAATCTCTCGAAATTGATTTGATCCGTTATCTTGATTTATACGCAAAAGATTTTGTGTTGGATACACTCTGGCATGGATTGGAAGACTTACAGGCTAAGCTGCCCGATCAGGTTACGCCGGCTCTATTGAAAAAAAGCCACCGACTTGAGCTGGAAGATGAGGAGAACTTTTATTTTCTGAAAATCATCAATATCGCAGAAGAAACCGATGAGGCGCCTTTATCATATATTCGTACCTTTGCCAACAAAGCGATCCTGCAAAAACGGAAAATGAAGTGGCTCGAGCAGGTGAAAGAAAAAATATATCAGGACGCACTGCGCAATAATAATATTATGAAGTATGAGAATTAGCACAATTTTTATCATTGTTTTGACCTCGATCATTTCATTAAAAGCTCAGGATCAGGAAGTCGTGCTTGAGGAACTGGCTGCTCGGATGGGAGGTGAAATCTTATTGGCATCTGAATTGAAAAGTCAACTGGATTATCAAGCTGCTCTGGGAGGATCGCTCAGCAAATACGATAGCTGCAACGTGATCCAGGATATGTTTTTGGAAAAACTTCTGGTAGATCAGGCAAAGATAGATAGTGTATTTGTACCGGATGAACAGGTGGAAGCTGAATTGGATCGAAAAATCCAACATATCATTCAGATGATGAATGGAGATGTAGAACGATTTCAGAACTACTATGGTAAAAATGTCTCCCAGGTCAAACGAATGATGCGTAAAGATATGCGTGATCAGATGCTGTCTACGCAGATGCGTCGGGAGATTTTGTCAAAAGTGAAAATCACTCCGAAGGAAGTGATCGATTATTTTGAATCTATTCCGAAGGATTCTTTGCCCTATTTTAACTCCGAAGTCGAAGTAGGAGAACTGGTGATATTTCCGGAGGTCAATCAGGAAGAGCGCGATAAAGCGATCGCGCAGGCTTTGAAGGTGAAAAATATGATCGAGGAAGGGGAAGATTTTCACACCCTGGCAAGGAAATATTCGGATGATCCTGGTTCGGCTCGAATGGGAGGAGATTTAGGATGGCAGATGCGTGGAACGTTTGTGCCGGAATTTGAAGCGGCGGCTTTCAACCTCGAGATTGGTGAAGTTTCTGAGCTGGTAGAAACAGATTTTGGATTTCATATCATAAGGATGATGGGACGGCGTGGAAATAGGATTCATGTTGAGCATATCCTGATCAAACCCGAAATAACTGAAGCAGATGTTGAAAAAACTTACAATCGAATGGATTCGATCCGAAACCTGATTATTGAAATGGACATGCCATGGGAAATCGCTGTACGACGATTTGGATCTGATGAAGTTCAGTCCTTTCATAATGGAGGACGTGTCACTAATCCACAGACAGGAAATACGTTTTTTGAAACGCCCGATCTGGAGCCCGATATCTTTTTTGCCATCGATACGATGGATATCAATGGAGTGACTAAACCACTCATGGTCTATGATGAAGCCTCCAGCGGCGATGTGCCGGCATATCTGAAATTGGTAAAATTATTCTCCAGAACCCGACCTCATACTGCCAATCTTGGGCTCGATTATGATAAAATAAAATCAGCTGCGATCGAGCAGAGACAAAAACGATATTTATTGAACTGGCTTGAGACGAAAAGAACCGAAACTTATATCGATATCAATCCTAAATACATGCCCCAGTGCCCTCAGATGGACCTTTGGAGAGAAATCAATGTGTATTCGATGACGCCCTGATCAGAGCTGGATCAGAATTATGATTCTCACAACCGGCTAATTACTTGATGTATTAATGCGTCAAACACTTAACCCGCATTATTCACCATAACATTCTTTATTTGTTCTATCACGCTGATCTTCTGATCGATAGGATGAGTGGGGTGTTGTGAATAATGTGAGTTATTTGATTTTTACCTGATAGTGGATCGATTGAAAGACAATTTTTTCATTTCTCACTACAAATGAGTCGGCGCCATCTTCTACTTTATGGTTTTTGGAGCTTGCACTCCATTCCAAAAATCCATAATCCTCTTCGATGGATATTTTTTTATAATCAAATTTTGCATCGGGTAATTCTTGGTTGAGGATCTTCGAGGAATGTCGTACACCTTGATGACCCCGGAAAACACCATGATTGGATAAGATTATGATTTCGGGAGAAATATTTTCCTGGATATCACGGTCGATGTCTCCTTTTTTTCTGTTTTGAAGATGGCTTTCGATGATGTCTTTCACGCTTCTGCTTTTCATGGACATTCCACTTTTATATGAATAATATATGCAAAGATCTAATATGGTATATCGATGGGAGATCCTCTTGCTGCATTATTTATTAAATTAACTTGATTGATTTGTCGCTGAGAAATTGCCCAAATTTCAACTTTGAGAAAAAATACCGCAAATGTTTACCTGCCACCAAAAGGAAGTGCTGAGAAACTGACGTGGTTTATCTGTGTTCTTTTGGTTCAAAAATACATGTCTATGATCTTGCCTGTATTATTCATGAAATTATTGGTGATGATGCAGGTTGATTCATCAGATTCACAAGCCAAGAAAAGCCTGCGCGATACCTGGGGACGTTGAAATATGAAACGAGATGAAGCTGAAATATTCGGGCTTTACACCGTGTCCGCCTATGATGGCGGAATCTTTCAAAATCCCAGGTGTCTGAGATTCATAAGCCAAAAATGCCTGCGCGAGAGCTGGGGATTATGAAGCTAAAATCACCCCTGGTGCTATCAAATCCACAAGCCAAGACGAGCTTGCGCAAGAGCTGGAGAATACTTGTCTTGTTGAAGTATGAAACTACATGAAGCTGAAATTCATTAAAAATCCTTTTTCTTCGAAAATAAAGTAAGCGTCCAAATCGGAATAAGCGTCCAGACCATCAAAACTCCGAAGGAGATCAAAAATCCAAACTGAGTGCCGAAGAATTTTTTAAATACAGCACCAGTATATCCTAACAACGCACTGATATCAAGTTTCAATAAAATCAATATCCGGGACAAGTCAATCGGATTGAACATGGTCGCGATCAGAGAAAACTTATCTAATGGGTATTGATCAAAAACAACAAGAAACATCAGAAACAATCCATCAAATATAACCGCAAGAAACAGCCATGTCAAAACTGCATATCCAAATCCTTTGATTTTATTTTCATTAGCAAGAGCGATGTTGAAGGCCAAAGCTGTAAAAATAAAAGTAAGAAACGATCCGGTCGTGAGTAAAAGTGAAAAATCCCAGATGGCATCACTGCGGAACAATCCATACAAAATAAATGGAATGCCTAATCCAAGAATAAGGCTGAGAGTCAATGAAATAGCCACGCCAAGGTATTGGCCCAGGAAAATCGTGGATCGTTTCAATGGGAGTGCCAATAACAATTGAGTAAATTCCCGAGAATTGTAAAAGTACATAACACCAAAGATCGTTCCGATAAGTGGTACCAAAATCATGATCACATTCATCATGGTGATCACAGCTTTGGATAAGTCATGATTCAGAAAAAGTAAAACAAATCCCAAAGCCAGATAAAAAATGAAGTATACATAGCTCCACCGGCTTCGCATTAAGTCATAAAAGCTATACTTTAATATTTTCCCCATGGTGTTCGTTTATTGAGATTGCCGCGATGGCATGTTCAAAATCCTCTTGTTCGGTTTTTATTTTCAGTTCAGTGATCGAACCTTTGAAATAGATTTTTCCTTCCAGCAGATAGATGATTTCATCCGACATTTCTTCCACAAATTGCAATATGTGAGATGTGATCAGGATCGTTTTCCCTTTGTCTTTTTCTGCAAGAATTACTTTCTTGAGATTGATCAGGGAGGCGGGATCGAGTCCCGTAGTGGGCTCATCCAAAATGATCAATGGACTGTCAAACATGAAAGTCAATACGATATTTACTTTTTGTCTGGTTCCCCCCGACAATGTACTCAGTCGTTTGTCGAGGAATGGTTCCAGACCGAATAGCTGGATTAGTTCCTCTTCATCGCCGGATTTTTGCCGAAGGTCTTTGATCATCCGGATCAACTCGTTTACTTTTAGGTTGCCTGGGAAATTGGCGATTTGTGGAAGATAATTGATCATCTCACGATATTTCCATTGATTTTCGACCGGTTCGTCCGATATGGAAATAGAACCACTTTGAGGCAAAACCATTCCAAGAATACATTTGATCAGCGTGGTTTTCCCCGATCCATTGGGTCCCAGTACAGCAAAAATACCATTGCCGCCGATATGGAGATCCAGTCCAGTCAAAACCACATTTCGACCATAATTTTTAAATAAATCTTTGATTTTTATCATTTTACCATCTTCATTAAAGGTTCTGGATCAATTAGTTTGTCGGGCGTAAATATGGGCGATACCCGTTCTGAAAAATCGATAATATCCATAAAAAGACTACGTAAAAGAACGATTGCCTCCGGACTTCGATTGACAATATAAGAGAATAAATTGACAGGTCGGTAGGGCACATCACCGATCCCATCCCGATCCAGATCATATCCTGCGTAATCGCTCCAGTAGTTATGGATGAATTGATTGTCATTCAGATTGCTGTTGTAGGAAAGATTAAAAGAGTTATAGAGGAAGTTGTTTTCTGTGTACAAATTCTCATAGCAGGCACCTCTCACCCGAATCGCCCAACCATTTTCCTGGAAATTGTTCCGACGGTATGTGACTCTGTTGGTTCCTTCAACATTGATCCCTATAGTGTTTTTTTCAAAAATATTGTCAAATATCTCAGCATCATTGATCTCTTTGAGCAGAAGTCCATAGGAGGAAGGACCCCAGTTTTCCCGAAATCGGTTCTGATGCATATCAATGTGCTTAGAAAACATCACGGCGACACCCGCTCCGTTTCGCTCAAAAATGTTGTCATGGTACACATCATGATTCGAAAACATGAAGTGCAATCCATATCGTATATTATCATGACTGTGGTTGTTGCGGATGGTACTACTATCCGCAAATTCGAAATAAATCCCATCCCGCATTCCCTGCATTTCATTGCCATCGATCAGTACGTTGTTGCAATGCCAGAGATGGATCCCGTTTCCGGATCCCGCTTCAGTTTTTCCAATGGCGCTTATATTATTGTTACGGATGATTCCCCGATTGGACTTTTGAAGATAAATACCGAAGTACACATTTTCCAGAATCAGATTTTGAATCAAAAATTGTTCACTGTGCACCATCCGGACCGCTGCATTATCTTTTGTGAAGCTTCGATTGACATTTTTGATGATAAAACCGTCGATTGTCACACTGTCAGACTGGACCTGAATGATTTCGCCAAGATGTTCACCATCGATGGTCGGATAATCAATTCCTATCAGTGTCAGTGGTTTGTCTATAATGATTTCGTGCTCTTTGTAAACGTCCTTCTGCACTCGAATGGTATCAAAAGGCTCTGCCTGTTCAATCGCTTCTTTGATTGTTTTTATTTCACAATTTGGACAGACCGTTAGGGTGTTTCCAAACACAGATCCGGATAGAACAAACCAAATGAAAATGATGCTGTATCGAAACATTGCAATCAGATTTTTATTGATACCCCATAAAATTAAATCCTCGTTTTTTATATTTTGAAAAAAATACAAGGTCTGGTCGGCGCTTTATACGAAGATCCGTTTTTTGGGGAATTATAAATTAATGAATACCTGCCTTTGTTCCTTCGTAATGCTCCAAAAGCTGTGACCACGTATATGTTTTCCCCGTGAATTGCTCCATTGCTTTGGTGGCATCTTCTGATTTTGAAAATCCGGATAGGTTCGCTCCCATCGGACTCGGAATTCCTTTGCTGATGAGAAATGTTGATGAGGTGGCATCGATCAGTTCTCCCGGTGTGCGGTAATCATTGACAAGAAGCAATCCAAATTCCGTGTCTTTCATTTCATCCATTTGATTGATCATACATTCGATCGCATCAAACTTGTAAGCCCGTCCTTTTGATGTGACCAGTTGGGCAGCATGTTGCTCATCCACGATGGTCATACTGCAATAGTAGCAGATATCGACCCCATATTCCATCGGTTGCGGACTGATACTGCATCCGGTGATGCCCAAAACGACGATGATGGCTAATACCAAATCTTTCAATGGACCGGATTCTTTTTTTACCGGTGAAGCTTGCCGTTGATTTTCCTTTCTTTTGCGCCACTCTTTTCGTCCTACGAAATAAGCGAGGAACGCCAGTAAAATACTGATGAAAAGAATATAGGCACCCGTCTCCGGATAAGAATAAGCATCAAAGTTCAATATCTTTTTATGTCCCAGTAGCGGGGGTTTGTATGTCATCAATGATCCGTCCGGAGCCAGAATTTTCAGGCTGGCCTGGGGATCAAGATCTGAGCCGTAATCGGTCAGCCAGATATTGAAATCATAGACACCCAACGTGCCCAATACCGACATCAGAATAAACCAAAATAAAAACCATCCGGGACCGGCAATATTGAAAAGACCAACAATTCCGATAATGACCCCAAGGATCACCATGCCGATGACTACCTTGGGAAAGACATCAAATTCCCACATTTCTCCCGGCCTCGGAAGTTTTTTCATTCCGATATAATGATTGAGATTGTCTATGTTTTGCAGGTCAAATTCTTCATGACCGACCAACTTGTCGATATGAATATTCATGCCCAACGGATCTGGATATTGTGGCGCACCCAGCATTATATTCCATAGAGGATACACGAACAAACCCAGTAATATCACAGCCGCCGCTATCATCATAAATCCTCCTTTCTTCATTTTTTTATAGTTTTGGATCTTTGGAAAAAAGAAGCGAGCCGGATCGTAATTGTTCCGACCCGCTTCTGTATTGAAAACACTACCTCCTTACTTTCGCGTTTATTCTCCAACGGACCAGGTGAGCTCTATATCAGAATCAGCTGGTGAAACTCTCACAAAACCCTGCATTTCCTGGTGCAAAGCACTACAGAAATCTGTACAGTAGAATGGCCAGATACCTACTTTTTTAGGCTCCCAAACCATTGTCTTGGTTTGCCCCGGCATTACGAGGATTTCTCCACTTTCTGCACCGATGATTGAGAAACCATGCGGTACATCAAAATCCTGCTCCAGGTTGGTGACATGGAAGTATACCTTATCACCTACTTTCAACCCTTCGATGTTGTCCGGATTGAAATGGCTGCGGATCATCGTCATATATACATGGACGTTTTTCCCATCTCTCTCCACCCTCACTTCAGAATCATTGGTGGTTGCCTGCGGATGTGTGTTTTCACTGAGCCTGTATATTTTTCGAGACTTGTCCATCAGAAGCTCTGCCGGATAAAGACTCGCATAGTGAGGCTCCCCGATTGTCGGAAAGTCGAGCAACAGCTCCATTTTATCCCCTGTAATATCAAATAATTGTGCCGTCTGGTTCAATTGAGGTCCCACGGGAAGATATCGGTCCTTTGTGATCTTGTTCATCGCCAGGAGGTACTTACCCCATGGTTTTCTGGAGTTTCCACCCGGAATCGCCAAGTGACCAGGAGAATAATACGTCGGCTTTCGGTCGATGATCTCCCATGTACCGACTTTCCACTTCACCACTTCGGATGAGATAAAGAAAGTGGTATATCCATGACCCTGATCATCAAACTCTGTATGCAGCGGACCCAGGCCCGGCTGTTTGACCGAACCCGCATGGATCGCTTCAAAATCCAGAATCGGAATTCCGTAAGCATCTCCATCAAATTTTTCATTTTCGATCGCATCCAGCATTTTTGTGAAGGAATGTGCTGTGAGATCAGTCGAGAGCTTCCCGTTACCGATGATATACTCTCCGGTAGGATCGACATCACAACCATGCGGTGACTTGGGAGTAGGCAGGAAATAAACCAAACCTTCCAGTTCGCGGGCATCCAGCACCCGTACTTCTTTTTTCATCGTCGAAGTAGCTGTATGGCTGTTCTCATCATATATGTTGTGCGCATATTCCGTTTGCTCGACTGTGAATTTCCCTTGCTCTATATACTCTTCTGCTTTTTTCCAGTTGATGGCCGCTATGAAATCCTTGTCGTTTTGAGAGGAATTGACCTCCAGTAAAGTATGGGCTTCCTCCGTATTGTATGTCGTTACGAAAAACCAGCCATGCGATTTGTCACGACCGGGATGAGCCAGATCATAATCAAATCCTGGAACCCGGATTTGAAAAGAAAGATCCATTTCTCCGGATTCCTGATCCACTTTTAGGAATGAAAAGCTACCACCGAAATTGCCTTTTCGATCTTTGATCGACATGTCCTGTTGTGGAATCGGAATGGAAAACCGAGTTCCGGCGATAACATATTCAGTGTTTTCAGTGACAAAAGTAGAACTGTGGTTTCCGGCACTAAAAGGTAGTTCGATAATCTCGGCCGTCTCATAATTTCGCAGATCAATACGAGCCACTCTTGGTGTGTTGTTCCCGTTGATGAAGATCCATCTCCCATCCTGCACGCCCTCTGTCTGTGACATGTCCGGATGATGAGTGTCATCCCAAGGAACAAATCCAAAACTGGTGTTGAACATCGGTTTGGTTTCTTCACTGTATCCATATCCGGATTCAGGGTCTTGAGAAAATACCGGTATCACTCTTAATAATCGACCGGAAGGAATCCCGTATACTGCAAGCTGACCACTGAATCCACCCGATAAAAATCCATAAAATTCATCATACTCTCCAGGTGGAATAAAAACCCGCTCTGCAGCATTGGAAGATAATGCTCCGTTGGAGGAGCGACCCTGGTTGCCGCAACTACTTAAGAGCAGTGCAACACCAGCCATGCTTAGCATCAAAAATAATAATTGTCTCATGGTGTATTTCATTGTAGTGATTAATGTGTGTTTTCATGTATATATATGCATAGGCTTTTGCTTATTCTGTCGGTGGTAGTATTACCTTGTCGACCACGTGAATGATCCCATTGCTGGCCGGAATGCTGGATATGATTCGGGCGTTCCCGACATATACATCATCGCCTTTTATTTCGATCATTACGTTTTGATTATTCGCCTGGCCCAGCCTTTGAAATTTTTTCAATAACTCTACATTATAATTCCCCGGGGTGACATGATGTTGGAGAATGAATTTCAACTTGTCCTTGTTGACCTGTTTCAACAAATCATCCATCGTCCCGTCCGGCAGCTCCTCAAAGGCTGCATTCGTCGGAGCAAATACCATGAGAGGACCTTGGTTGGCGAGAGAATTCTCCAGTCCGGCCGCTTTTACCGCATCGACCAAAATCGTATGGTCATCCGATTGAGCCGCTAAATGAAGAATGGTCGGTTCAGATTCGTCGTCCTGCACATAGGCAGCACCCTGTTTTGCAGGCGTACCTGCGGATGTAGTAGGGGTGGACGATTGGGGCGGGGATTTGCTGTCCGTGCATTGAACCATAAATAGGAGCATAGCGATCCCACCCAACATTCGGAAGAAGGTTGAAACTGTCATAATGAAATGTTTTATGTTATAGACGCGATTTTACAGCGTCCGGAAATATTCCAGTATGGCGCGGGCTTCGTCTTCAGTCAATCCCTGATTGGCCATCGGCGACCCATTGTATTCCATCAGGAGATCTCGTGCCAATGGATCCTCTTCTACCATTACTTCAGGATTTAGGATCATATTCATCACCCATTCCGGTGTTCTTCTCTCCAAAATCCCTTTGGGTGCAGGACCGATGAATTTTGAATCAGGTTTGTGGCAAGCCATGCACATTTGGTCAAAAACCTTTTTCCCTTCTACCGCCAAAGGCCTGTCGATATCCGGATCCAGTTCAAGGGATGTAATCGGTCCGACTCCTTTGTTCTCCAAATCGACTCGTTGCGAAGCAGGGACGTTGCTTTCCTTCGCCGGTGCTTCTGTTGATTCAGAAGAGGATGAAGTAGAACTGGCAGTATCTGCGTCATTGCCTCCACAACTCAGCATAATCAAGGGCAGGAAGAATAGTAGTGTTTTACTCAGTGTTTTCATGATATTTTATTTTATAAAAGGTTGTGTGATTCAATACTACAAACTTATGTAAAAAATGGCTTGGATCATATGATCTAAATCATATAACGGACAAAAATGTCCGAAATAAAATTGAAGCCCGTTTTGGCTCTGTGTGGGATTTTGTAAATGAGGGGTTATGCAAAATATGTTTTTGATTTCTTTGTAGTTTGAAAAACAATAGGTTCCTATAATCTTCTATGAGCATATGAAAAATATATCCAGTTTTTGTGTTAAATAAAATTTAATGCTTTCAGCGAGTTCTGTTTTCCAGGAATCACAGTAGGCGAATGGGCAACTTTTGTCGTGATTTTTAAATATAGGCCATATATATAAGGTGTCTATGGAGAGAAATGTGGATAGTGGATCACCGATTTTGTTCGGAGCCTGCAAAAAGATGATCGTATGTTGAAGATTTGTCGTTGGAGTGAGAGGGGGTTCGCTTTGGCGGATCTTACTTGATATGGTTGGTTGCTTGCACAAAAAATAAGTTGATTCTTTAAAAACAATGCGAGAAGTTGTATGTATATATAGAGCGGTGGAAGTTATGATCCGTTATTTGAATGGAGTGTTTGAAAAGAGAGGGAAAAGAGAGGGTTTGAAAAAATCTTTGAGAAAAATTGAACTTATTTCAGGATGGTGGGTTTATATATGTCCAGTTCGGCAAATGGGACACTTTTTAAGGGTGTTTCGACCGGACAATCTTTAAAAGATGGGTCTTTGCAGAAAGACGATTGAAATAATCAACCATCTGAGAAATTACATAATAAAGAGAAGGTGGAGTTCTAAACTCGAATGATTTGAGCAGATCAAATCGCGTTTAGAATGCGCGTCGGGAAAGTTCGGCGCTTTATAATTGAAAAGATATTCTTTGATTACCGGATGAAAGCATCAAGGATTAAGATGTTGTAGTAGAAATTACAGTTCTGGTTCAGGTCAAGGCTTGTTGGTTGTGTCAGTTAATGCGGACAATGTGATTTCGTGTTATCTGATGAAAGCACGCTGACGAGATGAACTAAAAACAAAGTTTACTACTATGCGGACTTGTGTTTGGTGTGGCAGATAGGTTGCACAAAAGTATTTCGAAAAAAAAATGATATTTTTTATTTGAAATAAAAACCATGTAAAGTCAGGCAAAGTCGAATTTTTGTTTGGCATGTGGTTTGATTTAAGGAGAAAAAGAGATGTTTTACAGTCTGCGATTTTGGTAAGAAAAGAAATTTGAAAAATAGTTTCAAAAAAGTTTTGCGGATTAGAAATAATGTTTCTATATTTGCATTCGCTTTTGAAGAAAAGTTCTTTGATAGATTGGGAGAAAAGGTAAGAAACCAAGTTTAGATAACGAGTTTCGATAACGAATTTGAATTTTTGCTAGTGAGTCAATGAGTGATCAAGCTTTATGACATATATTGATTTCCGATTTTTGGATCGGAATGATAAATATATACGAACAAACTATACAATGGAGAGTTTGATCCTGGCTCAGGATGAACGCTAGCGGGAGGCTTAATACATGCAAGTCGTACGGTAATCTTGTTGCTTGCAACAAGAACGAGTGGCGGATGGGTGA
>Ga0209487_1000135_pt1 | contig 67531 bp, 59 predicted proteins | sample Poulit2012_FD_187524 | JGI IMG/M metagenome (GOLD analysis project Ga0209487, IMG submission 187524) | Agricultural soil microbial communities from Georgia to study Nitrogen management - Poultry litter 2012 (SPAdes) (version 2) | ecosystem: Environmental > Terrestrial > Soil > Agricultural land...
ACGCCGGCGCCGAAGGTTCGGTCGTCGTCAACGCCATCCGCAACAAGGCCGACGGCAAGTACGGCTTCAACGCCGCCACCGGCGAGTATGTCGAAGACATGTTCGCTGCCGGCATCGTCGACCCCGCGAAGGTGACCCGCACCGCGCTGCAGAACGCTGCATCGATCGGTGGCCTGCTCCTCACCACCGAGGCCGTCATCGCCGACAAGCCCGAGAAGGAAGCCGGTGCCAACGGCGCTGCTGCACCTGACATGGGCGGCATGGGTGGCATGGGCGGTATGGACTTCTAAGGAAACACATGAGTGCCTGACGCCGGCCACTTTGGTCGCGCAGGTGGGTGGAGCTCAGGAACCGACGGTTCCTGAGCTCCACCTCTTTTTTGATCCGGCTAACATGGCCGTGTGAACTTCAGTCCCGACCCCGACCTGCTGGCGTCGTTGCCCTCCGGAACCGTGCCGCCGGACCTGGCGGGCGGCTCCATCGCCAACCTGCCCGCCGTCATTGGCGCAATCCTGGGGGTCCAGGCACCCTGGCCCAGCCCGCCCCTGCGGGAGCCGCTGCTGCAGAGCGTGGGCAGTGCCGACCGGGTAATCCTGCTCCTCGTCGACGGCGTCGGGTTCAACAGATTGGCCCGGTCGCCCCAAGGGGCGGGGGAGGGGTCGTTTCCGATCCGGCTGGGAACGGAGGTGCTGCTGCGCAGCCAGCTCACCTCCGTGCTGCCCTCGACCACCGCGGCAGCTACGACCGTGCTGCTTGCCGGCGGTGCCCTGCCGCTGCAGACGGGTTTCGTCGGTTACACGTCGCTGCTGCCCCGGCTAGGGTTCGTCGCCAACCTCATCCGCTGGAACCGGGAAGGATCGGAGGAAGGGGTGGGCTCCCTGGAGGAGCAGGGTTTCGTGCCCGAGGAGGCGCTGCCGGTCCCGACTACCGCCGAGCTCCTGAAGGGGGCGGGCGTTCCGGTGGCCGCCTTCCTGCCCAATCCGATAGCCCGGAGCCCCCTGAGCCGCATGCAGTTCCGGGGGACCGACGTGAGTGGTTACCTGAACAGCACCGACCTGTGGTGGCAGCTCGCCGGGTGGGAGGAGGAGTCCCGCGGCGAACGCTCGTTCGCCTATGCCCACTTCCCGGACTTCGACGGCCTGTCGCACCGGGACGGTCCCGAAACGCCCCTGTGGGACCTGTACCTGCGGGAGCTCGACCGGGGCCTCGCGCTGTTCGGCGGGCTGCTGGAGAGGAACCGCGCCCGGGGCGGGGAAGGGGGCCGCACGGTGCTACTGCTGACAGCCGATCACGGCCATGTGTTCACGCCAGCCGCCGCAGCCTCATTCTTCGAGGAGCACCCGGAGCTGGCAAAGCTGTGCAGGCTGCCTCCGGGTGGGGAGGCGCGGCACGTCAACCTCTACGCCAGGCCGGGCCGGGTGGCTCAGCTCCTGGACTACTGTCACGGCCGCCTGGGGGAGAAGTTCGTGGTGCTCGAGGCGCAGGCGGCCATCGAGGGTGGCCTCTATGGGGTTCCCGGACACCTGGAACACCCGGAGGGGCGGGAGCGGATAGGCGATGTCCTGCTGCTCGCCAGGGGGCAAAACTACCTGTGGCCCTCTGGGAACCCAGCCCGCCTCCTGGGCATGCACGGCTCACTCCACCCGGACGAGATGCTCGTTCCGCTTATTGCTCTCGAGCTCTAGCGGAGGCGGTCTCGCTCTCCGCCTGCGGCGTTGCCAGCAGCGAGCGCCCGGTCATCTGGGCGGGCACCTCCACGCCCATGAGCTCGAGGATCGTGGGCGCGACGTCGCCCAGGACGCCGCCCTCCCGTAGCTTCAGGTCGCCTGCCCCGACGATGATGCAGGGCACCGGATTGGTGGTGTGCGCGGTGTGCGGCGAGCCGTCCGGCTCGAGCATCTGCTCGGCGTTACCGTGGTCGGCGACCACCATCGCGATCCCGCCGCGCTCCAGCACCGCCTCGACGAGTGCGCCCATGCCTTCGTCGCTTGCCTCGCACGCCCGTATGGCCGCCGCCAGGACGCCCGTGTGCCCCACCATGTCGGGGTTGGCGTAGTTGACGAGGATGAAGTCGTCCTTCCCTTCCCCTATCCGCTCCAGCGTCGCCCGGGTCAGCTCGGGAGCGCTCATCTCCGGCTGCTGGTCGTAGGTGGGTACCTTCGGTGAGGGGATGAGTCGGTGCACCTCGCCGGGGAACGGCTTCTCCCGTTTGGCGTTGAAGAAGTAGGTCACGTGCGCGTACTTCTCGGTTTCGGCAGTGTGGTACTGGGTGAGCCCATGCCCGGCGAGTACCTGGGCGAGGCTCGGTTCCAGTGGGGGCAACCCGAAGGCGAACGGGGCGAGCTCCTCCGGCAGTGCTGCGTCGTACTGCATGAGCGAGGCGTAGTGGATGGCTGGCTTGCGGCTGCGCTCGAACTCGTTCCAGTCCATGTCGCCCAGGAGTGCGTAGGTGAGCTGGCGCGCCCTGTCGGCCCGGAAGTTGAAGAAGATCACCCCGTCGCCGTCGCCTATCGTCCCGAGTGGCCTGCCGGCCCCGTCGGTTACGACGGTGGGTTCGATGAACTCGTCCGTCTCACCGCGGTCGTAGGCAGCCCTGATTGCGGCCCGGGCATCACCGGCGCGATGCGGGGCGCTTCCCTCCACCAGGAGATCGTAGGCGCGTCGGGTGCGCTCCCAGCGGCGGTCGCGGTCCATCGCGAAGTAGCGGCCAATGACGCTCGCGATCCGCACGTGCGGTGCTTCGCTGGCGATGTGCTCCTCGAGCTCCCCGATGTACCCCAGACCGGAGTGCGGCGGCGTGTCCCGGCCGTCCGTGAACGCGTGGATATAGACGGGGCCGCCGAACCTGTCGCCGGCGAGATCGACCAGAGCTATCAGGTGTTCGAGGTCGCTGTGGACGCCACCCCTGCTGACGAGGCCAATGAGGTGCAGGGCGTTGCCGGCGCTCCGGTCCATGACGTCGTTCAGAACAGCGTTGTCGTGAAACTCCCCGCTCGCAACCTGGCTATCGATGTAGGTGAGGCTCTGCATCACCACCCGGCCCGCACCCAGGTTCATGTGACCCACCTCGGAGTTGCCTATCTGACCTTCCGGCAGGCCCACCGCGGTGCCCGACGCCTGCAGGGTAGTGCGCGGGGCGTTGGCCCACAGCCGGTCGAAGTGTGGCGTCCGGGCGAGCTCGACCGCGTTGCCGGGACCCTGCGGGCCCAGGCCAAAACCATCGAGAACGACGAGAAGGAACGGTTTCTTCATAAGTGAACTCCCTGACTACTCCCAGTAGCCCAGCACACGCGCGACCTGGGAGGGCAGCTTCAGGAAATCGTCCTCCTGCAGGTCCTCGCGCCCCTTGCCGAGCTGCGCCTGCAACAGCCGCCTGGCAACCGCCTCGAGCTGCGGCCTGAGCTCGGGATTGGCGATCACCTGGGGCAGCAGTTCGCGCGCACTGTCCTCCAGGCGGGCTATCGCCTGCAGCAGGGCGACGCTGCGCTGCTCCTCGGAGAGGCCCGGCGTGAATGCGCCGGGGTCCACCGTGAGGGTGCGTGCTGCCGCGGTAACAGCGGGCTCGTTCGAGTAGCGCTGGCAGGTGCTGCACAATCCCTTCTCCGGAGTGAGGGCCTCACACGCTTCGCACTCCTGCCAGCCCTGCGCCTTGCGCTTCGCACGATACTCCAGCATCGAACGCGCCGCCTGCAGGGCCGGGCTCATTAACCCCTCCGGGAGCTGCAGCTCGCCCAGCGAGCCGGCCAGGCGCGACCACTGCTGTTCGTCGATCGCGACATCTTCCTGAGGCTCACCGCTTTCCTGCGGTTCAGCTTTCTGTCCCTCCACCCGGCCAGGCTGGAAGCGGATGTCGCGCACCTCGCGCACCCCGAACTTGCCGCGTATCACGTCAAGGAAGCGCTGCCTCTGCAGGGTCAGGTGCATCGCGGTTTCGGAGTCGGAAACCTCGACGATGAGCACGCCCTCGACTACGGCGCGGGCGCGGGTGAAGCGGTTCAGCTGCGAACCGGCCACCTGCGGCCACACCAGCACCGCCTGCGCCCGCCGCAACCCGCGCTGCATGCCGCCCCGCCGGAACACCCGGGCAAGAACATCCGATACGTGCGACTCATGTCGTGCCATGGGAACCCCCGTCCGCAGTTTCAATCGCCCGGACCAGCCCTGCGTCGATCTCGAAGAGGCCGTCGAAACGCTCCGGCGGCTCGGTGCCGGTGACGATCGCCTGCTGGGTCCTCCCGACGAGGTCGAGGAGGTAATCGCGCCGGGCCGGATCAAGCTCGGCCGTGAAATCGTCCAGGAGGAGCACCGGCGGTTCGGCGTGCCTCTCCTCGAGCAGCTGGAATTCGGCCACCCGCAACGCCAGGGAGACCGTGCGGGCCTCGCCACGGCTGGCGTACGCCTGGGCCGAGTGGCCGTCCAGCTCCAGGGCGAGGTCGCTGCGGTGTGGACCGGTAACCGTCGTACCCCGGGCGCGCTCCTCCTGCCTGGCGGCGTGCAGGGCGGCCAGCAACTCTCCCTCGAAGGTGCTGAGCAGGCGCACCTCCAGCTCCTTTTGCCCACCGGATATCGCCGCATGGGCCTCCCGGGCGAGGGGCGCGATCCTGCTTAGGGCGCGCTCCCGCAACTGCTCGATCTCCTGGCCGTACTGCGCGAGCGGCTCGGTCCACACGTCCAGCGTCTCCCCGGCGAAACCCGCCTTCAGGGCCGCGTTGCGTTGTTCCAATACCTTGGCGTAGGCACGGTGCAGGGTCGCATAACGCGGGGAGATGCGTGCCAGCAGCGAATCGAGGTAGGCGCGGCGCCTGGAGGGGGAGCCGTGCACGATGTCGGCGTCCTCGGGCGTGATGAGCACTCCCGTGCTCACGCGGGCGATGTCGATGACCCGCACCCGCTGACCGTCCAGCTTCATCGCCTTGCGGCCGGGGGCGAGCCCGATCTCGATTCGCGAAGAGCCCTCGTTGTGGTCCACGACTGCCGCCACGAACGCCTCCTCCTCGCCGATCCGTACGTTCTGCGCGATCTTGCCTCCCGGCAGCTCGCCCGAAAGGCCCAGGTAGCAGGCCTCCAGCAGGTTCGACTTGCCCGCCCCGTTCCTGCCGGTAACTGCCGTAAGCCCCACGCACGGTCTGAACTCGTGGGTCTGCAGATTCCGGAAGTTGAGCTGGGTGAGGGAGCGTAACAGCACAGTGGCAGTCTACCGCCGGCGGGCGGGTCGTTCGCGTAAGGCCCGGGAAATGCCCAGCGGATCTGGGCTATTTCCTGCGCGAATCCCGCTGGGGGTTCTCTGCCTGCCGGCTTGCGTCTGTCAGCTTCTCGGAACCGTTCCGACCCGGTGTTAGACTCTGGGTATGACCATCGATGCAGCCGCCATCCGGAGCGACTTTCCCATCCTTGCCCGGGAGGTGAACGGGCAACCGCTCGTCTACCTGGATAACGCCGCGTCATCCCAGAAGCCCAGGCAGGTGGTAGAGAAGATGGTCGAATACTACTACCATCACCATGCCAACGTGCACCGGGGCGCGCACACCCTCGCCTACGAGGCCAGCGAGCTCTACGAGGAGGCCCGTGGCAAGGTCGCGCGCTTCCTGGGAGCAAGCGATGAGGCGTCTGTCATCTTCACACGCAATACCACCGAGGCGATCAACCTCGTGGCCCACAGCTGGGGCACCGCCAACCTGGGTCCCGGTGACGAGGTAGTCATCACGGAGGCCGAGCATCACGCGAACTTCCTCCCCTGGCAGCAGGTTTGCCTGCAGACGGGGGCGAAACTGGTGTCGGTGCCCCTGGGCGAGGACCAGCGGCTCGACATGACCGCCTTCAGGGCGGCGCTGAACGGGCGCACGAAGCTCATCGCCATCGCGCACATGGGGAACACGCTGGGTGTGATCAACCCGGTGCAGGAGATAGCCCGGCTGGCCCACGAGCAGGGGGCGCTGGTGCTGGTCGATGGGGCCCAGGCGGCCCCGCACCTGCCCGTCGATGTCGAGGCTCTCGGTGTCGACTTCTACACGATCAGCGGGCACAAGATGCTGGGCCCCACGGGAGCGGGTGCGCTGTGGGCGAGACCCGACATCCTGCGCGGGATGCCGCCCTTCCTGACGGGCGGCTCGATGATCCGCAAGGTGGACCTGGACGGCTCGACGTTTGCGGACATTCCCATGCGCTTCGAGGCAGGCACGCCGAACATCGCCGAGGCGATAGGCCTGGGCGCAGCCGTCGACTACCTGCAGGAGGTCGGGATGGAGAACATCGCCCGGCACGACGCGCAGCTGCTGCGCTACGCCCTGGACGGAATGCGTGATTTGGATGGCATTACGCTGTACGGCCCGGAGGGGGAAGACCGGGGCGGCATCATCGCCTTCAACATCGCCGGTGCCCACCCGCACGACGTGGCCACCGTCCTGGATCAGGAGGGGGTGGCGATCCGCGCCGGCCACCACTGCGCCCAGCCTCTCATGCGCGCGATAGGCGCCCAGTCAACCGCCCGGGCGAGCTTCTACCTCTACAATACGGAGGAGGAGGTGGACAGGTTCCTCGCAGGCCTCGTGAAGGCGCGGGACCTGTTCGCACTCGCACTTTGAGGAGCGCAACCAGATGTCAGTCTTCGACAACCTCTACAAGGAAATAATCCTCGAGCACTACAAGAGCCCCCGCAACCGCGGCAAGCTTGATCCGCACACGGTGCGCCAGGAGGGCGTCAACCCCTCATGCGGGGACGAGCTGGAGCTCTACCTGCTCATCGATGGCGACCAGGTGACGGACGTGAAGTTCGAGGGTGTGGGGTGTGCGATAAGCCAGGCCTCGGCCAGCATGATGACCGCCGCCCTGAAGGGGAAGAGCGTTGCCGAGGTGCGTGAACTGGCCGGTGACTTCAAGGACATGATCCACGGGGAGCCCCCCAAGGAGAGCCTGGGCGACCTGCAGCTGCTGCAGGGCATCAGCAAGCTGCACGCCCGCGTGAAGTGCGCGACGCTGCCCTGGGTCACGCTCGAGGAGGCGCTCGACGAGGCTCAGGCCGCCTAGACGTCAGGCGCCTCCGCAGGGCCGCAAAGAACTACCGTTCGCTAACTCCTGCTCTTGATTGCAGTCTTGCTGCCGTTCACAGCCAGGCGCCGCGCCTCACCGGGTGAGTCGATGGCGCGTTCGAACGCCTTCAGCAGTCCACGGAACTGCTCCCTGAACAGCTCTTGCTCCCGCTCGAGCCGCACCAGCTCCTCGCGCGCCTCGCGGGTCTTCTCCTGCGCGGCGCGGATGATCTGCTCCCGCTCCGAATCGGCCTCGCGCAGGATCAGGGTCGCCTCGTGCTTGGCGTTCTCCTTGATCTCGCCCGCAATCCGCTCGGCCGCCACGACGGCCCGCTTCAGCTGCGACTCGCCCAGTTGCAGCTCGTCGATGCGCGCTTCCAGCTTGCGCAGTTCGTCCTTCAGCTGCTGGTTCTCGCGCAGCGCAGTTTCGAGCTGGCCGGCCACCTGCTGGAGGAACTCGCGAACCTGGCGCTTCGAGTAGCCGCCCATCCCGGTCGGGAACTCCATGTGTTCGATATCCAGGGGACTCAGTTTCATTGCGGTTCCTCCTCAAAGAGCGCGCTGCCTACCCTGACTATGGTCGCCCCTTCCTCCACTGCAATCTCGAAATCGTTGCTCATGCCCATGGAGAGCTGCGGCAGGTCCAGGCGCCTGGCCGCTTCGCGCAGGGCCCGGAAGACCTCCCTGCTCTGCTCTGCCTCCTCAAAGTAGGGCGCCATGGTCATCAGGCCGTGGACCCGGACGTTCGGGAGCTGGCGCACGTGTTCGACGAGCTCGTCCAGGCCGCCGGGGTGGACGCCCTGCTTCGTCTCCTCGCCGGCGACGTTCACCTCGACGAGGACATCGAAATGATGCTCGCGCCTTTCCCCGACACGTTGCAGTTCATTTGCCAACCTTACTGAATTCACGGAGTGGATGAGGTGAAAAGGCAGGCAATACTTGACCTTGTTGCGTTGCAGGTTGCCGATGAAGTGCCAGCGGATCTCCTCACCCTCGAGCTGGGCGGCCTTGTCGCGCCACTCCTGGATGCGGTTCTCGCCAAGGTTCCTGACGCCCCCTTCGAGGATTGCCTCCCGGATGACGGAGGTTTCGTGCCCCTTCGTCACTGCCACCAGTTCCACGCCAGCCGGATCGCGGCCGGCGCGCTCGCAGGCGGCCCGTATCCGCTCCTGAACCCGCTCCAGCATCGTCACCGCAGGTCAGGCAGGAGCGCCCGCACGAGGCGCCTGAACCTCTCCCCGGAGCGCTCGGCCACCTCTATCACCTCGTCGCCCGTGGCGTGCCCATCGCCGTCGGGGAGGGCCATGTCGGTCACGCAGGACAGGCCCAGCACCCGCATGCCCTCGTGCCGGGCGACGATCACCTCGTGGACCGTGGACATGCCGATGGCGTGGGCGCCCCAGGCCTGGTACATGCGTCCCTCGGCCCTCGTCGAGTAGCTGGGCCCCGAAATCGCCAGGTAGACGCCCTCGCGCAGGTCGATACCCTGTTCGCGGGCAGCCGCGCGGGCCAGCTCCTGATAGGCGGCGTCGTAACAGTCGTACATGACCGGGAAGCGCGGCCCCCGTTCGTCAAGGTTCGGCCCGGTAAGGGGATTGTCCCCGGTGTAGTTGATGAAATCGGTCTGCAGCATCAGGTCGCCGGCGCTCCACTCGGGAACGAGGCCGCCGCAGGCGTTCGAGACGACCAGGGAAGACGCCCCCAGCTCGTGCATCACGCGTACCGGAAAGGCGAGCCGGGCCGCCGGCTGCCCGTCGTAGGGGTGGATGCGGCCCTTCATGGCCACGACGGTGCGGCCCTGCAAGGTGCCTACGTAGAGTTCGCCGGCATGCCCCGGGGCCGTCGAGGGGGTAATGCCGGGAATCTCGGTGTAGGGGATTACCACGGGGTCCTCGATCTCGTTCGCCAGCGGCCCCAGGCCGGAGCCCAGGATCAGGGCCACCTCGGGAACCAGGTCAGTGCGGGATCTTACGAAATCGGTGGCATCCCGGATGTCGCTGCTAAGTTTCTGTGCTTCGAGGCCAACATGCATATCGCAATACTATCGCGAGTCTCAGGGCATCCGCAGACTGCGCAATTCAGTGCGTTCTCACAGTCTCTTCGGTAGACTGACGCCATGCCATTACGCCGTGCGACCTGCATTCTGCTCATGCTGCTCCTCGCCCCTCTCTGGTCACTGGCGCAGCCCACAACCGAGGCGCTCCGGGAGGTGCGCATCGAAGGAACCACCGGTTACGCCGACATCGTGAGGGTCGTACTCGAGGCCCGCGCCGGCACCCCTGTCGACCAGATAGATCTGGAGGCAGAGAGAAACCGCATCTACGCACTGGGAACCTTCAGCGAAGTAAGCCTGCGCATCGAGGAGGAGGCAGGCGGCCCGGTACTGGTCGTCCGCGCCCAGGAGAACCCGCTCATTAGCGAGGTGGCGTTCGAGGGCAACGCCTCGCTGCCCACCACGGCGCTCCGTGAGGCCGTGGCCCAGGAGCAGCTGCTCGCCGGCGGCCGTGTCTTCAACACCAGCAGGGCCGAAGATGCGCGGGAGACGATTAGCAGGGTCTACCGCCAGATCGGCTTCCCGTTCGATGTTGCCGTCACCCTGGATGTCCAGGAGGTTTCCACCGAGGCGGGTGTCCGCGTTCGCCTGGTTTACGAGATCGACGAAACACCCCCTGTCGAGAGCGTGACCGTCGGCGAATCGCAAATCCTCAGCGAAGCTCAGCTGCGTGAACCGTTCGCGCCGCTGCTCGCCGAGGGCGAGTTCTCCTTCGAGGCCTACCGCCAGGCGCTGCAGGCGGTCGAGGAGCTGTACCGCGAGCGGGGCTACCGGGGGAGCGGAGTCGACGTGGCCGCCACCACCCTGCAGCAGGGCGAGCTGCATGTGAGCCTGCGCGAGGCGCGCATCGCCTCCATCGACAGCAGCGCCGTGGGGGTCGAACCTGAGGAGCTGTCGCTGCAGGTGGGTGACCTCTTCAACTACGACCTGCTCCTGGAGGACGTGCGCGCACTGGCACAGGGACGCACCGGCGACATACGCCTCGTCACCAGCGCCACGGCCACCGGCGACCTGCGGGTCCGCTTCGAGCTGGGCCCGCCCGAGACCGCCGGCCCCATCGACGAGATCGTGTTCGAAGGCAACACCCTGTACAGCGACAGCCGCCTGCGGGAGGAGCTCACCCTGCAGGAGGGCGACACCTTCACCTCGACGCTGGCGCTGGAGGACTTCGGCAGGATCCTCGCTCTCTACGCCGATGCCGGTTACCTGGTTCTGGATGAGCCCGACTTCGGGTACGAGGACGGCACCTACGTCCAGCGGATACGCGAGGTCCGGATAGCGGACGTGATCGCCACCTTCGAGGACGAGCAGCCCCGCACGCAGGCGTTCGTGGTCACCCGCTACATGCCCGAAACCGGGTCGGTCTTCAACCAGAACGAGGTGCGCTCCAGCCTGCAGAGGATCGCAAGACTCGGTGCCGTCGAGCCGGTGACCGCCAACCTCGTGCCCACCGAGGAGCCCGACGAGGTAATCCTCGAGGTCGTGGTGCGCGAAACGCGGACCGGGACGTTCACGCCTAGCGCGCAGTATGCGACGGACAGTGGCTTCTCGGCCTCGGTCTCCTTCAGCGAATCCAACTTCCTGGGCAGGGCGCACAACGTGAGTGCCGAGGTCAATGCGCAGACGAGCGACCTTGGACTGCAGCTGGGCGGCCGCGTCAGCTACAACATCCCCTGGCTCTACATCGACGCTCTGGACTTCCAGGAGGTGCCCACCTCCGTCAGTGCCTCGGCCTTCAGCACCGTGATCACCAACCGGCCGCTCACCTCGGAAGGGGCGACCCGCATCGCCCACCCCGACGCTCCCGCGGGCGAGGAGAACATGGTGCAGGTGGGTGAGTACGCCCAGCGGGACACCGGCCTGAGCTTCAGCGTCGGCAGGCCCATTGCCGATTTCACCAGCCTGCGCTTCTCGGCCCGCGGTTCCGTCACCCGCTACGTGCTCGAGCCGCCCCGCGCCGAGTGCGAGTTCGACGAGGCCGGCAACATCGAGAATGCCAACGCCTGCGCGCTCCCCGAGGAGTACGCCCGGGAGTTCCTGCCGCAGGGCGGCCTGTCCTCCTACATCTCCACGACCGTCAACTTCGACAACCGCGACAACCCCGACTTCCCGCGGCGCGGCGTTGCCGCCAGCGGCTCGGTTGGCCTGGGCCTGGGGACCGACTTCCGCAACCCGGAGACCGGCGAGCAGCAGGGCTACAACTACCAGCAGGTCGAGCTTGGCGCCCGCACCTATCTGCTCCTCTCGGACATCGCTCCCGAGATCGACGACCCGAACCACGTGCTCGCCTTCCGCGTGAACCTGGGCCACCAGTTCGGCGGCGAGTACCCGGTCTCGCGGCGCTTCCTCGTGGGCAAGAGCACGAACGAGGCGACGGCCATACGCGGCTACCAGGCCGGCGACTTCAGCCTGTCGCGCACCTACGCCACCGGTTCGGTGGAGTACCGCTACGACTTCGGGCTCGACACCTTCGCCACCCAGACGGTGATCGGCATCGTGTTCGCCGACATCGGCTACGCCTCGCACGTGCCCGGCTTCGACCCGTACGGGGCGCCACTCTTCGCCGGTTACGGCGTCGGCGTTCAGCTCAACCTGGGCTTCGGTGGTGTGGTGCTGCCCGCCCTGCGTTTCGACTACGGATTCAGCCAGCGCAACCCCGGCGGCGAGTTCCGCTTCCGGGTGGGCCCGGTCTTCTGAGCCAGGCCTTAGCCCTCAAAACTGAGCCAACCAGAACGGGCCGGAGGAGTTCCCTCCGGCCCGTTAGCCTGTCCCGGCGAGCGTCTCCAGGGCATCGATGTCGCGCAGGACTATCTTGCCGTAACCGCTTGCGATCATCCCCTGGCGGCTAAGCTCGCCAACCACCTTGGTGACGGTCTCACGCACGGACCCCACGGCCGCAGCCAGGTCGTCGTGAGTGATGCGTATGAGCTGGTCGCCGTCCTCGTTCTTGTCGGCCAGGGCGCTGCCGCGCAGCTCGAGCAGCTCGGCCGCGATGCGCGACTTGAGCCGCTTGCCGGACAGGCGCCCCAGCGAACGGTAGAGCTCGGTTACTGCCTTTGCCAGATCCGTTGTCAGGTCGAGGTTCTCCTGCTCGTTCATCACGGCAGGACTCATGATCTCGACTTCGCTGTTGGCCACCGATTCCGCGTAATACTTGCGCGGCAGGCCCGCGATCGATTCCTCACCGAAGAAGCTGCCCGGACGCACATAACGAAGCGTGAGTCCGTTCCCGTCGTCGTCAACCGCATGAAGTCGCACCAGGCCGGTACGCACCCGGTACAGGTTTGCGGCCGCGCCCGGCTGCAGGATCACTTCTCCGGGAGCGAACGTCTCGACCTGAGTGAACTCTTGCTTGTCGATCGTCTCGCTCATTGCGCCCCCCTCGCACGGACCAGACTGCCCGCGCGCCTTTGCACGACTATAGACGCGCAAGGCCCGCCGTGAAAAGTATCGGCTGACCAATTCATGCTGACGATCTGTCCTGCCGGCGCTCCCGATCTCCGGGGCCCCACTGTCAGTTTGCAGTTCAGACGTTGAAGAGGAAGTGCATGACGTCACCGTCCTGCACCACATACTCCTTGCCTTCGGTGCGCAGCCAGCCCTTCGACCGGGCGCCCGCGAAGGAGCCGGCCTCGACCAGCTTGTCCCACGCGATTACCTCGGCCCTAATGAAGCCCCGCTCCATGTCCGTGTGGATCTCGCCGGCAGCCTCCGGGGCCAGGGCACCCTCGGTGACCGTCCACGCCCGGACCTCCTTCTCGCCGGAGGTGAAGAAGGTGAGCAGCCCCAGCGTCCTGTAGCCGGTGCGGATGAGCCGCTCAAGGCCGGGCGCCTCGAGGCCCAGGTCGCTCAGGAACTCCTTCGCCTCGTCGTCGCCCAGCTCGCTCAGCTCCTCCTCGATGCGGGCGCTGATGACCACGACCTCTGCGCCCTCGGCCGCCGCCTTCCCGCGTACGGCGTCAACGTGCTCGTTGCCGGCCAGGTCGTCCTCGGCCACATTGCACACGTAGATGACCGGCTTGGCGGTGAGCAGGTTGAAATCGGCAGGAACCTGGACCGGTGCCGAGCGCGCCGGCAACCCCTCCTCCAGGTGCGCCATCAGGGCCTCGCTCGCATCGACCAGAAGCTGGTCCTCCTTATTCGACTTCGCGCTGCGGCGCAGCCGCTCGAGGCGGCGCTCCAGGGTGGCGATGTCGGCGAGGGCCAGCTCGGTATCGATCGTTTCGATATCGGCGAGCGGGTCCACCTTGCCGGCCACGTGCATGATGTTCTCGTCCTCGAAGCAGCGCACCACGTGAGCGATGGCGGCAACCTCGCGGATGTTGGCGAGGAAGCGGTTGCCCAGCCCCTCGCCCTTGTGGGCGCCCCTGACGAGGCCGGCGATATCGACGAACTCGACGGTGGTGGGGTGGACAGGCGGCACCCGGTCGGGTTTCGTAAACACGTCGCGCAAGGCGTCAAGACGCTCGTCGGGGACGGCGACCACACCCACGTTCTTGTCGATCGTCGCGAAGGGGTAGTTGGCCGCCTCGACACCGGCCCTGGTGATGGCATTGAACAGCGTGCTCTTGCCCACGTTGGGCAGTCCTACGATTCCGATTCCGAGCATATCGACTCCAATAAGATAGTGCGCCAGGCCGGTTACCCGGGGCACGCCCGCGCGGGCTGCTGACCGCACCGAACCCAAGGGCGGAGTATATCAGTTGCCCTTCCCGTCCCCCTTTGCCCGGCAAACACGCCCCCGTGCAGGCCGGATGTCGCCTGAGCTGCCCCTCAAACGGTCGTACGCCTGTATACTTGGAAAGTAAGTCGCGCTCAGACGCACAGAGATCAGAAGAGTCCAGCCCCTGAACATCGCAACCGAAATTGCCGCCTTGCAAGCCAAGGCAACAATTAGTCACGCCTATTCTGGCTATAGTGCTGGGGGCGGGGTATTCCGCCAACGGTCCTTTTGTGTTTCAGGATGACGTTGGTACATCTTTGACATTTGCCACTTAGCGGAATCAGTCGCCTTGGGCCCGCACAGAGCCGTAGGCAGGAGGATGCATGCCGGAAAAAAGTGAACAGGTAACGACCAAACGGAAGAGAGCTGCAACCCGGAAGGCCGCAGCACCCGAAGCCGTCGCCGAATCATCGATTCGCGACGAGCCGGTCGTACAGGAGCTCCTGGAGAGGGCTCGGGAAGAGGGCACGGTTTCGGCCGAGACGGTCTCCCAGGTCCTGCAGTCCCTGCTCGACATGGGCCGTGACGGCAGCGAGGAGGAGGCCCTGCGGGAAGTCCTCAGCGCTGAGGGCATCGTCATCGAAGAGGATGCGGACGCAGCGGCGCTGAAGGACGCCGACGGTGATGTCGCCGAGGCCGACGAGGACGACGACGAACTCGCCATAGGCGAGGACGAGGACGAGGACGAGGACGACGACGAGGACGACGACGAGGCGCTGGACGCCGAAGAGGAGCGCCTCGAGCTGGAGGAGCGGGCCGACACCTGGGCGCGCGACTCGGCGGCGACCGGCGACCCGGTACGCCAGTACCTGCAGGAGATTGGCCGCGTAAAGCTGCTGACCCTCGAGGAGGAGATTAGCCTCGCCCGCCGCATCGAGGAGGGCGAAGCCGCCAAGGAGCGTCTCGAGGAGGAGGACGACAGCCTGGGCGACCGCGAGAAGCGGCAGCTGCAGCGGGTCGTCGAGGACGGCGAGGTCGCCAGGCAGCACCTCATCGAAGCCAACCTGCGCCTGGTGGTGTCGGTTGCCAAGAAGTACCGCGGCCGCGGCATGGGCTTCCTCGACCTCGTGCAGGAAGGCAACCAGGGCCTGATCCGCGCGGTGGAGAAGTTCGACTACCGCCGTGGCTTCAAGTTCTCCACCTACGCCACCTGGTGGATTCGCCAGGCCGTGAACCGGGCGATCGCCGACCAGGCGCGCACCATCCGCATCCCGGTCCACATGGTGGAGACGATCAACAAGCTCACCCGCATACGCCGTACGCTCCACCAGGAGCAGGGCGAAGAGCCCACCTGGGAGCAGATCGCCGATGCGATGGGTCCCGACTGGACGGCAGAGAAAGTCGAAGAGGCCTTCCGCCTCGCCCGCGAACCGTTCTCCCTCGAAACGCCCATCGGTGACGAGGAGGACTCCTTCTACGGCGACTTCATCCCGGACGAGAACATCGAATCGCCCGTCGACCAGGCCAGCAAGATCATCCTGAGCGAGGAGCTCGAGGAGGCGCTCGGCAAGCTGAGCGAGCGCGAGGCGATGGTCCTCAAGCTGCGCAAGGGCCTGGTCGACGGCCGCGAGCACACCCTCGAAGAGGTCGGCTCGCACTTCGGCGTTACCCGCGAACGCATTCGCCAGATCGAGAACAAGGCGCTGCGCAAGCTGAAGTACCACGAGTCCAGGACGCGCAAGCTGCGGGACTTCCTCGAGGGGTAAGGCCCCCGGGGGTAAGGTCCCCGCGGCAACAACCTACCGGGTTACATCCCCAGGGTTTGCGCTAAGCACACAGACAGCATCAAGCAGGGGAGGAGCCGGTTACGTCGGCTCCTCCCCCTTGTTTTGGTCTTCACCGGCGAATCGCGTACGGCCCCTCAATGTCCTCGCCCAGGTGCAGTACCCTCATCTCCTGCATCAGCTTGCTCAGGTGCGCCAGGAGGGTGGCCTTCGCAGATTCGACGAGCCCCGCGTTCAGGTCCTCGTAGATCGCCCCGACCAGCTGGTCCAGGCTCAGCTGCCGGCCGCTCTCCTCCAGCACCATCAGGATCTGCTCCTCGCGGGCCAGGCGGTGCGCGCGGGCGTCGGTCAGGTGCCGGTAGGGCCGGTCGATGACCTCCCCGTGGCCGGGCCCCAGGAACCTTAGGCGCGGCAGGTTCATCAGGAGGTCGAGCGAGTCGAGGTAGTGGCTCACGTTCCCCTCGGGCAGGCCCACCCAGACGCTGCTGCCCTGGGCGACCAGGTCACCCGCCAGCACGACCTCCTCGCTCCCGACGTGGAAGGAGAGGTGCCCCGGGGAGTGCCCGGGCGTGTGCAGCGCCGTGACCGCCAGGTCACCGATCATCAGCGTCCTGCCGCCCGTCAGCGCCTTGACCGACGGGAGCTCGGGCAGTAGCCGCGGCAGCTCCAGCGGGTGCGTGTAGACCGCCGGCGAGCCGTAGCGGCTCAGGACCGAGGCGACCCCGGCAACATGATCGGGGTGGGTGTGGGTCAGCAGGACACTCTTGAGGAAGCGCACCCCCAGGGCCGAGAGTGCGCTTTCAAGTCCGGCCATGCCGGCCTCGTCCCGGAAGCCGGGGTCGACGACCGCGGCCACACCGCCATCAGCAATGATGTACGTGTTGGTGGTGTCGAAGGGCGGCAGCGTATCGCTTGCCAGCGGCAGTCGCCAGACACTGGCGCTCACCTGCTCTGCAGCGGATTTCGTGGTCACCCTTCGCGCAGGTACTCCAGGGCGCTCTCCAGGGCGTCATCGGCGGCAGCGGGAATGTCCGGCTCCACACCCTGGCCCTCCCAGGTGGGCCCGCCCACCGGAGCGAGTACGCCCGTCGCAATCCAGGCCTGCGAGCCATCGGCCAGGCAAAAGGGGAGGACAGCCTCGACATTGCCGGCGGTCGTCTCACCAATGGTGATCGCCCGGCCGCGCGCCTGCAGGGCACCCGCCAGGCCCTCTGCCGCGCTGTGGACGTTCGAGTCCGTCAGCACGACGAGCGGCAGGTCAGTCGCGGTCGCACCTATGGCCGGGTAGGGGAGCGGGAAGGACCAGCTCGTGACCACCCGCCACAGGAAGCCACCGGTGAAGACACCGGCGACCTGCATCATCTCCACCAGCCGGCCGCCGGGGTTGCCCCGCAGGTCGAGGATCAGCGCCTGTGAACCCGCCTCCGTAAGCTCCTGCACGGCCTCCCGCACGTCGCGCGTCACCCCGTTCGAGGCCAGGTCAGGCAGCTTCAGGTAGCCGATCTCGTCGTAGGTGCGGTACTGGACTCCCGACGGCAGCGTCTCGAAGCTGGCCTGGGCATGTGTGGGCAGGGAGAAGGCAGAGAACACCGGCAGGCAGGGCAGCGCGCCGTACTCCGCATGGATCTCCTCCACCTGCGAGGGAGCCACGAACGTCGAATGGTCGTCGCCAAGCTCCTCGTACATGCGGGACACTGTCTCGTAGAACTCCTCGTCGCTGGATGCGGCAAGCGCCTGCGGCCGGTAGCGTTCGCCTACGGCCTCCCAGTCGACACCAACGGCGTCCAGGTCCCAGTACCGGTCGTTCACGAGTTGCCAGGCGAAATCGAAGCGTTGCGCGTACTCGCTGGTCTCCTCCTGGGCGGCAGCCGTGACGGCCAGCCCGAGAAGCAGGAGGACCGTGAGGATGCGCTGTGCGAGACGGTCAGTTGTGAACGGCATCGTACTCCTCGGCATGTTCATCCAGCTCTGAAGCCCCGACCTCGTAGGACTGGGCGCCCACCACGGTCGTGTTGAGCCCACCGGCGACGTTGCCCAGCCGGGCGGCGTAAATGAGGTCGTCGCCGCGCATCACGGAGTGGGCGAAAGCCGCGGTGTAGTAGTCGCCGGCCCCGGTGGAGTCGACCACGCTGTCCACGTCGTACGCCTCCACCAGCTCGTTCAGCTCGGGGGTGATGACGATCGAACCCATCGCGCCCACCTTGACGACCACTCTCTCCACTCCGTGTCCCCTCAGGTGGGCTACGGCGTCGCTGATGGAGCTGGCGCCGGTAAGTGTGTAGAGTTCCTTCTCGTTCATGAGCAGGTAGTCGACGTCCTGCACCAGGTAGATGAGGCGGTCGCGCAGGTCGTTCACGACACCGGTGCCCAGGTCCACGAACGTCGTCATGTTCGCCTGCCGGGCCAGCTCGAGCGCCCGGACCGTGTACTCCCGCTGCTGGCCGCCCTGCAGGCTGTAGGCGCTCACTATGAGCGCATCGCAGCCGGTGACCTGCTCCGGCTTGAGGTAGGCAGAGTCCAGAAACCGCGACGCCCCCACCGCACTGATCATCGTGCGCTGCGTATCGGGCGTGATGAGCAGGGTCACGCTTGACGTTTGCCTGCCCTCGTCCACCTGGATCAGGCTCAGGTCGACACCGGCCGACTTCAGGTTCATCAGGGCCAGCTCCGAAAAGGGCCCCTTGCCGACGCGGGTTGCTATCTTTACGTCGTTGCCCAGCCGGGCGAGCACGGTTGCTATGGTGCCGCCTGCCCCGCCGGGCTGCATCAACGCCTTGTCAGCATTGATCTCGCCCCCGGGTTCCGGCAGCTCGGAAACAAAATACATCTGGTCGACGGTGGCATCGCCGACAACAAAGAACTTACACATCCACCTTCTCCGACGTGCAGACAGTTGATTGCGCTTGCGCAAGTATACTCAATTCCAATTCCAAACCTATACTCCAGCCTTCAATTCCTCTAGCGCTAATTGTCCCGGCGTGCAAAGTTCAGATATCGGAAGCCGAGAGCGCTTCGAGGAGTTTTTCGAACGTCTCCAGATTGAGGGACTCGGCCCTTATGCGCCTGTCCAGCCCCAGCGCCTCCAGGGCTTCCTCCACCTGCGGGCGCTTCCAGCCTGCTGACTGCAGGTTGTTGACCAGGGTCTTGCGCCGGTGACGGAACGCGTCCTTGACAAGCGTGAAGAGCGCTTCGCTGGGCCTGGCGTCCGGCCGGACATCAAGCCGGATGATGGCCGATGTCACCTCCGGAGCCGGAAAGAAGTTGCCCGGTGCCACCAGTCGTACTATGCGCGGCGATGAGAAGTGGTTGGCTATGAGGCTCAGCGCTCCGTAGGCCTCCTCATCCGGGCCGGCAGAGAGCCGCTGCGCCACCTCCCGCTGGACCATCGCGACAAGTCTTCTGAACCTGCCCGACTGCAGGGCGTCCACCAGCAGGGTCGTCGCCACGTTGTAGGGAAGGTTGGCGACGAGGAGCGAGCCTTGCGGCAAGGTCTCCAGCGGGAAGCGCAGCGCGTCACCGAACTGGAGGCGCACGTTCTGGAACTCTCCGGTGGTCTGTGCCAGGACCGGCCGCAGCCGCTCGTCCTTCTCGACGGCCACGACCGTTCGGGCCCGCATTGCGAGCTGCCTGGTCAGCACGCCCAGGCCAGGGCCAACCTCGAAGACCGTGTCGTCAGGCTCGATTCCGGCGCTGGAAACCACCGAAAGCAGGGTGTTCTGATCTACGAGAAAGTTCTGGCCGAACGACTTGTCCGGCCGGAGCCCATGGCGGGCGAGCAGTGCGCGCACGGCCGTAGGCGTGTGGAGGGCGTACGGGTCGCCCCCCTGCGACCCCTCGCGCGTGGGGGCGTTGCCGCTCAACGAATCAGGCCCCCGAACTCACGGCCTCGTTGATGAACTCCTCGAGTTGGTCGGCCGCCTCTTTGAGGCTCATGCCCTGAACGACGGCCAGCTCGCTGCCCAGCATCTCCTTGGCGTTCTCGAGCACCTCTCGCTCGGTCGCCGCAAGGCCCTTCTCCAGGTCGCGCTTGGCCAGCACCCCGATGAGGCTCGCGAGCTCCATGGCGCTGCCGGCGGCCAATATGTCCTGCTCGGCCCTGTAACGCGGCGGCCACTGCGTAGGCAGGTTGAGGTCGCCCGCCCTGATCGCTTCCCGCAGGGCGTCTATCTCGTCAACGGCGACGGTAGGGCGGAGACCCACCTCCTGCGCCTTGCGCAGGGGAACCAGAACTTCCATGTCGCCGCGGATAAAGGCGATCTTCAGGTACTCCTGGGTCTCCCCGAGTACTTCACGTTCCGTCTTTTCTTCGACACGGCCCGCCCCCTGTGAGGGGTAGACCACGGGGTCTCCGACTTGAAATCTCACTTTGCCTCCTGAACAACGGTAACACCTTGCCGCGGCCCGGATTTCTCTTCCGTCACCCGTGACACTCAGGTCACCCCACCGTTGAGGAATACCCAGAACTCACCCCAGGCCGTAAATGTCAGGAACACGATTGCCGAGGCGCATAGGAAGATGAACATGCCGCCGCCGGCCAGCATCCCCTGCACCGGCTCCGCATCGCTGCGGCGCAGCAGCAGCCAGGAGAGGAGGGCGGCGATCAGGACGCAGGCGATGAGCTGCAGGGGTGTACCCAGCAACGGGGTGAGCCAGCCGCTCCTGACGATCGGAACCATCGCGAAGCCGGCGGCGCCGAGCAGCAGCAGGACGGCACCCAGAACCACACCGACGGTGCTCGCCTGGTAGCGGCGGCCAAAGCCGACGAAGACGGACGCGAGGATCCACAGCAGGGGAGCAAACAGTACGGCGATGCCGATGCCCGCAAAGAGCGAGCCGAAGAGCTGGCCCACAAACGCTTCCCAGAAGTTCCAGGGGTTCCAGTTGAGGGCCGCTGCGATGCGGTCCATCGCTCCCGGCTGGAACGCCTCGCGGTTATCCGTCGCAAACACGAGGTAATCCAGCCCGCGTGTGGGCCCGTACCAGGCAAGGAAGGTGTGGTCCCCCTCGGTGGCCACCTCGCCGGTTTCGATTGTGAATGGCGACCAGGCGACGTTCTCCACGGCTATCGCCGCCTCGTCGGAATCCTCTTCGCCAGCCGGCTGCTGGCCTGCGACCTCGGGTGGCAGCGCCGCCCGGTAGACGTAGTAACCGTCGAACCAGTAGGCGTGCAGTGATGCGAGGCCCAGCGGTGAGCCGACCCCGATCCGGACCGGCGGGGAGCCGGCACTGCCTGCCAGCACCTCGCCGTTCTCGCCGGGCCACATGACGACCGGCGTGCCATCGACCAGCGTGATGCTGGTCCGTGACTCGATCCCCACGTTGCGGGCAATACCCAGCTCGGTGGCCCCCGTGACCACGCCATCCGGAGACAGCACGCCAAGGTAGGCGCTCCACTCCGACTGGGGTCCGCCTATCGCCCCCTGCTCGACGTAGCCCTCCAGCCAGGCGAGGTGCAGCGTGCCATCGGCAGCCCGTGCGGCCGAGTAGCCGGCCAGCCAGTCTTCGCTCTCATAGATGATGGTTTCTTCCAGGTCCCAGGTGACCAGCTTGAGGACGTGACGGCCGCCTTCCAGGCGGGAGTAGAGCAGGCCCGGCTCGCCGCCCAGGTCGAGGAGCTCGAGCTCGTACGCCTGGTGCGCCTCGAACAGCTGGCGTTCCTCGCCGCGCCAGCTCACGACATGGGGGATGCCGAAAGTGCCGGCGCGCGAGTAGGCGTAGGCTACCGCCGGCTCGCCGGCGACATCGGCCGAGGCCACCTGGCGAACTCCCCGCCCGGAGTAGATCTCCCGGGCCGGCAGTTCGTCCACGGCCGCCGGCTCGCTCACGTCTACCGCATGAAGGCCGCTGTTGTCCGTGTAATGAACGAAGGGACCGCTCGCCGTGGCGGTGAAGGCGAAGCGGGTGGTGATACTGCTCCAGCCCACCTCGCGGGGCTTGTCGAATCCGGCACCCGCGACGTACGGCTGGGCCAGTGCCCCGGGGAGCAGCAGGAGTACGAGGAGGACCAGCAGGACCGCCGGCCTCAAGGGCCGTCCCCTCACGACTTCATCCCCTTCGCGGCCGGGCCGCGCCGCCGCTGCGAGCCCTTGCCGCCGCTGCGGCGTTCCCCCTTGCCGGGGAACTCCGGCAGGTTCAGTTCGCGGCCCTGCAGGCGCGCTTCGAGCTCGCGTATCTCGTCGCGGATTGCGGCAGCCTTCTCGAAGTCGAGCTCCTCGGAGGCCAGCCACATCTGGTTCTCCAGCTGGGCCAGCTGCTGGCGCAGGTCGTCGAAGACGATCTCGCGCTCCCAAGGTGCCAGCTTCCCGGCGACCTCGTCTTCCTCTTCGGACTCCCTGATGACGTCGTGGATCCGCTTGCGGATCGTCTCGGGTGTGATCCCGTGCTCCTTGTTGTAGGCGAGCTGCTTCTCGCGGCGGCGCTCCGTCTCATCGATCGCGGCGCGCATCGCATCGGAGACCGTGTCGGCGTAGAGGAATACCTCGCCCTTCACGTTGCGTGCGGCCCGGCCAATAGTCTGGATCAGCGATCTCTCGCTGCGCAGGAAGCCGGTCTTGTCGGCATCGAGGATGGCCACCAGGGACACCTCCGGCAGGTCCAGCCCCTCGCGCAGCAGGTTGATGCCCACGAGCACGTCGAAGTGCCCCAGGCGCAGGTCGCGGATGATCACCTGGCGTTCGAGCGCGTCTATGTCCGAGTGCATGTAGCGCACGCGGACTCCCTGCTGGGCGAGGTGCTCCGTCAAATCCTCGGCCATCTTCTTGGTCAGGGTGGTCACCAGTACGCGTTCGTCGTTCTTCGCGCGCTCCCTGATCGCGAAGAGCAGGTCGTCGATCTGGCCCTTACTGGGCCGTACGCGGATCTCCGGGTCGACCAGGCCGGTGGGACGGATAACCTGCTCGACCACCTGGTCGGACAGCCGCAGCTCCTCTTCGGCCGGTGTGGCCGAGACGAACACGACCTGACCAACCTTCGACAGGAACTCGTCCTCCTTGAGTGGCCGGTTGTCGAGCGCTGCTGGCAGCCTGAAGCCGTACTCGACGAGCGTCTTCTTGCGGGCGACGTCGCCGTTGTACATGCCGCGCAGCTGGGGGATCATCACGTGCGACTCGTCGGTGAAGGTGATGAAGTCGTCAGGGAAGTAGTCGAGCAGCGTGAAAGGCGGGTCGCCTGGGCTGCGCCCGTCGAGGTAGCGGGAGTAGTTTTCGATCCCCGAGCAGTAACCCAGGGTGCGCAACATCTCCAGGTCGTACTTGACCCGCTCCTCCAGCCGCTGCTTCTCGAGCAGCTTGCCCGACTTCTCGAAGTAGTCGAGCTGCTTCACGAGGTCCACCTCGATCTGCTCGATCGCCGGCGCCAGCTGCTCGTAGGGCGTCACGTAGTGCTTCGCCGGGAACACCGTCACGACGTCCAGCTCACGCAGGAGGTCGTTGGTGAGCGGGTCCATCACGCCTATCCGGTCAACCTCGTCGCCCCACAGCTCGATGCGGAGCGGCTCCTCTTCGTAGGCCGTCCACACCTCGATCACGTCGCCCCTGGCCCGGAAGCGCCCGGGAGCCAGTTCGATGTCGTTACGCTCGTACTGCTGCAGCACCAGCCGCTGCAGGATCTCGTCGCGGGAGACCCGCTGGCCCACCTGCAGGATCATGTTCAGCATCTGGTAGGTGTCGGGCGAACCGAGGCCGTAGATGGCCGAGACCGACGCAACCACGATCACGTCATCACGCGTCAGCAGGCTGCGCGTGGTCGAGTGGCGCAGGCGCTCGAGCTCATCGTTGATGCTCGCGTCCTTCTCGATGAACAGGTCGCTGGCCGGCACGTAGGCCTCTGGCTGGTAGTAGTCGTAGTAGGAGATGAAGAACTCGACGGCGGCCGTGGGGAAGTAGTCACGGAATTCGGCCGCGAGCTGGGCGGTGAGAATCTTGTTGGGCGCCAGGATCAGGGCCGGCCGCTGCATCTTCTCGATGATGCGGGCCATCGTGTGCGTCTTACCCGAACCGGTTACGCCCAGGAGCGTCTGGAAACGCAGCCCGTCCTCCAGGCCCTCGCTCAGCTGCGCGATCGCCTGGGGCTGGTCGCCCTGCGGTTGATATGGGGCGTGAACCTCTAGTGGCATCCCCCGATTCTAAGCCGTGGGCGACATGTACACCTGCATTCGAGCTACGGCTCGCTGCCGCAGCGAAAGCCGGCTACTGGCTGCCCGCGAGGGACGTTTCCCGGAACTGCCGGCGGTAGAGCTGGCTGTAGAGGCCGTCACGTGCCAGGAGGTCCGCGTGGGTGCCCCGCTCCACGATCCTGCCCCGGTCCAGCACGATGATCCTGTTCGCCCTGAGGATCGTCGCCAGCCGGTGCGCGATCACGAACGTGGTGCGACCCTTCATGAGCGTGTCCAGTGCGGCCTGCACGAGTGCCTCCGATTCACTGTCGAGCGACGAGGTTGCCTCGTCGAGGATCAGGATGCGCGGATCCTTGAGGAGGGCCCGCGCGATGGCAACCCGCTGGCGCTGCCCGCCGGACAGTTTCACGCCCCGCTCGCCAATCTCGGTGTCGAAGCCTTCGGGGAACTCCTCGATGAAATCGGTGGCGTTGGCCGCTGACGCTGCCTCCCGTACCTCTTCATCGCTGGCATCGGGTGCGCCGTAGCGGATATTGTCCCTGATGCTCCCCGAGAAGAGCTGGGTCTCCTGGGGAACCATCGCGAGCTGCTCGCGCAGCTGGGCCAGGTCCATGTCCTGCAGGTCGGTCCCGTCCAGGGTTATGCGGCCCGAGTCTGGCTCGTAGAAGCGGGGAATGAGGGAGATCAGAGTGCTCTTGCCGGCACCCGAGGGGCCAACGAGTGCCACCACCTCGCCCGGCCGGGCCTCCAGATCTATCTCCTCCAGCACCGGCTCGCTGCCCCTGTCGCCGTAGCCGAAGGAGACGTTCTCGAACGCTATGTGTCCCTGGGAGCGCTGCCCGGCACGCTTCGGGTGGGCGGGGGTACCGGTGACCTCGGGTGTCTCGCCCAGCAGCTCGAAGATCCGTTGCGACGCCCCGGTTGCCTCCTGCAACTGACTGTAGAGGTTGGTCGCGGTTCCGGTCGAGCCGGCGACAAAGAGCATCAGCACGAGGAAGGCGACGAGGTCGCCGGCGGCGAGAGTTCCCTGCAGGACCTGCTGGCCACCGAACCACATGACGACCGTCACGCCCAGGAAGACGGAGAGGATCATCGTCGGAATGAACAGCGCCCGGGCCCGCGCCCGCAGCCTTCCCTGGCGGAACGACTCGTCTGCTGCAGCCGCATAGCGGCGCCGTTCCAGATCGCCGGCGCTGAACGCCTTCACGACCCGGATGCCCGAGATGGCCTCCTCGGCGTAGGCGTTGGCGCGTGCCACCGAATCCTGGAAGCGGGTGCTCACCTTGCGGAGGCGCCTGCCGAACAGCACTCCGGCGATCATCACCGGTGGGATGATCGCCAGCATCACCAGCGTGAGCTGCGCGTTCAGGTAGACGAGCACGATGCAGGCCCCGATGAGGATCACGGCCTGGTTGATGAGCTCGGCCAGCCCCTGCGAGACGGCCGCCTGTACCGTCGCCACATCGGCCGTAAGGCGCGAGGTGATCTCGCCTGTCTTGCGCGAGTCGAAGAAGGGTACGGGCAGTTCGAGCAGGTGCCCGAACAGCCTCTTGCGCAGGTCGGCGACGACCCCCTCCCCGACGGTGCCCAGCAGGTAGACGCGCAGGAAGTTGAAGCCGGCCTGCACGATGAAGATGGCCACGAGAAGGAGGATGAGGCCGCCGAAGCCGACCCCCTCACCTGCCCCCTGCAGGGCGGTCGCAGAGCGCTCCTCGAACGCCCGGTTGAAAAGCTCCCGGGCGAGCAGGGGCAAGGCGAGGCTCAGCAGCCCCGAAACCGCCACCGCGGCGAGGCCGCCCAGAAACCAGGGGCGAAAACGGCGCGTCAGGGACAGCAGCTGCCGGAAATGACCAGGATCGATGCCGCGCCGGGGGCTCTTCTCTCGCTGCCGGCCCCCGCCTGCGCCGTTCGTCCCGATCTGAGGCTCCTGCTGGACTGCACTTTCACCGGTACTGCTCATCCCGGCCAGTGTACGCCGGGCTCCTGCCGGCAGTCGTAGTGCTGTGCCCTGTGCACGGCTAGACTCATGGGTAAGGAATCTTCTGGACTCGATCCCGCGGCACTTCACAGGAGCCGCGGCAGGAGGGTGAGCGCGGCATGCCGGAACTCTTGTGGCAACCAACTGAGGAGCGCAGCAGGTCGACGCGGCTCCATGCCTTCATGCAGTGGGCGCAGGGCAGGCTGGGGCGGGAATTCAACGCGTATTCAGACCTGCACGAATGGTCGGTGACCGAGCCCGCGGAGTTCTGGGCGCACTACCTCCGCTTCAGCAGGCTGCCCGTTCGCGGCCACTGGGAGCGGGTGGTCTCGGAGGGGCACATGAGCGGCGTGCACTGGTTCGAGGGGGCGACAGTGAACTACGCGGAGGCGTTGCTCTTCCCGCAGGACCTGGAGGACCCCGACCAGGTGGCGCTCATAGGCGTCACGGAAGAGGGGGAGGAGGAGCGGCTGACCTACCGGGAGCTGCGCGAGCTGGTGGCCCGCATCCAGGCTGCACTGGCCCGCGAAGGGATAGGCAGCGGCGACAGGGTGGCCGCCTTCGGCGCGAACTCGGCGCAAACGGTGGCAGTTCTGCTCGCTTGCGCGGGGATGGGCGTGATCTTCTCCAGCTGCTCACCCGACTTCGGACTGGAGGCGGCGGTCGCCCGCTTTGGCCAGGTCGAGCCCAGGCTGCTCTTCGCCACCACCGCCTACCGTTACGGCGGCAAGGAGTTCGACGTGAGCGGCGTGGCGGGCCAGCTTGGCGAGCGGCTGGGCGGCATCCCCGTGGTGCGCTTCCCCGACGGGACGGGCGCCTGGGCGGGGTCGAGCGCCGGCCTTGCCGGGTGGGAGGAGTGGCTGGGGGACGGCGAGGCACAGTTGCGCCTGGAGCCGCTCCCCTTCGACCACCCGCTCTACATCCTCTACTCGTCAGGCACGACGGGAGCACCGAAGGCGATGGTGCACCGGGCAGGCGGAGCGCTGCTGAGCCACCACAAGGAGCACGAGCTCCACTGCGACATCCGGGCGGGCGACACGGTCTTCTACTACACGACCTGCGGCTGGATGATGTGGAACTGGATGGTGAGCGCCCTCGCCCGGTCCGCCACCCTGGTGCTGTACGACGGCTCGCCCGTTCATCCCGGCCCGGAGAGGCTGTGGCAGCTCGTCGAGCAGTACGGCGTCACCTTCCTGGGCACGAGCGCGCGCTACCTGCACACCCTTCAGGCGCAGGGTTTCGAGGCGTCGCAGCACGATCTGGGCACCCTCAGGACGATCGCCTCCACCGGTTCACCGCTTTCGCCCGGTGGCTTCCGCTACGTGTACGGGAAGGTGAAGGAGGACGTGCACCTGGCCTCCATCTCCGGCGGCACCGATATCGTCTCGTGCTTCATGCTGGGCGTGCCTACCGAGCCCGTCTACGCTGGCGAGATCCAGGCGGCAGGCCTGGGTGTGGACCTGGCCGCCTTCGACGAGGAGGGCCGCCCGCTGCAGGGGAGGCCGGGGGAGCTGGTGTGTCGCCAGCCGTTGCCCTCGATGCCGCTCCACTTCTGGAACGACGAGGGGGGCGAGCGCTACCGGTCGGCCTACTTCGAGAAGTACCCGGGCGTATGGCACCACGGCGACCTCATCGAAATTACCCCGACAGGCATCGTGGTGTACGGCCGCTCCGACGCTACCCTCAACCCGGGCGGCGTGCGCATAGGAACGGCAGAGATCTACGCGCCACTCGACTCCCTCCCCCAGATCAATGAGGCAGTGGCGGTCGGCAGGAAGACCGGCGATGACGAGGAGATCTGGCTTTTCGTGGTGCTGGCCGGCGGCCAGGAGCTCACCGAAGAGCTCTCCGGGGAGATACGCCGCACGATCAGGCAGGCGGCCAGCCCGCGACATGTTCCCAGGCGCATCCTGGCCGTGAACCAGTTGCCGCGCACGCGCAGCGGAAAGACGATGGAGCTTGCCGTCGCGAGGATCGTGAACGGGCAGCCCGTCGAGGCCCGCTCGGTCATCGCCAACCCGGAATCCCTGGACGAGATCGCCGGCGCCCTGGCCGGCGCCGGCGTCAGCTCCTGACAGGGTGGCGGGCGGCCACTGTGGCCGCCCAACAAACCCCCGCCCGTATCCGGCTGTCACCAATTCTGGAGGCCGGCCAGGCCCTCCGCGCGGCTTACCCCTTGACGGAACCGGCGAGTAGGCCGCGCACGAAGTAGCGTTGCAGCGTGAAGAAGACGACCAGGGGCAGCAGCATCGAGATGAACGCAGCGGCCGTTAGCACCTGCCAGCCGCCCCCCAGAGAGTTGGTGAGGTTGCCGATGGTGACGGTCATGGGCGCCACGCTCGGCTCACCTCCCAGGTAGATGAGCGCGATGAGCAGGTCGTTCCACACCCACATGAACTGGAAGATCGCCAGCGAGGCGATCGCCGGCACCGACAGCGGCAGGGCCAGGCTGAAGAACGCAGTGAACGGCGAGGCCCCGTCGAGAGCGGCCGATTCGAACATGTCGCGCGGCAGGGTCGAGAAGAAGTTGCGCAGCAGGTAGACCGCCAGCGGCAATCCGTAGGCGCTGTGGGCGAGCCAGATGCCCACGAAGGTCCCGGTAAGGCCCAGGTTGTTGTAGATGCGAAGTACCGGAATGAGCGTCGTCTGCAGCGGCACGACCAGCAGGCCAATGACGGCCACGAAGAGGATCTCCCTGCCGGGGAAGCGCATCCAGGCGAAGGCGTAGGCGGCAAAGGCGGCGATCATCAGGGGGATCACCGTGGCGGGAATGGTGATGAACAGGGAGTTGATGAAGCTTTGGCCCATCCCGGCCGCGCTGAGGGCCTGCTCGTACAGCTCGAGCGAAAAGTTCCAGGGCGGGATGAACGCCGTCCACCAGCCTGTGGTCGTCACCAGGTGGGCGGGTCGGAACGAGCTGACCAGCAGCCCGACCGTGGGCGTGGACCAGATGAGAACGAGCGCGACGATGATGATGTGCAGCGGGAAGCGGCGCAGCCCCTGGAGCAGCCTGTTGCCCCGCCGTTCGCGTTCACTGGGCGCCGGGGAGAGCGCGCGCGACTTCACATCTGCTCCTGCTGCCGGAAGCGGCGAATGTTGATGATCATGATCGGCACTATTGCGAGGAGGAGGACGGTGGCGATGGCGCTGGCCCTGCCGAAGTGGGTGAAGTTGAACATCTCCTTGTACATCCGGTTGGCCATGACCTCCGTCCCGAAGTTGCCGTTCGTCATCACGTAGACCACGTCGAACGCCTTGAGGGCGTAGATGACCATGGTGGTGGCCACGACTGCGATGGTCGAGCCCATCATCGGCAGGGTGACCCGCAGCAGGATCTGCAGTTCGTTCGCCCCGTCGACCTTGGCGGCCTCGATGATTTCGACCGGTATGCCCTTCAGTGCCGCAGAGAGCACGACGAGAGCGAAGCCCGTCCAGATCCACACGGCGACGGCGATGAGCGCGAAGTTGTTCTCGGGACGCTCGATGAGCCAGGCGACGGGATTGCCGCCGAAGGCGGTGACGAGCGCATTGAGGGTGCCGGTCTGGTCCTGGCCTGGCGGCTGATAGTCGTACATGATTCGCCAGATGACGCCTGCGGCAACGAACGAGATCGCCATGGGGAGGAAGATCAGGGACTTGACGACCGACTCGTAGCGCACCCGGTCGAACAGGATCGCGAACAGCAACCCGAACACGACGGTGAAGAGCGTCAGGAAGACGAGCCACAGCAGGTTGTTGCGCAGGGCGATGAGGACGGCATTGTTGGTGAAAATAAACTCGTAGTTGGCCAGCCCCACCCACTCGGTGGAGTTGGCGTTGAAGAAGCTGATGATGAAGGTGTTTATCGTCGGATAGATCAGATAGACGAGCAGGAGGAGCAGGACGGGACCGGTCCAGAGCCAGGGCCGCAGCCCCCTGGCAACCGTGGGCCTGATGCGTCCCAGAACGGCCTCGACCAGCCACGCGTAGGCGACGGTCGCGGCTGGAACGCCAATGACGACGATCAGGGCAAGCAGGAGACGGTTCTCGAACATGATCGTAGGGTCGGGTGGGGCGCGCAGCCCCACCCGAGCGGATCAGTTACTGATCGGAGTACGCGTCCTGCTGGACGCGGTCCAGGTTGCTGAGGATGTCATCCAGGCCTTCCGGGTTCTGGATGAACTCGAGGATGCCCTGCCAGAAGGCGTTGTTCATGGCTTCCGGCATGAGGTCCGAGGCGTCGAAACGCACGACCTCGGCACTCGTGAGCAGGTCGGCCGACTGGGCCGCGATCGGGTCGGGGTAGAGCTCGAGGGGAACGTCCTGGTTCGGCGAGATTGCGCCGCCCCGCTCAACCCAGATCGCCTGCGCTTCGGGCGTCACCAGGTAGTTGACGAGCGCACGGGCCTGCGGGGTGTCGTTGAACATGCCGAACAGGTCGCCGGCGATCTCGACCGAGGTCGGGTCGCCCTCGTTCATGGCCGGGAACGGGAAGAAGTTGAAGTCTTCGACCGGCTGGAGGTCCGGGTACGACTCGACGAAGAAGTCGGTCATGAAGCTCGCCTGGTGGAACATGTAGCAGCCGGGCGGGTCGGTGAAGAGCGGGTTGCCGCCCTGCCCGAAGTTGGTGGTGAGGATGGTAGGCACGCCGCCGTAGACCATGTTCGGGTCGCCGACGATTTCACCCCAGGTCTCCCACGCCTGCCGCACTTCGTCGGAGGTCCAGGCCAGTTCGCCCTGGTACCACGCGTCGTAGGCATCGGCGCCCGACTGCCGCAGGACGATGTCCTCCAGCCAGTCGGTGCCCGGCCAGCCGCTCGCCGCACCGGACTCCATGGCCTCGCACCAGGGTGTTTCGCCGCCGGCGGCGATCTCCTCGGAGAGGGCCATCATCTCATCCCAGGTCTGGGGGATCTCCCAGCCGCGCTCCTCCCAGACGTTGGCGTTGTACCAGATGAGGCCCTTCACGGAAGCCTTGATGAAGATGCCTGCGAGGGTGTCGTCGACGGTGCCCAGGTCGCTCCAGGTGTCCGCGTACTGGTTGCCGAACGCCTCCATGTCGAGCACTTCGTTCAGGTCGACGAGGTCACCGCTCTGGGCAAACTGCGCCATCTGGCCGGGGCCCGGCAGGCCGGCGAGATCGGGCGGGTTGCCGCCCTGCACGCGCGTGAAGAGAACCGCGTTGAGGTCCCTGGTGCCGGTGTACTCGACGTCGATGCCGGTAGCCTCCTCGAACGGCCTGACCATCTCGAGGAACGACTCCTGTTCGTTGCCGCCCCAGACGCCCAGCACGCTTACGGAGCCACCGAGCTCCTCGCCGCCGGCAGCTTCAAGCGCCGCCTCCTGTGGCGTGCGGAGTTCCCCCTGAGCAAAAGCCACCGCGAACAGGGATGCCAGCAGTAGTACGAGCCATCGCTTCATCTTCCACCTCTTCCTGCATGGAGTTCCGTCAAAGCGGCACCAGGCTGCCCGGAGATATGACGCGCAAGGCCTGCGCGAACCACCGCGTCCAGCCTGCTTTACCGTTTTGATGTGCCCAGACTATAGCAACCGGCATTACTTTCAGCAACCGCGGTTGCATATTTGCAAAGGCCAGTGCCGCAGGGAGCGTTTACTCGTTGTATTCGCTGAAGAGGCCGGTCTGGCCGGGTACCGGCAGGCCAAGGTGCCGGTAGGTGAGCTCGGTGGCCACCCGGCCCCGCGCGGTGCGCTGGATGAGCCCCTGCTGGATGAGGTAGGGCTCGTGCACCTCCTCCAACGTCGCCCGGTCCTCACCGACTGCGGTGGCGAGGGTGTCGAGACCCACTGGACCGCCGGCAAACTTTTCGACCAGGCAGTTGAGGATCTCCCGGTCGCGGGGTTCAAGGCCCACGTCGTCGATGCCCAGCTGGTCGAGGGTCTCCTTGGCGCGCTCGCGGGACACGACGTCTTCGCCGGCCACCTCGGCATAGTCGCGGACCCTGCGCAACAGCCTCTTGGCTATGCGCATGGTGCCGCGGGCGCGGCGCCCGATCTCGAGGGCTGCGTCCTCCTGTAGGCTGAAGCCCAGCAGCCCGGCGTCGCGGGACACTCCCAGCGCTAGCTCCTCGTCGCTGTAATACTCGAGGTGCTCGATTATTCCGAAACGGCTGCGCATGGGCCCGGTGATCAGTCCGGGGCGGGTGGTTGCCCCGATGAGCGTGAAGCGGGGCAGGTCCAGGCGAATCGTGCGCGCTGCGGGTCCCTGACCCAGGACGATGTCGATCTTGAAGTCCTCCATCGCCGGGTAGAGGTGCTCCTCGGCCACCCTGCCCAGGCGGTGGATCTCGTCTATGAACAGCACGTCGCCGTCCTCGAGGGCGTTGGTGAGGATGGCAGCCAGGTCGCCCGGCTTCTCGATGGCGGGGCCAGAGGTGACGCGGATTCCCACGCCCATCTCGGCCGCAATGATGTGTGCGAGGGTCGTCTTGCCCAGGCCGGGCGGCCCGTAGAGCAGCACATGATCCAGCGGCTCGCTGCGTCCCCGTGCCGCCTCGAGGTACACCCGCAGCTTCTGCTTCAGCTTGCCTTGACCTACGTAGTCATCGAGCCGGGTTGGCCTCAGGGCGACGTCGTCCACGACGAACAAGCTACCACGCGCCCCCTGCCGGCCGCTGCCCCGGCCAACAGCGGGTGTGTTGCGGGGTCAGGCGGGAGTGCTGTCCTCTGCCTGGTGAAGCGGGCCTTCCGGAGCGTCGCCAGTCCGGCCGTTCGCGCCATGCAGCAGCTCCTCCCCCTCGACCACCGTGAAGCCATCGCCGAACTCGACCACCACCTTGCCCTCCGGCAGCTGGTAGCTCACCCGCTCGTCCGTGACCCGCTCCTGGGCGTCACCCGCCGCCATGAGCGGGGCTTTCACGTCGTTCAGGAAGCTCTCCTGCACATGCTCGGGCAGGTGGCGCAGGTGCAGGCGGTAGAGGCGCGTCTTGCGCAGCCCCACCCGCGGCCAGACGTTGCTCCACCAGCGGAAGGCAACCCAGGAGGCCTGCACTGCGGTTCCGATGAAGAGTGCCCACCAGACGCCCTCGACCCCCATGTTCATGGGGAATGCAAGCAGCCAGGAGACGGGGACGACCACGAGCCAGCGACCCACGATCGTGCCCACCATCCCCGCCCGGGTGTCGCCGGCGCCGCGCAGCGTGCCGTTGAGGATCATGGCGACGGCGAGTATGGGCTGCGAGAGCGCATTGATGCGCAGGTATGACGTTCCCGCCTCGAGCACAGTCGGGTGGGCGGTCGGGTCGAAAAGGAGTACGAGCTGCGGGGCGAAGATGAACAGTACGGTACCTATTGCGGTCATCAGCAGGGTGCCTACGGCCAGCGACACATTGCCGCGCAGCCTTGCCTCGTCCACCTGCCAGGCCCCGAGTGCCTGACCCACCAGGCTCGTGGCGGCGATGCTGAGGGCGAGGCCGGGCATGAACGCAAGCGACTCGATCTGCAGACCGATCGAGAGGGCGGTCGCCCCATAGGTGCCGGCGGCCGTGGAGGTCACGATGCGTACGACCAGAATCTGCGCACCGTTGCGTGCCACACCCTGAAAGCCCGAGGGAATGCCGATCGACAGGATTTGCCGGTAGGTGTCCCAGTCGGGCCAGTAGCTGCCCTGGAGGATCCTGACGACGTTCCGGCCCGAATAGAACAGCCACAGTCCGGCTGCGGCTGCCACGACGCGGGACAGGATCGTGCCCAGCGCGATCCCCATTACGCCCATGGCCGGAATGGGGCCAAGCCCGAACATCAGAAGGGCACTGAACACGATGTTCAGGACATTCATGACGGCCGAGATCTTCAGGGGCGTCACCGTGTCGCCCGCCCCCTGCATCAGCGCGTTGATCGTCACGTTGAGGACCATGAAGACCGTACCGGCGAACATGATCCGCAGGTAACCCGTGCCGATCTCCACGGCGCGCGGATCGCCGTCAGAGTTCAGGAAGGAGAGGAGCTGCTCGCTGAAGGCGAAGCCCAGCACGCTGAGCAAGACGGCAGTCAGCACCCCGAGCGAGAGCGCCTGCTTCGCGACCCGGCTCAGCTCATCCTCGTCGCCTGCGCCCCTGGCGAGTGCCGCCAGCGACATGGCACCCGTCGTGACGGCCATGACCCCGACCAGGACCAGCATGAAGATGCTGTTGGAAAGTCCTACCCCTGCAATCTCGATGGGGCCCAGCCGACCGGCGAGGAAGACATCGACCAGATTTACGAGGCTTTGCAGGAGGTTGGCTGCCACGATCGGCAGGGAGAGCTTCCAGACCTGGGAGACGACCCGAGAGATACGGGCAGAGGGCGCACGCATTCCTTGAGTTTACTTGCGTCCTGATCGGCGATGATCGATTTTGGCGACAGTCTGTGCCTGTACCCCGGGCGGCAGGGGGACCCGCCGGCGACACCGATTCCCGCCCCGTTTACCGCGAATCGGTTAAGCTTCACTTTCGTGGAGAAGTCGAGCGCAGGTACCAAGGATGCCAGGCTGCTCATCTGGGCCGACGACCGGCCGGGGATCGTGAGCGCCGTCTCCGGATTCCTCTACCGGCAGGGCGCCAACATCGTCCACTCCTCCCAGCACTCCACCGACCCGCGCGGCGGCACATTCTTCATGCGCATGACGTTCCAGCCTCCCGAGGGCAACTGGGACCGCCCGGGATTCGAGGCGGCCTTCCGGGAGCAGGTGGGGGAGAAGCTGGCGATGAGCTGGCGCTTCGAGTACGGCGACCGGCAAAAGCGCATGGCGATCATGGTGAGCCGCTACGACCACTGCCTGCTCGAGCTGCTGTGGCGGGTGAGGAGCGGCGAGTTCAACGCGCATATCCCCCTCGTCGTCTCCAACCACGACGACCTGCGCGGGACCGTCGAGTCGTTCGGGATCGAGTTCCATCATCTCCCGGTGAGCAGGGAGAGTAAGCTTGAGCAGGAACGCGCGGTCCACGGGCTGCTCGAAGGGCGCGCCGACTTCATAGTCCTGGCGCGTTACATGCAGATCCTCTCCCCGGAGTTCGTGGCGAAGTGGCCCAACCGGATCATCAACATCCACCACTCGTTCCTGCCCGCGTTCGTTGGGGCGAATCCTTACCGCAGCGCGTACACGCGGGGGGTCAAGCTCATCGGTGCCACCGCGCACTACGTCACGGACGATCTGGACCAGGGACCGATCATCGAGCAGGATGTGAGGCGGGTGAGTCACCGGGAGTCGGTGAAAGACCTGGTGCGGGTTGGCAGGGAGGTCGAGCGGGTCGTGCTCGCCCGGGCCGTGGCCGCCCACCTGGAGGACCGGGTCCTCGTTTACGACAACAAGACGGTAGTCTTTGACTGAGAGGCTGGCGCCCTGCCGTGCCGCCGCAACTGAAGGGATCAAATCGAATGAAACAGCACAGGATCAGAATTGGTGACGTCGAGCGGGACTTGCCGGTCATCAGTGTGGGTGAGGTTTCGGTCGCCCTGCTCAACCTGCTGGGCGATACCGAGCTGACCGAGGCGGCCGCTCAGCTGCTCGCCCAGAAGATGCCCGCCGAGGTCGAGATCCTGATCACCCCCGAGGTGAAGGCCGTGCCGCTTACCCATGCGATCAGCAGGATCACCGGGCTGCCCTACGTGGTCGCCCGCAAGACCGAGAAGCCGTACATGGTCGATTCGGTTAAGAAAACCGTCCTGTCGATCACTACCGGCAAGCCGCAAACGCTGGTGGTCGATGGGGCCGATGTCGAGCGGCTCAAGGGCAGGAAAGCAGCCGTCGTGGACGACGTGGTCAGCACCGGCGGTACGCTCGACGGGCTCAGGGAGCTGCTGGAAGACATTGGCGCCACCTTCGTGACGACCCTGGTCGTGTTCACCGAAGGGACCGCGCGCGACGATGTCATCGCCCTTGGCCACCTGGAGCTCTTCGAGAACGAAACACAGCAGTAGGTGAAGACTGTTTTTGGTCCCTGGGGGTGGACAGTTGTCGAGTGAGGCCAAGGAGCAGATAAGGTCCCGCCTTGACATCGCCGAGGTGATCGGCGAGCAGGTGGCTCTCAAGCCGGCCGGACGGGGCCAGCTGAAGGGCCTGTGCCCGTTTCACGACGAGAAGACCCCGTCCTTCCACGTCCACCGCGACAAGGGCTTCTTCTACTGCTTCGGCTGCCAGGCCAAGGGTGACGTTTACGACTTCGTGATGCGTACGCAGGGCATCTCGTTCGCGGAGGCGCTGCGGCACCTTGGCGAGCGTGCAGGTGTCGAAGTGACTCCGCCTACACCGAGAGACAGGCAGCGCAGCGATGCCGTAGCCATCAACGGGCTGGCGCAGGAGTACTTCCTGGCCAACCTTAGGGATGAGACCGTCGGCGCGGCGGCGCGGGAGTACCTGAAGGCGCGCAAGATCAGCGCCGCGTCGATCGAGAAGTTCGGCATCGGCTTCGCCCCTGAAGGCTGGGACGGCCTGCTGCGCTACGCGCTCAACAAGGGGCACTCCGACCAGGAGCTCATGGCGGCCGGACTGCTCTCCGAGAACGAGCGCGGCCGGCGCTACGACCGCTTCCGTAACAGGCTCATGTTCCCGATACGGGACGGCCTCTCGCGCATCGTCGGATTCGCAGGCCGGGTCCTCGACGACTCGCTGCCCAAATACCTCAACACTCCGGAGACCGAAACCTTCAGGAAGTCGCAACTCCTCTACGGGCTGGACCTGGCGCGGCCCGAGATCCGGGAGAAGGGGGAGTGCATCGTCGTCGAAGGTTACATGGACGTTATTGCCCTGCATCAGGTCGGCATCCGCAACGCGGTCGCCGCCCTGGGCGCCACCATGACTGCCGATCAGGCGACCCTGCTCTCCCGGCTGGATGTCCAGCGGCTCTACCTCGCGTTCGACTCCGACAGCGCCGGCCAGCGGGCCGTACTGTCAGGGCTGGAGCAGGCGGTCGGCAGGCAGTTCCTGGTGCGGGCCGTCGAGGTACCTCATGGCAAGGATCCCGCCGATGCCGTACTCGACGGCGATCCAGCGGATTTCCTCGCGGTCCTTCAGGAAGGGCTTAGCGAGGTCGAGTTCCGCTTCTCCAACGTGCTCGCCAAGTACGATCCCGACACGGTGCAGGGGCAGCGGGCGATCCTCGAGGAGCTGGCACCGGCCCTGCGGCCGCGCTCGGTCTTCGATCCGGTCGCCAGTGAGATGCGCCGGCTGGTGCTCGACAAGCTGAAGATGGATGCCGCGGCGCTCGACGCCTGGGTGCGCGACAGCTCGCCACGGCGGCTGAACGAGGTGCAGGTGCGCGGGATGCAGCGGCGCGCGCCGGGGAACGACCTGGGCAGGAGCGCACTGCTCGAACTGGAGATCATCGCCCTCCTGCTGCGCGAACCCGCTTCGCTGGAGGAGAGGCTGGCGGCGCTGGAGGGTGCGGTCCCTTCAGCCCAGGATTCTCTGCTGGCAGAGTTCAGGGATATCTGCGTGGAGTGCAACTACGACGACCGCGAGGTGCTGCTGCGCTACCGCGAGCGGGACGAGGCGCGCGTGCTGTGGGAGCGGCTGTTCGACAACTCGGCCTCTGAAGCCGAGGAGCTGGGGGACCTGGACGCGCACCTGGAGATGATGCTCTCCCAGCTGCGCGAGCTCTACCTGAACGTGCAGAACGAGCAGCATCGCCAGAAGCTGCTCGAGCGCATGGCGCAGCTGCAGACTCAGCTGAGCGATCCGGACCTGCCCGCCGCGCGGCTGGCAGAGCTCTACACGGAGCTGAAGGAGCTCAGCTCGACGCTGACCGCGCGGGAGGGTGAGCGGCAGCTGCGGGCAGCCAAGACCATCCAGCGGACCCGCAGGCGCTAGGAGATCAGGACGGCTCTGGAGACTGCCGGCGGCGGCTCCGGCGCCTGCCGTTCACGAGCTGCAATGCCTCCCGCAGGGTTGCAAGCTCGCTCGTGCTGAGGCCCAGGTGGTCGCTCAGGACGAGTTCATCGACGATCTCGCGGGCAGCAGCCTCGTCGCCGCGTTTCAGCAGTTCATCGACCAGGGCCCGCTTTTCGGCGGGGACCGCAGCGGGAAGCACCACCCGGACCTGCCGCGCCTCGCCCGGGTCGAGCTTGAGCAGGCCCCCGCCCAGGGCGTGCCCCTCCAGTTCGATACTCAGCCGCGTGAGGGTCGATCGCCAGGCGAACGCCATATCGCAGGCACTGCCGGCGGCCTCCGGCTCGTGCGGCGTGACGAGGTGGAAGGTGTTCGGCGCGAGCACACGCGCGCTGTTGACGTTCATGGCCAGGCTGTCGCTGCCGCTCGCTGCGAGCAGCAGGGGTGCCACCTTGGTGCGGGGGACCCGGTGCCACGGCCTGCGGGTGCGCGTCTTGTAGCGGAGGTGCAGGCCGTCGCTTTCGCCCCGTGCCAGATAGTCTCGCAACGCGCCATCATCGCCGTGTCGTTCCGTGCTCAGCAGGTAGCCGGCCTGGCCGGCGCTGGCGGCGGCGTGCCAGTCTTCCTGTGCCAGTGTCAGTCCTGCCAGTGCGGCTGTCCGGAATACCGATCTGCGCAGGACCGCGGGCGGCAGCCGCAGCTCCCTGGCGCGTGCCGCCGTGAGGTGGAAGAAGCGGTTTGCGCCTGTCACGTAACCGCTTTCCACGTGGGCGAGTTCGCCCAGCCCGGGGAGGCTCGAGCGCAGGCGTTCATAGAGCGCCCGGGCGCGTGGAGGCAGGTGTTCGTGGAGCAGTGTCGAGCTGCCGGAGAGCAGTTCGCTCACGGTGATTCGTCTGGGGAGTGGCCGGCCTGAGGCGCCCGCATCCGGTGAGAGGGCGGGCTGGCTGGTCAGCGCTTCTATGGTGGGCAGCTCTGCGGTCTCGAAGTGGCCCGGGCCACCCCCGTACCCTTCGGCGAGGAGCAGCAGCGTCTCCTGGTCGAGATGCGGGAACAGCGGGGTGGAGGTGGTGAGCAGCAGGATCCGCTCGAACCGTTCGTGCAGGTGGCGCAGCAGCGGCCGGGCATAGGGTGCGTGACCGAGTTCGGCCGGTACGACCAGCGCAAGGCGGCCAGCGGGCGCCAGGAACGAGGTGCAGTGCGCCACGAAGGCGGCCCAGCTGCCCGCCAGGGGTGACAGCTCTACCCCGGCCTGCGCTGCCCGCTCCGTCGCCTGCGCCCGGGTCTCGCCACGAAACCTCTGGAAGCGGACGAACGGTGGGTTGCCGACCACCGCCTGCACCCGGGGCAGCTGCGAAGGGGCGACGGCGAAGAAGTCGGCGTTGAGGAGCCGGTACTCGTCCTGGCCGGCCAGGCCCGCCCGGACGGCACGGTATGACTCCCCGTGCACCTCGATGCCCACCGTGAGCGGCTCCCGGCAGCGATGCGCGACAGGCGGCAAGCGTTGCGCCAGGGCAGTGCGGCGGCGGGAGGCCGCGCGAAGGAAGACGCCCCCGCCGAACGAGGGGTCAAGCACCAGGTCGCCGGGGTGCCGTATCGCCCAGGTGCACAGGGCGACGGCAACGGCCTCGTCCGTGAAGTAGGCGCCTCTGGACTTTTCAAGGGGATCGGCGAGCACAAGTGACGAGTCTAGCCCATGTTCCGCGCCGTTTCCCCGGGCGCCGCCGGTGGCTGAGCGGTGCGACCGCTGCATAACGGGTTCCCCGGAAAATGCCGGCGTTGACACCGTGAAAGGGGCGTTGGTATGCTCATCCGGGTGACGCAAGACCTTGGACGTGCCTTGGTTATCGCGTTCTCGTTCCCCGGGTCCATAAGCCCGGGGCATCTACTGAACCCCCGAAGCGAAGTGTATATCTAGGGGAGTATCCGGGCGAAAGGAGGGCCGTTTGGAAGCTCAAGGCGAACAACTTCTGCAAAGCCTGGTCGATCACGAGAAGGCGGTATTGGCCAAGGTTGAAAGCGCCAGGCAGGAAGCGGCCGATATTATCGAGAAGGCTCAGGCTCAGGCAGCCCAGATCCTCGCAAATGCGAGGAGCGAAGCAGACCGCCTGACCGAGGAGCTGCGTGCCGAAGGTGAGACTCAGGCCGCGAAGATCCGGTCCGAGATCACCGAGGGTGCAGGTGGCGAGGCTTCACGACTCGAAGCGGTTGCTGGAGCCAACAAGGAGCGCGCAGTGGCAATGGTATTGGAGCGAGTGTTGCCGTGATCGCTTCCATGGATCAGCTCACTGTTGTCGGTCGCCGTAGCATCGCGCGTGAGCTGCTTCAGAGCCTGCAAAGCCTGGGCGTGGTCCAGATCGATCCGCTCGACCCCATGGAGGGAAGCACGCTGGAGTCCTTCGAGCTGGAGGGTAAGGACCTCGAAGAGTCCAACCTATGGTCTTCCATAGTTGGACGCAGTGAGACCCTCCTCGCGGTTCTGGGCGCCTCGGACGTCGAAGCCGCCTCGAAGAGCGAGATCCCTGCCGGTGCCCAGGAAATTCAGGCTTACCTTGGCGAGGTCGAACCGAAGATCGAGAGTATCATCGCCGAACGCGCCCGTCTTCGTGACGATCTCGACCTCATCAGGACCTACCTGCCCATCTTCCGTACGCTGGCTCCCACGCTGGCTCAGCTCGAAAGCAGCCGCTACCTGGCCGGCCGGGCGTTCCTCGTATCGAGTGACGGCCTGGACGAAGTACGCAGAGAGCTCAGTGAAGCACTCGACGACCGCATAGCTTTCGCATCGCGTACGCACGGGCGCCAGGTGCTCGTCGTCGCCGCGGTACTGAAGGACGACGAGAGTGGCCTGGTGGGCGCGCTTAGCCGTGCGGGGATAAGTCCCCTCGCTCTGCCGGGACGTTACGCCGAACACGGCGTGGCCAAGGCGGTACACGTGATGGAGGAACGCTCCCAGAACGTACCCAGGCGGCTCTCCAACCTGGAGACCGAGCTCGGCCAGCTTCGTGAGGCGAACGCCGCAAAACTGCAGGCGATACACGTGGCTGCCCTCAACCACCAGAACCGTTACCAGGTGACCGAGGACCTGCTCGCAGGCCGCTACACCTTTGCGTTGCGGGGCTGGATGCCTTCCGAGGACTCGAAGAAGGTGGCTGAGGCGCTGCGGCGCCAGTTCGGCTCCGACATCGCGCTCGCCACTCGTGAGGCCGACGAGCATCACGACGCCAACGTTCCCGTGAAGCTGGACAACCCCGGCTGGGTGAAGCCGTTCGAGCTGCTGCTCTCGCTGTTTGCTCCGCCCCGTTACGGGAGCTTCGATCCGAGCTGGACGCTGGCAGTTTTCTTCCCGCTGTTCTTCGGGATCATCGTCGGTGACTTCGGGTTCGGACTGCTCTTCCTCGCGCTGGGCATGTGGCTCACGCGTCGCGGGAAGTCCGGCAAGAACCTGGACCTGGGGCCGCTCAACATCGTCATTCCGGCGTCGAGCCTGCCAGCGATCGGCACGATCGTCAACTGGGCCGGCTTCTGGTCAGTTGTCTGGGGTCTGGTCTTCGGCGAGGGCTTCGGCAACTTCTTCGAGCGGTGGCCTGCGGGTAACCCGCTCTTCTACCCGCCGTCCCATGGTGACAACGGGATCCTTCCCATAGCCATCTTCCGTGTGGAGGAGTTCACGCCGCTCTTCATCATCACACTGGGCTTCGGGGTCTTCCAGGTGCTGTTCGGCTGGGCCATCCGGGCCTGGCAGGGACTCAAGCACGGCGACATGAAGCACTTCTGGGAAGGCATCGGCATGATTGCCGGCCTGGCCGCCCTGGTAGTCTTCGCGACCGCGTACCTCTACGGCGCTATCAGCACCTGGGTTCTGGTCGTCAGCGGCATTGGCCTCGCGATCTTCCTCGTGTCGGTCGTTCTGGCGAAACTGCCACTGATGCTGGTCGAGCTGATCTCCAACTCGGGGCACATCCTCAGCTATCTCCGTCTCTTCGCGGTTGGCCTCTCGGCAGCGCTGGTCGCGAACCTGGCGACCGATCTGGGCTTCGCCATCAACAACGCCCTGGGAGTGCCGGTAATCGGCGCCCTTATCGGCATGGTCACGGCGCTGGTGGTGCACCTTGCGGCCATCACGCTCACACTCATCGGACACACACTGCAGCCGCTTCGTCTGCAGTATGTCGAATTCTTTACCAAGTTCGGCTTCTACGATTCGCAGGGTCGTCCGTACAAGCCGTTCCGTCTACTTGGAGGAAAAGCATGAAGAAGGTTCTTTCCGTAATCGCATTTGCCCTCGTCTTTGGCCTGGTAGGTACCGGCCTCGCTCAGGAAGCCGAAACTGCCCGCTCCATCGGTGACGGCCTCATCGCCATGGCCGCCGCACTGGCCATCGGCATTGGCGCGATCGCCGTTGCCATCGCCCAGGCCGCGATCGGCTCTGCCGGTGCCGGCACGCTCGCCGAGCGTCCCGAGTCGTTCGGTCAAATCCTGATCTACCTGGTCATCCCCGAAACGCTGATCATTTTCGCCTTCGTCATCGCCTTCTTCATCAACAACCAGATAGGCTGATAGCGTGGCGGATCTAGCTGCTCTGTTGGACAGAGAAGCGACCGCCGAGATCGAAGAAATCCTCTCCGAGGCGCGCTCGCGTGCCTCGGAGATAATCGCGGCTGCAGAGGAAGAGGCGAATGCCCTTCTCAGTTCGCGACGTCGGACGGCAGAGTCTCAGCGCGAGGCAGCGCTGGTGCGCGCGAGGAGCGCGGCGCAGCTGGAAGCGTCATCGCTTACCCTGCGGGCTCAGCACAAGGCGATAGAGGATGTCTTCGAAGAGGTCGAGCGGCAAATCGATGAGGTCGTGGCCAAGCCCGGCTTCAGCGATATCTTCGCCCGGCTTCTCGATGAAGCGGTTCGCTCCGGCGGCATTCCCGCCGATCAGATCGAATCTGTCAGTGTCAACCCCTCCCACGTGGAGCTCGCCAGGGAACAGGTCGCCAAGGCCGGCCTCAGTGCCGACGTGGTGGGAGACCCCGCCGTACGCGGCGGTGTCCGGGTCCGGAGTCGCAGCAACGTGGTCGTGGAGAACACGCTTTACGAGAGGCTGGAAGCCCTGCAGGGCGACCTGGCCTCCGAGGTTGCGCAGGTACTCCTGAGCAAGGAAGGCTAAGATGTCCTCCGACTTCGGCTACATCAACGCCCGCGTCAGGGGCATGAAATCCAAGCTGCTTGGCCCCGAGTTCTTCTCACAGGCGGTGGCCGACAGCGATTTCGACGCATTCCTCTCGACGCTCTCCCAGACGGCCTACGGCAGGTACCTTGAGGAAGCCCAGGCCCGCAGGCCGGGTCTCGCCGCGGTCGATCTCGCCATCGCCAACAACTTCCGCACTACCGCGAGGTCCATCCTCGACTTCTCCGACGGCCGGCCGCACGAGCTTATCCGGCTGTTCCTGCTGAGCTACGACCTGCTCAACGTCAAGTCGCTCATCCGCGCGAAGCACTCGGGCCGCGAAGGAGCCGAGGTGCAGGAGGTCCTGCTGCCGGCCGGTGACCTCAAGCCGGCACTGCTCGAACAGCTTGCTGCCGCACCGGACGTGCCCGCGATGGCGCAAATTCTGGCGCTGGCCGACCACCCGTTTGCCTCTGCCTTCAGTCAGGCCGCCCGCCGCTATACGGGCGACGGCAGCCTCTTCAACCTGGAGCTGGCTCTCGACCGCGCCTACTACACTACCTTCCGGGAAACACTCGACGATCTGAACGCACCGCGCGCCATAGTCGACTATGTGGCGCGGCAAATCGATGCGACCAACCTCTCCACCGCCCTCAAGGTGCGGCCGTTCGAGGGGAACGTGGATGAGCTGTTCATTCCCGGGGGTCAGTCGCTAAAGCCCGAAGTGTTCAGGGCCATCGCGACGAGCGAGGGTCGGGAGGCCCTCGACCGGCTTGCAGGTGGCGCCTTCGAGGACGTCAGGAACGCAGCGAGTCTCGCAGAGGCCGACCAGGTGATCCGGCGCATTCAGGATCAGGCCGGTCAGCGCCTTTCCATGGGCGATCCGCTGGGACCTGGCGTCGCTGTTGACTTCCTCCGGCGAAAAGAGGCAGAGACAGCCAAACTACGTCTTCTGGCCCGCGGCAAGTACTACGATGTACATCGCGAGCAGCTGGAGAGGGAGTTGGGCAGTGCATAGGATGATCGTTCTCACGGACAGTGAGACCGCCACCGGCTATCGCCTGGCCGGTGTCGAGGTTGAGGAGGCGACCCGTGACGGGGCGCTTGAGTCCCTGAAGGCACTCATCCAGTCTGGCGAGTACGGACTGGTGGTCGTCGACGAGGGGCTCGTGCCCGATCCGGTGCAGGCGTCGGAGCGTGAGATGAGGGGCAGGGACCTGCCGGTGATTCTGCCGGTTCCGAGCCTGAACGCCGCCTTCGGTGAAGGGGACGACGCTACCGCTTACATGAAGGATCTCGTTCGGAACGCAATCGGTTTCGACATCAAGCTCGAGTAGATGACCTACTCCGTGAAGAGCTCCAAGGGGAGATCAGAATAATGGCCATTGAAGGCAAGATTCAGAGAATCTCGGGGCCGGCCGTAATTGCCAAAGGCATGATGGGCGCCCGAATGTACGACATCGTACGAGTCGGCAAGGAGGAACTGGTCGGCGAAATCATCCGTCTGGACGGCGATACCGCATTCGTCCAGGTGTATGAGGACACCGGCGGCCTCACCGTCGGTGAGCCGGTGGTTTCGACCGGACTGCCTCTCGCCGTAGAACTTGGGCCGGGGATGCTGAACGGTATATTCGACGGCATCCAGCGGCCCCTGGACAAGATCCAGGAGGCCTCCGGCACCTACATCGACCGGGGGATCAACGTCAACTCGCTGTCGCGTGAGGCGAAGTGGAAGTTCACTCCCACCGTCTCCGTAGGTGATGAGGTGGCCTCCGGCGCCGTGCTGGGCACGGTGCCCGAGTTTGCATTCACCCACAAGATCCTCGTTCCGCCGAACAGGGGCGGCAAGATCAAGAGCATCGCCAAAGAGGGCGAGTACACGATCGACGAGGTAATCGCTACGCTGGAGGATGGTACCGAGCTGAAGATGTACCACCCCTGGCCGGTGCGCCAGCCGCGTCCGGTGCAGCAGAAGCTGGACCCGGTAACACCCTTCCTTACCGGCATGCGCATCCTTGACGTGCTCTTCCCGCTGACCATGGGTGGCACCGCAGCCATCCCGGGCCCGTTCGGCTCCGGCAAGACGGTCACGCAGCAGTCGGTCGCGAAGTACGGTAACGCCGACATCGTCATCTACGTGGGTTGCGGCGAGCGCGGTAACGAGATGACCGACGTTCTCGTGGAGTTCCCCGAACTCGAGGACCCGCAGACCGGCAACCCGCTCATGCACCGCACGGTGCTGATCGCCAACACCTCGAACATGCCGGTCGCCGCCCGTGAGGCCTCGATCTACACGGGTATCACCCTGGCAGAGTACTTCCGCGACCAGGGCTACGGCGTCTCCGTCATGGCCGACTCGACGAGCCGCTGGGCCGAGGCCCTCCGTGAGATCTCCTCGCGACTCGAGGAGATGCCTGCGGAAGAGGGGTACCCACCCTACCTGGCGTCGCGTCTCTCTGCCTTCTATGAGCGCGGTGGCCGTGTCATCACCCAGAACGGCGAGCAGGGAGCGGTTTCGATCATCGGAGCCGTAAGCCCCGCCGGCGGTGACTTCTCGGAGCCGGTAACGCAGTCGACCCTGCGCATCACCGGCTGCTTCTGGGCGCTCGACGCCTCTCTGGCCCGCCGCCGTCACTTCCCGGCCATCAACTGGAACCGCTCCTACACGCTCTTCAGCGACATCCTGGAGCCCTGGTACCGTGAGAACGTTGCCGAGGACTACCCGGAGCTCGTCCAGGAGGCAGTCGACCTGCTCCAGCGCGAGAGCGACCTCCAGGAGGTCGTCCAGCTGGTGGGTCCGGACGCGCTCCAGGACAACGAGCGTCTGGTCATCGAGGCCGGCCGCATCCTGCGTCAGGACTTCCTGCAGCAGAACGGCTTCGACCCCGTCGATGCCTCCTGCTCGCTGGACAAGGCGTACGGCATGCTGCAGATGATGATCAGGTTCTACGAGGAGGGACGCAACGCTCTCGCCGCCGGCGCGACCGTCGACGAGATCCTGTCCAGCCCCGTCATCGAGAAGATCAACCGCGCCCGCTACGTCCCCGAGGACGAGTTCCCGGCCTACCGGGATGAGACCCTGGCCCAGCTCGATGGGGCATTCAGGGTAGCGGCGTAAAGGGAGAGGCGAGAATGAGCAGCAATCTACTCAAGAAGGAGTACAGCCAGGTCTCCTACATTTCGGGACCGCTGCTGTACCTCCAGAACGCTCCCGACCTTGCCTACAACGCGATCGTCAACATCAAGGATGCCGATGGACGGATCCGTGGCGGTCAGGTAATCGAGGTATCCGAGGAGTACACGGTCCTCCAGGTGTTCGAGGAAACCTCGGGCATCGACCTTTCCGACACCACCGTGAACCTCGTCGAGAATGTCGCCCGGCTCGGTGTGTCGAGAGACATGATTGGCCGCCGCTTCAACGGCATTGGCCGGCCCATCGATGGGCTGCCCGAAGTGGTCGCCGACAAGCGCCTGCCGATCGGCGGAGCGCCCATCAATCCGGTCGCCCGGCAAATGCCCGAGGAGTTCATCCAGACCGGCATCTCGACGATCGACGGCCTGATCTCGCTGGTGCGTGGTCAGAAGCTGCCGATCTTCTCAGGTTCCGGCCTTCCTGCGAACGAGCTGGCTGCGCAGATCGCCCGTCAGGCCACCGTCGTCGGTGAGGACACCGAGTTCGCGGTCGTCTTCGCGGCGATGGGTGTCACCCAGCGCGAGCTGACCTTCTTCACGCAGGAGTTCGAGCGTACCGGCGCCCTTGCGCGCTCGGTGCTCTTCCTCAACAAGGCCGACGACCCGGCGGTCGAGCGTCTGCTCACCCCGAAGATGGCCCTTACCGCCGCCGAGTACCTCGCATTCGAGCACGACTATCACGTGCTGGTCATCCTCACGGACATGACCAACTACTGCGAGGCGCTGCGCGAGATCGGTGGTGCCCGTGAGGAGATCCCCGGTCGCCGCGGCTACCCCGGTTACATGTACACCGACCTGGCGGGCATCTACGAGCGCGCCGGCGTCGTCGTGGGCCGCAAGGGTTCGGTAACCCAGCTGCCCATCCTGTCCATGCCGGACGACGACGTCACGCACCCGATCCCTGACCTGACCGGCTACATCACGGAAGGCCAGATCTACCTGGCGCGTGACCTGCACAACAAGAACGTCTACCCGCCCATCAACCCGGGGCCGTCCCTTTCGCGGCTCATGAACAACGGGATTGGTGACGGCAAGACGCGTGCCGATCACAAGAACCTCGCCGACCAGCTCCAGAGCGCCTACGCGAACGGTCTCGACCTGCGGCGCCTCGTCGCGATTACTGGTGAGGATGCGCTGTCGGAGAACGACAAGCTCTACCTGCAGTTCGCCGACCAGTTCGAGCGGCACTTCATCAACCAGGGCCAGGAGAACCGCGACATCAACGACTCCCTGGACCTGGCCTGGCAGCTCCTCTCGCTCCTTCCCAAGAGCGAACTCACCCGCCTGTCGAACGATCAGATCGACAAGTATTACGGTGCGAAGATGGATGAGCTGTGGGGAGCCGCCGACAGGCAGCGCGCCTAGCGCGATAAGGAGATAAGCGTGGCCGATAACATCGCCCCAACCAGATCTAACCTGCTGCAGCGGCGTGACCAGCTGCGGCTGGCGGTTCGCGGGGCCGACCTGTTGAAGCGCAAGCGGGACGCCCTGATCGCCGAGTTCTTCGAGCTGGTGAAGGTCTCGCTGGACGCGCGCCGCGCCCTGAACGAGAGCAGCAAGGAGGCGTACTTCAGCCTCTTCCTCGCCAAGGCGTGGGACGGCCCCGAGGCCGTCGAAAGCCTGAGCCTGGCCGCCGCCCAGGGTGTCGAGATCGACATCAAGGTCGAGAACCTGTTCGGCGTGAAGGTACCTGCGGTCCAGCCGCCCGAGTTCAGCCGTGAGCTGCCCTTCTCTCCGGTGGGAGCGGGCGCTCAGACGCTCTCGGCAGCACAGCAGTTCCGCGCGCTCACCGAAGCACTGGTGAGGGTGGCGGCCACCGAGACGCGCCTGCGGCGCATCGGTGAGGAGATCAAGAGCACCAACCGGCGCGTCAACGCGCTCGAACAGCTCGTGATCCCCGGCGTGCAGAGCGAGATCCGCACGATCCGCTCCGTCCTGGACCAGCGGGCGCTGGAGGAAGTCACGACCCTGAAGAAGATCAAGGCGAAGATCGAGGGTCGCGACGAGGAAAAACAGGAGCAGATCAAGGCGGGCATCGCCTGACCGGCATCCTGAACTGAATCCGGCCCGGACAACAAGGCCGTGGGGATCTGGGGTTCGCGTGAAACGCGAACCCCAGATCCTTTTTGTCAGCGCTTGTCATCAGGAGCGCGGGCAGTATTATTATGCGGCCTTCAAAAAGGTTGCCCCGATATGAAAAAGAGGTGGCAGGTTTCTGTTACAGACACCCATCCCCGCTCTTGCTTACGAAGGCGCGATGCACACGAGGTATATGCTGGGCCGCCGCGAGGGGCGCTTCGGGAACCGCTTCCTGGTTCCCTTCATCGCCTTCGCGCTGGTGGCCGGGGTCGGTTACTACTTCGCCAGCTCAGGAAACACCCTACCCGGCGGCACCACGGCCACGGTCGACCCTCTGACCGGCAGCGGCCGCGTGTTCGTTGACGAGAATGACAACGGGGTGCGGGATGCAGGGGAGAGGCTCCTCTCCCGGGTCCCGGTTACCGTCCGCATACCCGAGGCCCGACTCGAGACCATAAGCAGCAACGTGGTCGAGTCCCGCGAAGCCGTCTACTCCACCTTCCGGTTCCCCCTGATCCAGGAGCGGGAGTTCGAGAGCGCCGAGGTGATCTTCCGCGATCCGGAGGCCGCCGCGGGCCTGTCGATTCACTTTGACAGCTTTCCCAGTATCGGTACCATCTACCGCGATCTGAACGGTAACGGCGTTTTCGATGCCGGGGAGGAGATCTACTACGACGCCAACGGCAACGGTGTCTACGATCCGGGCGAGGAGGTGCCTGCCGAGGGTGCACGCGTCCGGGGCTATAACGGGTTGGGTCTCGCGATGGAGATCAACGGCTTCGAGCGGCGGGTCGTGTCTGACCAGACCGGTGCGCTGCGGCTGCCAATCTTCCGGGCACCGCCAGCCGGGGAGGAAACGGCGGCCGAGCAGAGCGACCCCGGGGGCCTCGCCGGCGGCCTGGGCGGCCTCTTCCAGACCCCCGCGCAAAGCGAGGCGGCGCCCGAGGTTGAGGCATCGACCGAGGTGCACGTGCCCGGCCCGCTCGTCTACAGCAAACCTACCGTGCCGCGCAGCTCCTACTTCGGCGGCGCCCAGCTGTCGACCCCATTCCTGGCCCTGCTGCTGGGCCTCGCCATCTACACGAGCGCGTTCGTGGCCGAGATCGTAAGGGCGGGAATCCAGGCGGTCCCCCGCGGCCAGTCTGAAGCCGCCAAGGCCCTGGGCCTCTCCGGCGGGCAAACCTTCCGGCTCATCGTCTTCCCCCAGGCGTTGCGCGTGATTATCCCGCCAATGATAAGCCAGTACCTCAACCTCACGAAGAACTCCTCCCTCGCGGTCCTGGTGACCTTCAGCGACTTCTTCCTGGTGAGCAACACGGTAGGTAATCAGACCGGCCAGTTCGTTTCCGTCTACGTGATCATTCTCGTTGGCTACCTGTTCATCTCCCTCGTATTCAGCCTCATTCTCAACATGGTGAACAGGCGCGTCGCGCTGGTGGAGCGGTAATGATCGAAGCCAGAAAACCCCCACAGACCAACGCCGGTGCCGTCGCCTGGGCGCGGCGCAACCTCTTCCACGGACCCTTCTCGAGTCTCGCCACCGTCGTCCTGGGCGGGATCCTCATCTGGGCGGCAGTGTCGCTGCTGGGCTGGGTCTTTGGCGGTGCGAACTGGGAACGCCTCTGGGTGAACCTCAAGCTGTTCGCGTTGTACCGCTACCCGAGCGACCTGCTGTGGCGGCCGCTGCTGGCCGTCGGGGCGCTGCTCTTCGCATTCGGGGCCTCGGCCAGCGACCGTGAACGGGCGGGCTCGCACATCTTCGCCGGCGCCTTCTGGCAGTTCTGGGCGCTCATCCTGGGCTTGACAATCGTGTCCATTGTCGCCTCCTGGCAGGTCACGCCCTACTACATCCTGGCCACCGTAATGGGCATTGGCGGCTGGCTGCTGGGCCGCATCATGCCGGCGCTCGCCCGCAATGGTGCCTACATCTGGATCGCGGTCCTGCTGCTTACCCCGCTCCTGCTCTACGGCCTGCCCTGGGCCGCTCAGGGCGGGATGCGCGCGGTGCCGATCACCATGTGGGGCGGCTTCATGCTCACCCTGGTGCTGACCACCGGGATCGTGCCCAGCTTCCCGATCGGCGTCCTGCTGGCGCTCGGACGGCGCAGCGACCTGCCGGCGATAAGCTACATCTGCACCGCACTCATCGAACTGATCCGCGGCGCACCGCTCATCGTATGGCTCTTCATCGCCAACCTGATGGTGCCCTTCCTCTTCAACATCGGTCCGGATGTGCTGCCCGCCCTGGGCAAGGCGTACGTCGCCCTGGCGATGTTCAGCGCCGCCTATACGGCCGAGAACGTGCGCGGCGGCCTGCAGAGCGTCCCCGCCGGGCAAAGCGAGGCTGCCCGCGCCCTGGGACTGAGCGGCTGGCAAACCACCCTGCTCATCGTCCTGCCCCAGGCGATCAGGGCGGTAATTCCGGCCCTCGTCGGGCAGGCGATCGCCCTGTTCAAGGACACCTCGCTGGTGTTCATCCTCAACCTCCACGACTTCTTCAACGTCCACAACACCGTGGTCCAGCAACCGGCATCCATCCAGATAACGGGCGGCATTCGACTCGAGCTGTCGCTCTTCCTCGCCGTCACCTACTTCTTCTTCGCCTACCGGATGTCCGTGGCCAGCCGGCAAATCGAGAAGATTCTGGGAGTGGGGGAGAGGTGAGCCGAACACAGCGGCTGCTGCCCTCACCACACACGCCGGGCCGCAAACCGGGTGCTACCATAATTAATAAGAATGCAAGCATGAACCTGTCGCGTAATTGGAGGTCCCAGTGAGTCTTTCAACCAACCCTGCCACCGCCAGCGCACCGCCCGTAGGAGCAGCCGAAGGGGTGAACGCCTACGCACCCGAAGGCGGCGAGAAGATCATCGAGGTGCACGGCCTGAACAAGTGGTTCGGCGACTTCCACGCGCTCAAGGACATCAACATGTCCGTAAACAAGGGCGAGGTCGTGGTCATCATTGGCCCCAGCGGTTCCGGCAAGTCGACCCTGATCCGCTGCCTGAACCGGCTGGAGGAGCACCAGGAGGGCCGCATAATCATCGACGGTACGGAACTGACCGATGACGTGCGCAACATCGACCAGGTACGCCGCGAAACCGGGATGGTATTCCAGCAGTTCAACCTCTTCCCGCACCTGACCGTCCTCGAGAACATCACCCTGGCGCCCACCCGGGTACGCCGGTGGCGGCGCAAGGAGGCAGAGGAAAAGGCCCGCTACTACCTCGAACGCGTCGGCATCCCCGACCAGGCCAACAAGTACCCGGGCCAGCTCTCAGGTGGTCAGCAGCAGCGCGTGGCCATCGCCCGCGCGCTCACCATGGGCCCCAAGGTGATGCTCTTCGACGAGCCCACCAGCGCACTCGACCCCGAGGTGATCGGCGAGGTGCTGGGCGTCATGGTCAACCTCGCCAAGTCTGGCATGACCATGTGCGTGGTCACGCACGAGATGGGTTTCGCCCGCGAGGTAGGTGACAGGGTCATCTTCATGGACGCCGGGCACCTGGTGGAGGTCGGCAGCCCCGAACACTTCTTCACCAGCCCCCGGGAGGAGCGGACGAAAGCCTTCTTGTCGAAGATCCTCTAACCCTGCAGGTCGCGCAACAGTGGCCGCAGCTCGCCAGCCAGGTAGAAGCTGCCGGCCACTACTATTTGCCCACCGGCGGGTGTCCGGTCCAAAGCGGCCAGCAGAGCATCCGGGGCGCTTTGGACGAAGCGTGCACCCGGGTACTCCCGCAGGGATGCGCCCTGCCCGGCGATCGAGGTGAGGAACAGCGTGTCGGCGCGCGCCGCCAGCACGTCCAGCGTCTCCACCACCTGCTTCTTGCCAAGCGCGCTGAAGAGCAGGGTGTAGTTGCCACGAACGCGCCGCAGGAGGGCTTGCGCCCCGGCGGGGTCGTGGCAACCGTCGAGGATGACGGTCCTGCCGCGGATGGCGAACTTCTCGGCCCGTGCCGGCAGCGGGGGGACGGTCAGGCCGCGGCGAATGACCGCCGGGTCCTCGATCCCCAGCATGCGAGCGGCGGCCGTGGCAACGCGGAAGTTCTGGCGGCTCACCTCGTCAGCGGTCTCTATCCCCGCGGGCAGCGCGAACAGCGGGTCGTTCCCCTCGACGAGCAGCCGGGCGCCGACCTCGCCTGCCCGCTCCCCGAGCACCTGCATGACCGCGTCCACCTGGCGGGCGCTCACGACCGTCGTGCCCGGCTGGATCGCGTGAGACTTGTCGGCCGCTACGTGGGCCAGCGTTGGGCCCAGGGTCGCGACGTGATCCAGTGAGATGGGTGTGACCACCACCAGCTCCGGAGTGCCCAGGGCCGCGGTGGCATCGTCGCGTGCTCCCACGCCCGCCTCGAAGATGCCCAGCTGTACCCCGGCCGCCCGGAAGTGGCGCAGCGCCAGCGCCAGCGTAAGCTCGAAGAAGGCGGGCCCGTCCGGCAACTCCCGGCCCTGAAGCTCCCCCACGAACCGGACTACCTGTGACGCGCTGATCTGCGCGCCGTTGGCGGCGATCCGCTCCCGGAAATCCTCGACGTGCGGGGAGATGAACCTGCCGGTACGCAGGCCCGCTGCCAGGCCTATGGCGTAGAGGAGGTTGGTAATGCTGCCCTTGCCGTTGCTGCCGACGACGCGGACGCTTCGCGGTGGGACCTGGAGATCCAGCTCCTCGATTAACCGCCGCATGCGCCGTAGATCACGCGGCAGGCCGCCCCGCGAGCGGGTGAACAGCCATTGGAGGGCGGTCGCGTACTGCTGTGCCTGCCCGCCTGCCTGCTGCCCCTCGCTCTCGCGTTCCGTGCCCTCCGGCTGCCCGGGGGTGTGGCTCAACGCTTGCGCCTGCGGCGGCGCCGGCGCCTGGGCCTGCGGCTCTTGGCAGAGGAAGCCCCGCGGGACGGCATCGCGTCCTCCTGCGCCACCTTCACGAGGATGGCGTCCAGGAGGTGCCCCTCGGTAGGCTGCGTCATCTGCAGGATCTGGTGCGGCTCCTCCGTGTCCACGTAGACGTAGGCGTTGCCGGGGTGCAGCCGGTACGAGAACGCCTCCCGCTCGCCATAGATGCTGTCGAGGACGGTCTTGCCCAGGTAGAGCACCGCGACGTCCTTGCCGAGCATGGGCAGGCGCACCGGTTCGTCCAGTTCGCCCAGGCCGCGCAGCTCGTCGAGGAGTCCCAGCGGGTCGCGGTAGGGGGCTATGTAGGGCGCTGTGGCCTGGTCGTTGCCGCCCCGGGTCGCGGTCACCAGCCCGCTCTTGATGTCGAACTCGACCTCGTAGCTGCGGTTGTCGCCCTTGCGTTCCGTGCTCTCCTGATAGGCGAGCGAGGCGCGGCGCTTACGGTGCACCCGGCTCACTTGGGTGGTGCTCAGCTGGCCCAGGCTCCCCTGCAGCTGCAGCCGGCCTTCAAGATGGGTGGTCGCGCCGCGATGCTCGGTCCGCAGGACGTGTGTGCCCACAGGCGAACCGCGCAAAGTCAGGGAGTAGCTGCACACCTCGACGGCCATAGTCGAAATCTACCACGGGCCCGCCGCATTCCGGTGGCTCAGCAGGTAGCTCGCCTCGTGGGCGGGGACGGGCCGGCCCAGCAGGAAGCCCTGGCCCTCGTGGAAGCCGGTGCCGCTCAGGAAGCTGAGCTGCTCATGGCTCTCGATCCCCTCCCCGATCACCCGCAGGTTCAGGCTGCGGCCCAGGTCGACTACGGCCCGCAGGATCGCCGCGTCCTCCGAGCCGTAATCGGGGCTCGTCAGGTTCTGGACGAAGTTCCGGTCGACCTTGAGGCTGTGGATCGGCAACTGCTTCAGGTGACTCAGGTTCGAATAGCCGGTGCCGAAGTCGTCGATGGCAATGCAGACCCCGGCCTGGTGGAGCTCGTGCAGCAGCTGCCCGTGCTCGAAGCCGGGCGCTATCGCGGCGCTCTCCGTGACCTCCAGCTCGAGCTGCCACGGCTCCAGGTTGGCCTGCTCGAGGGCCTCCCTGACGATCCGGGGCAGGTCGCTGTTGAACTGGCGGGGCGACAGGTTTACGGCGATGCGCTCCAGGGGGAGGCCGTCGGCCAGCCAGCGGGCCATCTGCTTGCAGGCGGCGAACAGCACCCTCCTGCCGATCTCGGTGATGAGTCCCGTCTCTTCGGCAACCGGGATGAAGGTGCCGGGATAGATGAGGCCGCGGGTCGGATGCAGCCAGCGGACCAGCGCCTCCATGCCGGTCACCTTCATGGTGGAGAGGTCGAACTGCGGCTGGTAGTGAAGAACCAGCTCGTCGCGCTCCAGCGCCTGCCGCAGGTCGCGCTCCAGGTTGAGGCGCTCGACGGCCTCCAGGTTGAGGGAGGGCGTAAAGAAGCGGATCTCGCCGGGACCGTTCGACTTGGCCAGGTACATCGCCAGATCGGCGTGCTTGAGGAGATCCTCCATCGGCGGGTGGCCGCCCTCCGACACGGCGATACCGAGGCTGGCCGAGATAGCCACCGACTGGTCATCAATCGTGAAAGGCACCTCGATGGCCGCCTTGATCTTGCGGGCCACGATGGCGGCGTCGTCGTGGCTGGTGAGCAGCGGCAGCACCACCACGAACTCGTCTCCGCCTATCCGCGCGACGGTGTCCTCCTCCCGTACGGAGGAGTTGATCTTCTCTGCCACCACCCGCAGCACCCGGTCGCCAAACTCGTGGCCAAGCGAGTCGTTGAGCACCTTGAAGTTGTCGAAGTCGAGGAAGATGACGCCGACGTGGCGGCCCAGGCGCTCTGCCTGAGCCAGGGCCTGACGCAGCCGGTCCTGCATCAGGGTCCTGTTGGGGAGGCCCGACAGGGGATCGAAGAAGGCGAGCTGCTTCAGGCGCTCCGTCATCTCCTTCTGCGAGGAGATATCGCGCGAGATGTTGATCAGGTGCGGTTCGCCGTGCCACATGACGAGGGAGGTAGAACCCTCCACCCAGCGCCAGTCGCCGGCGATGTCGCGCATGCGCAGCTCGAAGTGCTCCATCGCCTGCCACTGGCGGAGGAGCTCCCGGTCCTCGGGGTGGATCAGGTCCACCGGTCCGCCCTCCAGCAGCTCCTGTGGGCTGTAACCAAGCACCGTCTCGAAGGAGGGGCTCACGTAAACGTAGCGGCCCGCCATGTTCGTCATGGAGATCAGGTCGCGGGCGTTCTCGGCGATGAGCCGGAAGCGCGCCTCGCTCTCCCGGAGGGCCTCCTCGGCGGCGCGGCGTCCGCGTACCTCTGCCGCCTCGCGCAGGGCCCGTTCGACCGCCGGGCCCAGCATGTAGAGACGGCTCTTGTTGACGTAATCGACCGCCCCGTTTTTCAGAAGCTGGACTGCCGCCTCTTCCCCTATCGCGCCGGACACGACGATGCAGGGCGTGTGCGTGGAACGCCGTTCCAGGATCTCGAGCACGTCGAGCGCGCTGAACGAGGGCATGGCGTGGTCGCTCAGGATGATGTCCCACTCCTGCCCGCTCAGCGCCGCCTCGAGCGAGGCCCGGTCATCGACCCTCCGTGCGGCCACCCGGTAGCCGTCGCGCTGCAGCTGCAGCTCCACCAGTTCCGCGTCGTCAACCGAGTCCTCCACGATCAGGGCCCGCAATGTGCGCCGCGGCCGGTCGCTCATGGCGTCTGGTTGATGAGCAACCAGTAGGTGCCCAGCTGCTTCACTGCCTCGGTGAACTCCCGGAAGTCGATCGGCTTCTGCACGTAGGAGTTGGCGCCACTCACATAGCTCTCCACCACGTCCTGCTCCTCCTTGGAGGTGGTGAGCATGACTACGGGTACCGTCTTCGTGAGCTGATGCTTGCGCAGCTCCTTGAGCACCTCCAGCCCCGAGAGCCGGGGCAGGTTCACGTCAAGCAGGATCAGCTGCGGGAGATCCTGCGGGTCGCGCTCGGCGTACTCGCCCCTGGCGAAGAGGAAGTCGAGTGCCTCGACCCCATCACGGACTATCTCGACCCTGTTGTCGATCTGCTGACGGGAGAGGGCGCGCAGGGTCAGATCCACATCATCCTGATTGTCCTCGACGAGTAGGATGTATCGGTCCTTGGCCGTCATCTCGCTGCCTCCCGCTTCTGCGCGCCCGTTGTCGCCGCTTCACTCCCCATGTCCCGCTTTGGACGCAATGTAGGCGTGAAACCGGCGCTTCACAATGGCGACTGCAACACTTTAGCGGTCGGGCGCCGAAAACGACGTGCAGACCAGCGTGAGCCGCGCGTGTGCGGGGCCGGGTTGGTCACGGAAACCGTGGGTGAGCGGTGTAGTGTGCCCCTATGGAGGTGTGGTGACGGCGTCGCGTTGGCAACTTGCCGGGAAGTATCGGGCGTTCTTGGCCGTACTGGCCATGCTGGCCGTGCTGCTGCTTGCCGGCTGCCTGCCCATACCGAACGTGCCCGTCGAGCTTGACGTGGCCCCCAGCGTCTACCTGGTTCCTCCCGGCGAAGTAGAACCTGACTACTTCGAGGTCGCAGGTGTGAACGTGACCTCCAACCCCGGCGAATACGACCGCAGCGGGGTGCTGCGCTACCGGGTGGGGGATGTTCCCAGCCGGATGATCCTCGTGCTCATGCCGGGCATCTTTGGTGGCGCCGCGAACTTCGACATCATCGCCCGCGAGCTGGTGGCCAGCACCCGCGGGCTGGAGGTCTGGTCGGTCGACCGGCGCTCCAACCTGCTCGAGGACCGCAGCGGCATGATCCGGGCGCTCGAAGAGGAGGACCCCGAGGTGGCGCTGCACTACTACCTGACGAGCGCGGGAGAAGAGAGGGGCTTCCAGCCCCTCCCGGAGGACGAGGCCGCCTACCTGCGCAACTGGGGCCTGGACGTGCACCTGGGCGACCTGCACCGCATCGTGCTGGAGGCACGCGAGGAGGCGCCGGTCGTGGTGCTGGGCGGGCACTCGCTCGGTGCGTCCATCGTCACCATCTACGCCTCGCGCGAGTTCGAGGGGGGGCATGGCCAGGAGTTCGTGGACGGACTGCTGCTCATCGACGGTTTCCTGGGGCGCACGGGCGGTTTTGGCCGCGAGGATGAGGGCATAGCGTTCGGGCCCATCAGGCTGGCGCCGAGTGTTGCCGAGCTCGAGGCCGGCGGCGGCCCGCCTTACTCTGACTCGATAATCTCGCCGGAGTATCAGATCGAACGCGAGATCGCCGCCATCTATGCGCTGCTGGACCCGGACGGCCGCGCGCCGGCGGAGCTCTCGGATTTCCCCACCCAGAACCGCGCCCTGGTGGGCATCAGGAACGACGAAGAGTACGCCATGACCCCGGTCTTCGGCGCTTCGCTGGGGGAGGCCGTGGATGCCCGGTTTGCCGGCAACCTGGGAGCCTTCCTGCTGGCCGGCCGGGAGGGCGCCCGCTCGAGGACGGTCACCGGGGTGGCGCCTGACGCCGAGATGGTCCGCTGGAGCCAGGGCGAACCCGACCCGGAACCGACGAACCTCGACGATTTCATCCGCATGTGGACCCTGCGGCAAAGCAACCCCAGCGAATGGTACTTCCCTCTGCGCCTGGGCCTGGACATGACCCTGTTGCCGCCCACACTGGCCGACACGCCCGGTTACCTCCCCAGTTACGAAGTGACCCTGCCCACGCTGCTGATCGGCGCCTCGCGGGGCCTCGTGCCCGACTTCGACGCGGTGCGCTCCTACGTCAACGCCCGTTACGGCTCGCCGGTGAGCGTGAGCATCCTGCCGGGATTCACGCATCTCGACGTGGTCACGGCCCGCGACAATCCGGCGGTGGGCATCATCAGGAGGTGGCTTGAACTCTGGACCCGGGTCTTGTGACGCATCCTTTCGCGTAGACTTGAGGCGCTATGCTCGACCTCCGTTACATTCGGGAGAACCCCCAGATCGTGCGCAAGGCCATACGCGACAAGCAGATGCCCGAGGCGCTGGAGAAGCTCGATCAGCTTCTCGTCGTCGATGAAGAGTACCGCCTGCTGCGCCAGGACCTGGAGGCCATGCAGGCGCAACGCAACGCGGCCAGCAAGAAGATTGGCGAGCTGAAGCGCCGCAATGAGGATGCGGGCGAGCTCATGGAACAGATGGGCGAACTCGCCGGCCAGGTGAAACGCTCGGAGGAGAAGGCCCGCGCGCTGGAAGCGCAACTGGAGGAGCTCCAGCTGGAGATCCCCAACCTGCCCCACGAGAGCGTCCCGTACGGGGAGAGCGAGTTCGAGAACGTCGTCGCTGCCGAACATGGTGAGGTGGTCCAGAAGTCCTTCACCCCCCGGCCCCACTGGGAGCTGGCCACCGAACGGGGCTGGATAGACTTCGACGCCGGCGTGAAGATCACGGGCTCGGGATTCCCTGTCTTCCGCGGTGCCGGCGCCCGGCTCATGCGGGCGCTGCAGACGCTGTTCCTGGACCGCGCGCGGGAACGCGGTTTCGTGGAGATCATCCCGCCGCTGCTCGTCAATGAGGAGAGCGCCCGGGCGACCGGTCAGCTGCCCGACAAGGAAGGGCAAATGTACCGCGTGGAGGATGGCTTCTACCTGATCCCGACCTCCGAGGTGTCAGTCACCAACCTGCACCGTGACGAGATCCTGGCCCAGGAGGAGCTGCCCCTCCGGTACGCGTCGCTCACCCCCTGCTTCAGGCGGGAGGCCGGGTCACACGGGCGGGACGTGCGCGGCATCAACCGCGTCCACCAGTTCGACAAGGTGGAACTCGTCGTCATGTGCCAGCCGGAGGAGTCGTACGACTTCCTCGAAGAGATGACGGAGATGGCCGAGGAGCTGCTGTCAGACCTGAACCTGCGCCACCGCCGCCTCCTCATGTGCACCGGCGACATGGGCTTTACCCAGGCGAAGAAGTACGACCTGGAAGTGTGGAGCCCCGGCCAGGACCGCTGGCTGGAAGTCTCCAGCGTCTCGAACATCACCGACTTCCAGTCCCGGCGCCTGCAGACCAGGTTCCGGCCGGGCGGCGTGAACGGTCGCGGCAAGACGGAGCTGGTGCACACGCTGAACGGTTCGGCCCTGGCCCTGCCGCGCACTTTCGCCGCGCTCCTCGAGACGCACCAGCGGGAGGATGGCAGCGTGGAGCTGCCGGCAGTCCTGCGGCCCTACTTCGGTTCGGATCTGCTCGAATAGGCCCAGACAAATGAAGGGTGGCGCCCGCTATTCCGCGGGCGTCACCCTTTTTACTGATCAGATTTCGTCGATCATGCGGGGGACGACGATGAGCCCCTCCCCGTTCATCCTCACCAGCCGCCGCAACTCCTCCACGGGCATGGAGGGGCGAACCACGTCGGCACGTATGGTGGCGCCGTCAGGTATGTCTGTGCCCGCCCCCTGAAACTCTTCGTGCGGCTGGTCGTCCAGCCTCACGCTCCCGCCCGGCGCGTACGGTTCCACGCCAGCCGTATCAGCAGAGGAGAGCTCCGGCCCGTACTGGGCAAGCACTCCATTCAGGCGGTCGGCCAGCTCCTGCGCCTCGCCCTGGGTCAGCTCCACGCGGGCGAGGGAAGCGAGTTCATGCAGGTCCCGTTCACCCAGCTCGCGGGGAGCGCTGGCGGTCCAGGTGTTTCCCTGCTGGGTGCCCTTCACTGGCTCGCTGCCTCGCCCTCTTCGCCCCCGGCCGGTTTGCTGCGGACGACCATGACCGTGACCAGCACGCCGGCGACCAGCGGGATCGCGATGAGCCACAGGAGCCAGGTGCCCACGCTGGGGGGTACGGGTGGCATCACCAGTTCGTAGTAGACGGGACCCAGGCCAACGGGCAGCTCGCCGGCCGTGTTCGACTCGGGCTTGCCGCCGCGCACCAGTTCGACGACCCTGATGGGGTAGCTGCCCTCGGGCAGGCCGGGGATCATTCCGCTGTAGGCTGCGCTGCCCTCCGGAGCGTCGAGCTCATAGACCGCGATGGGTTGCTTGTCCGGGGCCTCGACGGCCCCCTCGAGCTCGAGCAGGTCACGCGCGATCTCCGTACCCGGCTCGAAGATCCGCAGCTCCACGTCGAGGCCGGTAATCTCGATGCGCCCGGTGTTCGTTATCAGGGCGGTTAGCTCGAACTCCTCGCCCGGCTGGGGTTCCTCTGGTACCGTCGTGATCTCGGCGAACAGGATCTCCGGGTGGGCGAGGGCACCAGGCTGGAACAGCAGCGCCAGCGCCAGGGCCAGCATGGTCAGGTAGTTCCGGGAGTCGCTTCGCCTCAGGGACGGTCGGGATTTCATCTTTCTTCCTCCTGCAGTTCGTGCCACAACCATTCCCGCAGCGTCAATCCGCTTCCCGCCACCCGGGCGGCGATCTCCTCGCCAACCCAGCGGAAGTGCCACGGTTCATAGGCGTAGCAGCTTACCGCCTGAGAGTCTTCCGGGTAGCTCATCACGAAGCCGAACTTCCAGCTGTTCTGTGCCATGAACTCGCCCTCGGGCGTTTGCGCCCAGTCTTCCAGGTCCCACGGCGCCGGGCCTCCTGCGGAGCGCAGGTCCAGCGCCGTTCCCAGCTGGTGCTCGGAGTGGCCCGGGCGCGCGCTGGTGAGGAGGGCCTGCTCCTCGCCCAGGGTCGCCACCCACCCCGAGAAGACCTGCTCCTGGTACCCGTACGAGCGGTAGGCGCTCTGCAGCTCGTAGTGAAGGCCCTGCCGTGCGGCGGCCTCGAGCAGGCGCTTCAGGTCGCGGACGGCCGGCTCGATGAGCGTCCGGTCGTCATCCAGGCCGGCGGTACGTACAGACACGAGGTTGGTCGGCGCGTAGCCGGCGGGCAGGTGGAAGCTGGTATCCACCAGCGCCAGGAGCGGGTCACCGGAGAGCATGGGGGCAGGCTCGCTGCCATACTCGCAGGTGGGCGGGGGCGGGGTTTGTGACTGTGCCGAACCGACGGCACTGAGGGTCAGGAAGAGGACCAGGACTACTGTGAGGGGCCGTGCTCGCATAACTCAAAGGGTACCCCGCGGGTAGCCAGGTAGCGGACCACCCCGCATACGAGAAGCCCGGCCACCTGCTCTTCGTTACGCAGGAACGCCAGGTCACGGGGGTTGCTCAGGTAGCCCAGCTCGACTATTACCGCCGGTGTCGACGGGTGAATGCTGTGCCTGTAGCGGCGATCGAACGCGTAGTAGTCGAGCATGGCGCCGGAGACGTTCAGGTGATCGTCGGGCAAGCCGGAACCCCCCAGGTAGTACAGGTCGAGGCTCTCCTTCAGCACCGGGTCCCAATGGTTGCGGCGACTGCGGAAGTAGGCGCTCTTGTAGCCCCGCCGGAGGGGATCGAGGCTGCTGTCGGCGTGGATCGAGATGAAGGCGTGCGCCCGGTAGTCGGGCGGGACGCTGGCCGGCAAGACCTGTGCCTGCACGCCCAGCTCCTCCAGTGCCTGCGCCAGGCGGGTAGCCACCCGCTGGTTGACGTCCACCTCGGCCACCCCATTCGCATAGCCCCCGGTCGAGGTGCGCAGGCCGGCAAGCTCCTGCGCATGCTCATGAGCATGAAGGTGCCCGACCTGAATGGCGACTAGCGGCACGCCGGTTACACCGCGGCCAGGCAACTGCCAGTCGGGTGGGCGCAGGGAGGTAAGTCCTCCCCCGGTCGTGATGCTGGGCAGCCACAGCAGCACCAGCAGGACCAGGGCGAGACCAAGACCGGTGAGGAGGTAACGGCGGCGCTCAGAGGGAGTCACTGCTCCCCCGGCACCGTCTGATCTTCAGCCCCGGAGTGTTGCGGGGGAGTTGGAGCGGAATGCTGCGCCTCCCGTTCTCGCAGCGGGTAGAGACGCCCGTAGGCTGCGGGGGAGAGCAGCAGCGCCAGCAGGACCCAGATGAGCAGCTCCGGGAACCTCGACCGTACGGAGCGGATCAGATCGAGGAAGGTGAGCTCACCCGTCCCGAGGTAGACGGGTAGCAGGGCAAGTGTCGCAGTGGCCAGCAGGTAGCCCGCAACGACGCTGAACACGCCCGCCCAGCGGGAACGGCGCGGGGACGGGTAGATCGCCAGCCAGCCCGTCAGAAGGAGCTGAAAGAGGAACACTCCCTGCAGGACCAGCTGTGCCTGCCTGTCCGCTACGAAGAAGGGCTGGCCACTGAGGAGCAGGTAGGCGAGTCCGGCCAGCAGGCCAATGAAGGGACCGTAGGCCAGCGCGACCGCCAGGAGCAGGAAGTGCTCAAGCGCGAGGAGCAGTGTTCGCGGATAGGCGACACCTGCCTCCTGCAGCTTCAGTCCGGCCAGGTGCAACCCCAGTGCCAGTGCGAGAGAGCCCAGGAGCGCGCTCTGTGCAGGCGGGTGAGCAGCGGCGCCCGCGGTCCTGTGGGCAAAGCCGCCAAGGATGGCGCTGGCGGCCAGCAGGACGCAGGCCAGCAGCAGCAGTGACAGCAGCGGGTCCTGGATCAGCTGTGGAAGGGAGGAGAGCCGCTCCGGCACACGTCAGAGTCTAGCACCCGTCACCTGTTTCTCATTCTTTGGTTACGTTTTGCGGACGCGCTGCCCCTATACTGGCCGGGTGATCCCTTCAACCTTTCTGGTGCCTGCAGCATGATGGCGCCTGGCCCCCAGTTTGCCGACCAGTCTGACAAGCAACCCCGCCTGGGAGTCGCCCTCGGGGGCGGCAGCGCCCGGGGCTACGCGCATATCGGCGTCCTCAAGATCCTGGAGCAGCACGACCTGCGCCCGGATCTGATCGTGGGCACCTCCTTCGGGGCGGTCGTCGCCTCGCTCTACTGCCTTGGCCACAGCGTCACCGACCTGCAGGCACAGGCGGCGGAAATGCGCCGCAGCACCCTCCTGCCCCGGCTCCTCGACTTTGGCCTGCACCGCGCCTCGCTCTTCGAGGGGCGGCGGCTGGAGGCGTACCTGGAGGAGATCACCGGCGGGAAGACGTTTGCCGACCTGGAGACACCGCTGGCGGTGGCAGCTACTGATGTCGACACCGGTGAGCTGGTCCTGCTGCGTGAAGGCAGCCTTGCCCGGGCGCTGCGGGCCAGCGTCGCCATGCCCGGCGTGTTTTGCCCGATCGAGATCGACGGACGGCGTCTCGTCGACGGCGGGCTGGCTGCGCCGTCGCCCCTGGCGACGCTGGAAGGCTTCGATGTGGACGTACGGATCGGTATCGGTGCGGGCATGACCGAGGGGGATTCCCCGGTCATCGGGGTGACCCGCCGGCTGGTGCAGACTCGCCATGGGCGGCGCCTGCACAGGCGCATGGCGGCGAGCAAGCGCCAGAATGCCGTCGCCAGGCTGCTCAAGGCAGCGGCACTGACGGTAGACAGCTGGAACGCCGGCCCGGTGCGCGACGATGAGCTGCACCTGCACACCAGGCCGCCCATCTCCTGGCTCAACTTCTCGAAGGCGGGCGCCGCGATCGAAGCGGGCGAGGCCGCCATGGCCAGCTTCATGCCGCGCCTTCGCACCGCCATCACCAAGGTTAGCGGGGCCGGCTAGAGAATACTCTTCCCGAAGAGGGAAGCCGCCATGCCTACCATCGTCTGTGCCGTCCGGTTACGGATGTCCAGGAGCGGGTTCACCTCGACCATGTCGAGGCTGGTGACGCGGCCGGACTCGGCCAGCAGCTCCATCAGCAGGTGCCCCTCGCGGTAGCTGAGGCCACCCGGCGAGGTCGTGCCGACGCCCGGTGCGATGCCCGGCTCGAGCGCATCGGTGTCGAAGGAGACGTGCAGCCTTTCCACGTCGCGCAGGTGCTGCAAGGTCTCGGTGACCACCCGGAACATGCCCAGCTCGTCAATGTCGCGCAGCGTGAAGGTGCGCACGCCCAGCCTCCTGATAAGCTCCCGCTCGCCCGGGTCCACCTCGCGCAGGCCAATGAAGACCACGTGCGCGGGGTCGAGGACCGGACGGTCGCCCAGAGCCTGAAGGAGCCGCTCGTCGCCGTGGCCCAGGAGGTGAGCCAGCGGCATGCCGTGAACGTTCTGGCTGGGCGAGGTGTGCGGTGTATTCATGTCGGCGTGGGCGTCCACCCAGATCACACCGGTGCTGCCGCTCTGGATGGCGCCGGCCACGGTGCCCATGCTCACCGAATGGTCGCCGCCCAGGCTCACGACGGTGGCATCCCCGTCCAGCCGGGCGACAGTGTCTCTGACGGATCTCATCGCGCTGGCCAGCGCCCCGGCATAGCGGGGCTCGCCCTCGCGGATCTCCTCCCGGGCGAGCAGCTCCTCGAACTCCCGCAGGTCGACGTCCCCGGCGTCGATGACCTCATGACCAAGGGCGCTTAGCGCCTCCTGCAATCCTGCTGCGCGGAGGGCGCTGGGGCCCAGTTCGCTGCCCCTGCGGCTCGCTGCGACTCCGATCGGAACACCGAGTATACGGATCTTTCGCATGCATATAACGGTAGCACCGCCGGACGGTTGCTGCCCGCGCTGCCGCGCCCCGCGACTACTCTGGTTCGCTGGCGGTGCGCTCCTTCAGGGCGTGACCGCCGAACCTGTTGCGCAGCGACGCCGCCAGGCGCGCGCTGAACGGGTCCTCCTCGCGGCTGGCGAAACGGGCAAACAGCGCCTGCGTTATGGCAGGCATTGGCACCGCGTTCTGGACGGCGTACTCGACCGTCCAGCGGCCCATCCCGGAGTCGTTCACGTAGCCGGTAACCGCCTCGAGCCGCGGGTCGTCGTGCAACGCCTGGGCGGTTAGCTCGAGCAGCCACGAGCGGATGACGCTGCCCTCGTTCCATAGCCGGGCAACGGCCGGCAGGTCGATCTCCTCCGGGAAGCTCTCGAGCGCCGCGAACCCCTCCCCGTACGCCTGCATGAGGCCGTACTCGATGCCGTTGTGTACCATCTTCACGAAATGGCCGGTGCCGGCGGTTCCGACATGCAGGTAACCACCCGCAGGGGCGAGGCTTTCCAGCAGCGGCTCCAGTGCCCGGAAAGCCGCGGGCGTCCCGCCCACCATCAGGTTGAAGCCTGACTCGAGGCCCCACACTCCGCCTGAAACCCCGCAATCGACGAACTCGACGCCCCGCTCCCGCGCGAGAGCGGCGCGCCGGCGCGAGTCCTGCCAGGGCGAGTTGGCCCCGTCGACCACAATGTCCCCCGGCTCGAGCTGCGGCAGCGCCTCGACCAGCACCCCCTCGGTGGCCTCGCCGGCGGGAAGCATGAGCCACAGGACGCGCGGGGTATCCAGGGCGGTTACGAGGCTGGCGAGGGTCGGGTGGGTGTGCACGCCGTTTTCCTCTGCCTCCTCCCGGGCGCCTGCCGCCAGGTCGGTGGCCCTCACCCCGTGCCCGTGCCGCACGAGCCGCAGCGCCATGTTCGCGCCCATCCTGCCCAGACCTACGATTCCCACCTCCATGCTTACCTCCCTGCCGGGATGCTAGCAGCAGCCGCGTCAGGTAAACTTGCGCTTGCGCCCGTAGCGCGCCGGTGAGGTGCAGATGTCTATTGATGAAGCGTTGACGAAGTTACTCAGGGGAGCCGATGACGTAGTTCCGGAGGGCGGCCTGCGGGAGAAGCTGGAGCTGGCCCGCAAGGAGGGCCGGCAGTTGCGCGCCAAGCTTGGCGTCGACCCGTCCAGCAGTGACCTCCACCTGGGGCACACCGTCGTGTTGCGCAAGCTGCGGCAGTTCCAGGAGCTGGGCCACAAGGTCGTGCTGATCATCGGCGACTTTACGGCCACCATCGGCGATCCCTCCGGCCGCTCGAAGACGAGGCCGGTGCTTACGCTCGAGGAGACCCGCCGCAACGGCCAAACCTACCTGGAGCAGGCCACGAAGGTGCTCCTGCAGGACGACGGGCTGCTCGAGGTGCGCCACAACAGCGAGTGGCTCTCGGGACTAGGCTTTGGTGAGATCGTGCGGCTGGCCTCCACCTACACGGTCGCCCGGATGCTCGAGCGCGACGACTTCACGAAGCGCTACTCGGAGGGCGTGCCCATCAGCATCCACGAGTTCCTCTACCCGCTGGCACAGGCCTACGACTCCGTCGCGATAAACGCCGATGTCGAGCTGGGCGGCACCGATCAGCTCTTCAACCTGCTCGTGGGTCGCGACGTTCAGCGCGCCTACGGGCTGGAGGCGCAGGTCGCGCTGACCACGCCGCTGCTGGAAGGCACCGATGGCGTCGAAAAGATGTCGAAGTCGCTGGGCAATTACATCGGCATTACCGAGCCTGCCCCGCTGATGTACCGCAAGGCGATGCAGGTGCCCGATGCTCTGCTCCTCAAGTACGCGGAGCTGACTACGGACCTCGATCTGGAGGAACTGCGGGAGGAGTTGCAGAGCGACCCGGTGGGGGCGCACCGCACCTACGCCGCGGCGGTGCTGCGCTTCTACCACGGCGAGGAGAGCATCGAGCCGGCCCGGAAGCGCTACGAGAGCGTGGCCAAAGGGGCGATGCCCGAGGAGATGGACGAAGTCAGCATCGACGCCGGAGAACTTGACGGGGGCCGTGTGGGCGTCCTGCGCCTCGCGACCCTGGCGGGCCTGACGGCTTCGAACGGCGAGGCGAAGCGGCTTATCGGCAACCGCGGCCTGCGCATCGACGGCCGCGTCCTCGAGGATCCCCGCGAGGAGATCGAGCTGGTTGAACCGGTGGTAGTGCAGCGGGGCAAGGACCGCTTCGTGCGGGTGCGGCCCGCCTGAGCGAACGGATCAGGTCGCCAGCACCTTGGCGATCTCGTAAAGCTGCCAGTCGAGTTCCTTCTTGTTCTCCCAGACGTCAGTCAACGGTACGTAGACGACGCCGCGCTTGTTGACTCCGACCATCTCGCCGGACTTGCCCTCGAGCAGCCGCTTGACCGCAACGTAGCCGAGGCGTGACGCCAGCACCCGGTCGCGGGTGGTGGGTGAACCGCCGCGCTGGATGTGGCCCAGGATCGAGGTGCGGATCTCGTAGCCGGAGACGCGCTTGACGTGCTTCTCCAGGGCCATCGCGCCGCCCGGGTAGGCACCCTCGGCCACCACGATGATGCTGGAGCTCTTGCCGCGGTCGTGGGCGCGCATGACCGCGCCGGCGACCTCGTCGCCGCTAAGGGGTGACTCGGGGACCAGGATCGCCTCGGCCCCGCCGCCCACGCCGACGTTGAGGGCGATGTGGCCGGAGTTCCTGCCCATCACCTCGACCAGGAAGAGCCGGTCGTGCGCGGCGGCCGTGTCACGCAACCTGTCGATTGCGTCCAGGGCAACGTTGATGGCGGTGTTGAAGCCGATGGCGACGTCGGTGCCGTAGATGTCGTTGTCGATCGTCGCCGGGATGCCGGCGACCGCAATGCCCTGCTCCTGGGAGAGCAGCGAGGCGCCGCGAAAAGAACCGTCGCCGCCAATCACGGCCAGTCCTTCGATGCCCCGCTTGCGCAGGTTGGCTGCGCCTTTCGCGCGACCCTCAGGGGTGCGGAACTCCTCGGAGCGGGCCGAGCGCAGTACCGTGCCACCACGCTGGATCACGTTCGCGACGGCGCGGGCGCCCACCTCCTCGATGTCGTCATCGATGAGCCCCTGGAAGCCCCGGTACACCACGCTGGTCTTGAGCCCGGAATGGATGGCGGTGCGGATCACGGCGCGGACGGCCGCGTTCATGCCCGACGCGTCACCGCCGCTGGTGAGAACGGCCAGGTGCTTCACTGGGGCCGAGTATACCGTCCAGGGGGCGAAAAGCTGCGAGTTGTGCCATCATTGACTGAATGATTCTTTACGCTGCCCCAGAGTTGCTTCCTGAAACCAGGGTCCCTCTACTGCCACAAACTGTTACCAGACTCACCAGGCTGGGTTTCGAAGTTCGAGTGCCGCGTGGGCTGGGCAGCAGCCTCTATCTGGCTGACAGCGCCTTTGAGGAA
>Ga0209487_1000136_pt1 | contig 67491 bp, 46 predicted proteins | sample Poulit2012_FD_187524 | JGI IMG/M metagenome (GOLD analysis project Ga0209487, IMG submission 187524) | Agricultural soil microbial communities from Georgia to study Nitrogen management - Poultry litter 2012 (SPAdes) (version 2) | ecosystem: Environmental > Terrestrial > Soil > Agricultural land...
TTATAAAAATCTTCCGATAAAGTGTCAATCGTACTGCCGCCAAATTTCAAAACAATAATATTATCCATAATGGTCAACCTCCTCCTTAAGAGCGATAGCTCGCGTTGATTCGAACATAGTCATATGTCAAGTCACAACCCCAGCCTTTTCCTGTTCCATCACCATTGTTTAAGTCAATTAAGATTTGAACATCGTCATTTTCTAAATATGTCGTTGCTTCCTCTTCAGAAAACGTTAGAGGTTCGCTATTTTTCAACATTTGAATCGGTCCAATTGCAATATCGATGGTATCTGGATTCACATCAGCACCACTATACCCAATCGCTGCAATGATCCGCCCCCAGTTTGCATCTGTGCCATATACAGCCGTTTTGACTAATGATGAACCAACGACCGATTTTGCAACTTGAATGGCTTGCGTATCATCTGCTGCACCTTCAACAGAGACTTCGATGAGCTTTGTCGCCCCTTCCCCGTCTCGTGCAATCATTTTCGCCAAGTCTTCACACGTTTTCTGTAGGAGTGTCAAGAATAACGGCCAATCTTCATGATCAGGTGTTAAAGCATCATTGCTTGCTAACCCATTGGCCATAACGAGAACTGTGTCATTTGTTGATGTATCCCCATCAACAGTAATACAATTAAATGTTTTATTTGTTACTTCTTTTAAAGCCGTTTCTAAAATAGACGATTCAATCTGAACATCTGTTGTAATAAAGGATAGCATGGTTGCCATATTCGGTTCGATCATCCCTGATCCTTTGGCTGATCCCGCCATCGTTACGACCTTTCCAGCAATCGTTGTTTGGTAGCATGTTGATTTCTTACAGGAATCAGTTGTTAAAATAGATTCATTAAAAGCTGCTGCATCTGTCGTTTCAGATGTTGGTGTTAATTTCTCAATGTTTGGAACAATTTTATCCATTGGCATGTTTAATCCAATGACGCCCGTTGACATGACGCCAACATAATGCGATGGAATGGAGAACTTCTCCGCTGTGACATCTCTCATTGTTTGAGCGTCCTTTAAACCGTGCTCACCTGTACATGCATTTGCATTGCCACTATTAACAATAATGGCCTGGAGTATTCTCTCCTTTGCGATACTTTCCTTCGTCACATGAAGCGGTGCTGCTTGAATGACGTTTGTCGTATACACACCTGCGACATTTGCTGGTACCTCACTATAAATGGCGCCTAAGTCATTGCGTTTCCGTTTCATACCTGTATGAATACCTGTCGCTTTAAATCCAGGTGTTGTCACGATCGTCCCTGCTTCAATTTTCTTTAGTTTCTCTTCCATGGTGAGCATTTGTGAACCTCCACTATTTTAAACTTTTATGGATAAACTGGAACAATGTCCAATCCTGCTTTTTCATCATAATCGAGCATTTTATTCATATTTTGAATGGCCTGCCCTGCTGCGCCCTTAACTAAATTATCAATAACTGCCACAACTGTTACACGCTTTGTTCGTTCATCATAAGCGAGGGAAATATCACAAAAGTTCGATCCAGATACTTCCTTTGTATTCGGGAATGTGCCTTGACGGCGCAAACGAACAAAATATTCATTTTGATAATGTGTTTCAAATAACGCAAATAGTTCATCTATATTTGTATCTTCTTTTATATTCATATACATTGTTGCCATAATACCACGAGTCATTGGAACCATATGTGTGCTGAATGTGACCGTATCAACATCGTCATTCCACAATTTTAGCATTTGTTCAATTTCTGGTAAATGCTGATGTTCATTGACACGGTAAATTTTTATATTATCATGTGTTTCTGGAAAATGAGTCGCAGCTGATGCGCTTTTGCCTGCACCACTCACACCTGTTTTTGCATCAATAATTATTGAATTTTCTTTCACCATGTTGGCTTTAACAAGTGGCGCTAAACCCAACAATACAGCTGTTGGAAAACAGCCCGGGTTGGAAATGAACTGTTTTCCAGTCATATCTATATCTACCCATTCCGTCAATCCATACACAGCTTCATCAATAAGTGATTCATCACCAAAATCTAAACCATACCACTCTTTATAGGTGTCACTATTTTTCAAGCGATAATCACCAGATAGATCAATCACTTTCAAACCAGCTTGTAGCAATTTAGGTGCTAATGTTGATGCTACGCCTGATGGTGTGGCCGTAAAGACAAGTTCTACAGAGTCAGCTAATTCTTCGACATCAATACCTTCAAGTTCATGTGTGATAACCGTATTAAAATGCGGATAAATGTCGCTGATAACCTGCCCTTGTTGACTAGATGTATGAATGGAATGAATGGAAACATGTGGATGTTTTGCCAAGAGGCGAATTAATTCCATGCCACTATATCCCGTTGCTCCAATAATTGCGATTTTCATTTGTCAGCCACCTTATTGTTATTATACTTTCTATTATATACTGTATAAAAATAAATGCAACAGTATATTTATAATTTCCCACAAAAACACTAAAGCCCTATTAAGTATAGGATAATCATTCATACCCATCCTACAAAAAAATAAAAACATGCATAATTTTACGTATATTATGCATTAAATTGAATAAAATTACACAAGTTTCGGGAAGCGTTCCTTACCGAATGCTCACCAAAAAGTGTACAATCCTTTTCCGCATTCATATATTCGATTAAAACTTCTTTTGCTGTCGCTTCATAAATATATCCAATTTTTCTAATTCATACATCAATTTGACAATACTGCTTGCGACAGGAAATATTTCAATCCACTTTTCCATTTCAGATTGGTGCAATTCAATAATCAGATCATTAATCGTTAAGTTCATCGCTGTAAAACTATCCTTTTGTAGTTCTTGTTGGACAGTAACTTTTCCTTCATATGTTAACATGATATTTTCATGATACTCCAATATTTTTGCAACAAGTTTTTTTACCAAAAAGGATTGGTTTTCTGATATCTTCTCAATTTTATCTAACTTTGATTTTAAATGTTCAATTAAATCATATTCAGCCCGCAATACAACAAGCATCTGTTTAAAGACCACAATATCGCGCATGAAATTAAAACGATTACGGATAAACATCCGACCTTTCTCCTCTGTAATGACACCTAAATAATCACTGATCGTTTTCATTTCCTTTTGTAAATCCGCTTCTTGTGATTTGAGCTCCTTTACTTTCATCGTTTTATTCGGAATAACACGTAGCAGAAAACTCATTTTATCGAAAGCCGTGCGAATCATGCCATAAAGTAACTTTTGGTGATTAGGTGGAAAAACAAGGGCATTAACAAGAAATGCTGAACATACCCCAATGAATATAAGTGACAACCGATCGACTAAATACATTAAATTAATACTTTCATCACCAGAAAGCATAATAATCGCAATCGTTAATATTGTTATATTGACGGTTTTCAGCCAACCAAATTTAATGTTAACCGCGATCGCAAGGATGACTGTGATTCCGATCGAGACGGGCTGTAAACCAAGCGTATATGCGCCAGTAAGTGCAAAAACAATACCAATGATATTGGAAATAACGACTTCTTTCACATAACTTACCGACCGCATAATAGATGGTTGCATAGCAACAACGGATGTAATAACTGCGACAACAGCTAAATCTAGCCCTAATGCTGCCGTCACAATAATCGTCAGTGCAACAGCCAAGCCGGTTTTCATCATACGTGGGCCAATGTTGAATTGCAATGCGATACCCCCATCTCTCTTTTAATCGATATTGTGACGCCCCTAATACATACTGTACATTTTAATGCGTGACTTATCTATATTTTATAATCAAATTACAGAATGTACAGTAGAAACGTATAGGAAATATAGATTTTCACATAAATTAACACAACATATAGCGAGCACACATAGAAACTGTTCGAAAAATAATTTACGTTTTTTAAATGATATGTCACTATTTTTTTATCCTTAAAAGATATATACTATTAAAGTACATATCATTGAACGGAGTTGACAGGCAGTGGAGTTACTATATCGAGGCAAAACGAAAGACGTGTATCAATCAGATGATGGATATGTTGTATTAAAATTTAAAGACGACGCTACGGGTACAGACGGGGCATTTGATCCAGGTGCCAACACGGTTGGATTAACAGTGGAAGGTATGGGGCAATCTGGCCTACGAATGACAACTCACTTTTTTAAGTTATTGGAACAAGAAGGCATTCCAACACATTTTATTTCTTCAAATATAGATGAGGCAACAATGACGGTTAAACAGGCAGATATGTTCGGACATGGTATAGAGGTCATCTGCCGCTACAAAGCTGTCGGCAGCTTTTTGCGTCGGTATGGCGCTTATTGCGAAGCAGGTATGCCACTTGATGGTTTTGTTGAAGTGACTTTAAAAGATGATGAACGCCAAGACCCTCCTATATCAGCTGATGCTTTAGATACTTTAGGTATTGTCACGCTAGACGAATATGAAACTTTAAAAAACCTAACCCAAAAAATAAGTGCACACGTAAAAGCGGAATTAGCAAAAAAAGACCTTGAATTATATGACATTAAATTAGAGTTTGGTCGCGACAAGGAAACAGGTCGCGTCATGCTTATTGATGAAATCTCTGGCGGTAATATGCGCGTTTTTTCTGATGACAAGAGCCTGCAACCCATGACATTAGAATCATTGCTATTTTCATAAAAAGTGATTGGGACAAAAGAAATTTGGGGATGGACAGTAAGCGCGCACCAAAACTCTAAAGGCATTAAACCCCCGAACAATTGTTGTTCATAAAACGAATTGTTCGGGTTTTGTATTTATATTTTATGTTCCAGTCCCTTTTAGTAGGTTATATTTCCTTGACGGCGGTGGAAAACCGTTCAGTAATCTGTTGTGGTCGTGTAATGGCACCACCTACAACAATAAAGTGTGCACCATTTGCTAGTGCCTGTCTTGCTTTTTGTGGTGTATCAATTTTCCCTTCCGCCACGACTGGAATAGACACTGACTGGACCATCTCTTTCAAAATTTTAAAGTCATCATGTGACATATCCATGCCCTCAGATTGTTTTGTATAACCAACAAGTGTTGTTGAGACACAATCAAACCCCAACTTTTCAGCAGTGATCGCTTCTTCAACGGTGGAAACATCGGCCATCAGTTTGACGTCAGAACCATATAGACGCACATATTCGATCAGATCCGCTAACTGCTCTTGATTCGGACGTGTTCGATCAGTTGCATCCGTCGCAATAATGGCCACATCGACTGCGAGCAAAGCTTTCATTTCCTTTAATGTTGGTGTGATAAACACACTACTATCATCATAATCTTGTTTAATAATACCGATAATTGGTAAGTCGACCTCTTTTTGAATGGCTTGAATATCTACGACTGAATTAGCCCGAATGCCCTTCGCACCACCTTGCTGAGCCGCAATTGCCATTCTTCCCATAATTTCCGAAGAATGTAATGGCTCATCTTCTAATGCTTGGCATGATACAACTAATTGTTTTTCTAGCTGTTTAAATATATCCATTTACAAATCCCCCAATGCTTCTTCGACTTCATTTTTTATCGTTGTGACTTCTGGACCATAGACAACTTGAACACCGCGCCCTCTAATAACAACACCCTTGGCACCTGTTTTCGTTAACGCTTCTTTTTGAACGAGATCAGCATCATGTACACTTACCCGTAATCGAGTCGCACATGCATCAATGTCTTTCACATTTCCTTGCCCGCCAAGACCTGTTATGATGGCTTCGGCACGTTCTGTTTTTGTAAATGTCGTCTCTTGTAAATCTTCATCCTCCCTACCTGGCGTTTTAAAGTTAAATTTCCTAATCGCAAAGGTAAACGTGAAATAATACAAGAAGAACCAAACAACACCAATCAGTGGAACGATGACCCAATTCGTCTTCGCGTTACCTTGAAAAATACCAAACAAAAGAAAATCAATAAATCCACCAGAAAATGTCTGCCCAATCGTAATTTCAAATATGTGTGATAGCATAAATGCTAGTCCATCATAAAATGCATGAATGACATACAAAACGGGTGCAATAAATAAAAATGAAAATTCAATCGGTTCAGTAATACCCGTTAAGAATGATGTAAGACCAGCAGACAGCATTAAACCTAAAACAACTTTCTTATTTTGTGGTTTTGCTGTGCGATACATGGCTAAACAGGCACCAAGCAAGCCAAACATCATCGTAATATGTCTTCCCGCCATAAAGCGTGCTGTTCCAATGAAAAATTTATCAACATCTGGTTGACCTAGTTGAGCAAAGAAGATACGCTGTGTACCTTCAATAAGGGTACCATCAACAATTAATGAACCACCTAAACTTGTCGTCCAAAATGGAATATAGAAAATATGATGCAAACCAAATGGTCCAAGTAACCGTAAAATAAATCCATAAAATAGTGTGCCAATATATCCCGTCGCATCAACAATACCACCTAATGAAAAAATACCTGTTTGAATAAATGGCCATACATAAAACAATACAACACCTAATATGATAGAGGCAAATGCCGTGACGATGGGGATAAACCTCGACCCACCAAAAAATCCTAGAAATTTAGGCAACTCAATCTTATTATAACGTTGATGTAGCCAATATGTGAGTAAACCGAGAACAACACCGCCAAAAACGCCTGTTTCCAATGATTGAATACCAAGAATCATGCCTTGCCCAACTTCGGCTAAATCCTCTGTTGCCAAATCACCTGTAATTTGCAACATTGCATTAATTGTTGCATTCATGACTAAATAGCCTAATACGGCAGCTAAACCAGCTGTTCCTTTATCTGATCTCGCTAAACCGATGGCCACACCGACTGCAAAAATAATCGCCAAATTGGTAAATACAATATCACCTGCAGAACTCATGATGGTGAACAGAGCCTGTAACCATGCTTGATCTAAAAATGGATAGGCGTCTATTGTTGCCTCATTACTAAATGCACCACCAATACCTAACAGCAAACCCGCTGCTGGAAGTACAGCTATCGGTAACATGAAGGATTTACCAAATCTCTGGGCACGTTCGAAAAATGATGATCCCATTTTATCCATTCACATCCTTTTTTAAAAAATTTAATAATCTATGAAATTATTCAATTGTTACCCCTTACATTATACCCTGTTTTAATTTTTTTTAACTTAAAAATCCATTATTATGAATAACTTATGACAAATCATTTTTTTAAAAGAAAATAATAACCCTTTTACAAGACAATGACAGCACGGATTTTGTATAATAGTTGAGAGAAAGAGAGGCTGTTAAATGACTAGAATTCTTTATATTATTATAATTGTTTCATTTTTAGATACATTTATTCAATTACCGATCATTACACCTTATGCTATAGATCTCGGCGCAACACATACCTTAACTGGTGCGATTGTAGCTGTTTATTCATTTACAAATATGATTGGAAATATTTTTGGTGGGCATTGGATTGATCTTTACGGACGCAAGAAAATGTTGTTTACGGGCATGGTTGCAGTCTCTGTTATTTTATTATTTTATCCAGTTGTCACATCAGGTTGGCAATTGTTCATCGTCAGATTTATCCACGGACTTGCCGGTGGCGTGCTTATTCCTGCTGCATTCGCCTATGTCGGTGACCAGTCAAAACAAGGCTCACGTGGTAAAGTGATGGCATTAACAGGTGCAAGTATTGGAACAGCCGCGATCGCGGGCCCTGCTATCGGTGGCGCCATGGCTGCGCGTTCTAAAGTGGAATTTGTTTTTATTTTAGTCGCTGTTCTTTTTGCGATCAGTTCATTTCTCGTCGCAAAATTTGTTAAGGAAAGTTTCGTCTCAACCGAGAAAGGTAAATTTAACTTCTCACAATTTTCCGGATTAATAAAACATCCATTGGTTTTACAAGCATCTTTAGCTGCTTTTGCACTTATGATTAGTAATGGAACGCTCGCATTCGCCTTGCCTTTAAAAATTGGAGAAATGGGACTCGACTCTGAGACAACAGGTATTCTACTGAGTACGTATGGCATCATTGCTCTCTTCGTCTTTCTAACACCATTAAATAAAATGTATGACCGCTTTTCACCTGTGTCATTGGTCGTCACAGGTATTGGCTTCATTGGTCTAGTCCATATTTTATTAAACTTAACAACAACCTACTGGACGATAATTGGCTTAATGGTGATTTACGGTATTGGATTTGCGCTCATCTTCCCGTCCATGAATAAAATCGTAACCGAAGCATCAACAAAAGTTGATCGTGGAAAAGCATACGGTGTCTTTTATGCCTTCTTTTCACTAGGCGCGGTTACTGGATCATTCGCGTCAGGCCTCACGTCAGACATCGTTGGTTTACCATTTTTATCAAGCGCACTCACAATGATCACAATCGCCATTATACTTGCTTTTATAGCAAAAAAGACATCCAAATAACCGAAAAAAGCACGCATCTCATAAAAACGAGTGCGTGCTTTTATTATTTACTTTATTCATGAATGAACATGTCCTACTGAAAAACTGGTAATGTTACAACAACCATTAAAACAAATAGGACAAATAAGTAATTTAAAGAATAGAAAAATATATGATTCGCCCACTTTAAATTATCTTTGCTCAAAAAGCCACGTAAGCCAACAATAATCCAGCCAATGTTCATTGCCGTGACAATGATGACAAATGTTGTTCCGAGAGATGTTAAAAATATCGGTAATGGCAATAAACAAGCAATATATACAAGCGTTTGTCGCTTCGTCATCTCAAAACCATACACAACAGGTAACATCGGAACACCTGCAGCTTTATAATCATCATACCTTCTCATAACAATTGCAAATGTATGTGGCACTTGCCAAATGAACAATATTAAGAACAAGACAATCGGCACAATGTGAAACGCGGGCTCAATAGCCGCCCAACCAATAACTGGCGTAAAAGCACCCGAAACACTACCAATGACCGTATTCAATGTATATCTCCGTTTTGTCCAAAATGTATATAAGACAACATACGTAAACCAACCTAAAAACGCATAAACAGTTGCTTCCATTGTTGTAAAAGCCATTAACGTCAAACCAATGACTGAAGAGGAAATCCCCATAATGAGTACCGTTTGCATAGACATATTGCCAGTAACAGTCGGACGTTTTTGTGTCCGTTCCATATTTTCATCTAAATCGACTTCATACCAATTATTAATAATAAGTGCACCAGCAATTGTAAATGTACTACCAAATATCGTTAATAAAAACAAATCAAAATTCGCCATAAATGACGCATTCGTAAAGTATAATGCCAACCAAAAACCAGTAAAAACTGGTAAAACATTCGCAACTAAAACAATTCTTTTTAATAAATAGACCATATCCATGACGAACGTTTTCATCCCCAATTTGGTCACTGGCTTTGAAGCAGTCTCATCTATTACGTTCAAATTTGTTCACTCCCTTAGCACCACAATATATACAACAATATCGTATATATTACAATGATTCCACAATTAGGTCAATTATATCATGCTCTTACGAATGATTCACCATATCTGCGTTACTAATTGTGTCTAAATAGGTACAAATAAAGAGCTTTCAAATTTGAGTTTCCTCAACTACCTAATGGTCATTGGTTATCTGACGAAAGACTTGTTGATTTAAGATGAGTAAGGATTAATTATGTGGAAGACATCTTTTGCCTTCCACATAATTTTCATCAAACCTGTTATATGTTACTGATCCCACAATTCAACCGTATCTTTAATAAGTTGTGTATACTCCTCTTCAGCCTCTTCAACCCCTACCTCTTCTAAGTCCTTCATAAACTCATCCCAAACGTCGTCAAATTCCTCTGGTTTTGCAAGAATAGCCTCTGGTACACGTTTCATTGTAATGTCTAACATTCTTTGGTTGATGACATCTAGATCGGAATCGCTTGGAATTGGAATATTATAAGCTGCTCCCCACGGTTTTACCTCAAACTCATCCGCAGATGGGTAAAGATCACTCCATAATTCTACATCGTAATTTTCAAGCACTTCCCTTTCTACATCTGTTTGATTGGCAATATTTTGCTCACGTGTAGAAAGTGTATACATTTGACCTGTTGAGTCTTCAACGCCGTCTCCGTAACGTGGCATGAATCTCTGGAAGTTATAGCCAATTCCAGTTTCTTTGGCAAAGTCTTTGTCATTATTGCGATATTCCCATTGTTCATCAGTTAAATAGCGTTTACCATCCTCATCTACCTCATGATGTTCTCCCTCAATACCCCAATTCGTCATGATCTGTGTTTCCTCGGAAACTAAATAATCAAGGAATTTGATAGCGCGAACGGGGTCCTCATTATCTACTGTAATTCCTATACCCCAACCTACTTGGAGTCCGGGACTATGATAGTCGTGACTCTTAAAATCTTCATTTAATGTCACTGGATAAGTTCCATACATTCTTTCATGTAAACCTGCATCACGTAACGCATTTTGCGCATCACCTACCATATAATCTGGGGCAATTGTAGCTAACGCCCTACCCGTCGAGAGTTTTTCATTAAATTGTTCATCTTTTTGTACAAATGACTCTGAATCTAATAGACCTTCAGCATTCATATGGTTATACCAACGGAAAACTTCTTTTTCAATGGGGCGACGATAGTGTAATGTAGCCTCATATGTTTCCGGGTCAATAAAATATTCACCATCATCAGCTCCGCCCGTCATCTCAAAGCCACTATTAAGCGTTGCGGCTTGCATTTGCCAGCCATCTGTTTGCAGTGTCAAACCAATTGTTTCCTTGCCGTCAATTTCGGGATACATCTCCTTGTACTCTCTGATGGCATTCTCGAAGTCTTCTAGTGTCCTTATCTCAGGATATCCAAGTTCTTTTACGACATCATGTTGCAAAAGCGCTCCATAGCCTGGATTCAATGGTTGATCATCTATTGGCGCATTCGTAATAATATAAATCGATGGATCATCCTCACTCCATTTCATCCGATTGATATCATCACCGAGCATTTTTTGAAGGTTAGGCGCATGTTCTTCAATCAAATCTGTTAGATCAATTAAAGCCCCTGCCTCTACAAGCATGCTTGCATTATCTTTAGGTAAAATAAAGTCTGGATATTCACCACTTGACGCCATCAGTGGTATTTTTTGTTGTCCACCATCAATATCAAACTCAGGTTTAAGTGTAACACCTGTATCTTCTTTAATTTTTTGGCCAACCGGACTCTCCATATCTTCCCAATCACTATTTGAATCAGAGTCAAATAAAGTGAATTCAATTGGCTCTGTCTTATCACCAGACGCCTCTGCATTGCTATCTTTTGAAGTATCATTATCATTGTCTTGGCAGGCCACTAAAATTGAAAAAAGAATTAAGATTAATACTAAACTACAAATTTTTCTATATAACTTCTTCATTTTTTCTCCCCCTTTTTAATGTATAACTATATATAATCAGGCATATTACCTGTTTATATTTCCACTACTATTTAACTATTCAAAATTTTCACTCTCTAATGAGGTGGTTTGATGAACTTGCATCAAGTGTGATGGCTATACAACGACAGTGATTTCTGAACAGATTCTGGTGTATCTACAACCTTGTCAAGGGTGAATCCATTACAGTTGGTACCTTCAAATTAACTTGGGCTACAGAAATCCGAACTAAAAGTACTATTCAAAATTACGATACGACACTTACATACCAAAACTCATTCCGCACCCATGGAATGCGCTTTCAAATTCGGTTTTTTTAGTCTATTTACTGACTAAATAAACTATATCATACCAACACACTGAAAAATACATGAGTAATTATGATTAAAATCATATAATAACTTCAGAAATTTCTATCCATTTGAACGTATATTTTCCTACCCAATATTAAGGCATCACTTTTTCACCTGCTATTTGTTTGGTTTATTTTGCGATAGATGGAGGGGGGGACTCCTTCATAATTTTTAAATTTACTATGAAAGTAATCTACATTTGAATACCCGACTCGTTCAGCGACTTCATATACTTTATGTCCTTCTAGTAACAATCTCTTTCCATTTTCAATCCTAATTCTATCAAGGTACGTATTAAAATACTCTCCGGTGAAGTCTTTAAATAATTTACCTAAATAGGCTCCATTGTAATTGAAAACTTCGGCTAACTTTGACAGCCTTATATTTTCATGGTAATTACGTTCAATTAAACCAATCATTCTTTTAACCAAAATATCATTATTATTCATATCCATATTTTCAATTATTTCCTCTAATAATGAATTAACATAAGATAGTAGACTTTTTATTTTTGTTTGTTTTTCAATTTCAAAAATCCTAGATAAAGCATTTGAAATAACTGTTTGCATATCCTGATATTCGTATAATAATTTATTAAGTAAGGACGAAATGATTTGAACATAATTTACCTTAATTAGTTGCTCAGTATAATTAAGGTAGACCATATGTGATCCTGCTTCCATGCAAATTTTTTCAATAGCCTGTTTGTCTCCTATTTCTATGGCATAATACAATTTTTCAACAACATTTATTAATTGAAATTTTTCCCCATGTTTGAAATTATCATTCTTGACTTGAAAAAAAGGTGATGTGTTCACATGTAGTAAGTTTTTCTCTTCATATAAAAATTGATTCTTCATTAAATTCGATACAAGTTGATAAGAGTTAGATAAATCTTTTACACGCTTTACCGGTTGGGCAATGGCCGCTGTGAAATCAATATGGTCGTCATCACTAAAAATCTTTTGTAAATATCTGTATAAACGTTTATGTCCCTTTTCATTCTCGGAGACCCGATTTATTAAGATACCAAGATAAGGTTTGATCGTAAAGATTAATCCATGATTACTGTCTTCAAAAGTTTTCTGTAACTCCTGTTTAAATCTAATTGTGTCAACCTTATTATGATTAAATAATTCGATTAATAAGATTTGATATTGATCCCAATCTAAATAATTGTGAAAAAAATCTTGGACTTGTTTGATTAAATCTCCTGTGAACGCAGCTTGAAGCATTTCGTTCTTATTTTCTTCATTTTCTTTTATTCTTTCCTCTAATTTCTTGCGAATATTTTTTAAATAATTCATCAATTCGTCCTCGTCAACAGGTTTCAACATATAACCTTCTACATTATGTGTTATTGCCTTTTTGGCATAGTCAAATTCAGCATATCCGCTTAAAATTATAAAGAAAATAGATTGATCTGCTTCACGTATTCTTTCAATCAATTCTAATCCCGACATTTTGGGCATCCTTATATCAATAATCATTAGATCAGGTGAAACATGACTGTATTTTTCTAAAGCTTCACTACCACTTGCTGCTGTCTGAACAATTTTGAAACCGTGAAATTTCCAATCGATAAGCGTTTCTAACCCTTTGCGAGTCATTGGCTCATCGTCCACAATCATTACTTTAAACATTCTTATCCCTCCTGGTAGGTATTAAAAAGGATACTTTGGTTCCAGTACCTAGCTCACTTTTAAGACGCAAACCACTTTTCTCTCCATATAAAAGTTGAAGTCTTTGATGAACATTTTTTAACCCTATTCGGTCCCCTTCCTTTTCATCTGATTCATTTAATGATTGATTAATTTCTATCCTTTTTGCTTTACTTATTCCAAACCCAGTATCTAATACCTCAATTAATAATCCTTCACTAACCTTATTAGCTTTAACCGTTACCTCAACATGATTTTCACTGTTTTCTAATGCATGAATCACAGCATTTTCCACTAAAGGTTGGATAATAAGCGGTGGTATAAACACATCATTAGTCGTTGAATCAATGTTTAACTCATAACTTAATCGGTCTACATAGCGAAACTTTTGAATTTCTAAATAATATCGTACAACTTCTACTTCGTCTATTAGTTGTACTTTACCTGTACCTACCTCAATACTATTTCGCATCAACCTCCCAAGTAATTTTACAATCTGAGAAATTTCCTTTTCCCCATTTAAATGTGCTTTCATCCGAATTGACTCCAAGGCATTAAACAAAAAGTGAGGATTAATCTGGCTAGCCATCATTTTGAATTTAATTTGATTTTGCTTTCTTTCCAATAGTGTTGCCCGTTCATTAGATTGATGTACTTTATGAAGCAATTGATTCGTATTATCAACCATTAATTGTAGCTGAGTAGCGACCTGTCCAACTTCATCCGCACCGTCTATCGTTATTTTCGTATTAAAATTCCCTTCCCCCACTTCTCGTACTTGTTCATTTAATGTTAATATTCGATTAGATAAGAATTTTGATAAATAATAAATAAATAATGAAGAAATACTTACGCTAATTAAGATCACCGTAAATCCAATTTTACTGAAGGTTTTAGCACTTTCATCGATACTTTCTTCTGAAATAAATGATACAACTTTCAACTGATTCAAACTGTTTTCCATAGGGATTTCATCCATATAAATTTGAGTCGGTTCCCCATCAATGCTCCCTTGAATGGTACCCGTTGATCCATTCACCGGAGTATCATAATCAACAATTTCCGTTAGCTTTTCGCCATGATGATCATGTTGATTAGAAGTAATAATCTGATTTTGTTCATCAACGATCATCGTGGGTGTTGATTCTTGTGATAAAACTGAATTTAACTGCTCCGTATTTACATTGATAACCAACACACCACTTGTCTGAAAGTCGAAAAAATCTATTTTGCGAACTAAACTTAAAAACTTTTGTTGTCGATTTGTTTCATCCTCGATATAAAACCAATATGTTAATCCATTTCCTTCTTTAACAGTAGAATACCAGGTAGAATTTTTAACTTGAGTTGTTGGGGGTATAATTTGCCAGTTATTTAGCAATGCTGGGTTTTCCATATAGAAACGAATATTCGTTATTTCATCGTAGGTCCGACGATAATTAGAGAACACGTAATAGTCTCGATAAGCTGCAACAACATCATAAATCGTTTGATAATCGGCATTCACAATATCCTTTAAATCCTCATCGTGCTGTATATTATTTGATATATAAATCGGCACGTTTAAAACTTCGATAACTCTTTCTTTTACTCTCTCCATATTTTGAAAAGTTTGATCTTCTGCATCTTCAAGAGCTAGTTGCCTTAATTCATTGGTTAAATAACCACCAACAATAATTATTGGAATGAACACAACTAAAATAAAAGAAATAGTTAGTTTATGTCTAATATTTAAGTCATTTACTTTTTTAAAAATTGTTTCTAGCATTTCTTGTCATCTCCAAATGTAACGCACTTCTTTTGTATTAACATTGCATTTTGTGTAATTTATTGATAAAATTCAAAATGCGATATATTTAACATGCTTCGCGTTTATCCATCTTCTTGTGGACTTCAGGTGGAAAGAGTGAAGTGATTTATCACTCCGGACAATTAATTCTCCCATTATATTTAATACGATTGTATGCGCTTTCAGTTCACTTGCCCTTTTAAGAAGCTATAGCTAGTTTTGGCCTCGGATTTGATCTAAATTCATAAATTAAGTCCCCTTCAATACGGATCTTGAGCGCTACTAGAAACACATATACCTAAAAAAGATATAGAAATTTAAAACTAAAAATACTAGTTAATAATATCAGGGAGGACTATAAATGGACACAACAACAGGACCTATGGGTGGATTTTATACACTAGCTAATTGGATTATGCGGCTAGCTTATGTCAATATCTTATGGATTGCTTTTTCATTAGTAGGTATTATTATTTTGGGTTTTTTTCCAGCAACTATAGGAATGTTTACTGTTATTCGCAAATGGATACAAGGCGATGGTGATATCCCTATATTCACGACCTTTTGGGCTACGTATAAAAAGGAATTCCTAAAAAGTAACCTGCTTGGCCTATTCCTTTCTTTAATTGGCTATATTCTATATATTGACTTTATATTTCTAAGACAAGGCGTAACTGGCTTTTTACAATTTACATATTACCCACTACTAATTGTGATTCTGTTATACTTTCTCATCTTATTATATGTTTTCCCAGTATTTGTTCACTATGAGATAAGCATTTTCCAAGTAATAAAGAATGCTTTTTTACTCATGATCATGAGCCCGCTCATAACAATCATGATGCTTGTTGGTCTTGTAATCGTTTTTCAGGCGCTGCGAGCCTTACCTGGGCTCACTCCCTTTTTCACTGGAAGTGTTTTGGCATATGTGATCTATTGGTCTGTCAATTTCGCTTTTGTTAAAGTAGAAAGATATAAAGACCTCAATTTAGAAATAGATGTTGAAGAGCAGGCCGAAAAATAATCTCCCTGTTCTTCGGCTAAAATTTTATAGGTATTATTATATGGTAGCGCTAGCTTCGTCTAATTGGGACGTGCATCTACGTAGTCATGCAAACTTAAACATGACCAGGGTAAATGCAATACCTATTGAGAAACTGTATTTAACAGGGTTGACAGAGGTCTGATCGTTGCATACTTAGATAAAGAAACTATCACTAAAAGGCAATTGGGACTGACTCATGAAAAATCTAGAGCTGTCGGCACATGAAGACGATCTAAAACCGATTTTGGTAGTCATATTTATCAGAAAAGGAGCGGTCATCTGAAGCGACTGTTCTAACAATACAATACCGGACAAAGTGGGATTCCAGATCTTGTCCTTCATTGGACATGCCTCCTTCTATGGCGAGATTTGGTGGTCGGGAAACCAACCTTATCTTACCATGAAGAGAGGCTTTTTTACCCCACGCTGGAAGCTCTACGGAACCCCTGGCATAGCCAGGGGTTTTCAAAACCATAATAATAATGCAATCATACCACAATAGTAATGTGGTATAATTGCATACTGAAAATCATTTAAATTCTGGTAGCCAATCTCCATGTGCTTCAATGAGCTCATCACACATTGCAACAATATCATCCATTGATAATTCTGCCGCAGTATGGGGATCTAACATGGCCGCTTGATAAATATGCTCTTTTTTCCCCGTCATCGCCGCCTTAATTGTAAGCAATTGTGTATTAATATTTGTCCGATCCAGAGCTGCTAACTGTTCCGGTAAATCTCCTACATGGGTTGGCGTTACACCACTTGCATCCACAAAACATGGCACTTCCACACTTGCATTTTCCGGCAAATTACTAATTAAATGCCCAGTATTTAACACGTTTCCACCAATCTTAAATGGTATATCTGTTTCCATTGCCTCAATAATATATGAACCATATTCGTGTGTACGCTCATGTGTTAAATCATTATCGTTTACTAAGTCATCGCGCATATTTTCCCAATCTGAAATTTGTTTTACACAACGTCTCGGGTATTCATCAAGTGGGATATTAAAACGATCAATAAGTTCAGGATAATTACTCTTAATAAAGTATGGATGGTACTCAGCATTATGTTCTGAAGACTCTGTCACATAATAACCAAATTTCAACATTAGCTCGAAGCGTACCATATCATCGTGTTTTGTCTTTTGCTTTTCTTTAGCTCTTCTTTTAATTTCTGGATATAAATCTTCACCATTTCTAGTAACTTCTAATAACCAAGCCACATGATTTATGCCTGCAATTTTCCACTGAACATTATCTGTCGGCATATCGAGTGACTCTAATAAGCCATGTGCACATCCTTGTACACTATGACATAATCCCACAGTTTTAATGTTTGTGTACCTTAGCATTGAACCAGTAAGTGCTGCCATAGGATTTGTATAATTTAAAAACCATGCATCTGGACAAACCTCTTCCATATCCTTTGCAAAATCCATCATCACCGGAATTGTTCTTAAACTACGGAAGATACCACCAATTCCTACTGTGTCAGCGATTGTTTGACGAAGACCATATTTCTTTGGGATTTCAAAATCAATGACTGTACTTGGCTCATATCCACCAACTTGAATCGCATTAATAACATATTTTGCATTTCTTAAGGCATCTTTTCGGTTTGTATATGAGTTGATCTCCACAGTTGAACCTAAGTTTCTTTTAACATTTTTCAACATTTTCTCAGAATCTTTGAGTCGATCATGATCGATATCAAATAATGCAATTTCAAAATCTTGCAAAGCTGGTACTGTCATACAATCACCAAGTAAATTTTTAGCAAAAACAGAACTGCCTGCACCTAGAAAGGTAATTTTCGACATGTAAAAACCTCCTATTTAATGGGTGTTATTTCACATTTGTTTAAGTTATATAGCAATTTATTTTAATGAATAAATTTCAGTAATAATCTCATTAAGAGATTGCCGTACAGATCAGATTTTCTAATGGTAATTACTTTAACAAAGTATTCCAATCAGGGATGTCTCCGGGAAAATATCGCAAAAATAAATTGTTGATTGCTTTGATCATTTCATTATGTAAAATGTGGGATAATGGGTTCAATAAATCAGTCGCATTTTGAACATATCAGCGAGTCTAGAAGTAATTCATCGAAACTAAAAATATATCAGTTTTTTTGACTCTCACATCTATCAAGCGTGAAGGGGGGGCACTCTTCCTCACGCTTGCAGTTCGTATTTATTTTCAACTTATAGTACATTATTAAGCTTCTTGACCATCAGCCCCATATCAAATACTATCTGATTTGCTTCACCATCAATTAAAACAAATTTTTAATATAAGGTTGGCAACACATCTAATGTAACTGCATAAGGGTGATGATACGCACTAAATAACTCCGTATCTAGCGTGTATTCTTGACTACAAAATTCACCACACCAAGTCATGTACCAAATCCAAGGGAGCCGCGTTTGAGATAATTGTTTAATGCTAGGTATTGTCCCTATTTCACCTATCGCGCTTAGTTTATTAGTTGGAGTAATCTGAACTAACTCATGATATTCCTTTGCACGATCATTATGCTCATGTTTTGGTGGATAGAAATCATAAGAAATAACATCACAAACATCATCACCGACATACCCCTCTGTTAATGGTGAATTCCACACCCAAATTAAATTGTTTAATTTGTGATAATTTGTGTAACGATCATACATTTTTCTGTACAGTTCTTTAGCAACTTTCGGACCATATTTCCCCCACCAAAACCACGTACCTTCCGCTTCATGGAAAGGCCGCCATAATATCGGGATCCGCTTATCTTGGAACGACTTTAGAATCCCTGCCATATGATCCATATCTGATATGAAAGCTTTATTTTTTGGTGTGCCGTCCTTCAAAGCTTCTCTCGCATCAAAATCTGTATGATCTGAATAAAAAGATTTATTCTCTCCTCCCAACGGTGAAAACCAATGCCACGTCAATGTAATAAGCCCTCTTTTTTCAGCCCAAGCCCATGCCTCTTCAAGGGTATTTTTATTCTCATTGACCTCCTTTAAACATGCGTCATCACTATTTTCATAATTAATGTTTGGTGAATATGCCAGCAATTCAAAGCCACATAGAGCCGGAAGCTTGCCTGTTACTTGATGAATATATGTTAATTCTTCTTGTGCTTTTGTTTTTGTATGTTGACCCGTTATAATGCCATCACCTGATATTTCGTTTAAGTACTTTAAGACATCGTTCACTTCTTTGATAGCATTTGGATTACAAGATTTATAATTCATTGATATTCCCCTTTACTAGACAAAACATTTGTCCTCTTAATTGCTCTTTCGTTTTTAGAATCACCTAAGATGGCTTTTTGTTTCGTGATTAGAGGGGTTAGCGCCTATCACGAAACATTTTTCTTCTTAGTACGTAATTTATCCTTTTCAGTCAGTACAAATTTAATAGACAACCATAAACGGCTAGGACAACTGCTCCCTCTTTCGCTCTCCATCTCCACTCATTTTTGGTAATGTCCTTATTCATATTAATGAGTCTTTCTTTTTCTAACAAATAGAAGTATGGAGCCCAAAATTAAAATTATAAAACCAACTAGAATCCAATTGTAACTATCTGTGGCGGTGCTAGGAAGTTTATTACCTCCAGTATCTTCTGCTCCATTATTCAAACCACCGATAACTGGATCCGATTCTTTTGATTCTTCTGTTGTAACTTCCGTTTCCTCTTCAATTTGAATTAATTCATCAACCGCTAACTGTAAGTTTTCTAACGCTTCATCTACTTGTTCTTTCGTTATGGTTTCACTCACTAATAGTTCTTCAGCAACTTCTATGGCTTCTGTCAAAGAGGCGAATGTTTCTCCTGTGTAATCATCTGCTTTAAATCCTTTAACTTCATCAACTAGCGTTTTAATTTGATCAAGTGCACCATCTTCATTAGGATCTGGTTCTGGGGGTGATTTTTCTACTTTCTTTAGGTCATTGACAGCCTTTTGTAAACTTTTCAAAGTATCATCTACTTGTTCTTTCGTTATATTTTCACTCAACAACAGTTCTTCAGCAACTTCTATGGCTGATGTTAAAGATGCGAATGTTTCTTCCGTGTAATCATCTGCCTCAAACCCTTTGCTCTCATCAACTAACGTTTCAAGTTGATCAAGTGCACCATCTTCATTAGGGTCTGGTTCTGAGGGTGATTTTTCTACTTTCTTTAGGTCATTGACGGCATTTTGTAAACTTTTCAAAGTATTATCTACTTGTTCTTTCATTATATTTTCACTCACTAATAGTTCTTCAGCAACTTCTACGGCTGATGTTAAGGATGCGAATGTTTCTTCCATATAATCATCTGCTTCAAACCCTTTAACCTCATCAACTAACTTTTTAAGTTGATCAAGTGCCCCATCTTCATTAGGATCTGGTTCTGAATCACCATTAAAATCAGGAAGATCATCACGAGTAATTACAGAGTCATGATTATAAACATACATAATATGGTCATCACTATTCTGCTCCTCTAGAAGACCATTCCATGTAGTAAAATAGAGATAGTTAGAATGATATGTTGATAAAAGATCTGGATCAGGTATTGGACCGTTTTCCGCCATCGCTATGAGTTTTTTGTTATTTGATAATTCTACCAGTGCTTCATATTGCGCGGATTGCGGAACATAATTTTGCTCACCAGGATAGGAATCAAATGAAACTATGTCCACATAATCATTTCCAGGATACCAATCTTCATCAATTGAATTCCATACCCAAATTAAATTATTTAATTGGTGATCATTCGTCAACCGATCATACATGAGTTTCCACAATTCTATTACAGGCTCAGGTCCTTTGGCACCCCACCAAAACCAACCACCTTCCGCTTCATGTAATGGTCGCCAAAGTACTGGTACGCCTGCTTCCTGTAATTTTTTAACTCCTCCGCAATCGCATCAATGTCACGAAGAAGTAGCTTATAGTCTTCTGATTCTGGATGATTCATCGCATATTCAACATCAAAGGTCGTTGCATCTGTATAAAACCCGCTCCACCATGGATGTTCGTCTGTATTAAGTAAATCTTTTGGAGCATTCCAATGCCAACCGAATGCTACTATTCCGCCCTGTTCATGCCATTCTATTCCTCTTTCTACATCATCCGTTGAAGCTCCATATTCCACACGCGATGGGCTATAGTCCATTAAATCAAGCCCTAATATAGCTGGTAATTTACCAGTTAATTCTTCAATATATTTTATATCAGCTAAGTCATCATTAGGATCTCCTTGCTGACCAGATAACGTATTCTTTCCAAAGTTATCAACTAAATAGTTAAATAAAGCCGTCGTTTCTTCTGTAGCGAGTGGATTAATCAATTCCTTTTCCACTTCATGCTTTGGTGGAGCAGAAATAGGCGAGACTTTTATATAATCAATCGCGAAAAAAGTCCAATTCGGCGTAATTGTAACTGTGTTAGTACCTTCATTTAAGAGTATTTTCCCACCAGACGTTTCCCCGAAGCCACTCCCCATAGTTATAGAGCCCAAGGGTTCATCATTTAAAAGTATATTAGCTACTTTACCATCCCCATATAATGCAGCATAACCTACTGATAAATCATATAGTGAATCAGCTGGTACATCTATTGTAAAAGTTATAGATTGATCGGATTCACTAAAATCCCCGACATATCCTGTGCCCGAATATCCTGGTTCTGAATCTTCTATCGTGAGTCCATCACTTAAAGTCGCATCCTCGGCTTCAAAAACCATTTCCTTTTCACTACTTTTGTCTTCCGCTATAGAGATATGTGAACTTTCATGGAAGCTGAATGTCATGATACCAATAATACAAACTGTAATAATTGCTTTATAAAACATATTTGTTCTCAAATTTCTCTTCCTCTCCACGATAATAATTGCTGTATTACGGGTGATATTGTTTTATTTATCTACTATTAGGGGGTTGCTTTTTTAATATTCGCTCATTTCAAATTAAAAGCAGCCAAATTTTAAAGCACTATCTTTTATTTCACAGGAATTTATCCTTTTGTTAAAGTAGATCAATAATAAAATACAAATCTTCCGTCAAGTTTACTTGCAAATTGAACCTTCACTAACACCATTTCTCTCATCATTATATCGACATAGATGACAGCGCATTCACTAAAGTCAGAGCGGAAGTTCAGAACTTTAATAATAAGTTTCTTTCCTCCGCTTTTCTTTAAAAATTAAAAATCTTAGTTTGAGTTAAAAATACTCATTTTATGAAGGGGTATTTAGGTCCAAATGAAAAAAGAGGAATATCGTAAACATTCGATCGCCGATTCCACTTGGACAGCCTCTGTTAGCTCTCATTCTCTCATTAGACACAAACAGCATTGATGTGAAGCTCTCTAAAAAAACTCAACCAAAATGACAATAAATAATTCATTACTGTGCAACAGATTGTATCCCCTTGTTCATTCCTCATCATGGTGTTACTGTTTTTAAAGCCCAGCTAGCTTTTTACTGCCCCTAATGTCATCCCTTGAATAAAGTACTTTTGCACAAATGGATAAACCACAATAATAGGGACGACTGTAACCATAGTAATCGCCATTTTAATAGATTCTGGCGAGACCTGTTTTACCTTTTGATCATTGGGTCGCATTTGATTAGCATCTACACTTCCACTAACTGAGGTGTTGTCGAGTATTTTCATCAATTCATATTGCAAAGTTGTTAACTTTTCGTTCATACTATTGTATAAATAATTATCAAACCAATTGTTCCATTGTCCAACCGCCACAAATAAAGCGATTGTAGCTAGCACTGGTTTACAAAGAGGTAAAATAATACGGTAAAATATTGTGAAGTCATTGGCTCCATCCATTTTCGCGGATTCCTGCAATGAAAATGGTAGGCCGTCCATAAAGGATCGAATAATAATAATGTTAAATGCATTGACTATTCCAGGTAAGATATAAACCCAGAAAGAATTCATTAGTCCCAAATCTCTGATTAACATGTAACCAGGGATTAATCCGCCCGAAAAATACATTGTTAAAACAATAAATGTTGAAACAAATTTTCTGCCTTGGAAATCTGAACGACTCAATGTATAGGCAACCATAGCTGATGAAAATACGCCTACCACAGTACCTATAACGGTCCGTAAAACAGAGTTTATAAAACCAGTTACCAAATTATCATACTTTGCTATTTCCATATAATTATCGAATGTCCATTCCCGTGGCCATAAATAAATACCACCTCTAACTGTATCTGTTGATTCATTTAACGAGATCGCTAATACGTTTAAAAATGGATACAGTGTAACAATCATCACGATTGTCAAAAATATAATATTGACAATATCAAATAAATGATCTTGAAAAAATGACTTATTAGATCTTCTTGCCATTGCTACATCTCCTTACATTACACTTTGATTGGAATAACGTTTAAATATCCCGTTAGCTAAGAGCAATAACGTGATACTAATAACAGAATTAAAGATACCCATTGCTGTACCATACGAAAATCGTCCTAACCCAATACCATAGTTAAGCGCATACAATTCTAATACTTCTGAATAATCTATGACGAGTGAGTTTCCTAGCAACAATTGTTTTTCAAATCCGATTGAAATCAGATGACCAATATTCAAGATTAAGACAACTAAAATAGTTGGTCTAATACCCGTTAATGTAATATGCCAGATTTGCCTAAATCTACTTGCCCCATCTATCCTAGCCGCTTCATAAAGTTGCGGATCAACCCCAGCAATGGCCGCTAAAAAGATAATGGCATTCCATCCCATCTCTTTCCAAATATCCGCAGCTGTTACAATTCCCCAAAACCATGTTCCTTTGCTCATAAATTGTACAGGTTCATCAATTATTCCAAACCACATTAAGAGGTCATTCACGATGCCGCCATCAGTCGATAACATTTTTGTTACAATACCTGCGACGACAACCCATGATACAAAGTGTGGTAGATATGTAACCGTCTGCACTGTTCTTTTAAAAAGAGGTAGTCGTAGTTCATTTAACAATACAGCGAATAGAATCGGAATTGTAAAACCAAATACCAATCCCAAAAAACTCATTGCTAATGTATTTCTAAAAACTAGATAAAAACGCTCATCTTGAAACAAGGCAATAAAGTGATCTAATCCCACCCACTCCTGCTCAAAAAAGGACAATCCAGGTTTAAAGTTCTGGAATGCCATTGTCCAACCCCATATAGGCAGGTAATTAAATATAAATACCAACACAACAAAGGGGAGTGACATCATATAAAGTGCTTTTTGATTTGCCAAAGTCCTCCAAAAGACTTTCCTTTTTTTCCTTGTCTTACTAATATTCATTTTTCATCTTTGGATGTGCTTTCATTACTGTTATGAGCATTTAATATCCTCCTCCTTACTTTACAAATTAATCTTAGCACATTCATAATTCTAAAAATACATGAGTAATTACGAGTAATTTCATATAACAACTTCATAAATGTTAATCATCAAAAGAGAAAAATGGTCAAAAACTGAAGAATAATTGGAGTATTATCATACAAGGAGAACATTTATGGTTAAAAGTGAATAGCAGATTGACCTCATAAATCCGTAAAAGATATTAATAAGGGTTAAGTTATTACAATCAGTTTAGGAGAATGTATCCGATGACAAATCATATAAATAAATGTCTATTGGATGTCAATAAATCGCGGTAGTTTCATTCGCTTTTAAATGATTCTTAGTATAGTTTAGTTTAACGACAAAGGCTATAAAAGAAGTCACCTTACAGTTGTGTCGGATCATATATTAATGTCCCAACCACAGTCGCACCTTTGGTTTTACTAGTTTTTACACTTCAGAGATAATGTTTTAGTCCTGAATATCAGGTAGTTTCAAATACTATTAGACATAGACAAGTGTTCGCCTCACAATGCGGTTTTTCCCGACTTATATCTTTCTAATATAAAACGAAAAAGACGTTAGTGAACTACCACCACGTCTCCTTCTCAAACATGATCTATTCAATAACGTCATATATTGTATAATCAAAAAAAACAAGCCATTCCAGATAAATTCTTATATCTATTAACCAGTTTTACCTTATATTGTAAGCAGTACAATTAATTATTTCTTAATAAATTTAAGACACGGTTCACTTTTATCTCTAACGCTTCTTTTGCATCAGAAGCAATATGCTTTTGCATTTGTGGTTTATTTAATTGCGTTAGAAATTTATCCATAAACTTTATAGCTTGTTTCGTGCGCCCATCATTAAAATGATGCTCAGCCTGCCCAGCTGTATTTGCTAACTGATTTTGTAATGGTCCACGGATATCGCCTATCTCAGTATATTCTGTGACTAATGCACGGATTTCATTAATTGTAGGCTCTTCCTGGTTCTCTACTATAGTAAATTGCCACATATCCGCATCACTTACTAACAACTTATCAAGTTCATCTTTTAAATGCGTGCGGGCATCAGCCGTTATGAAGTTTTTACTATCGGAATGATCCAACAAGGCTAATAATGTGTCTATTTCTTTTTCAGCGGCAGATTTTGAACCATCTTCAAAGGCGGCTTGAGCACTTATCAGTAAATCCGTTAACTGATGAGCCAATGGCTCTTTGATTTCATTTGTGTCTATATAATCTCCAACGAGTAAACCAATATCTTCATTGTGATCTGCATCTTTATATATAGCATGGAAATTGTCGTAATATAAGCCACCAGCTGTTTTATTATGTTGATTCTTTTCTTCAATCGCAATATTTCTTATTGTAATTGGGTGTACCGCATCTTCTGGCACAGTAGCATAAACATATTTCCACCCTGTCCAATTAATACCGTAATCTGTCGTTAAATTTAGTAACGATCTGTCACCTTCTGCATCTGTTATGCCTAATCTTAACCAATGAAACTTTTCATCACCATATACCCACAAGCCAAATTGCTTCGGTTTACCTGGACTTTGTTGGCCGACTTCTCCTTCATCATTTAAAAATTCAACATATGCGGCTGACGTATCTGGTGTTCCTGTAAAATCATAAACTAACTTACCTGCATATTCTCCAAACCGGGCTAAATCTGAATCAAAGGATAATTCAACAGATCCTGGAACTGTTCTGACTTCATGACTACGAATATTTGTATCGTCTTCAAATCGCTCAATCATTGGGGATTCCCCAACCGTTACATGCGCTTCTGTTTGGACACCTTTATATTCAACAATCACTTTTCCTGAGCCTGATGTGCCTGTTTTCAAAACACCATTTTCGCTTATTTCACCAATATCCCCCTTGAGCGTCCAGTCAAGGAGATGAGGTGATATGGTTAATTGATGTCCATCTTGATCATAGGCTTTTACAAGAAATTTTTCAGATTGATCTTCTTCAATAATAAAGTCCTGTGGGGAAATTTCGAGACGTGCAACATCGTCCGTTACTACAACTTGTCGTTCTTCCTCAATCCCATCTTTAGATACAACAATATTGCCTGTTCCATTTTTATCTCCTGCTGTAAACAATCCGGATTGATCAATCGAGCCAATATCATTCTTTATGGACCAATCAAAATCTTTGGCATCTATTACGACCTGATTAAATGAATCATCATACCCTTTTGCAGTCAGTCTTAAATCGCTACCAACTACAACCCGATGGATCGATTCCGATGGAAATAAATTGATACCAGACAATTGATCTGTTGCCGTTGTTTGAGAAACAACTAAAAGTGAGTTCCCAACTGGTCTTTCATGTAAATCCGATGGCTTGTTTAACAGGTTAGGACTTGCCTCCCCTGGTTCTCGTACATAATATGTTGTTGAACCACCGCCATCAATGTTAATCGCTTCTGTCATACCAAGTGATTGTAAATATTCGGCAGCCCCAGGTAATGTCATGCCCTCTGAATATCCTAGCTGTCGTCCATCTACAGCTACCATATAAAGTTTACCTTCTTTTGTTGCAATCATTGTCCGTGGGTGTTTATCTGTATTACTCGACTCATCAGGATCAAGCAAATCTCCAACAATTTCGCCATCTTTTAAAAGCATAGTACCTAGAGTAGAATTACCAGACAGAACATGTTCGGCTTCATTGACGTCTTTATTATATGTTATTTCAATTTCAACAATGTCACCTTTTTCAATCTTTTCTTCAATCCATTCAGCTTTCTCACCGACTGCAGAGACAATAAACGTTCCACGTTCAATAGCACTGTCTGCCGTTTCATTAACAGACATAACCTCACCAGATACAGGCTGCCCAGCATAAAATTGATCATTATCAGAACCAACTTCAATAGCAACCTCTAATCCACCTTCAGGCGTTTTTACTGTTTCACCAAATCTATAATTAAATAGAAAGGCATGGTTTGAATGCGTTTCAACTCGTGATCTGTTGACCATGTTAAATTCTAGTTCCTCACCGTCGTCTGTTTGCATTGTTGCCATCATCTGTATACCATCATCTAATCTGATCGTATCATCAGGAAAAATGAGCATGGCTGCCTTTATATTTCTAGGTGAAGTAAACACTTCTCCATTCGTTATTTGTAAGCCAGAAGGCACACCAACTGAACTAAAAAAGTCACCATTGGTACCTGCAACAACATTCATATTTTGATCTCGTAGTTCTTGAATCGTATTACCAACAGTCTCTGGACCATAAATTTGATTGTGTGACGTGTAAGGGAGAACTGTCACATCGGGATCATTTAAATCTACCTCCAACATGTGCATAGACTGTTGACCATCATCTGTCGTCACATCCAAACTTTGATGATAGACGCCAGGTGAAACATCATACGCTTTTTTGTTATCATCCGCTTGTGCACCATTAAGATTACCAGCTAACATAAAACTAACCGATAAGAGTAACATAGAGAAGAATCTTATTGACCGCTTATTCAAATACACGTCATCACCTATCCTTTATTTAATGTATACTGAATGGTTTAATATTTCTTCATTAAACATGCAATGAAAATATAACATAGAGTAATTAGATTCAAAGTATTACAAAAATTAATCTTGCCATGTGATTTACCAATTACTTTTACAAGGATGTATAATGTTTTTGCAGATTTTTAAAATAACACCATTTTTCATAACCAATTTCTCTTAATCTCGTCTGTACCTTTTCAAATTCATAGCCTACTCGATCCGGACCATGTGCGTCTGAGCCAAATGTAACATCAACACCATAATAATAGGCCCTTTCTAATATATCATCAGCGGGAAACCAATCTAGACCCTTACGAGCACCGGAAGTGTTAACCTCTATTGCCACATCATTTTGAGCAATGATACAAAGCGTTTCATCAATCACATCTCTCGGTAAATCAGAAAATTTCTCATAAGATTTCTTCATCCAATCAATATGTCCTAAAATTTGAAACATGCCACTTTTCGCTGATTGCTGAATCAAATGATAATAGACTGCTTGTCGTTTTTCTTTTTCATCTTTCGTTAATTTTTTCCAAACCCCTTTATCAGACACTCTACTATCACCAAGAGAATGAACCGATCCAATAATGAAGTCAAATGGATATTTTTGATATTCCGTTTTGTAGATGTCCATATAACCTGCAAAGTAATCTGATTCAACACCTAATAAAACATCAATTTTATGTTTATAAACTTCCTTTAGATGTAAAACTTCATGCACATAATTAGCAAACTCACTTTTTGCCATTGTTTTAGGAGACAATCGGTCCTCAGAACTATAAAAATGCGGTGAATGATCAGAAATACCAATCATATCGAAACCTTTGGCAATCGCCGCCTCTATATATTCACGAATCGTCCCAGTTGCATGTCCACACCGTTCATGGTGTGTATGGAAATCAAACTTTAACTTTCCCATCTATATCCCCTTTTCGCTATTAAAAATCAAACTTATATTCCAGACAAACTTTCAAATACCTATTTATATAGAACAAGGTATTTCGAGACGCAAACATGCCATTCTTCATTCATGAAAAGGGCTGGGACAAATGTATGGAGACTCCCACAAAACACGAACAATTTTAGAGTAATTATATGCGCGTTCCGAAATATACTACGCTTTCCGCGGGCACGGCTTCAGTCTCGGGCCAACAAACGGTTTTCGATGGGGCGAGTAAGCGCAGCCCCAGGACGTGGCGTACTTAGTCTGTGGTCCTTTTCTGCTATTCCCGCAGGAGTCTCCGTATATTTTCTACACTTTTATAATCAATATTCGTCTTTTGTGTCTCTCTTTTTGTTGTGTCCCAGCCGCTACTGAATGATGTTTTTACAAACAGTTAATTAAATCCTGTTCGGTTATAAGTCTGCCATGTTTATTGCTCTTGATAACGCTCGAATGCCGCATTGTAAGCATCCATATATTCGTCTAACCCCATTTTTTCAATTGTACCAACGAATTCATCCCATTTATCAAATGACATTTCTCCCGTAATAAACAAAGCACGTGTTTCCTCTACATATTCTTCGATGTCACTACCGATTGAAGATATAACCTCCAATTCTTCTTCAGTATGTGTGAATGGTGGCCATATTTCTTCTGGCTTATCATCCTCTACTTTATCAGCAGGTTCAGTAGGTGTTTTAAAATACTTTTCTACAACCATGGAGGGATAGCTACCCGTACGCCATGTGAGATATTTAGAAATAGCCTCTGTTCTTAACAAACCATCTGGGTTATCTTCAATTAAATCGGTGTACACATATTCACCATCATCATCAACATAGTAAGTTTCGTCTTCGATACCCATAAAAAACAAACGCATACCCTCATCACCATAGAAATGATCAATCCAACGCACAGTCGCTTCAGGATATGGATTTTCATCTGTAATAACAAATGAACCGATATTTTTCAAGGATGAAACAAAGTTAGAATATAAGTGATCCCCATGTGGCCCTTCCAACGTTGGAGAACCGACATAGTAATCAAGGTTATAGCCTGTTGCAGGATTCGTTGTGACAACTGCACCAAATAAACCGTCTTTACCTTTAGCCGTGGCTTGTTCAGATTTGACTGTATAAAGATCTTGGTTCAATAATTCCTCTTCATATAATTTATTGATATACTGAAGCATTTCTTTATACGCATCCGTTGTTGGCATAAATCTTAATTCATCTGTATCTGGATCGGCATCTACAAGCTCATGTGAGATACCACGGGTTCCAATGCCAAAAGATCCTTTCAAAATGTTAATCAAATTGCCATCACCGTTCGCTTGTAAAGGGACTTCATTATTTTCACCATTACCAGTTGGATTGCCCTCTTTAACAGCTACTAAATAGTCATAAAACTCATCTAACGTCGTTGGCTCATCAAATCCAAGTTCATTCAAGAACTCACTATTTAGCCACAACTTCCAGTTCATTAATAATGTATTATATTCTGGATCATAAATCGTTGGAAAAGAATAAATATTGCCATCAGGCATTGTTAAACCTTTTTCAATTTCAGGGTATTCATCCAGTAAAGCTTTTAAATTAGGTGCATATTCGTCGATTAAGTCGTTTAAAGGAATAAATGTGCCTTGTTTACCATAACGAACTAAATCAGCCGCCGATATTCCCGCCGTATGAAATGCATCAGGATAGTCATTTGTTCCTAACATGACATTTGTCTTTTCCTTAATACCGTCTTTTGAAACCATAAGCCAGTCAATATTCATGTTGGTCATTTCCTTATATTCGTTGAATATCATGATATCGTTCCAGTCAGGTGACGGTACGGACGGGGCCAATATAGATAGTTCTATTTCTTCATCAACAATTGGAAAATCTGTCTTATTAACTTCTATACCATCTTCATTTTCAGTTTCGCCTTGATCTTTAGTTTCATCATTATTATTTGTAGATTCGTCATTACATCCTACAAATAGCAAAACAACAAACATCAAACCTATCAATTGTTTAACAACCTTTGAATATCGCATGAAATGCCTCCCAATTTTAGAGCATTTTTTTATTGATGGCTCCCACCATATTGACTTGCAAATGATAATTAGAATACATTTCTATTTCTCCACCATTAATTTGGGAAATGACAAAGATGCCGCCCACATTATAATGAGACTCATAACACTGCCACTATAAAATGGGATGAGTCCAGGAATAAATAACATTAAATATGAAACTGCGACACTAGAGACAATCATGATTAATGAGGATAATGGACGTCCAATTGCAAAGATGAACGCATGTTTTATATACGCTAGTGTTTTTAATTTATAATGCGTGAATACAGGAAATAGATATAGGGTCGTCACCAAATAAAACAGGATCAAACCTAGAAAAAAGTAGCGAAAATACCCAAAAAAGTTCTCTTGGGATTGGGCGAAGCGTAAATCAAAATACAAGAAAAAGCCAATTATCAATATAATATAACCGACGATATTTGCTTGTTTAAATTCTGTTTTATACGATTCCCAAAACGTTTTAAATATTGGGATTTCGGTATCACCCATCACCCATTTTCTTGTCACTGCAAACATACTCACAGTTGCTGGAAATAGTCCAAATACCACAAGTCCGACGAGCGTGAAGGCAATCCATAAAATGTTTAAATAGGCAAGCCTCATAATCCACTCACTACCGCGGTATATGCCACCAAACAAACCAGTATCCATCACTACCACCTCTCTCTACAGTTTCATTGCTTAAGTAAGGGATAAGGGGGACTAGAGTGCCCCCTCATTTATTCCTGTGTCTCTAAATAACGTTCATATGCATCTTGATGAACCTTAATATATTGATCTAAGCCCATACTTTCGAGTGCCTCTACATGATCATCCCATTTATCAAATGACAACTCTCCAGTAATAAATAGTGCGTTTTGTTCTTCTACATAATCCTGTATATCCAAACCTGTTGAACTGATAATCTCTGATTCTTCTTTATCAAAGTTGAACGTTGGCCATATTTCATCAGGAACACCATCTTGGAATTTTTCAGCTGCCTCAGTAGAGGTTTCTAAACCTTCTGATCCTTTAAAATACTTTTCTTTTACAATACTCGGGTATGTTCCATCACGCCATGTCATATATTTGGAAATAGCATCTGTATAACTGAGTCCTTCTGGATTTTCGTTAATTTCATCTGTATATTCGACTGAACCATCTTCAGCTTCTTCATATGTTAAACCTTCTTTACCCATGAAAAACAACTTAACACCCTCATCACTATAGAAGTAATCAACCCATCTGATAGTAGCCGCTGGATTTGGGTTATTATCTGTGATCACAAATCCACCTGGGTCAACCACCGAATCTTTGACATTCCCATACACAGTATCACCATGCGGTCCTTCTAATGCGCCCAGTCCGATATATTCCTCCTCACCATATTGGGTTGGATCTGTAATGATTACTGAACCAAACAAGCCATCGGCACCACGAGCACGAACCTCTTCAGACTTGACAGTATATAAATCTTTATTCAGCAATTCTTCTTCATACAGTTTATTTAAATACTGTAATAATTCTTTATAACGATCAGTTGCTGGATAAAATCTTACTTTTTCATCATCTTCTGGATCTACATCAAAATCCTGATTCATTTCCCCGCGATTCATTAAACCAAATGCACCCGCAAATATTTTTATTAAATTCTTATCTTTACTTACCTGTAACGGCACCTCATTATCCTCACCATTACCTGTTGGATTATTTTCTTTTACAGCAACTAAATAATCATAATACTCATCTAATGTTGTTGGTTCCTCCATTCCGAGTTCATCCAAAAACTCTTTATTAACCCATAACTTCCAGCCACTCAATACAGACTTAAATTCTGGGTCATAAACTCTTGGGAATGAATAAATGTGACCATCAGGCATCGTCAGGGCACTTCGAACGGATGGATACTCATCCATTAGTTTCGTTAAATTTGGTGCATATTCATCCAAAAGATCATCGATAGGAACAAATATGCCTTGCTCACCATATTTAGCGATTTCTTGTGCTGTAAAACCTACTGAATGAAAGGCATCTGGATACTCATCCGTATTTAACATGACGTTTGTTTTTTCTTTAAGCCCATCTTTTGTGATGTTGTCCCATTCGATATCTATATTTGTCTTTTCTTCGTATTCATTAAAAACTAAAATATCATTCCAATCTGTTGAACTTCCAGATGGTGCTACGAAATTCATCTCAAGTGTATCGTCTACAATTGGAAAATCAGATGTATTAACTTTTTCTGCTTCATTTTCAACATCGACTTCCGCTTTTTCTTTCTTTCCACAAGCAGCTAATACAAGAGCTAATACAAGCGACAAGAGCAACAAAACAATCTGTTTTCGTCTCATTTCAATCATAAAATCCCCCTCCAAAAAATTTTTATTAAAAAGCTGTGTTGAAAAGTATTAACCTTTCAACGATCCGATCATAACCCCTTGTACGAAATATCTTTGCAAGAACGGATATAAACACAAAATTGGCAAATTTGCGATAATAATAACCGCATATTTCATACCTTCAACTGACATTGCTTGCTGGATTGCATCATCATCTAGTCCCTCTGCACCCGCTACATCATCTTGAATGAGTATTTCTCTTAAAATAAGTTGTAATGGATATTTACTACGGTTCGTCAAATAAATCAATGCATCAAAAAAGGCATTCCAATGTGTGACTGCATAGAACAATGTCATAACCGCTAAAATTGGTTTTGATAAAGGCAAAATGATGCGTGCTAAAATTTGAAAATCAGATGCCCCATCAATGGTTGCCGATTCCTGAAGTTCGTATGGAATGCTTTGGAAGAATGTTCTCATAATAATCAAATTGTAAACTGAGATGGCACTAGGTAGAACCATTGCCCACATGGTATTTGTAAGACCTAAGCTTTTAACAACTAAATAAGTTGGGATCATACCGCCACTAAAAAACATTGTAAATACGAGTAATGCTGTAATAATATTTCTACCAAAAAAGTCTTTTCTTGATAGGGGGTATGCACCAAGTGTCGTCATGATTAAGTTAATCAGTGTTCCGACCGTTACATAGATAATCGTATTCTTATACCCCATCCAAACATCGTTAAAATTTATTATTTTTGAATAGGATTCTAATGTAAATCCTTTTGGTAATAAACTAACTTTTCCTTGTAATAAATAAAGTGGATCACTGAATGATGCACTAATAACAAATACGAGTGGGTAGATAATAATAATCAAAATAATGGTGATTAGCGTATTAACGAAAATCTGAAAAAAACGATCTCCACTACTTTCATTTCGCATTGAAATCCCTCCTTACCATAGACTTGCCTCTGATGTCTTACGTGCAATATAGTTAACGGATACAAGTAATATTAAACCAATAATGGAGTCAAAAAGACCGATTGCTGTTGCATAACTGTATTCGGCTCCCTGAATACCTGCTCTATACACGTGTGTCGCAATAACATCGGATGCTCTCATATTTAAAGAGTTTTGCATTAAAAATACTTTCTCAAAGCCGACGCTCATAACTTTACCTACGTGTAAAATCAATAAAATTATAATTGTTGGCCGAATACCTGGTAGATTAATATGCCAGATTCTTCGCATTCGACTTGCACCATCTATTTTCGCTGCTTCATGTAGTTGTGTATCTATACCTGCAAGCGCTGCTAAATAAATAATCGCTTTCCACCCTGTTTCTTGCCAAGCACCTGAGAAAACATAGACCGTCTTAAACCATTTAGCTTCTGTCATAAATGAGATCGGCTCAATCCCGAAGATAGATAAAGTGCCATTAATAATACCTGTTTCCGGATCTAAAAAGAGAAATAACATACCTGCTATAACAACCACTGATAAAAAGTGAGGGGCATATGTAACTGTTTGCGCAAATCGTTTGAAAAATCGAACCCGTACTTCATTAAATAAAAGTGCCAAAATAATTGGGAATGGTGTTCCAACAACCAATTCATAAACACCAATACCTAATGTATTTTTAATTAACCGCCAAAAGTAATGGCTGTCAAAAAAACGCTGGAAGTGTTTCAGACCTACAAACGGGCTATTCCAAATGCCTTCTGTTGCAATAAAATCTTTAAATGCAATCTGTACACCATACATAGGTATATATTTAAAAATTAAAAAGTAAGCAAGCACAGGCAAAATAATGACGTATAATTGCCAACTACGTTTCATTTGTGACCAACGGGACTTTTTATTTTTACGCCCCAAATTTGTAGCGTTATCTGCCGCTACTTCTTTCATACGAACCACCCTTTCCGCTTTAAATATATAAAAGTTTGCCTATCTACACTTTAATCACATTGGTTAAGCTCACTTAGAAACTTCCCACAAATTTAATTCCTAAGAGAAAAATTCCCAATCCACCAAAAAATTTAAGAAGAACTAATATCTAATTCCAATAGCTCTCAATTCCCTTCATATTTTGTCAGATCATGTTGTACACCATAATTATTATGAACCAGGTTCCTTTTGTAAAGGCTCTATTCATAATCTTTACATTAAATTTACAATCGCTTATCAGGTCTATTTTATGTGATTGCAATGAGCGTCCTAGTTATTCAATCGATTTTTAGAGATATCAACTATAAGGAAAATTCCAATGTCTTGTTCATTTTTCACCTGTAGCCTCTATATTCTTCTATAATGCGCCTTACAATAAATAGACAACAATATATCTCTTAAACGATCACTGGCTGACTGTGGAGACCACTCCCATGGGTGTCAGCGCTTACATTCACTGAATGGAACTACATTCAATGATGCAATTCCATATATAATTAATTGTTTTTATCGGGAAAATTGAAGTGACAATTGATCAAATGGAACACCAAAAAATTCATCCATAACAAGTCCCATGGCAAGTGCTGACTCATCGGGCTTTTTTGTTAAATGTAAGAGCTTCACATGTTGACAAGTTTCTGGAATATTTTTCATAATTCCTTCTTTTAATTGCGGCACAAAGACATCATGTAACTCATCAATTAATTCGCCAGTAATTAATATATGGTCGGGGTTAAAAAAAGTAATTAAATTGCTTACAGCCATGACCATTGCTTTCTTTACCTTATTGAATAACATCATAGCTTCATAGTCATTATCTCTGACACCTTCATTAAATTGATCGAGTGTAAAACCCCCATTTCTAAACAAACCACTTACCGAAGCCAATGTTGTTAAACATCCGGTCGCCCCACAATGACATTTTAGTGCATCTTCCCCCGTGAAGACTTTTAAGTGTCCAAATTCACCCGCAACAAAACTTGAACCTTGAACGAGTCTTTTATCTTGAACAAGTGCACCACCTAAACCATAGTCAAATTTAAGGGCAATATTATTTTTCGAATTTCGTAATGAACCATTCAGATTTTCAACTAGAGACAATAAGTTCGCATCATTTTCAATGTATATAGGTAATTGATACTTTTCCCGTAGCTTACTTTTCAACGGAAAGTCATTCCACCGTAGACCTGGTGAGTATATGACAGTACCCTTTTCAGTATCAACCAGACCTTGAATACTACAACCTATACCTTTCAAACTGCCACTTTGAGGTATGCGATCTAATAACTTATCAATCACATCATAAATATAGTCCATTGGGTGTTCTGGGGTTTTATATTTTGGTACCTCAACAACAATGTCAGCAATTTGTTCATCCTGAAAGTTCATCAAGCTACCGCGAATATACTTAATTGCAATCTCGATACCAATCCCATACATATTTTGCCCATTGATCACTAGTGGAATTGGTTTGCGTCCACCGGCATTCGCGACTGGACTTTGTTCCAAAACAAGCTCTTCACTTAATAACCTTCTGACAATATTTGTAATGGTTTGTTGAGTTAATCCGGTCTTTTCAGCTAATTTGACTCGTGAAATAGGTCCCTCAGTAAAGATAAGTCTCATGACTTTTTGTTGGTTGATCGATTTTAATATTTGATTGCTTGTTGTACGTTGTATTTGCATGTTTCCAAATTCCCTTCTATTTAATTTTCTTTCTCCCAAAATAAACACTATTTAAATAGTACGCTATCATTGCTAATCAAGAAAATAAAATAGAGGTAAAAAAGAAAGTCATTAATAAAACCATTTGATTTACTAATAGTCTAAGGGAATACACTTTATAATGCAACCCCCTTTTTAAAAATTGTTGCAATATTTAGTTTGATACATTTTCTATTTTTTCGCTAGATAGCAGATAACGTTCAATCGCCCGTGCAACCCCGTCCTGCTCATGGTGATCTGTGACAGCATCAGCTGCATCTTTTAAGACATCGTCCGCATTTTCCATTGCAACACCAAATCCCGCAGCCTGAATTAATTCCAAATCATTTAAATTATCCCCCATTGCCATTACACTTTCCATTCCAATATTCATGTGCTCGCAAACTTTTTTTACACCAGTTGCTTTAGAAACACCTTTTAGAGAAACTTCCATGTTCACTGAAGCAGATCTTGTAATTTCAACATTTGGCAACTTTTGCGCTTCCTTACGTATTTGGTTAATAATTGATAAATCATCCTTGCGAATACCAAACTTTAACCAATCGACGTCAAACATAGATTCGTTCCAATCTATCATTTTTGTTAAACTGTCCACACTATATCCCCAAAATTTAGCCTTATAACGGACTGCCAAGTCATGTAAATAGCGGATATCATGTTTTCCAATAAAATAACGATGAAGTAATTGACTTTGAGTTGCCCACACTTCTGCACCGTTAACGAGTACCATTGGACCAGTCAATTCAAGTTCTTCCTCTAAATGCTGGGTTGTTTGACGACCACGACCTGTCGCAAACAAAATTGTGACACCAGCAGCCTCTGCCCGTCTAATCCATTTTTTGTTTTCACTTGAAATACGTTTATCTTTTGTTAGCAGAGTGTTATCCAAATCAAGTGCCAACAAGCGAAATTTAGCCATAATAAAATCATTTCCTCCTTGGATATTTCAATAATTTATTACGATTGCTTGAATCGTTCGTGTCTTTAAACGAAAATTTCCATTCTGCTTTCGGAACGCTTGGATTACCTGCGTTATCTATTGCTTCAACTACGACATGGTTACTTGGATTGAGGGCTTCTATTCCTAGTCTATACTCGGCTACACCTGATAATGCATTATATATACAATTAACCCGTTCACCATTTATCCACATAATGACTGATGCTGGATCAACGCCACTTTCAGAGTCATTGATTCGTACACGTACATTAACGGTATCACTTCTTGTTACCCCTGTGTTAGGCTTAGGTTCATATTCACTAAATACCGGACCTGTCACATCCTCATCTAACGCAATATACTCCGCTCGTAAATTATCAAAATAGATGGCACCGCGGTTTTTATTTGCGTCATTTGTTTCCATTAAATAGAGCGTAAGGACCGTGATTGGATACGCGAAATGACTTGGTATTTCTGTATAAACATACTTCCAACCAATCCAATCAAGTCCACCAACAGATGTAAAATTTAATGATTGTGTTTCATCATTTGCATCAGCGACACCAATCCGTAACCAATGATTTTTTCCATCACCATAGACCCATAATCCAAATCTATATGGTCGACCTTTAACCTGTGCACCTATGACATCATTTTCAGTGTTAAAATTGATCGTAGCCTTTGATGTACCTGACATGCCAGTAAAGTCATAGGTTAGTTTTCCGGAGAAACGCCCAAAGCGTACGGGGTTAGGTCTCTCAACCTTGTTTAAAGTAACGCTATCCTCTATGGATCGTGTTTGTGTTATACTCAGATGATCGATTGTTTCAAAACCTGTAATCAGTTCCGGCTGCTGGCCAATATTCACTTTGCTAGTTGATCTGATATTGCTATATTCAGCTTCAACTTCACCTTCTAATACGGTAGATTTCGCTTGAAAGCAGCCCTTTTCATCTATAGAACCGATATCACCCTTCACACTCCAATTCAATTGATCAGTTGAAATGAAAACTTTATCACCATCTGCGTCGTAGGCTATTACTGTAAATTCAATTGACTTTCCCGGTTCAACCACAATACGTTCAGGTGATATTTCCAATTGCGCAATATGCTCAACTACCTGTACACTAATCTTTTCAATAATATCATCTTTTTGAATGATGATCTCACCAGATTGCGCTTCTGTACCCGCTTGGAAATAACCTTGATCATTAATTGTACCAATATGTCCGGATGACCTCCATGACACATCCGTTTGCGAAAGGGGATACGGATTGATATATTTATCATGACCTTTTATTTTGAGTACTTTTCGACTATTGATGAGCATTTTCAGCGTTCTACCCTGAACCGGCACGATTTTGGCCAATTCTTCCACCGGTGCAGAACTCGTGATCGCTAATGCGTTACCAATTTCTCGCTCAAATCCATCTGATGGTCGATTAACAAGCGTTGTTGTTGTGTCTCCAGTTTTCCTAATAAAACAAGTCGTTGAACCACCACCATCGATGTTAATGGCATTTTCCATACCAATATGTTGTAAATACCTTGCTCCTTCAGCCATTGTAATACCATCGGAATATCCAGGTTGCCTGCCATCAACAACAATAATATGTAAAATATCACCTTTTGTAGCCAACATTGTTCTTGGGTGTCGATGTAAAGTATATGGATTATTCGAATCTAGAATTTCATCATTAATATGACCTTTTGTAAGCAACGTATAGGCTAATGTGGAATTACCAGATATCACTTCCTTCGCATCATTCACATCCCTATCAAATGTGATATCAATAGATACGTTACTACCTTTAGACAACTGCCTCACCAGCCATTTGGCCTTCTTACCAGTTGCTGATAAAATAATGTTTCCAGGACGAATAGCCGTATCAGCTGTTGTTGCAATGGACTGTACATGACCTCTCATCGTCTGATTAGTCGTAAGTTTATCATATTTTGGAGTTTCAAGAGATACAATAACCTCTACACCTCCCTCAGGTGTCTTCGTTGAATCTCTAAATCTCGTGTTGTATAAAAATAAGTGATTATCATGTTTTAGCTTGCGTGTGCGGTTAATAGCATCAATCTGAAGTTTTCTTTCACCTGCTGTTATCTCTGCATACATAAATACATTTTCACTTAATTTAATGGATCGATCATTTTTTAAAATCATAGACACCTTTGTCATTCTAGGTGATGTCATGATTTCACCATCACTTATTTGCAGCCCTGATGGAATACCTAAATGACTAAAAAAGTCCCCATTAACCGCTGTTACAAGGTTAGGTTGTTCACTTGTTTGAATCGGGTGAATGATATCACGCACACGGCCTAATTTTCCGACTTTCATATCTGGTGACAAAACATGCATATTCATAAATGGATTTGCCACATCAACTTCTAAAACATGAGCAGATTCTATCAATGTATCATTTTCTAATTGAAGATGTGTGTAATATACGCCTGGTGAAATTTCCATGCGCTCACTGCTTGTGTGTTTATTTTGTTGTAATACATGATCGGTTGTTTTTATTTTTGAAGAAAGTGTAATTTTAACCCCACCTTTCACAAATTAAACATGTTGAACATACATCAATTGGAATGATTCCTCCAAAACAAAACTTTAAAATCAATTACTAAATCAAATGGTTTTATTAAGTATATGTTATCAGATAACTTTGCAATTGCAAGTAGCATTAAAAGTTTAAAACCCCAATTCACAAAAAATAGCACCAACCACCAAGTATCGGTGATTGATGCCATTTTTGTTTTCTAAAATCTACCACTGAGCTTTTTATATTCGAACGACCTCTAAATTTTCCTGCGGCGATGGTAAATAATAGATGTGACACCTGCTGCTGCAATTAATATCATTCCGATTAATAGCCACGTGTACGTGTGAGTTGCTGTTACAGGTAATGCATCTCCTTCATCTTGACCACTTGATTCATTTCCATCCGTTTTGTCTCTGCCTACTGACCCATTATCATTTTGATCACCGGGATCTATAGACTCATCTGGATCTTTAGGTTCCTCAGTCGGAGGGGATATTTCATCCTTTTCTACGACAGTGACAGTAATCGTTTTGGTGAATGTTGCACCTTGACTGTTGGAAACCATATAAACAACTTCATAGTCCCCCACCTTATTTGTATTTAAATCTTTTGTATCAATTTCTATTTTCTCTGTTAGATCACCATCATGAGCATCAACTGCAAATACACCTATACTGGGATCGAATTCATCCCCCTTTGTTATAGTTACATCGTCTGCATAAATAACAGGCGTCGACTCTATTTCAGTAGCAGACAAGTTTTCAGTTTGAAAATGCCACATATCGGACATGATTTCATTACCATCTTGATTTGTTACTGAAACATACCATGAATATGGCGTACCATTTTCTAAATCAGACCATGTGACTTCAGCGACCTGATCACTTGCAACATCACTGACCGAGTCAATTTCTTCACCTGCATACGAATTAACTTCAAAATAATCTGTCGCAACATTTTTAGTCATCGCATTTAATTCTAACGGTATGCGGTATGGTGTATCAGAGAAAAAGTTATAAGCTTCTTCAGATGGTGAATAGGATGTTATATAAAGAGAATTTGATTCGATATCAACGCTCATCATATTCAAATAACCAAGTCCACCTTCACTTTCATCTTGGAAATTCCCCATTAACTCATAAACAACACGATCCGTACCTTCTATCTTTTGTGACATCGCATTTGAACCGGTGTGGTGTCCGCCCACAACTAACTGAACGTTATCATTTGGTACAACCACCTCATCAAAAATACGTTGTCCCATCGGTGTAATCTTTGTCTCGTCTAGATATTGATGGAAATTCAAAATCGCAATACGATCAGAATGTGCTTCAAGCACTTCATTCATCCAAGCAATACCATCATCTTGTGGCTGCCAGCCCATATGAACCATAATAAAATCTATGCCTTGAACAGAAATCAAATCATAATGTCCACGGTTATTTTGGAATGACCCACCATAATGTGGTTGATCAACAAATCGATCTTCACCAAAATACTTATAATAATTTGTATAATTCATTTCTGGGAGTTCAACATCATGGTTTCCTGCTAAAATGCCATAAGGCACATCTGCATCCTCAAGAATTTTCATATACTGATCTGCATATTCCCATTGATACTCTTGGTTCCACGTATTAACAATATCGCCACTATGAAAGACATATTCAATATTCATATCGTCTTTATGATCAGCAATCCATTCCACTTGATTCTCAAAATGCCACGGGAAGACTTCTGTATAAAATTGTGTATCTGCTAACCAAGCAAAGTTGAAATCAAACTCAGTAAAATTTGGCTCATCACCTTTGTCAAACTCGGAATCTATTTCATCAAATTGAACCTCATCCTGTACAAGTATATTCAATGTTTCTCCATCAACATAATCTGCAACAGATACGTCCCCACTCAGCATAAATGTATCATCTGATTCAGCCACCAAACGGTCTATCAGATCCCATTTTTCTGTATCTAAATTCCAAGCATAAAGGCTCACCTGACGTCCCTCAAGTGAAGAACCATACCATACCGCTTCAACGAACTCTTTATCTAAGGATGCTTCATCTACTGTGACCTCAAATCGCTGATACGGAAATTGTTTCTCTGAATCCAGACTCACCTTTTCGCCATTTAATTCTGATAGTTTCTTATAATCCTCTTCAGAGAACTCTGTTTCGCCCTCTGGTACAAGTTCTGTAGGCGGTTCAACATCTGTCGCATTTTGGAATATTTTAACTTGTTCAGTCTGCGATGAATTGAAAGACTTTCCTTGGTAGAACGTTACATCTAAAGCACCACCCAGTTTATCAGATACTTGCACTGATAGTGTTGGACTTATTTCAACATCAACTGCATCATTGGCCGGTGTTGGATTACTTGGTGCACCTGGAACACTCGTTATTTCAATATCAACTTGTTGATGATCACTTTCTGTACTTGTAAAACCATTCTCTGCTTCAAAATAATATTCAATATACTCGGCTTCAACGTCTTTATTAACATTTAGCGTATGACGGAAAAGCCCTTCAGAATCACGTTGTAAATCGACAGTTGTAAATGTTTCTTCATTACTATACTTATATTTTAATGTCATATCAGTTATCAAAAACGCATTGTCAGCATGTGAAACGATGTCAATCGATTCACCAGGTATAACGACTTCAACATCTGTTTGATCTTCGAATGTTGTCTCGGCATCTGGATTAACCGAAAGCAAATCTTCAGGTACTAAATCAGCTTCTACTGTACCGGGTGTAGCTGTTTCCCCCGCTCGAACTTTAATCATTTCATTTGAGTCAATTGGGTAATGATAGAAAATTCCCATATCTTTTATAACATCATTTTTATCACCTGGTTTATTATAGCCGGCTGACACTATTTCTTCTCCTGTGTTCGTAGCAATAACGAGATCACGCTCTGCTCCGTTCGCCATTCCGCCGCCAGCGGGTGCTTTCACAAGATTGATATCTTCTGTAATACCATAATTGTTTTTAAACATTTCAGCATCTGCTTCACTATTTTTGCCATTATCAATCCAAAGTACGAGATTTCCAGCAGGTTCAATAATTTCTCCCTCTAAGTCATCAAACCAGATGAGGTCTTCAGTTCCACTCGGATACCGGTATAATACGTGAAAATTACCAAAATCAATCGGTTGATCCGTATTATTATAAACTTCTATAAATTCATAAGCATTAGCACCATCGATATTTTGTGAATCGGGTGCCAACTCAGTAACAAGTAATGGTGGCGTATTATCATTTTCAGCAGTTTCTAGCATTATCGTACTTTTATCTGTTTCTTTTGTATTCAGACCATTTGTCGCTTCAAAATAATACTCTATCTCTTCTGCCCCCGTCATATTTTGTAAAGGCAGCGTTTGGCTAAACACACCATCGTCATCAGGGTTTTCTAGACTTAAAGTTTTAAAGTCTTCATCTCCAAGTTTTCGATATTTTAATGTCAGTGTGCTTAACAAAAAGTCATCTGACGCTTTAGCCTTTACTTCAACTTGATCTAGAGGTTGTGGGGATATTGTTTGATCATCAATAACCGGTGCGATGTCATCATCGACAGACACTGGCTGGTCTGGTACAAGTCCATCAGCAACCGTTCCCGGTGTTCCATCCACTTCTCCAGCACTTTCTTTGATCATTTTATTCGATCCATCTTCAGGATAACTATAAAGAATACCTTTGTCTTTTTGAACATCGAATTCAGCTTTATTATATTGAGCTCGAACAACTTCTTTCCCTGTATTTGTGCGAATTACAATATCTCTCATCCGTTGATTATGCATCGCACCACTATTCGGCATATCAACTAAATTCTCATCCATCGTTAAATTTGTTCCATAATTGTTATTAAAATCTTCATCAGTTAACGCATTTATCTCCTCATGTGCAGGTTTCACCCATAAAACGAGCGTCTTACCAGGTGGAATATCTACATTTCTATTTTCCGGTGTCCAATACATATCATCTTCTGGACCTGTCGGATATCGATAAATAATCTGGTAATCTGCAAAATTAATCGTTTGATTGGTATTATTATATACCTCGATATATTCATAAGCATTTTTACCATCAACATTAGATGATTGTGGGACAAGCTCCGTAATTAATAATGGCGGTAAACTATTATAATCAACCTCTGCAGCTGCTTGTCCATTGTGTGTATCTAATATTCCAGGATTACTCATAATGAGTAAAGCGATCATAAAAATCGATAGAAAACGCATAAAAGTCTTCTTTGTTGCCTTTTTCATTAATCAATGCCCTCCTTGTCATATTTTAGCTTTTAAAAATAAAAAAATGGTAATTTTAATAAAACAAATTACCAGTGATTTCTCCATTTATCACCTCTTTAGTTTATTGAATTTTTAGTTTACTCACCAGATAGATACACAATCCCTTATGTAATATTTGTCAACGGCATGATTGCGTCAACACTTTCGGGAAAGCCCTTTCATTATTAATCACTCTACATGTGGTTTTTTCTGTTGTCAATAACTGACATTGACCTTAAAACGTGTAAATATAATGGATACTTTTAACTATTTTTAGTTTACAGTCGTTTACTGTCAGGTGTTTATAAGAATAGTTATTCACATTTAAAACATCAGAAATTTGAATATAAAGACATAGGATTTACATACAACGACATTTTTTAGACATTAAGTCTTAGCCCCAAAACATGAATCAAAACATCATTTACCATAAGTCGCTTGCCATCGATCCATTGATACAAATGTCGTCAATTTCCTGAAAAGTCACTCCGCATCGTTTGCTTTAATTCGACATGACATACACCATATTTAAATAAAGAGTTGACAAGTTATATTATGAATGTATAAAATATCAATGTAAACTAATTTATTAATAGGTTTACAATGGAGGCGTTATAATGACAAATAAAAGCTCACACTTAAGAATGCTGATTATTACATCCCTTTTTGCAGCGATTATTAGTGTACTTGCACAAATCAGTATTCCCATGCCACTTGGGGTTCCCATTACAGGACAAACATTGGCGATTGGCTTAGCGGCGACCATTTTAGGATCCAGATATGGCACACTCGCTGCATTACTTTACATGATCATGGGCGGGATTGGTGTCCCAGTATTTGCACAATTCACTGGCGGGCCTGGTGTACTTTTAGGACCAACAGGCGGATTTATTGTCGGTTTTATACCAACCACATTTTTTATGGGATATTATCTTGAAAAAACAAGCTTCACAGTTGGACATGCCCTTATCGCCAATGTGATTGGCATGTTTGTAACACTTATTTTCGGAACCATTTGGCTAAAATATGCGGCGTCATATACGTGGGCCGTTGCCATGACCGCTGGTTTTACGCCTTTCCTTATCGGTGGATTTATTAAAGCATTTATCGCTGCAACACTCGGTATAGTTATTCGACAGCGATTAAATGCAGCCAATTTGTTATATGCCTAAAGGAGTCCAATCCAGCAAAGCTATCTTGAGCTATGCTGGATCGTCTCCTGTCGTAAAAGATAATTTAAAAAAGTTGCTTTTCTTTCTTCTAACCATGTTTTTTGAGCGTCAATCGTCAAATGATAACTTTTTTTACCCCGCGTGACCTTAAACCACGTCCCTTCCTTACTACCACTTGGTAAGTCTGAATGTTCAATATGGACTTCTAGTCCCACTGATTCCAACAAAATAATGGCCCGCCGATTCTCATTAAAGCGATCTAACACTCCGTACTGACATCCTTGGGCTACACAACCATGCGTTAACATTTCATGTGGTGTAAAGTTTAAAATAGCAACATGATAAATACCTAATAGACATAGACTCATTATAAAGCCATCAAGATATAAGCGTGTCATGACCTGTTCCCCCATATCAGTAGATGCTCATTTTGTGATTGAGTGTCTCACATATCGTAAGAAACGCAATTTGATAAAAGGTATAAATGCTGATAAGCACCTTCTGAAAAAATAAAAACATACTTACAACAATGCTTTTTCATGTTAAATGTATGGTTAAAAAATCAAATTTCGATATTTAGCAACGACGTTTCCGGGGAATCTCACAACCCACAAAGTGATGTAAAAATCCAAACTACCTTTGCCTGATAATATAAATTTCTAGCGTTCAAAGCTCGTATTTGTTAATCTTATATAATGAAATCTTTGAAAAAGTGATAGATTGGGGAATTTATGTTATGAAAAGAAGTATTTTAGTATTATTTATCTTCAGTTTATTTTTATCAGCTTGTGGTCAAGGTGCCTCTGAAAATCAAGCATCCAAAAGCACAGAACAAAATACAACACAGGTTGAGGTAAATGACGATACAAATACTTCAGACGAAAACGAGAATAATACAAATAAAGAGATAAACGAAAACGAAGAAATTGAAAATGAGCCATCAGCATCATCTGAAAATACAGCAGGAAATAATGATGTTGAAGTAAAATCAGAGACAAATAAAACAGATATATCAGACTTAACTGTGCATTATATTGACGCCAATCAGGCAGATGCCACTTTATTCCAGTATGCAGACGATGATAAAGAATATCATGTTTTGTTTGATGCCGGGGATTGGGATGACAACAATGTTATTACTTATTTATCAGAGCAAGATATTGATTTTATCGATTTGGTTATTATTAGTCATCCACATGCTGACCATATCGGCCAGCTGGCACCAATTATGGAGCAATTTGAAGTTGGTGAAGTATGGTTCTCAGGAAACACAAGTTCATCTAAAACATTCCAAAAAACGGTTGATGCCGTTATGGCGAGTGAGGCCGATTACTATGAGCCACGTGCAGGTGAAACGTTTGATGTCGGACCGCTTGGTATAGAAATCCTTCATCCAGATTCATTAACTGGTGAATTAAATGAGGATTCCATTTCAGCACGATTTACATATGGCAATACGCGTTTTCTTTTTACAGGAGATGCTTATCAAAATGAAGAACAAGAAATGTTGTCTCGAGATATAAGTGTCACGGCAGATGTTTTACAGCTTGGTCACCATGGTTCAAAAACGTCTAGTCACCCAGATTTTATTGAAGCCGTCGATCCAGATATCGCTATTTATAGTGCTGGTGAAGATAATTCATATGGCCACCCACATGAGGAAGTTGTGAATCGTATTAAATCAGCCGATATCACATTGTATGGTACAGATGTCCATGGCACCATCATCATCACAACTGACGGGGAATCTTACGATGTGTCAACATTAAAAGACGGCAATATATCTGGTCAAACCAGCAAATCCCAATCAGAGGAAAGCGAAGGACAGACAACTCAAAGTAATCAACAAGAAGAGACGAGTGAGACAGAAGCAAAACAAAATGACACAAACGATCAACAAAACGCTTCATCCTCATCAGACAATTGTATTGATTTAAACAGTGCATCGATTGATGAATTACAAGACATTATCCATATTGGTCCAGCAAGAGCAGAGCGTGTCATTGAACAAAGACCATTTAAATCAGTTGAAGATTTAACCAAAATAAATGGTATCGGGGCGGCACGCCTTGCAGATATTGAAGAAGAGGGGAAAGCCTGTGTCACATCATCATAATAAGCATACCCCCTTTACATAACCAACCCTAGATCGTTATCTCAAAGTCTAGGGTTGGTTTTATTAATGGTGCAAATTTTCATAACGTATCATACAACTAAAAAGACAATGAATCCGCTTTCATTAATCTCATATTGATAATGGCTTTTCAACAATCTGAATGAGTTTATCAATGACTTCTTCTGCACGTGTTCCATCCTTAGCCTCAGCAGTCATACGTAGAACAGGCTCGGTACCTGAAAAACGGACGAGACACCACGTACCATCTTCCCATTCCCATTTAAAACCATCATAGTCTTTATACGCTGACAAAGGGACACGGTCATACATTTTCTCAGGTTGAATAGTGGCTATTGTATCATGAATGATATCAATGTCTTTCGGTTCATATTCATAGTTATATTCTTTATAAAATCTTTCACCATATTTTTGATAAATCTCTTGTCGTAGTTCTTTTAAGGTCTTCCCTGTTTCTGCAAGCATTTCTAATAGTAAACCAGCTGATAAAACCGCATCTTTTTCTAGTAGGTGACCCCTAATTGTTATACCGCCAGAGCTTTCGCCTCCTAGCACAGCGTTTGTATCAATGAGCCCTTCTGCAATGTGTTTAAAACCAACAGGCTTTTCATAACATGTATACCCATAACTTTCAGCAATGTCATCTAATAAATGTGTTGTTGAAATATTGCGAACGACGTGCCCCTGGTCCTTTTTATAAGCCATTAAATAATAATATAATATCGCTAAAATCTCATTCGCATCGACATAGTCGCCTGTTTCATCAACTACAGCAATACGGTCCCCATCACCATCTGTTGCAATTCCAATATCATAGTCCCCTTCCTTCATCATAGCCATTAACCGCCACAATGTATCCTCTGTCGGTGCAGGCACCCGTCCTCCAAATAGAGGATCAATTTTATCGTGAATGATTTTTACCTGGGCCCGAATATCAACAAGCAGTGTGAAAATGGCATTGATACCTGTTCCATACATCGGATCATATAAAACTTTTAGGCCTGACTTTTTTAACTGGTCCATATTCAGTTGGGATTCAACAAATTCAATAAATTCATTATCATAATTCAATCGTTTGATCGTACCTAAATTAAGGGCATCCTTGTAAGGCAATATCTTAACCTCTGTTATATCAATGGCATTGATCGTCTTTTCAAGCGCATCCGTAATATCAATTGTTGCTGGATTACCATCTTCACTTACATATTTAATACCATTGTATATGTAAGGATTGTGACTCGCAGTAAAGGTTAATCCAACAGCCGTTTTCTCTTGTTTTGTAACATAGTTAACAAGTGGCGTCGGGACGGACGGTTGAAGTAAATAAACTTGTATGTCATTCCCTGCAAAAACTTCCGCAGAAGCTTGAGCAAACTCCTCAGCCATAAATCGATTATCAAAGCCAATGACGACACCTTGCTTTTCTTTACCCTCTTGAATTATTTTTTTGGCGACCCCTTGTGAAAAACGCCTGACATTATCAAATGTAAAGTTTTCACCAATAATATCACGCCAACCACCTGTTCCAAACTTGATCATCCCATTCACTCCCAATAGTAAGACTAAATTTTTGAATCTTTCTGTAATATATCATAACTTTAGAAATGGAAAAAATGAACATACATATTATTTTTCTAGAAAATCATCAAAATAGTAAGTTTCAAACAATACTTTCCAAACAAAAAACCATTGATTCTCTTAATAGATCAATGGTTTTTTGCCCAATTTATTCTGTCACAATTTGCTTCTTCTTTACTTTTTCATGTTCTGATGTTGGTTTTTTCACGCGCCCGATTTGACCGACAATGTATTTTCCGAATCTGAAGCGGTGTAAAAAGTTAATTGTTCCAATTGAACATATAATGGCAAGCGGCGTCCAAATAACAATGCTCCAATACCCAAAATCAATCGTTAAAAACTGTGATGATTCTTTAAAGACGATGATAAAGAAGAAATGCAACAAATAGATCCCGAACGAATAATTACTTATATATTGTAAAAAACGTGGCACTTCTTTTAAACGAGAGAAAAGAGCAAACAGTAACGTAATTAAACTAACCGTAAAGAAAATCATATCGATGCGTTTTGAGCCAAACTCGAATATGCCTAGCGCATTATTAAACAGAACAAATCCGAGCGAAAGCACTGTTAAAACAACCAACAAACTCACATGCCTGCGTACCCAGGCCAACCACTCTCTATAATACTGCCCCCAATAAAAGGCAATGGCAAAATAGAAAATCCATCCTAAAAACGGAACCCAAAACCCCTTTTCCCAGACATAGTTAAGAAATGTGATATCTTTCGGAGGGGTTGTCAGTGTAAAGTAACCTAAATAAGCGATATTGATCGCAAATGAAATAAGCAATACTTTTATTGGTTTAACTTTCTTCATATACGTCATGAAAAAGTGATACAACGCATAAAACTGAAAGATCAACAGTACAAACCAGCCATGGTAATAACCAAACACATTATAGAAGATATATTTTGGAATGGTTGTAACAGCTTGTAAATTAAATATGACCCCATAAAATAGTGCCATCACTAAAAAGGGGACAAAAATAAATTTAAATCTTTTTTTGTAAAATCCATTTGGTAGCTCATCTGGATAGGCATAGCCCAACAAAATGATTGAAATCAAAACGAATGTTGGTGTCCCAAATGACAGCAAACCAGATATACTTTCTAAAGCAAAGTCCAGTGATCCATTGCCATTATCTAACCACACAACTTGATTAATCGTGTGAAGTGTAACAATACTTAAACAAGCCAATGCTCGTAAAATGATTATTTCTCGAAGAATTCCTTTTTCCTTCTTCATTTAAATCAGCCCTTCAATTTTTCTGACTACATCAATCTGCTATTGGAGGATACTGTTTTATTAATGCTTATAAATCATATGGTGATATTTTCTTTTATTCGCTAGTTTAACACTGTTCCCTGTTCTCTTAAAGTATAAACTTCAGAAACTTAAAATGAGTCTTCTGTCATATGATTGTCTTTCGAAATTCAATAAACCCACAATTTGCTTTCAATAAATTCATACGTAAAAATGGACACAAATCTGTACGTCCTCCAATTTTCTTTTAACATATGTTTAAAAAGTGTGACATCACTTTGTATTTTCTTCGCCCCTCGCTTCCATTACTTATATGATCTTGTACACTTTACGAATATGTGTCGGCGCTAAGTTATAACATGATCAACCAACAACGCTTATATTTCCTATTTTAGTTAAATTACAATTAAAGACGGCTATTTTTGCATACAATGGTTTTGAACACTTCCGTTAAAACATGATTGGACAAATCAATCTAACTCAATAAAGGTAGGCATGATTTGTATTTTTTTAGAATAAAAATATGAAGGGGCGATGTAATCATACATTTTATATTCGTTAACTAAGGAGTTGATAACAGTGGCTAGAAAGGCCGCAAAACCAAAATCAAGAAAAAACCTCAGTATCCATAATGAACGACGATTATTTGGTGTCGGCATGTTGTATTTATTGCCTGCTCTCGTTTTGTTAGGTTTGTTCCTATTTTACCCCATGATCAAGACTTTCTACTATAGCTTTTTCCAAGTAACCGGTGGCGGTGCAACAGAAGGTTTTGTCGGTTGGGAACATTATACAAAACTGCTTAAATCAGCTGAATTCAAAAAAAGTATGATCGCAACATTTTTATTTGTTTTATATACCGTACCAACTGAAATCATATTGGCATTATTTTTAGCAGTATTAGCAAGCGAGAAACTCAAGGGCATTGGTTTTTTTAGAACGATTTTCGCTTCTACGATGGGGGTGTCCGTTGCTGCAGGTGCGACGATCTTTTTGTTTCTATTTCATCCGTCATTAGGTGCTTTAAATAACATGCTAGAATTCCTTGGTATTAATAGTGTGTCGTGGCTCACCCAGTCAAAGTGGGCACTGTTTTCAGTGGCGATGACAACCGTTTGGATGCATCTTGGTATCAATTTCATCATATTATTAGGTGGCATGCAAAATGTTTCCCAAGAATTATATGAAAGTGCCGAAATTGATGGTGCTGGATATTGGTCAAAGTTATTTAAAATAACCATTCCCCTCATTTCACCTGTTCTATTTTTTGTAACGATCATCGCTTTGATTGGTTCATTTCAAACTTTCGGGCAAATTGATATTTTGACAGGTGGCGGCCCAGCAGGTGCAACAAATATTATCGTTTATTCCATTTATCAGGAAGCATTTTCATATGGTAACTTTGGATTTGCCAGTGCACAAGCCATTGTTTTGTTCTTCATCATCCTGATCGTCACCGTTTTCCAGTATTGGATTGGCGAAAAGAGGGTGCATTATCAATGATAAGAAAAATCTCCTTATACGTATTACTCATATTGGCAGCCCTGGTTTTATTTTTTCCTATTCTGTATGCGATCTCAGCTAGTTTTATGGAATCGAAGGAAATATATGCAGGGAAGTTACTCCCATCTTCCATTAGTTTTGATGCTTACAAGGAAGTATTCACAAACATTCCATTACTCCATTATTTAACGGTTAGCTTTTGGATGGCGTTCATTGTGATGATAGGTCAACTTATTGTTTGCAGCCTATCAGCATATGCCTTCGTTTTCATACCTTTCAAAGGTCGAAATTTAATTTTCTTCATTTTTTTAGCAACGATGTTAATTCCTTGGGAAGCAACAATTATTCCAAACTTTTTGACCATTCTAAATCTAGGATGGGTTAACACATATTTTGGTTTAACATTTCCGTTTTTCGCCCTACCATTTGGCATATTTCTTTTAAGACAGCATTTCATGACGATACCAGTTGAATTGTGGGAATCCGCTCAAATGGATGGTTGCTCACGCTTTTGGTTTTATCTAAGATTTGCTTTACCTTTGTCTAAATCATCATTAAGTGCCTTAGCCATATACGGGTTTTTAACAACTTGGAATAAATATTTATGGCCATTGCTCGTCACAAATGATGACACCGTTCGAACCGTACAAATTGGACTGAAAATGCTCATTGCAACCGAAAGTTCATCCGCTTGGAACATGGTTATGGCAGCCGTTGTCGCTATACTCATTCCTACGTTATTCCTCCTATTTATAGGAATAAAATATATTCGAGAGGGGTTAACTGCTGGCGCTGTGAAAGGTTAAAAAAATCAAAAGGAGCGTATATTCATGTTGAAAAGACACATTCAATTTTTAATTGTCGGCTTCTTAATCGTTTTAGTCCTCGGTGCTTGTGGCAAAAGTAATAACGATAATAATGAAGATGACGGGAACAAAAGTGAAAACAACACAACAGAAAATGATAGCAACAATGATAACGATAATGGTAACGACGCAACTGGTACTGAAGAAAAGACTGATATTACATTTTGGCATGCCATGAGTGGCGCCAATGGTGATGCCCTAGACGTCATTGTTGATAAATTTAATGAACAGTCTGATTCTGTTTCGGTTGAGGCGATTTACCAAGGGAGTTACGACGATTCCTTAACAAAGCTCAGAGCGATTGGTGGTTCTGATGAAGCACCGGCAATCGTTCAAGTGTTTGAAATCGGAACAAAATATATGACAGAAAGTGGCTTTATTACACCAATGCAAGAATTTATTGATTCAGATGACTTTGATATCTCTGCCTTAGAAGAAAATATTTTATCCTATTACACAATCGATGACCAACTGTATTCAATGCCTTTTAATACGTCAAATGCTGTTATGTTTTACAACAAAGATATGTTTGAGGAAGCTGGGTTAGATCCAGAAGATCCACCAAATTCATTTAGTGATGTGAGTGATGCTGCTGAAAAATTGTCAGATGGTGACCGAACATATGGCTTCACAATGGCAACAATTGGCTGGTTTTTCGAACAACTGATGGCAAATCAAGGCGCTTTATATTTAGATAATGACAATGGACGTGACGGTGACGCTACTGAAGCACTTGTGAACTCAGAAGAAGGCTTGGAAATTTTTAAATGGTTAAAAGAAATGAATGATGCCGGATCCTTTACCAATTACGGGAGTGCGTGGGAAGATCCAAGAGGTCCTTTCTTTGCGGGCCAAGTTGGCATGTATCTCGACTCAACTGCGAATACATCGGCAGTCATTGAGGAATCAGATTTCGAAGTTGGCACAGCTTTCTTGCCAACAGCTGATGGGGTAGATCCAGAAGGCGTTATCGTCGGTGGTGCCTCCTTATGGATTACGAACAAAGTATCTGATGAAGAACAAGATGCCGCTTGGGAATTCGTCAAGTTTATGACTGAGTCTGATGTTCAAGCGGAATGGGCTGCAAGTACAGGCTACTTTCCAATTACGCCAGATGCGTATGAAGAAGATATATTGAAAGATGTTTATGAAGAATTCCCACAGTTTACAACAGCGGTTGACCAATTAGAAGAGACCACACCTAACGCCGCAACAGGTGGTGCACTCACTGAAGTTCTACCAGAAGCAAGAAAAATAATTGAGACAGCACTTGGTGAAATGTACGAAGGGAAGGATCCACAAGAAGCACTTGACGAAGCCGCCCAAAAAATAAATGAGGCCCTAGATTAACATAAGCGAAAATGACACAGATAGAACAAAATGAATCCTCTAACAAACAACTCATAGCAGCTGAAAAAGAGGCCACTGAAAAACTATAGGTTATAAGCAAGTCCAGTTGATTGGAACGTAAGGCGGCGACTCCAGGTCGGCTAAATACGCCACGTCCTGTGGCGCCACCGACACTAGTACGTCCTGTACGTCGTGGGAAAAGCAACAGCCGAAAATCCCGCAGGAAGCGGATTTTAAGGATGGAAGGCTAAAACCGCGACGTCCTGGGACTGTGATTACTCGTCCCATCGAAGACCATTTGTCGCAACGCCTTCATAACCAACATCCTGGGGCTGCGATTACTCGCCCCATCGAAAACCGTTTGTTGGCCTGAGGCTGAGGCGTTGCCCACGGAAAGCGACCGCCTGAAGTGGAAATCAACGGTTTTATCCGCCAAAATTTGGTGTAAGAAACTTTTTCAGCAGCTTCGCTGAAAAACAGGATGCTTTCTGAGGGTTCTGATTAAACATGGCCCTCGGAAAGCATAATAGGTAGTGGATATTCAGTTTATTAAGTCATAAATTCAGCTATTACAACATAAAAATAGAAAATGGCCATTGCATATTGGGTTCATGAACACCTAGGAGCGTTTCAAATATAAATGTTTCATATTTTAATTTATACAACCCAATTGGATCTGTCATAAAGTATTGACTTTCAGTTAGGCTAAATACAGATGACTGTCCCAGACATGATGTGGCCCCTTCCATCCACACAACTTGACACCGCTTACAAGGAAAGTTATACTTATAAGAGTAAGAAATTATTTGAAGCGCACATTTTAATATAACGGGTTGGAGAATGGAGATCCACAAAAATACCTCAAAAGATGAGGCGTTTTTATGGATCGTATTTTTTTCCCTAAAATCCGAAATAATTGTAAATATGACTGACGTATTTGTAACAAGGAGGTGAAGCAATGCTTATTAGACAAAATTACCAAGATGAAAGACGCACGCAAATTAAAAAACTCGTATTAGAAACATTAGACGACTTGATTCAGATGACGATTTATTACGAAGCCTTTTTAGAAGATCCAACTGACGAAAATCGAGATTTTGTTTTAAACACTGAAAATTACGTTAACAAAAATGAAAAACGCATCGAACGCTACATTTTAGAAGTTATTTCACTCGAACAATTGAATACAAACGAAATTAAGTGGCTATTTTCAATTAACAAAATGATTCGTGATTTAGAACGTATTGGTGATCAACTCATAAATATTGTTGTCATTAGTGATATCGTAGACGTTAAAGAATTACGTCCAATAATTAATGACTTTTTTCAATATGAGCAAGATATGATGCATTGGCTTATGGATGGCATCAAGCATAATCATATTGAAAAATTAGATCAGGTTATTTCCCACGATAAACACGTTAACAATCTAAACAAAGATACATTTAAAGGTTTAGTTCATTTAATAGATGAAAATGAAACATTAACTGAGAGTAAATTAAAAACAATTATTATTAGCCGCTTTTTAGAGCGCATCGGCGATCATCTTGTAAATGTCGCTGAAACATATAAGAAAGTTGTTCGGGTGGATCAGAAATAGAGAGGAATTATGATTATGTTTGCAAGTATTTTGGGTTTTTTAGGTGGTTTGGGTATTTTCCTATATGGTACCCACTTGTTAGGCAATGGACTCCAAAAAATTGGGGCCTCAAAGATGAGGGAATACCTTGGTACAATAACGAACACAAGAGTAAAAGGTATGTTAAGTGGTATATTTGTAACGTTCTTCCTACAAAGTAGTACCGTAACGAATATATTGGTTGTCGGTCTTGTCGGAGGTTCGATTATTACATTATCACAGGCATTTGGTATTATTCTTGGTTCAGCCATTGGTACAACATTAACAGTTCAAGTTTTGACATTTGATGTCTCTAAATATGCCACATTATTTATTTTTCTAGGTGTCGTCTTCATTATGTTTATTAAGAAGTCGTCCTGGAAGTCAATCGGCACAATTATTCTTAGTATTGGGTTTATCTTTTTTGGTATTGGTAACATTACATCTTCACTTGAACCATTAAGTGAAACACCACAAGTGCTCGACTTTTTAGTATCTTTATCTGAAAGTCCGATTTTATTTGCCCTTATTGCCATGGTGTTTACGGCATTAATGCATAGTAGCGCTGCCATGATTATCATTGGAATCGCCTTTATTACGTCAGATGTATTATCTGTTCAGGCTGTTATTCCATTGGTACTTGGGGCCAACGTTGGTTCAACAATACCTGTCGTGATCTCAGGTCTCGCCTACCGTGGAGAAGGCAATAAAGTTGGCTTGTTTTATTTCTTCTTCAAAACAATTGGGGCAGTCATCGCTATGGCTCTGTTAGTTTTACTAGTCGATCTTGTCCCCATGTTACCAGGTAGTCCAGAAAGACAAATTGCACATTTCCATACACTATTTAATATTGCGATCGCATTACTCTTCTTCCCGTTTTTACCTTTAGTCGCTAAATTGTTCAAGCAACTATTCCCTAAAAAAGAAGAAGAACCAGAGTTTACGATTAAACTGGATGAAAATCTATTTTCGGTGCCAGAAGAAGCCTTATATAGTAGTAAAAAGGAAGTTGTCAAATTAGCGCGCATGGTTCGAGAAAATATGATTTACAAATTAACAGATTATATCCGCGGAAATTATAGTGCTGAAGAAATGTTTGAAGTTGAACGTCATATTGATAAGTCGTATGTGCAAATTCAGCAGTATCTGTTAAAGCTCGGACAACGTGATTTAACAAGTGCACAATCCATACGAGAGGTTAAATTGCTTAACATATTGAATGACATTGAGCATATTGGTGATATGGTCTTCCATTTTATTATCAAAGCCGAACAAATCGATGAAAAAAATATAGTTTTAAGTAGTAAAGATCAAAATCAACTTGATCAACTGATTGAATATATTGTTACGACATATGACAGATCACTCGAATCGTTTCAAAAAAATGATATAGAAATGGCACGCGAAAACATCCAGACACAATCCGCCATCAATCAATTTGAAAAAGACATTAAATTTGAACATTTTAACAGTTTGATTAATAAACAAGAATACAATCCAAATATCAGTTCTGTTTATTTAGATGTTATGAATGATCTTTTACAAGTTTACCATCACTCTATAAACTTATCACGAACTGTGTTAGGACTGATTTAAACGAAAAAGCCATCTCGCTTTCATTTGTATGTGAGGTGGCTTTTTTATGATAATAACGACAGATAAATAATAGTTTCATATTTAAGTGACAGATATAATTAGATACGATATACTAAATACTCGACTTGAGACTAACATTTAGAAGGTAGGTTTTAATGTGAATAAGCGTTATTATCTGTTTTTCTTAGCAATACTATTTGCGCTCATCACCGCTTGCAGTGACGACAAACCAAATGAAGATGTTTTTAGTGATGTAGCAGAACATAAAGATAAGGTCAATAATTATGAAATTGAAATTGATCTACAAGTTGTGATTACAAATGATGAAACGGAAGAAGTGCTCCAGAGCAGTCAGGCATTAATGGATAGTACACTTTTTGAGGACACAAATAACAGCCATGGCACACTAAAATCCATTAATGATGATATTGAAGAAATCATTGAATACTATCATGTTGATAATGAGGCCTATGCTAATATTGATGATCAAGGCTGGGAAGTTCTCCCTGAAGATAATGAAATAATTACGGATGATGACTCCACATATTATAAAGCTATTGCTGATCTGGTTGAAGAAATAAAAGATGAAGTCGACCTGGAAACAGATGGCGATCATTATGTACTCACATTCCAAGGTAAAAGTGAAACCATTTATGACGCCTTTGAAGACCCATATTCGTTAACATTAAGTGGTGTAACACCGGCAGATGTTGAGCATGATGTTGAAATCAAAATTAATCAAGACACGATGCTTGTTGAACACATTAAAAATACCATCACAGGTACCAATGATGGTCTCAAATTAGAACTTGCCATTGATCATACATACGATAAGATCAATGAGGTTGATGATATTACAATATCTCAAGACGTACTTGATGAAGCGAATTAATGGATCATGAACATGAAAAGTAGCTTGATAAATGCCCCTATCTCTATGTCAACGAGATAGGGGCTATTTCTGTCCCTTTCCTATCCTTCTTTGACTCTTTTACCTAGCAGCAGGCGCGATGTTGCAGGTATTCCGAATGTAAATAGATAACCGAGAACCATAATAACGCCCGCTGTTGCCCCTGTCACAATAATCGTCTCAAGAACCGTCCCTTCCATAAGCAATGCAGGTTGAAAAACAAATATAAACGGAATGATAAATGAAACAATCCCCAAACGAACAGCTTCCCAGCCAACACGATTAGGTTTTTCGTTCGCAATACCTGCCGCAGCAAAAGCAGCGACCGCTACAGGTGGTGTAATCGCGGAAATAATCGAAAAGTAAACGATAAACAAATGCGCTGCCATCACACTCACTCCGAGTTCAATTAATGTTGGCGCAGCTAACATGGCTGTAAGCACATAAGCAGCAGCTACAGGCATCCCCATTCCTAGAATAATACACATCATCATTATTAATAATAGTGAAGGAAATAAATGTCCGGCCGTCAGACTTAAAATAATACTATTGAGCTTGCCACCTAATCCCGTCGACATAATACCTGCTATGACAAGCCCCGCAACGCCACATGCTGTACTAATAGGAATCGCTGAACGTGCCCCGTCTGCTAAAGCTTGAATAATTGAACGGAAATTCATCTTTGTTGTTTTACTCATCCAACTCACAACAACAATCGCTATAATTCCATAAATACCTGTTCGCGATGGACTCATGCCCCGTAACAAAAAGACAATCAAAATAATTAACGGAATAAAATAAAACCAGCCCTTTTTCAAGACATCCATGAGCCGTGGAATATCTTTTGCGTCTGCTCGAGGTAAATCCAATCGAATCGCTTCAAAATGCACCATACAAAATAAAGAAAAATAAAACAATATGGCTGGTAAAATAGCCGCTATCGCAATCATTGAATATGGCATATTTGTAACAGCGGCCATTAAGAATGCGGATGACCCCATTACTGGTGGCAATAAACTTCCACCTGTCGATGCACAGGCTTCAATAGCTGCCGCAAATCGTGGTGAATAGCCCACTTTCTTCGACATTGGAATCGTAAAGGCCCCTGTCGTCACAACGTTCGCGGTCGGACTACCACTAATCATCCCCGTAAACGCGCTAGCAATAATTGCAATTTTGGCTGCACCACCTCGTGTGCGTCCAGCAAGCGCTAAAGACAATTCAAAGAAAAATTGACTGGCACCTGAGCGCTGTAAAAAACAACCAAACAAAACAAACATAAAAACAAAAGAAGCAGCAACAGCAATAGGTGAACCCCATAACCCATTATAACTAAATGCCAGTTGATCAAGAACTTCTAGAAAAGCCATCTCACGATGATACCAAATACCTGGTAGCAAGTGACCGAATAAAGCATAAGCAATAAAGACAACCGCAACACCAATAATCGTCACACCAATCGTTCGACGTGCTGCCTCGATACATAATAATACAAAAAGGGTGCCAAAAACAGCATCTAAAGTCGATAACTGATCAACACCTATGATACGTGTTGACAGTCTTTCAGCATGCATCATGTAGTAGACACCACAACCGGCTGATAACGCCATACAAACCCGGTCGAACATGAGGTGAATGGTATGTGGTACGACCTTTATCGAAAATTCATACATATAAAATGTCAAAAAAAGAATAAATGCTAAGTGTACAGCCATCTGATTCATTGGATCTAACTTACCATACAATACAGACCATATTTGATATAAAGACATGGCACAACCGATACCTATAAACAACTGTAAACGCCAGCCATCCAGTTTCTTATATCCACCCGTTGCAAATGTTGCTAAAACATGTTTTCTGATTGCAGATAACACAGTCACACGATCGCCCTTTCCCTATCCATCTATCAAAACGATGGATGATTTAATCCGCACTTTATTCGTCAAGTAGACCTTTTTCCTGGAAGAACTGTTCTGCTGCAGGATGAAACGGAATTTTCCCTACGTCTGTAATGGTCTCATCATCAATATTTTTAAATCCGTTGTGAACACTATATAAATAATCCAGTTGATTATAAATTGATTCCACCATTTGATAAACAACGTCATCGTCCATATCGGCATGTGTAATTAAAATCGTCGGACTATTAACAGTATCGTAATCTTCTGTTTGGAAATCATAGCTCCCAGCTTCAATCGTATACGGTGTTACAGAAAATTCATCAACTAAATAATCAATCGCTGTTTCACCAATTGGAATAAGCTTTAAATCTATCGTTGTTGAAGCTTCTAAAATATCACTCGCTGGTATAGGTACCATTTTCCCTAAAGCATCTATGCGCGCATCCCCCATGAGCTCAAATGATTTACCACCAGACAAGAAATTAATGACACCACCATATGACTCAATATCATCGTATGTTGTGTCATAAGCGGCAAAAATAGCTTCGGATACAATATCGCCAAGTGCATCCTTTTCTCCCGCTGAATAGCGTATGACACTTTCATTTTGAACAACGTCTTCAATCGAATCAAAGTCAGCCGATTCTCGTGCCACAAGTTGAAACGTATTAATTGGCATAATCGCCGCGACTGCCCGAATATCCTCCGATGTTTCATCAAAAGGTGCTCTACCCTCATAAGCAAAAGCAGCCGTCAACGATTCAGAAATGGCAAAATCAGCTTTTTGTTGATTTACTAAAACTGGATTGCCCGCAACTGTTCCAGGAACAGCACTGATCTTTGTTCCAGGATACTCTTTACGAAACGCTTCCGAGACACCTTCTGTGAAGATAGACCAAATTCCACCGACACTCCCACCGTAAACTGTATAATTACCTGATGCAGTTGATTCGTCAGTTGCACCAGCATTGTTATCACAACCCGCCATGATCAAGACCAATAAAATAGCGATGATCATACGAATGATAGTCTGTTTCTTCAAGATCCTTCCCCCTATGAAATCTATACTTATTCTCACACTGATCACGTTTGGCATGTTTCTCATAATCACTCAAAACTACCTAATAGCCACGTTGCTCACCATTTCACATATAAGTTAAATAAAACCAATTTTTATCGCTTGATTTTATTTTATAAATAGTGTGCATGCTTAACATTCATACTAATATCCAAAGCCTGAACAGAATGTGTTAAAAATCCAAGTGATATATAATCAACATTTGTACCCGCATAGGCCGATAAATTATCTAATTCAATACCACCCGAAGCTTCAGTTATAATATGGTCTGGAACGTAGGTTGAAAATGCCTTTACAACTTCAGGCGGACAATTATCAAACATTATAATATCAGCCCCTGCATCCACAGCTTCTAGCACTTCCTCTTTTGTTTCCGTCTCAACTTCAATTTGTACCATATGTCCTGTCTTTTCCCGAACGGATTGCACCGCCTTTGTAATCGATCCGCTAAAGGCAATGTGATTATCTTTAATCATGACACCATCATATAAGCCCATACGATGATTCTTACCGCCACCAACGGTAACAGCGTACTTTTCCAACATTCGCAGGCCAGGCGTTGTTTTACGTGTATCACAAATTGTGATTCGATCATCATGAAGCGCCAAAACTGCAGATTTTGTCATTGTTGCAATCCCGCTCATTCTTTGAAGTAAATTCAAAATCACCCGTTCACCTGTTAATAAGAGAGCGACATGTCCTTGCACTTCCGCAATCACTTGTCCCTTGGTCACCGTTTCACCATCTGCACATTTTAATGCAACTTGTATAGACGGATCTAACAACTGATAGGCTTCTTGAATGATGTCTAAACCTGCAATTGTACCTGTTTGTTTAGCAACAAAAACACCTTCACCTTGTTCACCCATCGGAAAAATAGCTTGGCTCGTTATATCGCCATGACCAATATCCTCTAATAAAAATGATTGCAGTTCCTTTTTTAATTTAAGTCGATCCATCTGTAGTTAGCCCCTTACATTATTTTCAATTACTATTAACTGCTTATTCACAATTGAACATGTTCATATTTTTATTCTCACTAAAGTCTCTCTGTCACAGGAAACCCGTAATAAATACATACCTTGTTTGTGATCATATTCACATTCTAATCATGATAAGTTCTAGTCATCATCTTTACATAACTTGAAATAAAATACAAGACTTTTCTAAAAATAAAGTTTTCAGTTGTATTTCTGTCACAATTAAACCCGCTATTTAAGCGCCATTCACAAACTAAAAAAATTTAAAATCTTTATATTTATATTTCCAAAAAAACGATGGGATTTTGGCACGTTTTGTAATATAATGAAAAATGTGCGAAATAACATATGTCTTTTCAAGGAACTCGTCATAAAGTTTAGTGGTGATGAATCGTGGTATAATAACATGAGGATTCTTTTATATTTATCAATTCAGCAATGCGTATGATACATAAATCCAAATATTGCCTATAAATCAAACAGATAATATCTGTTTTCACATACGCCTTTTTCAAAAAGTGTTAGAATAGAGTACATAAGCACAGTGTTCATGTATTTCAAAGGACATTCATTTTAAAACAGACTTTCAACACAGGCGTCATGTGTAACAAATTGATTAAATTAAAGCTACACCAGCTAAAATAGATAGAGATAGTTATGAGAGGAGGGAACCAATGTGGACTTTTTTATGCCTTATATTGATAAATATGGATACTTTGTTATTTTTTGTTCACTCATGCTTGAACTAATTGCTTTACCTTTTCCTGGTCAAGTCATGATGACTTACGTTGGTTTCCTCGTTTACCAAGGCCATCTCAGTTGGGGAACAGCTATTTTAGTTGCCACAGCTGGCAGCTGTTTTGGTATCACGTTTACATATCTTCTTGGTCGTAAATTAAGATCGCCTGTGGTTGAACGGTATGGTCCACTGGTTCATTTTGGTCCTAAACAATTGGATAAAATGTCTAGGTGGTACAATAAACATGGCAATATTGTACTTATGTTCAGCTATTATGTACCCGGTGTGCGACATTTTACTGGTTATTTTGCTGGTGTTTCCAAGTTACCGCCTCGCATATTTATTATCTTCGCCTACACGGGAGCACTTGTCTGGACATCCACATTTATCACATTAGGTAGACTCTTAGGACCACAATGGGATTTATTAAATGGTACAATCAAAAATTACATTATCATCACTGTTATTGTTTGTCTCATTTTAATCGCGCTTTACTTCTTGTACAAATTTCGACTACAGTTTAAACACTTTTTAGTTTATGTATTTAGAAAAATTGTCGACTTATTTAAAAAAGATTCTAGTCGATTGTAGTATCAAAAAAGATGCATGGTCCTCGTTATGGCACATGCATCTTTTTTTCTTTCATTTTATTCTTCGATGGCATCTAATTTCTCTTCAATTTCTACCATGATATCGGCAGCTTTTTCCCATTTTCTTTCAGACATAGCATCTTGATAATCATCAAACAACTTGGCAATTTCACGTAACTGTTCCTCTGCATCTTCAATGACATCACCAGGTATTTCAATATCTGGATCTACATCTGGTGTTTCATTCTGATCTTCATCAGGTTCCCCTTCTAGATCACCATCCACATCTTCCGGAATTTCATCGATATTACTCGTTGCACCTGACGCAATAAGTTCCAGTAATTCATCAAGCGCTTCTTCAAAGGTTGGTTCCATCACAATAAAATCTTCATATGCAATAACAATTTGCTTCACTTCCGGTAGTGATGTTTCGTTCGATGACTGGATATAAATCGGCTCAACATAAAACACTGTATCTTCAAGCGGTATCGCTAGCAAGTTACCACGAATGACTTCTGAGCCACCTTGAGACCACAAGTTCAATTGCTGTGAAATGTAACTGTCTTGATTGATACGGTTTTCAATTTGCTGAGGTCCGTAGATGTTTTTCTGCTTAGGAAAACGATGGACAAACATCTCGCCATATTGATCACCGTCATTACGAACACCAATCCAAGCAATCATATTTTGACGATTTTTAGGTGTGTAAGGTACCATCAAAATAAACTCTTCCTCATCTTCTTCGGGAAGTTTCATTGTAATATAATAAGGATCCATCACAACATCACTATCATAATATTTTTCTGTTGGGAATTCCCAAAAGTCCTCACGATTATAAAACACTTCTAAATTCGACATATGATATGTCCCATACATGCTTGCTTGAATATTGAACAACACTTCAGGATAACGAAAATGTGCCTGAATATCCTCTGGGATCTCTTCGGTAAATAACTCTGGGAACATATTCATATACGTTTGTAAAACAGGGTCTTCATCATCCACAACGTAAAAGTCCACATCACCTGTGTATGCATCAACAACGACTTTCACAGAATTTCGAATGTAATTTGTTGAATTCGCATAAGACTCGGAATAAGGATAACGTTCCGCTGAAACATATGCATCGATGATCCAACCAAGGCTGCCATCATCACGTACAAAAACATATGGATCATCATCATATTTGAAAAATGGTGCGATTCGATTCACTCGATCCATAATATTTCGCGTTTCTAATAGTTTACTATCTTCAGTAATTTGGTCTGAGACAAGCATCCGAAACGAGCCTTCACTAATCGCAAATAAAAGACGATTCAGACGCGTCATCGGTATCCCTGCATCTGCATCAAACCGGGTCGACATGTTTTCTTGACCCGCCGGATAGTCAAATTCATCAACTTTACTATTGGCAATCACATTTGGAAATTCCGCTTCACCAAAATAAATCTGCGGTTTTTCAATATCGATCGTACCTGTTGGTGGAATATCTTTGATCATATATTCTGGCTGCCCTTGTGATGTCACATCATTCACGTGACTCATCACAACTCCATAACCATGCGTGTAACGGAGATAACGGTTCACCCATGTTTGCGCTTGATCTGGTAAGTTATCTGTGTCGAGCTCACGGGTCCCGATAAAGACTTGTTCATAGTCCCCGTCAATTTTATAACGATCGACGTCAACATCATGAAAATTATAGTATGAACGAATGGTATCGCGTGAATTGTACACTTCGAGTAGAGGCAAAACATCATTGATTCTTATATTATCAATTGTTTGTTTGTTTCTTTCGACCATGTCTTCATCCAAGGAATCATTACCAGGATGTTCTTTTTCTTCAATTTCGGATAATTGATAGGCGTCTTTTGTGTAGGCTAAATTGTGCTCTAAATATGGGCTTTCTTTGGAAAACTCATTCGGCGAAACGATAAAATTTTGGACGGCGAATGAAGCGAACTGTCCAATAATGGCAAGCCCAACATAAACAATCGGAGCGATTAGCATATGTTGAATTTTCCCTCGCACGATTGAAATAATCATCCAAATGGCACCTAAAATGGCCACACCTGCTAAAACATAAGCTTTAGGAATATTAATAACATCGTCTGTGTAACTTAAACCATGTACAACACTTTTCTGGAAAACATTTACTGAATTCGTAAAGAGCGTATCATAAGGTGCAAGCACATGGATACAAGCGAGTAACACACCCATAATGGCTAACGTGACACCCATATGTATTTGTGCTGAACGGCTCATACGATACATATGGAACACTGAGTAAGCCGCAAGTTGAGTGAGAAAGTAGAACACACTTAAACCAAGCAACAAATAAATCACAAATTTTAAAAATGGCAAAACAAATATGTAAAAAGAAATATCTAGATTAAAATAAGGGTCCGTCTGTCCGAATGATTCATAGTTTAGCGCCTTTAATAAACGTTCCCAGCCTAAACTTTGGGTCATGCCACTCCCAATTAAACCGAAAATAATGGCCATACCTATAAAGATGGCATACATTTTTTTCTTATTTAATACAATGGTTGGTAGCTGTCCAACATGAAAATGTTTAATATAGGATTTACGAGTCCAAAACAACGTAAAAAATCCACTGACCGCAAATAAAATAAAACCAACTATACCTAGTAACACTTTATTCCATAAAACTGTTGTAAATACGGATGAAAAACCAACAGAATCCATCCAAATGTATTCTGTTAAAAATTTAAACGTTAGTACAAGAAGTAATACCAATAATACAACGGCCAGCACAATATAGCCGATCCGTTTACCGAGCTTCTTCGCTCTATCAATTTGTGCTTTTGAAAAGGAATGATCGAAATTCAACACACATCTCTCCTACTCTTTAATCTAAAAAACTGTAAAGCTTCCATTCTATTAGTGTAACATAACTGTTACAAAAACTAGAGCAGAATAATTTTTAATGGTTCAATTAGATGCGCTTTGATGTCGTGGGCGATTTGAGGCCGCATGTGGGCGATTTCAGTCGACGTATGATCGACTTTTGTGTCATTCGGGGCGATTTAGTTGGGGTATGGGGCGATAATATGGTTTCGTGGGCGATTGTGACCTAACCATGGGCGATTTGAGTATTTGATGTCGTTCAACTTTTAAAGAGCGATTTGCTTTATTATGAAAAGTTTTGTAAACTGTCGTTAACTACATAAAAGTTCCGTCCGGGTGCTTGAGGTATCAGGCTGAGATAGCAGATAATTCCGCTGCTGACCGTT